>Ga0207128_1108_pt1 | contig 15390 bp, 13 predicted proteins | sample Alteio_BWMinHeat_18_FD_153522 | JGI IMG/M metagenome (GOLD analysis project Ga0207128, IMG submission 153522) | Enriched cells from forest soil in Barre Woods Harvard Forest LTER site, Petersham, Massachusetts, United States -... | ecosystem: Environmental > Terrestrial > Soil > Temperate forest >... | reverse complement strand
AGGTTTCAACAATAAAAAGAATTATAACAAGATAACTGGCTAGGTAAGACATCAAAAAAAATAAGACTAATCTAATATTGTCCATTCTGTTATGTTTTCCTCTGCGTCTTTGCGCCTCTGCGCCTCTGCGTTGAATTGCTTACTAACTGATACTTATAAATCGTTAACTACCCTAGAAATCCCATTGCGTAAGAGGGATTGACCGAAATTTAATACCAGCCCTAATTTGCGATTAATAAGACGAAGATAAGTCAATACTTGAGCAGAATGTACTTCAAGCATTTTTTCTGTTGCCTTTACTTCAATAACAACACGATCTTCAACTAAAAGATCTAATCTTAGTGCATCTCTTACCGGGACTCCTTTATAAAGAACGGGAACAGCTAGCTGACGCTGGAAAGCGATTTTTTTAAGTCCCAGTTCATAAGCCAAGGCATCTTCATAGATGCTTTCCAGAAGGCCTGGACCTCCTAGAGTTTTATGTACTTCAATGGCCGCTGCAATGACAAGATCTGTAATTTTGTTTTCTATTAAACTTTCATCAATTGTCTCCGTGCCTTTGCGTCTCTGCGCCTCTGCGTTGTATTCTGCTTTCCAGATACTCATAGTAATAATTCCCGTTTATACCGAACGTGATTCAAAAATTGGTTTTTGACGGCGTCGGCTTTGCATCAAAATTTTTGTCTTCACTCGTGCCTTGCCATAGGCAATGGTCACTCGTTCCAGACGAAAAATTTTGAGCAGCCTCCTTGTCAAAATCCCAACTTTTGAACCACCTTCGGTATAAATCACAAAGTGTGAATGTACATTTAAATCATAAAGAGTGAACTTATACCTAAATATAAAATTTTCATCAACATATATTTAATATTTTACAATTTTATTGACTTTGCTTTTTCTTCTTTTGTCACAGACTTGATCAATCACTATCACTTATTGAAAATCCTTGTTTTCATTGCATTGCTGTAGAAAGATGAGCAGCAACTTATGCTTGCCAAAAATCATGAGTTGGTCAATAATGATGTTTTATTATTTAATTTACAGGCGTTTTTCCGAAAAAATGCCTGACCTTGTGTTTGGTTTATTATCATGAAACGCGTTCACTTACTTCCCAACATCGTAACGGCCTTTGCCCTTTCCTGCGGTCTTTTTGCCATTTTTAAAGTCAATATGATGAGTGCGGCCGCAGTAAATGAACACTCGCTAATGGTCATCGCAGGGCTTCTTCTCCTAGCGGCTTTCGCCGATTTGCTCGATGGAGCCATAGCACGTGCCATCAAAGCAGAAAGCATGTTTGGCGGCCTTTTCGATTGCCTGGCCGATGCGATTACCTTTGGCGTCACCCCATCGATTATTGTATTGAAAACCCTTTCGCCAGAACCAGGTACAGCCTCTTCCTTTTTTTTAACAGCAGCGGCAATGATCTATAGTGTGTGCGGGGTGTTACGGCTCGTCCGCTTTAGCCTGATGGCGCAAAAAGCAAAAGAGGACCAGTCGCTTGCCGATGCGCACAACAAACACTTTACCGGTTTGCCTATCCCCGGAGGTGCCGTTGCTGCCGTTGCTGCCAATTTGGCTTTTATGTCCGGTGAATTTCAGGATTTTTTTGATGTCAGAGGCCTATTTCATACCTGGGCTATGATCCTGATTATGGTGGTATTGGGCTACTGCATGATCAGCCGCTGGAAATTCCCCAGTTTAAAAACGTTGAATTTCCGCGTCGCATCTTTTCGAAGGGTGTTTATCACCGTGATGGCAGCTGTTCTTCTTTTTTACGGACTGCTCAACCACTTTACTATTGTTTTCTTCTTCTGCTCCTGGGGATATATTCTCATTGCAGCCGTGTTATCCTTGATCCGTCTTATCTCCGGCAAAAAATCAAAGACACTCGAAGAGTTTGAACCAGAGCCTAACGATGACATCCAGGAGTAGTTAACGGCTAGTTTTGAAAAACAAATGAACTCTAACGAAAAGATATTTGGATGATCTTGTTGCATAAATGCTTTATTAATCCAAGTTATTTAAAGTCAATTATCTACCACAGAGATCACAGAGAACACAGAGAGGGGGTAGAAAATTAGAATGTGGTTTAAACAATAGTAAGGAGACATGTCTATATTTTATCTACTCTCTGTGTTTTCTGTGATCTCTGTGGTAGTTAATTAGTTATCAAAGACTTGTATTTATTTGGAATTATGCAACAAGGCTTATTTGGATTAGTCATAGAGGTTTATAAATGAATTTCGTAATTACAGGGACAGAAAATATTCCTATTTATTTAGCAATAATTGGGTTTACCTTTGTTTTTTCGTTTTTTTTTTTGGAAAACCCTGTTCTATGAATTAGATATCTTTGACATCAAATACACAAAAAAAATAAAAAGGAGATCCTTGTGGCTAATTTTCTCAAACTTGCTCTTACTCATAATATGGTTGGGATTATTACTGCGGTTGCTTTCACGACTGCAATAATCGCTCCTCCTCCAGCTTATGCAGCCGGAGCAAATATGAATCTTAATGACCTAGCCTTTGGATTCTAATCTTATTCCCGGGGCGAAAAGGTGCGGATCACCGTCAGTAAAATCCCTTGAATTTCGATGTCTTCAGGACGCAATAAGATGGGATAGCGGTCGTGATAACACCCCACGAGCTGTACCGAGGTCTCATGAAACTGGTAGCGCTTGACGACGGTATAGGCTTCATTAATGGAGGCAATAACGACATCTCCGGGATCTGCGTCTTGCTTAGCTTCAATAATCAACATGTCGCCGTCGGCAATCATTTCTTCATTTAAGAAATGTCCTTTGACTTGGAGCGCATACGTTTTTTCCGGATTTTCAATAAGCATTTGAGGGATATGGATCATTTGGGGGTGAGAAAAGGTCTGGATCGGCTTATTTTCTGTGATAATGCCTATGAATGGGATCTCGCAATTGTTGTTTGCGGTCTGCTTTTCATCGCGGGGTCCTTCTATGAGAGTGAGCGTCCTGAAACGATCATCGGCCAATACCCCTTTATTTTTTAGAATTTGAATATATTTATGAACAGACCCTAATGAGGCCAGACCAAAGTGATTCGCAATTTCCCGATAATTGGGGGAATGGCGATGGTCGGCAACAAATTCCCGAATGTAGTCGGCGATACGCCTTTGTTTTACCGTCAATCCCTTCATTGGCTTTTCTTAGGAGAGGAGGTGCCGAATAACCGGAAGCTCAAATTTGTGACATAAAGGGCAGTCAGCCACATGATGAGCGCAGAGATCATGACATCGGAAAAAAAATGCGCTCCCTGGGACATCCGGGTTAGAGAGAGCAAACTGCCAAGGGTTGCCGACAGGATAATTCCCGACCACAAGAACCATGTGTTGTGCAAATAGAGCCCAAGTGCGATAAAGGAAAAAAAATAAAATCCCATGGTGCAATGTCCGCAAGAAAAGGATTTGGATGGTTCTTTTTGCGTATTGAAATCAGGGGAGTAGTAAGGTCTAAAATTTTGTACCCCTCCAAACTCGACGACCTGCCGCGGGCGAGGCCTGCCCCAATGATCTTTAAGGACAAGATGAATAATCAGGCCGGAGCCTATTGCAAGGGTAAATACTAAGACAGAGGCAATCGCCCGGTATTTTCTTAAAGCCGGAAAATAATAAGAACCGGCAAAACAGAATAGAGCAATCGCAACCGTGAGCTGGGCTGGCACTATAGCGTAGCTATAAATAAAACTGAAAAATTCATTTTGCAAAAACAGACCATGGCCATGGTAAAAGAAATTCTCGATTGCAAGATCAATTGCAGGGGTAAACGGGGTGATCATCAGTACCAGCAACACGGGAAAAGTCCATGCTTTATGTTGAAGAAAAAAGCTTTTCATTCTATATTACCAGCAGATTTGAAAAATATATCACGGTATTTATGTACATTATATTAGCAGCGGGCATTGTAACAGGGATTGCTATCATCGCATGGCTTGTCATTTTGTTTAAAAAGATGCATGTTAGCATTATTCTATGGCAAGAAAAATATGCAAATCAAACGCAAAACGGACACGCCCTGCAGCAAAGTATTGACCTGTTAAAACAAGAAGCTCTGAATTTAAGAGCGGAAAATCAGCTGGCCAATGAGCGGCGGACTGTTGCCGAAACGCAATTGCAGGAACAAAGCAAAGCTTTTCAGGAAAAAATCGAGCTGCTGCAACAATCGCAAACTACGCTGCAAAATTCATTTAAAGTATTATCTGCAGATGCATTAAAAAACAACAGCCAATCCTTTTTGGAATTGGCAACGACAAAGCTGGAACGATTTCAGGAAACAGCAAAGGTCGATCTGCAGATGCGAAAGCAGGCGATTGACGAAATGGTCAAGCCGATTAAGGAATCCCTGGACCGGTTTGACCATAAATTTCAGGAAACAGAAAAATACCGCATTGGCGCCTATACCTCTCTCAGCGAACAAGTCAAAGCGATGGCCAATTCGCACATTCAATTGCAGACAGAAACTTCCAACCTTGTCAAAGCATTAAAAATGCCTCAGGCACGGGGACGTTGGGGTGAAATTCAGTTAAAACGGGTCGTCGAAATGGCGGGGATGATCGAACATTGCGATTTTGTCCAGCAGGAAAACGTCAATGCCGATGACAGGAAGCTACGCCCCGATCTTGTGGTTAAACTGCCCAATCACAAGCAAATTGTCGTCGATGCAAAAACTCCATTAAAAGCGTACCTGGAAGCGTTGGAATCATCGGAAGAGGCGCGGCAATTAAAGTTGCAGGAGCATGCGAGACAAGTGCGTGCACATATCATGCAATTGGCGGCTAAATCGTATTGGGAACAGTTTACTGCAGCGCCTGAGTTCGTCGTTCTTTTCCTCCCGGGCGAGCCATTTTTCAGCGCAGCTTTGGAATTCGATCCAACCCTGATCGAATATGGGGTCGAACAGCGGATCATTTTGGCCACCCCGACAACGTTGATTGCTTTATTGCGCTCAGTGGCATATGGTTGGAAACAAGAATTGATCGCCAAAAATGCCCAGCAAATTTGCGACCTTGGAAAGACTCTGCATGACCGGATACGTATTATGGCAGAGCATTTTGATGACATCCGCAAAGGTTTAGACCGTGCCGTTGAGTCTTATAATAAAGCAGTAGGCTCGATAGAAGGGCGGATTCTCGTCACAGCACGCAAGTTTAAGGAGCTTGGCTCAGGAGTTGACCAGGAGATTGCGCCCCTCGAGACTGTCGATCGCGTAGCACGCACGGTGGTCATTACCGATTAAGGACAATTTTCGTGCCCGTGCCAGCATTGACTACTCATTTCCGAAGTGCTTTTCGTGCCCGTGAGCGTGCCCGTGCCCGTGCCCGCACTATTTATCTTTTCCGAATTCTTTTATCCCTCCAATCTCAAGAGGGAGCATAAATTCGGAAATGAGTAATCAATGCGGGCACGCTCACGGGCACGAAAAGCACTTCGGAAATGAGTAATCAATGCGGGCACGTAAACCACTTCTTCATTTTGACCGGGAATACCACGCTTTTTCCATCTCGGCAAATAGGTTTTGCGCAACCGGCTGCCAATGGGTGATTGCCGTTTCGACAGCAAGCCCCGGCGAGGTCATTTTCAACCACCTGAGGTATTCATTATAAATGGGATAAAATTCATCGTTGACGGGCTTTTTGAACTTTTCAGTTAATGCATCCACAGAAGCTTGCATGATATCATAGGTCCATTCGGGCAGTAATGGAGATAGTATCCGATTGTTTTTTAAATAGTAGTCCAACAGGATTTCAACTAATTGTCCGGGATTTCCAAAATTTAGCGGTTTTTTAGCGGCTTTTGCTTTTTTGACAAAAATCACTTGGGGCTGAATATCCAGATCATATGTGTGGATGAGGTGGTTAAATGCGGCAATCAACGGCCAGCATTTGACCGCCTCTTCAAATTCATCATGGGCAAATAGAATTAATCCGTTTTTAGAGACATATTCAATGTGACCGCAAAGAGCAACCTGATTAAAAAAATTTCCTGTAACATGTAATGGAGGTATTTTCCATTTTCTGCCATCGTAAGATGGAGACAAGTATTTTGGGCTAAAATCGATTGAAAAAATATTTTCCGTGTCTATTCCGGAAGTCCGCAGCGTGGACTTCATTTCCTCGATCTCGCGATGAAGGGTATCCCTTTCAGAGAGATAAAAAGGCCCCTTTGGCAGCTTTCCTGCTTTTTCTGCCCGGGAAAGTACGTGGGCTGCATCGCCGAACACAGATCCCTTGACAATCAACGACCGGTGGATAGGAGAAACAAGCAACTCTTCCTCGGTCTTTAAACGGTCATCGCCATTATTCAAGTGTATTTTTAAAACATGATTGCAGTAGATTTTTAACGGGTTTTTTAAAAATGCATTCAAGTCTCCAAGGGATACGTGCCGGGAGGGAAGAAGACTTAAAAGTTCTGCCGGCTTTGGAAAAGCGGTAAGCAAGTTGGCGGCCTGTTTTTTATTTGTCCCGCTGTGTGCAAGAGCTGCTCTATAGTAGCTTTGAGAATAGCTTTTAAAAGAGGTGTCGGCAGTAAAATAGGAGTGGTGAAAGGGGACTATGGGGTGCTGGGTAAAACAGCGCGATGATGGAGAGCCCTGCGGCAGTGCAAAAGCTTCATCCATATACTCCAATAGCTCGTTGACCAGTAAACTTGGCAGCTGTTCATGCGATTCTGACGGTGCCTCCGAAATATAGGTCATGATAAAATACTGCCTCGCAGACAGTAAAGCTTCGAGGAACAGGTAACGGTCAAAGTCGGATTGCGAAGGTTGATACTCAGCTTTAGGAGTTCGGTTAAGGAAATTCATCGATGATTCCTGATTTTTTCCCGGAAATGCTCCGTCATGCATTCCCATTAAAATGATTACTTTTGCCGGCACTGTATGCATGGGTAATAGCTGTGAGAAACGAACTGATTGTAAATTGGAGTTAGTGCCGAACTGCGGGACTGTTTCTTCAAAACTTAAATTTAAACGAGGTCCAATCGACTGATAGCTGAATCGTTCGTTTTCCAGTCGGGGGGAAGCATTTTTAAAGATTTCGAGGTGCGAGGACAATAGCCGCTGCTCCTCATCTGCAGAACCCTGAAAAATTAAGTATGTATAGGCGAGGGACTGCAAATAATGACTCCATTGGACTAAAGTCAACTTTGTCCCGTCGACCAGGGGTTCGAGATCAGACACCAAAGAATGGAATAATTCGATAAATTGCCCGAAAAGTTCACTTTGGTTAGACGAGATCCCCTCCAATGGAGAAAATGGAAGATCTTCGCTATGTTCTTCAGTTGAGGAAACAGCCAAACCTTCAAGAAGTCTTCCAAGGCCATGCTCCCATGTACCAATCGCTAAATCCTCTCCCATTTTGTTTTTGCAGGTTTTCCTTTTTAATAATGCGTTGCGGTGATCGATATTACACCCCCAACGAATATCAGCACTGATGATCCATTGTTTGATGGCAATAATGTCATCGTCGGTAAACCCTTGCCGCTTGCAAAAACCCTGATGTTCGAGAAGTTGGAGGAAGTCGGAGATCTCTAAACGCCCCGTAGCTAATTGAAGCAGCCTGCGATAGCCTTGTATCAGAGGGTATTGGGACAAAGGCTTTGCATTGATCAAATTGACCTCAAGCCGGCTTTCCGGATTGTGAAACACGTGGTTAATCATTGGGGAATAGAGGGAAATGTCGGGAGCCATGACAAGAATGTCCTGAGGAGTAACCGGAATCTCAGAGGAGCGGTGCCGGTCGATAATATTCATGATAATATCGTAAACAACCTGCACCTCGCGTATTTGTTTGGGAACTGCATGGACCTCGATAGTGTGGTCATTACTTTCAAAAACAACTTTTTCCGTTGTTTTGGGGTTTCTCAGTAAGGCAATATCTGCCTGCACAGCCTCCAACATAGTCAGCGGGTGTTTGTTTCCGGAAAATCCAAACGCGTCTGAAATAAGGTCGCTATAGGCCTGGTGGTCTTGTATTCCCGCAGGAAGAAGGTAGCGCTCTCCCGTTTGAAAATCATCCGAATCAAATTGGGCAAGGAATTCCCGCCCAAGCCTTCCAAAATTTGCCAATAATGCATTTTTATCTCGCAAGAGTTCTTCCAGGTGGAGTTGGTTTGATTCGGGGACATTTTGTTTGTGCCAAAAATCGCGTAGCCGCATGCTTTCTTTGTCGGATAAAACATCCCGCCAAAATTGACAGCAAGGGGAGGGGAGGTAATAATTGACCTTGGTAGAGCCTGTAATTTCTTTAAAAAATTGATGATGGTTTTTGCTTAAAAAGCTAAAGCCAAAAAGATGAATCTGGTGCCGGCATTGGATATTTTTAACTTTAAGTTTTCGATTTGGGTAATTCCATGGGGCGTAGAGCTTTTCCATTTCTTCCCAAAGATGTTTTTGCCACGCAAATGAGGGCTGACCGGTTTGCCAATTTGAAAAACAGCCGGCTGCGTCATTTCCGTAGGCCGCAAATAGTTTTGCCAATGTTGCGCTTAATGCACATATCCGCCTCGGTAAACGGGCGGAGTCCAGGTTTAAGTAGTCGAGCAAAACTTTCCAATGGGGACTTTGGTATTGATCCGGGTGATTAAGGACCTTTTCCATTGTCGATTCAAGAGCAAAGGTAAGGGCCAGGATCGTCGGTTCTTCGCCCTCTTTGGGCAACAGTTTCTGCACAGCCGTTTCCAGCAGGTGAATTTCTACTCCAAAGGCAATTCCCAATTGAGGATCCAAGGCCATTTGCAATTGAATCCATGTCTTCATTGCGGTACTTGGAACAATGATCATCCGTTTAGAAAAAGGAGTGCTCTCATGGAATAATTGAAATTTTAATTGCTGGAACAATATTTCAATCTGGTTGCTATAAAAAACATGTAAAGATGTCATAGAAGTTTAAAAAAAAGCTGGCCTTCAAAAGCAAAATCTTATTATAAGGTAAATTTAGGGATTATTGCCATAAATTTTGCAATTGAAGCAGGGTAATGAGCATTAAAACAAATATTTTAAACACAGAGGCACGGAGAACACAGAGACAAGCTATTACACATCTTTTTTTTCGCGGAAGCGAAAAAAAACAGGCTATTCTTTTTTGCCTTTCTGCAAAAAAGAAAATCTCTGTGCCCTCTGTTTCTCTGTGTTTCAATAAATTGTTTTAATGCTTAGTGCCTTGATAATTGAAGCAAAGGGGGGCAATGTGAAAAATACAATTAAAGTCCAATGCAATGGACATCTCCTGGACGGGATCTTGAGAATTCCCGATGACGTAAAGGAGATCGTTCTCTTTGCTCATGGCAGCGGAAGCAGCCGCTTTTCTCCGCGCAATAATTTTGTCGCCGATATTTTATATGAAAATCACCTGGCCTCTTTGCTGATCGATTTGCTCTCACAGCAGGAAGATGAGGTATATCAGACAAGGTTTGATATTGATCTTTTGACAGAGCGTTTAATTGCGGTGATTCGCTGGCTCCAGGAACAACCGGAGACGAAAAATTTAAAAATCGGACTATTCGGAGCCAGTACAGGGGCAGCAGCAGCCTTACAGGCGGCTGCATTGATGAAAGATGAAATTTGCGCCGTTGTTTCACGGGGCGGACGCCCCGATCTGGCTATGGAAAAGCTTCCGCTTGTGACAGCTCCGACTTTGCTCATTGTTGGAGGGAACGACTTTGGAGTGATCGAACTGAACCAGTCGGCCTACAAACGGCTGCGGGGTACGAAAAAAATCGAGATCATCGCCGGTGCCACTCACCTTTTTGAAGAGGCAGGCTGCCTGGAAGAGGTCGCCAAATTATCGACCGCATGGTTCCAGAAGCATGCCTGAAATAGGAACAAGGGTCTTAAATAAATTGCACCGTTGTTTCCAAAAATAAAAACTACCACAGAGCCCACAGAAAACACAGAGAGTGGATCAATAGCCGCTCCTATGATATTGCCTGTGTCAAAAGGTCAGTTTCACATCCATCTATTTCTTCATGCATATCTGGATTAATTAAATAATTCATAAGCCTTCTCTGTGTTTTCTGTGGGCTCTGTGGTAGTTTATTGCCTTCTACATTTCCAAAGTCCCATGTCGATCAGTAATACCCGCAAAAAGATTTTAAACCAACTCTATGACCTGATCATTATTTTCTATTCAGGCGACTCCATTCCGTCCATGTTTTAGCTGTTTTTTTCACAAGCGGATCTTCATCTCGACAATAGAAATAAAAATTCCATAAGAATTTTTTTTTCTCTTCAGTTAACTCTGGAGAGTGTTTTTTTCTCTTGCTTGAGACTTTAAATAAATCTGTTCCACCTATGGCTTGAGCCCGATCAGTAATATCGGAAAGAGCGATCTCATGAACATTGTAAAGCATATCTACCATGGCTAAAACGAGTGTAGACCTTTCTTTCACGTAACAATGCACATGGAGGTGGGCTTGGCCGTGGCTCTTAATAAATTGGACGATGCTATCGACACAAGCATCTGTCGGAATATGATGTTCCACAATGGGAAAACGTACATAATTATGTCCAGCTGCTTCCACCACTGTTTTTTCGTTTTCTACTTTCGCTGTCATTTGAGTCTCTTCGCCTTTCCATTGTTTAATGGTGAAGTTTTTATTGGCAATTTTACTGATCAGCTGATTTTCAGCGGTTACGACTTCAGCAGTCGATTCATTACGTTTTTCGGTATCCCGTTTCCAAACCGCTGGTTTGCCGTCCACAAAACAGTGTCTTTCTGCCCGTACATCGACGAACCACAGCTCGCGATTCCGATTACCCATCAGAGTCAAATCTGCAATCGTTTGGATATGTTCAGCCCCAAACTGCCCGCTGCCGGACAAGTGAAGCTTCCCGATATCGGTCTTATTTATTTTAAGATCAGTCAACGTTGAGATTTTTGAGTAATCGCGAAAGTGACGGGGATTATCCTTTTCACATTTTGTAAACTGCAGTTTTCCTGCACTGTTCCTGTTCTTATAAGCTATTGCAAATGCTGCTAATGCAACAAGACCGCACATAAATAGACCCTTGGAAGTGCACTCGGGTTCCTGGTTGGTCGTCGTTGTTACCGGAAAAGTAGGACTAGGCGAAGTAACAGAAGAGGTGGTATTCATATAATTCCTTAATGTTAAAAGGTTTAAGAAATTAAACCATAACATTTTAGCTATTAAAATGCAAAATGTTTAACACTATATAAGCTCGATTTAAGCAGCTTTTGCGGTTTTAGATGTGCTTTCCGGATGCACAATCACTGTGCCCGCAAGAGGTACTGTGGGATAATGTACAATGTCAAGTGGAGCTTTCACAACACATGTCGCATCCTCGATGCGAGTGTGCATTTCGTATGCCTCCTTCCAAACTATTGTTTCCTGGCTGACGATCTTTCCTCTGTAGTAAGTGTACTTTGTCCACGACTCAGATGCAATTTTAACGGGGTATTGAGTAATTGTTTTGTACTTGCGGGTAATCTGATAAGCGGAAATCGCGCTTGCAATCCCGGCCCCAGCCATCGCAGCATAACAAACTGCATCTACAACATCTCCTGCCGACTTAGCATTTCTGGCTGTTTTCACAAAGATCGCTAACATGAAGCATGAACTTGCCGCAGCAGCTGCCACCATAAGCTGCCATCCACCTGTCACTACCGCCGCCAAAGCAAGAGAATCAATAACCAATATATTGAAGTGCAAAGAGGCTTTATTCCAATCCCTATTGTACAACGCTTTAAGAGTTTCAATTGTTTGAATACCGACATCTGCAGCAATTGACGCTACTATTACGATTGGAGATGTGAGCGCTAATGCTGCTATACCTAATACTGGAATTGCACATTTTGCTATACGCATTAAAAGAGATGTCTTAGAAATGTCGTCCGTACAACTAATGGCTAAGGATATTAGGGCAATAGCACGTGCCGCGGTTGAAGCGGCCAATCGAAAAGGGGGGATAACAGAAAGAATCGATAATGCTGTTGCCGTGACTAACAAACCTCTCTGAGCAGTTTCCTTTACTGGTAGTTTTAAGTCAACAGTTCCCCAATCCTGTCCGTTATTAACTGAAGGATTTATTATTGTATCCATATCATACCTTTTTTTATTTAAATCAAAATAAATATTATCAGATTTAAAATAAAAAATCAATATTTTTTTATTTATTTAATTTGTTTAATGTAATTTCCAACTGCAGCCTTTGTTCCGTAATGGGACCAATTGAAGTCAGCACTTTATCTGCAGGCAAGGAACCAAATATTTCCAGATACGCCTCCACAACAGACGGGCTGGTAAACACAATCTCATCATAAGTATGAGGGGAGGGCAAACGGTCTGGTTTGATCGAAACTGTGTCGTAAACAACGGGAGCACAAAAGGCAAGAAAGTTCTCTTGCATCCATTGTTCCAAAACAGGGCGGGATTTTGCTGCATGGGGCCAAAAAAGAAGCCAGTCTTTCCACGTTTCCCTGCTATTTGGCCGCAATGAAGAGAGCAGTTCAATCACCCCTTCCGCCGATTCGTTTCGGGCAACTAAAGGGGAGCAATCCACATATTGCTCAACGCATAAGGCTGTTCTTTTTCCGACTGCCAAAATTTGTTTTTTTTGGACATCCTTTACATCGATATGAAAATAAGAAAAGAACGAAAAAAAAATATGCACTGCGCTTTTGCTTGTAAACAGGATATGGGTACATGAGGGAAACTTCCGAAAAGCCGTTTCAATTCCTACATCCGAAGGCGCGCGAGGAATGATACGGATCAGCGGACAATGAATGACCTCCCGGCCGAAAAGATTTGGAGGCATCTCTAACCCAAGAAATAAAAGGCGGTTATCCATTTGCTCACCAGTAGTCGATATTGGCAAAGAGCCGGATCATTTCATGATCACCTTTCCGGACTGCAACAGCCAGCTTCCCTTGCAAAGGGACTGTCTCTCCAGGAATTTTGAAGCGGTTTAATCCTGTCAGTCCGAGGCGGATTAGCGCAGCTTCTGCTATAACGACCCCGTCAACTTTTCGCGAAAATAATTGGTCCAGACGCTGTGAAATGGTTCCCCGGATATCGGCAAAACGTAAATCCTGCCGTAAACTTTTGATCGCCTCTTCCCGCCGGATGGATGAGCAGGCAATGAGTGCCCCCGAAGGCAGTGTTGCAAAGGTTTGGTCTTCGTGCAGTACAAGAGAGTCAGATGGATCAACCCCACGGGTAATCGCAGCAATCACAATACCATCAGGCAACGGGTCCGGCAAATCTTTGGCTGAATGGATCGCAATGCGGCATTGCCGCGACAACAGCATCTCATCGACCTCTTTCGTAAAAAAATCTGTCTTTTCCAAAAATTTGAGTGAGGTCGTTTGGTCTTTATCGCCGGTAGTATCGATGAAATGAGGGGTAAATTGTATATGAGGGGCAAGGGCAAGAACTTCCCGGTACACCTCATCGACTTGTTTTCTCGACAGGGGAGAGCCTCTTGCACCAACATCGATCATTTGCATGATGTATTGCTCATGTTTGAAAAATATTTAACCCAAAGATGCAAAGGCGCAATCATAGTTTTACCCATAAGTAAACAAGTAAACAAAAACCTTTTTAAGCATTATCTATAATAAATTCAACACAAAGGCACGAAGTCGCAAAGAAACAAAGAAATTTTTCCCTAGAGACCCTTACTTCTTAGTGTCTTTGTGCCTTTGTGCCTTTGTGTTGAATTAACGGTCAAAGTTGCACATGGCGTGAATTTATAACTGGAAGGCGCCCCTTGTCAAGAGTTTTCATGTCCCAACTGCGGGGACATAACGAACCATATCACCTTTCTTCACCTGCAGAGCAAAAGCCGCTTCCTCTGAAATCGCAACCGAAAATTTTGACTTCTTACACATAATCCCGGAACAGCAGGCACGAAATTGCAATTGATTATTGCAAATAAGATAACGTCTTTGATCAACCACGTTTGCTACAATCTCTTCCACTACCGCAACAATGGAATCTTTTATCGTACGGATTTGGGAAACTTCGGCTTCGATCTTTGGACCGCCATCGATCATATCTACTTCATTTGTCAATTGAAATCCTTCCTGAATGAGCATGTTCAGTGCAGGTAAAGAGTCTGTATGCACTTTAGATACGCTTTCCTGCACTTCTTTAGGCAACAGTTCTAAATATACCGGGAAACTGGGAAAAAATCGTGGAATATCGAGTTCACTTTCATTTTGCAATTTCATGATCTCGTTAAACTCCATATGGGAAAAATGACGGCCGATCCCATTCCAGAAAGTGCTGATGCGATTTTCCGTAAAAAATCCACGCATGACGGCAAAAACCACCGGATCAAAACGTTCAGGATTTGCTGCGATAAACAGAAAGCGGGAGAGAGATAATAATCTGCCGCTCCCTGTATGACGGGCTTCGGGAATTAAAAAAAGGGAACCGATTTCAGATGGCTGCGAAAAATAATGGACCATCCGAAGATAGGGGATTTCATGGTCCATCCGCTGCATATGTTCTTTGTGATAAAAGTAAAGAGGATCATGCAACCCCGTTTTAGCGACAATTCCACAAGTGCCTTCGATATTGCCGGTTTGCAGGTCTTCCAGGACAAAGATATAATGCTCATCCCCAGGGGTAATAATCTCTTTTTGAAAGGAATGTTCGGCTTGGTGCAGTATATGAAGCAATCTCTCGCGATTTTTCGGCATGCTGCTCATCCCTTGGTCAATATGAAACGCAAATTCGATAAAAATCTCCTCTTCTTTTTTTGTGATTGGTCGAATGATCCTCATTATGTCACCTCCATTTCTTGTATGAAAGCAACCAACGTTTCTTCAAGGACTGCAAAGACTTTATCGAGATCGTAAAAGGAAATGGCTCCGGACGGGAGGAGAAAACGGATGCGCGTGGGATACTTTTCTCCGCCTGCGATAAAACTCATGACTCCTGCATCGAAGAGACGGCGGACGAATTTGATCGATTTCTCTTCGTTTCCATCGAAAAGGGTGAATGCAATCATACTGCCCATGCCAAATGGTCCTGAGAGATATTTTGGATAGCGTTCTGCGAGGTTTTTCAGCTGCTTGACGAAATAATGATGGAAAACGGCGTTTTTTCCATTGGCCCCAAAAAAATTTTCATTGAGCAGCTTATTGAGGATGACAGTTGCGGCTTTAATGGCAGAGGTGCTCGAAGTAAATGTTTGGCTGATCAGACCGGGACGCGGCTTATATTTTTCTGTAAAAAGCGTTGCGCATACCTGCAATAACTTACCAACGGTGACGATATCGACAAACGATTGTAAATTAAAGTGTTGAAAGGCAAAAAGCTGATCGGTGCGGCCAAAGGTCTGTACTTCATCGACTAAGATGGCGATATCATTAGCTTTGAGAATCTCCATTAAGC
>Ga0207128_1091_pt1 | contig 15443 bp, 8 predicted proteins | sample Alteio_BWMinHeat_18_FD_153522 | JGI IMG/M metagenome (GOLD analysis project Ga0207128, IMG submission 153522) | Enriched cells from forest soil in Barre Woods Harvard Forest LTER site, Petersham, Massachusetts, United States -... | ecosystem: Environmental > Terrestrial > Soil > Temperate forest >... | reverse complement strand
GGCCGTTGAGGCGATGCTGCGGATTGCCCTCGGTAAATCCGGTGAAGAGCGGGATGCGAATGTCTGCCTTGCCGTCGCCGTCGGTGTCCTCCGCGTAGAAAATCTCCGGAGCACTTGTCACCAAGATGCCTTTTCGCCAAGGCATCACGCTGGTGGGAAGCGTGAGGTTGTCAAGGAAGATCGTGGCTTTGTCATACTTGCCGGTGCCCTTAGTGTCCTCGAGGAATTTGATGCGGCCGCCCGGCTGGCCCTTGCCGTCCAGGCCGTTGGGATAGTCGCGCATTTCCACGACCCAGAATTTGCCGTCCGGTCCCCAGGCGAAAGCGATGGGATCCTCCACTAACGGCTCAGCAGCCATCAATTCGACCTGAAAGCCCGGCCGGGTATGCCATGAATGTAAGGAAGCTTCCGCCGATTTGGCGCGTGGCTCCGCTTTCTCCAAGAGGCTATTGAACGACCGCCGGTCCACGTGATCTTTCAGCAAGGCGTTGTTTTCATTTTGCACCCACAAATGACGGGAATGAAACCAGGCGCCGTTGTTAGTCCCTCGGCGCACGATCGCAGGGATAATATCCGATTTATCGTTTCCGTTCCCTTCTTCTGATTTATCGTTTCGCCTTCGCTTTGCTGCTTGCCTGCTCCAACCCGTTTGCATCGAATCAAATAGGAAAAGTCCATATCCATCCTCGTTCGAGAAAATCACATCTTCAAAACCATCCTCGTCCAGGTCCATAAAGCGAAGACCGGCATCGCGGCCGTCGTGATCGACGACCTTCACTCCTGGCGGCAACGTGAACGGAAGCTTGATCCAAGACTTCTTTTCCGCCGACCAGCTGAAAATAGCCTGCTGCTCGTCTTTGCTGACCAGGATTTCACAGCGTCCATCCTTATCGATGTCCCGGCAACGGACGCCACGATCATGCCCTGCCCTACTCGTGAATATCGGGTTGCCGTTTAGCTCGAGTCCGTTGAGCAAAACAGGTTCTTCGACCCATTTTTTGCCGTCGAAATTCCAGGCCCCTGCACATTCCTCGTTGCGGATGATGAAGGAGGCTCGACCGTCGGAATGGAAAACCCCGAAACGAGCGCCGGCTTCTGCATGCTCGCCGTTCTCGGCCGTCGCTACCAACGACATGGGAAAGTCTCCAACCACCCAGGAGTTTGACTTCGGCGACCAGACGCGCGTTTGCCGCACTTTGTCGTTGGCAATCACCACGTCCAGATAGCCATCATTGTCGAGATCGACCAAACGGACGCCGTTATCGCCCCCATCGGGGGCGCGAAGACTTTGTCCGGCCAACAGGTTCTGGTTGATGCGCTCCAAAGCTTCCCGAAAAGTGAGAAACTTGATCTTCTTGCCATGCTTGGAAACCGCGTAGTCGATCAGATCAACCAGCTGGTCATTCTTGATCCAGCCGTGAGGGTGAAAGACCATCGTAAAGACGCCGCGCTTCAAGACGGTGGCGTCCAGCGCCGCCTTCCAATCTCGGACCGTGATCGGATTGTTCGGTTTGTGGTAGTGGTTTGCTTGCCAATCACTGGGCGTGGCGCAAGGAAACTCCCAGCAGAGCTTGCCGATGACATAGGGATACGGATAGTTCTCAACGGTATTGACAAACGACCGATCTGCCGGGACGTACTTCAAAAACTTATCTTGACCGTCGGTGTCCACCACCAATTCGCGCGGCAGCTCCGGATCGTTCGAGGTCATCAGGTTGAACACCGAGGAATCGACGGCCAACCAGTTTCCCTTCTCTGTTTTCTTGTTGAAGATTTCAGCATAAAAACGAGGACTGGGAGTGTTCAACGAATCGCAGCAGGGCATCCGAAAAGCCACCGGATGATTGTTCGGCACCGATGTCATCAGATCAACACAGCGATCATAAGTGGACTTGGCCTTGGCAAAATCCCCGCCCTGGAAAAACGGACAGGGATGATCGATGGTGTGCGTCTCCAGGCTCAGGCCTTCCTTGAGCCACATTTGCAGATGCTCGTCCTTGGGATCGATCTGGTTGGTCATGATGCTGACCGGGGCCCGGCCGTCGATTTGCTGGAGGCGGCGCAGGATGGGCCGGAGGAACGTCTCCCATTTCTCGTGGCCGCGCATGTCGTCGATCGCCAAGATCACCACCGCTTCGACACCTTCTTCGCCGACCCACTGCGGCGTGATCAAGCGCGGAAACTTTTGCGAGACATAGTAAGGATCATTTTCATCCAGGTAGGCGAGCCGATTGCCGTCCGCGGACCAAGACCATCCGCCGGTCAGAAGCAAGAGAAAAAGAGCGAGATGACAACGCATGGAAGCGACTCCCAGAGGTGGATGAAATGCAAGAAGCAAGAAGGCGAGCGGCGCTTGTGAACGCTCCGGTGCAGCGGTTGATCTTTATCGATGGGGAGCATGTAGCATGTAGGGTGGGTGGAGTCCTCGGAACCCACCTTTTTCTACCAAAAATGGGTTCCGAATAGTCCATCCGCCCTACGGCGGATGTTACAGCGTCCAGCCTTTGCGGTATTCACGGCGGATGTATTGGGCCGCCTCGGGACAGTTGGTCACTTTCAGACCAGGACCATCCCATTCGAGCTTCTTGCCGAGGCGAATAGCGACGTTGCCCAAGAGCACGGTTTCGGCGAGCAAGGAAGCATAGTCGAAATTGGACATAGCAGGCGGCCCGCCTTTGATAGCCGCCACCCATTCGCGCTTCATGCCGTCATCACCGCCGCCATTGCGCGGCAAGGTTGGAGCCGGTCCCTTGTAACCTTCGAAGTTCTCGCTCGGCAACAATCGGAAGTCGGCGCCATAGTCATTCGGGGTGAACAACGTCCCCTTCGTGCCGACCAGAAGTGCTCCGCTGTCGGAAGCCATCTGCCCTTTCAGCAGCTCCGGCGCCGGCAAGTTGCGGACGTCGTCCCGATGCCCTTCGTACCAGACCAGCTTCACCGGCGGCATATCGCCCCGAGCCGGAAATTCCCAGGTGGCCGTGGCCCATCCCGGATAAGTTTCCGGGTTGACCGGTCCCGACTCCGCGGACACGGACGTTGGATACTGAAGCTTGAGAGCCATGAAAGGCATGTTGGCGGTGTGACAGGCCATGTCACCCAAGGCGCCGGTGCCAAAATCCCACCAGCCGCGCCAAGCGAACGGATGATAAGCAGGCTTTATTTCGCCCTTTTTATTTGGGGGATAGACCGCATAGGGGCGCTCGGGAGCGGGCCCAAGGAAAAGGTCCCAATGCACGTGTTTGGGTACGGGGGGCGTATCGTCCGGCCGGGCGACGACGCCCGGCGCCTGCGGCCAAATGGGCCGATTGGTCCACACATGCGCTTCACTGACCGGTCCAATGCCTCCTGCCTGAATGATCTCCACGGCCTGGCGCAGACCATTCTCGGCCGTTCCCTGGTTGCCCATCTGCGTCGCCACCTTGTGTTTGGCGGCGATCTCTTTCATCATCCGCGCTTCATAGACGTCGTGGGTCAGCGGCTTCTGACAGTAGACGTGCTTGCCCATCTTCATCGCCATGATGCTGGCCGGCGCGTGCGTGTGATCCGGAGTGCTCACGGTCACCGCGTCGATTTGTTTATCCATCTCTTCCAGCATTTTGCGAAAATCGTTGTACTTCTTGGCATGAGGGAATTTGCTAGCCTTCGCCTCCAAATGATGGTCATCGATATCGCACAAGGCGACGATATTGCCGTGATTGCCGGCCTGGTCGGTGTCGCTGTCCCCTTTGCCTCCCACTCCGATGCAGGCGATGTTGATTTTTTCATTGGGCGATTTGCTGTCGGCCAGGACAAGCCCGCCGGCCACCCAGAAGCCGACCCCCGCCAGGGAAGTTTGTTTCAAGAAATCGCGACGGCTGGTTTTGGTTCTCATGAAAGTCCCTCGTAATGGCATGGAGCGAAACGGGAAAGGTGATCGGAGCTGAGCCGCCCCCGTGCCGCCCCGACCGGCAACACGCCTACCACGCGGCATCCTAACATCCGGCGCGGCTGAGGACAAGCATTAGCTTTAGGAAGAGCGCGCCAGTCGTTTTCGCCGCCAGCGCAAACCATCTCGAATCAATGCAAAAGCGCCGTAAGCCGCGAGTAGAGCGCACGCCAAGAAAATTGCATGGTCAAAAGGGCCGTCGGGAAATGGGTGGCCGTTGATATCAATGTCCAGCCCCAGATACGTTTTGGTGTGGTGCCCAAAGAGCGGCATGACAATTTCTCCTTTCCAAGGGATTAGAATTCAATTCCTTGCTGCGCCTTCACTCCAGCCCGGTAATGGTGCTTGATGGCCTTGATCTCCGACACCATGTCGGCCAGCTCGCAAATCTCCGGGGGCGCGCCTCGCCCCGTGAGCACGACATGAAGGTCGGGATGCTTGGTCTTGAGGAACTCCACGACTTCCTTCGGGTCCAAGTAGCCCAGTCGATCGCACATCACCACGTTGATTTCATCGAGGATCACCAAATCGTACTTGCCCGAGGCAATGGCTTCTTTGCTGACGTCCCAGATGTGTCGCGTGGTGGCGATATCTTGCTCGCGATTCTTGGTGTCCCAGGTGAAGCCGTCTCCCATCGGCCGAATTTCAAGATGCAGTCCCAAATGATCGGCGTGGTGTTGGAGCAAGTCGGCGAGCTTCTTCTCCCCGGTTTTCCATTTGCCTTTGATGTATTGAACCACGAAGACCTTGAAGCCGTTTCCGAGTGCGCGAAATACCAAGCCCAGGGCGGAGGTGGTCTTTCCCTTTCCGTCACCTGTCACGACCATGATCAAACCGCGACGTCGTTTGCTCATGTACGAAAACTCCGAAAGCTCTTGGGTAGCCGTTTTTGGGTGGCACGCCCTGAGGCTTTGCGAAGGGCGTGCAAGCTTTGCAAGACTCCACGCCCTTTGAAGACCCAGGGCTGTGCCACTCAGCCCCCAAAAACGCTGCGGCTAAACACTATACCGCTGCGCGCCGGCGCTCGGGTAATGGTCGTCCGAGAACTTCCTTCAGCGGAATGCAGGCCGCGCCCATAGCCTGAGCCAACTCGCCAGCTCGGCCAAAGAGCGGCCAACCGGTTTCTGTATCAATGACTACACTGTGCAGCCCTCCCCTGACTAACGCTCGACCCGCGGTAAGCGCATTCGCCCAAGGATCGCCGCCCGCCAGGCCGACATTGGTTCGACCATCGGTCAGCAAGACCAGCCAAATCGGCTGACGAGGTTGCCGTCGTCGCTGGCGATAAACCAGCCGGCGAGCTTCGGTTAGACCTAAAGCCAGGGGCGTCGTTCCGCCCACCGGCAATCGCTCCACAGCCCGCCGAGCGACCCGCAAGGCCCGTGTCGGCGATAGTACCAGCTCGGTTCCTTTTCCACGGAAAGCCAACAAAGCGATTTGATCCCGTCGCTCGTAAGCTTGCGTTAAGAGCGATAAGACAGCGCTCTTGGTTTGGCGCATGCGTTGGCGGGCCGCCATCGATCCACTGGCATCAACGACAAAGAGCAGCAAACACCCAGCCGGCCCGCGCATGGGTGAGCCGCGCAAGTCTTCCATTCGCAATATGACCGGAGCATCTTGGTCTGATCGACCTCGTTCGATTTGATGAAGGCTCCCCGCTCGAATCGTTCCCGCCCACGAGAGTATCGATTGCTTACGATACGCTTGAAGCAATCCCTTCGCGCGCCCGTGAGTCGGATTTGTGCCCTTCCGCCAGAGTCCCTTCCAATCCGAATGCCTTAGCATTTCTCTGTCTGGTTGAAGCCGGGAAACAAAGTCGCCCGAGCTCGGAAGGAGCGAAGTTTGAGAATCGAGAATTGAGGATCGAAGATTGATGTTTGAGGAAGAAACCTTGCGATCTTCTATCTTCGATCCTCCATCCTCGTTCTTCCATCCTCGATCCTCATTGTTGGATCCTCGATGGGGCGGGGGCACTGGCGGCACAGGCGGCGTGGTCCGGCGGTGAGCCAGGGCAAGCTCCGCGACTACATCCAAGTCGGCGACCTCGACGTTGGTTCGCCCCTGGTAGGCGGCCCAGGCGGCGGCAGCCTTGGCCATCGTCAAATCGGCCCGCAGACCGTCAACTCCGGCCGACAAGCAGCGCTCGCTGATTGCTTGCAGGAGATCCGGAGAAACCGTCACGCTCGCCAAGATTTCTTGAGCTCGCACAATTCGTTGCGCCTCCATTTGTTCCGCAGGATTCCATTGCTCGCAGAAAATGGCTGGGTCGGATTCGAAGGCCAAACGACGGCGAACGGCCTCGGCTCGATCCTGGGAATCCGCGAGGTCCGCTACGTCGACGACCAGGCCAAAACGATCTAAAAGCTGCGGTCGCAGCTCGCCTTCTTCCGGATTCATGGTCCCGATTAAGACAAATCGGGCAGGGTGACGAAGCGACAAGCCCTCGCGCTCGACCTGGTGAACGCCGCTGGCCGCCGCATCGAGAAGAATATCCACGAGGTGATCGGGGAGCAGGTTCACCTCATCGATGTAAAGGATGCCGCGGTTGGCCGCCGCCAACAAGCCCGGCTCAAAAGAGCGCTGTCCCTGCAAGGCCTTTTCCAAGTGCAGGGAGCCGAGCACGCGGTCTTCGGTAGCGCCCAACGGCAATTCAACTAATGGCACGGATTTGCTGATAATGGCAGCGTCGGCCGGCACAGGCCAAGCGGGCACAGACTCCTGGGGAAATCGCTGAAAGGGGCAACCGGCGATGGTCTGGATCGGAGGCAGAAGGCCCGCCAGAGCTCGAACGGTAGTCGACTTGGCCACTCCTTTCGTGCCGCGGACTAAAACTCCGCCAAGACTCGGTTGGACCACGGCCAAGACAAGGCCCCGCTTGAGCGTCTCTTGGCCCACAATGGCGGAGAAGGGAAAAGTCGAGGTCATGAGCGCTTTCTTTCCGAGACCTAATTACCGGGGCGTTCACACGCCGTGCGACAGGCGTCACGCCTGTCCTACGCCCCCATCGCGGAAAGCGCTCCAGAGGGAAATGGAAATTCCCGTTGGACCGGACGCCTTGCCCTCGAAGGCGCTTTCCGGATCGCTGCGCTTCAGTCCGGTCTTCTGATTTGCGGGCAACCTACCGCTCCTCGCCTTCCCGCCATTCGATGGCAGTGGCGTTTCCGAGGAGTTTCGTTCCCGCTGACAGCGGCGGGGCCATGCCGGATTTCCACCGGCTTCCCGTGACTGAAACACTTTAGTCAGTGGTTCGTGCTTGCTACTGACTACGAACTACTGACTACTGACGATTTCTGCCTTCTTCTTATCAATCGCGCTCGCGCTTGTACACCCTTCCAAAATCGACTTGCTCGAAGCCGAGGCTTTGAAACAATTTCACGGCCGGCTGATTGCGCTCGATGGACTGCACCTCCACCAGCCCAAAATATTGTTCCTGCAAGTAGCGGAGCAAATTGACCATCAAGAATTTTGCCAAGCCTTGGCGGCGTACGTCGTCGCGAGTCACAAGATTTATGATTCCCACGGCCGGCAAGCCCCAGCGCCAACTGAAGCCCTCCATTTCCCAAACCTCCGCGCGCGCCACCGGCCGGCCACTAGTCATCTCCTCCAAGCGAAACTCCAAAGGCTCCAGCGGCCCGAGCACGCATTCCTGCCACCAGGTCCCGGTGCTGGTTCGCGGCACCACGCGCAAATCATATTTCTTGCGCAAGCCGGCAAACCGAGCATCCGCGACGTTGACCGGCTGGTCGAGCCGGCGTTGAAAGACCAGACAGGTGCTCCACGCGCGGTAGCCTTGGTATTCCATGAACGGAGCGGCCGCCGTGTCGCTGGCCAGGAAGCCGGGCAGGTCGCTGCCGCCGTAGAGCCCAAAATAGAAGGGATTGAGCGGGCGCATGCCGCCGGCGTACAGCGTGCGCGCACCTTGGCCGATCAAATACTCTTCGCAGCGTCCCAGCAGCTCCGAGCCGATGCCCCGGTGTTGATAGGAAGGTCGGACGCCAACGACGCAGGTCACCCCGCTGGCCGTGCTCATAGCCGATTCCGCATTGTTGCATCCGAATCCCGCATGAGCAAAGCCGACGCGGACCGGGCCGTCCACCGCGATAACCAGACCCGCCGGATCGAAATACGGTTTGGCGAAAATGAATCGCTCCAGCGCCGCCCCATGACGCAGTTGCACGCAGCCGCGACCTAAGAACGTTTCGTTCCAAATCTCAACCAGACCTGGCGGATCGTCGTTCCGATAGTTTCGGTATTGAACCACGAGGCGAACCCTTCCAGTCCGGTTGTCCGGAGCAAACTCCGTTCGGGACGCCATGGAAATCGAACAAGCAAGCAATAGAGAGAATAGAGAATACTAACGTCTTGCCAACTTCTTCTCTGTTTCCTCGGCTCTCTGCCGTTCTTTTCCCGAGCGCCAAGACATCCCCACGCCAATTATAAGTCGGGGCCAAGCTGACGCAAGCATCCCCGAGCGCAACCAGCGCCAGGGTGCAGTTCACTGACCGGTTGGGGCGAGAAGATATGGATTGCGTCCTGTTGACCTGCGCGCAAACCCGATGAACTGCGACTACAAAATCACGGGATATCTGGCGTAGCGTTTGTGGAGGAGCCTGGTCGAGGAGTTGAATTCACCGCCGTTATTTGGCTTCAACTTAACGGGCAGGCGCAGGATTTTTAGGCCGCTGCTCGTGCTTCCAAGAAGTAGGTTGCCCTAACCAGATTGCACCGGGCCAACCCAGAGCAGCGAAGACGGCGACCACGCTCTCCGCAAGGGGCAGCCAGCTCAGTCGCGATGCTGTCCTCCTCCGGCTGGTCAATGAATGCTTGGGGACCGGCCCGCTTTGTTCCAGCCCTGGCGGTCCCTGGTTCACTACTGGATTCATTGGTTCTTTGAGCGCGGTTTCACCGAGCAGCTCGTTCAAAGGCAAAGCGATGTTGTTCCCCAGGGCATCCATTTCGCCGTGCTCTTCCCGGGGCCAAAAAGCCACAGGCTGGGAATCCCACTGTGGCGGATCCATGTCGATAGGAGTCGTTTCTGGCGCTGCCGTTTGAGCAATCTCCCTGGTTCGATCCTCGGCTTTGGCCTGTTGCAACGCTGTCAAGATATTGGCCACCATGATCTCCATAGGGCGGTTGTCCGCCTCGTCCCGATCACGAACGCCGGCAAACGAGCGCGCATTCGTGTCCTCGGAGGACAACTCGACTTTAGTCGTCCGCAATTCCCGTCCGCGTAACGCTGCTTCCAAAGGCGGCCGTAATCCCGTCCAAGTGGTCTGCGCCGCCGGGCTCGATGATCGATAGCTGATTTCTTGAGTGATCGACAGCGTCAGATGGAACCCAGGACCGGAGTCGGCCACAACCAAGCTGTTGTAGGTGCTGATCGTTCCCCGATCCGATGGCAAGCCTTTTTCCGAAGGGTTGAAGAACTTTGGCGCCCGATCAAGAACAACTCCGTCAGATGAGGCAATCAAAACTGCGTAACCAACTGAATCCCGGGCAGAATAGGTCCCACTTGTCGTCACAGTTTGGGCATTTGTGACAACGTTGGGGCGGGCAAAAGTAATCGAGAAACTTGGAATCCCAGTGAGGCTTTGGATGGCAATGTCGTTTGTTTGTGCGTTTGTCGACACCCCTATTGCCGTCGTGATGTTCTGGTTTGGAAAGTAGAAAATAGCAGGCGAACTGGCCAGTCGCGCTCCGGAAATGTCCGCGCCCGAAATCATGAAACTCAGCGATGCTGCGTTGTTTGTCTCCGTAGCCTGAATGGCAACTTGCAAATTCGTCGGCGCAGCGAGCCCCGTCTGGCTCCCGAACAGACTGAGGGTCAAATTGAAACTCGCCGCTTGTGGGTCATTCGTGTCATAGAATGGCGCTGTCGTATCAAGGACGAAAGTGTTTCCCGCATTTTGCGAAGTCAAGGTTCCCGCGATCACGACATTGAGATTTCCCGTAATGATGTACTGGAGCTGGATTCCAGCCTGCGAATAATGAAAGGTAACGCTGAGACTCGTTGAGTGATCAGTCGAAATTGTCTGGGTGGACACGGGATCGATAGTGCCGCTGGCGCCTGCGACCGGCAGCCAGGTGGTGTTGGCGCCAAGAGCTAAGGTCGGAACGATGCTAAGCAGACATCGATCCTCGAGGACCTCCAGCCGAGGAACAAAGCCGCCGCGCCTGACTCGACACCTTGGCCGGCCGATCACTTCAAGATTCGGCTTGAGCCAATGATTCCAAAGAGAGAATCTCATTGACCTCCCATTCCTCTCTGAAGCTCTGCGCTTCCCCCGCCTTTGGCGATGACGGCCTCGGCTTCGGCGCGAAAGCGGGTCAAATCTTCGGCCGCAGGCTGATTTTGTTCCATCCAAACGGCGGCTTTGTCGAACCATTGCCGGGCCTGCGCCAGTTCACCCAATTGATGGCAGATCATCGCAAGAAACAGCCAATCGGCGCAGCCGCCTCCGCTGCGCAGCCTGATCGCCTCCTGCAGAGCGGTCTCGCCCTTCTTCCAATCCCCGCTTCGGTAATGAGCGATGCCGAGCGCGCTCCAGCAGTCACCCTGTTCTGGTGCGAGTGCCACGGCCCGCTCGGCCATTTGCAAGGCAACTTTCGGGTCACGAAATGATTCGTCCGGACAGGTGGCCAGGAACCACGCTAGTTCCTGAAAATGCCCCGGTGTCTCAGAAGAATTCCGAGTCAACTCCTCCAGGAGTTGCCGCACTTGGCGGAAGGTTTGCGCTCCTGCCGATTTTCTCCCCTGCCGGGCCAGCAAGCAAGCCAGGAGATCGAGACCTTGTGCCAACTCGCGGCGAAATTCAGGCACCGCTGGATAATCGTCTGCCAGCTTTGCCAGCAAAGTTACGCCCTTGGGAAAAGCCTCTTCGGCCTGGCGAGTCTGCCCTCCAGCCGCGAGCCTTTCCGCCTGCCGAATCTGGAGGCGGGCATGCTGACGGCGACAATCCGGATTGGCAGGCATCTCGGCCGTGCACTTTTGCGCCAAGGCTGCCGCCAAACTGAGTGACTTCTCTGCCTCCGACGCCCGGCCGGTGTTTTGATAGACCCGGCTCAAGTGATCCAGGCCGGCGCACATAACCATGCGGACAGGAATGACGTCCGGGAATTCATCGATCAGTTGTCGGAGACCTTCCAGAGAATTCCGCAGCTCCGTTTCAGAATCTGCGTGTCGGCCCAGTCCGTCCAAGAGTACCGCCAAGTCACTGTGACAGGAAGCCAGCCCCAAGCGGTCAAAAACAGCAGACCGCGGCGATTCGGGGCTTTGTAGGTTCAGCGCCTGGCGATAATGAGATTCGGCTTCCGATAGCCGGCCCAGGCGCGCCAGCAGACTGGCCAACTGGTGGTGGCTGGCGGCTACATCGTGCCCATGACGCCCATCGGCATCTTCGTCCATCAGCTTTTGACGAAGTATTAAAGCTTGCCGAGATGCTCGCTCTGCCTCCGCATACCTCCCAGTGAGAAAAGCAAGCTGTCCCAAGTAAGCATGGCTCGCCGCCGCCTCCTGGCGAAATGAAACCGTACCCGGGTACTCGACAGCCAAGGCTTCCCGCAGGGCCAGGGCATGCCGGTGGCTCTTCTCCGCGTCATTCAAGCGCCCGAGCGCTGTCAAGACGCAGCCCAAGCCGACCGCATTGCCGGCCGATTCCTGGCGATAACTCGGCGTCGCGGGAAAATCCTTCGTGAGTTTTTCCAGCATCGCTTGACCATGCCGATAGTGCTGTGTCGCTTCTTCGTAACGAGCCGTGACAGAAAGCAGCGCTCCGAAACTCGTATGGCTTACCGGCAGCGCCTGACGATAGGCCGGAAAGGTTGGATAATCAGCGACCAGTTTTTCTCGAATTGCCAGTGCCCTACTCAGAAACTTCTCGGATTCCCGAAAGCGGCCCATGGCCACCAGCAAGTTCCCCCAGTCGTTCAGGCAACCGGAGAGATCGTATCGATAACTCGGGGAAGCGGGTTGGTCGGCGGCTAACTTCTCAAACATGGCTAATGCCCGGCGATACGACTGCTCCGCTTCTTTGCATCGCCCCAGGGCTGTCAAGACAATGCCGAGATTATTCTCTACCCCTGCCAGGCTTTCACGATCATCCAGAGGAATGGCCGCTTCTTCCCCGTCGCGCGTTTCCAACAGTTGCTCGGCCTTTCGATAAGCCTCTTCCGCCTCGTTCATACGGCCTTGATCTCGGAAGACACTGGCTCGATTGTTGCGAGTCAAAGCCAATTCCCGGCGGTAATTCTTGTCGGTTGGCAACTCCGAGACTAAACGCTCCAGTCGAGTGTTTGCTTCCTGGAAAACTTCTGCGCATTTGTCGAGTTGCCCGAGCTTGTAATAAATGTCTCCCATCCGTCGAAAAGCTTTGGCCGTCTCGAAGCGAAGCTCAGGATCAGCGCCCTCTTCTCGGGAGAATTCCTGATAGAATTGCAAAGCCTTGAGCAAGAATTCTTTTTCCAGCTGCTCCATGCCGGGTTGACGGGACAGCATGGATTCCGCAAATTGCGAGTACATCTCATCGACGGCTCGGCGCGCTTGGCGGCGGCGCATCTCGGTTTCATGCCGTTCTCGGGCGATGATAACGGTGCTGATGATCAGTCCGGCGAAGGCTAAGCTCGCCATCACGGCGAGGGCCCTCATCAACCCCTTGTGGCGGCGAGCCCATTTGCGGGCCTTGTCCGCCAGCGATGGTCGCCGCGCCAGAATCGGTTTGTCTTCCAGAAACCGCCGCAAATCGTCCGCCAACTCCAGGGCGCTGCCATAACGCTCTTTCGGTCTCTTGGCCAGCGCTTTCAAGACGATGGTCTCCAGCTCGATGGGAATCGCCCGGTTCAGCCGCCGCGGTGCTCCTGGTTCTACCGTCATCAGTTGTGCCAGGACCTCTTCGCGCGTTTGCCCGGAGAACGCCGGCCGTAGAGTCAGCAGTTCATAGAGACTCATTCCCAAAGCGTAAATGTCCGTGCGATGATCCACGGTTCCGTGTTGGCCCTGGGCCTGTTCAGGACTCATATATCGGAGAGTGCCGAGCACGTCGCCCGTGCCGGTGAGTCCCGCATCGGTCTGGTAGCGGGCCAAGCCAAAATCGGTGATCCAAAGCTTGAGCGGAGAGTGGTTGTTCGTGAGTGGTGTGTGGTTTGTAATGGGTGACGAGATTTCGATGAGGAGGTTGGCCGGCTTAATATCCCTGTGCACCACTCCCATTTGGTGGGCGTATTCCAACGCTTCCGCCGCTTGGATTCCCAGGTCGGCTACCGTGCGGAAGAACGAAGAAGGGGCATCGGGAATGGAGGACCGAGCATGGAACATGGAAGATCGAGGCGGCTGGGCTCGATCATTGACCGTGGTGCCGCTTTTCCCGGTCTCCGATTTCCGACCATTCTCTTTCGATCCTCCATCGTCCATCCTCGAAACTCGACCTTCGATTTCCAATCCTCGATCCTCGATCTTCGGTCTTCCATCTTCCTTCTCGACGCGCAGCTCGTGAATCAGCTGGGCCAGGGTTTGGCCCTCGATGAATTGCATCGCGTAGTAGTGAACGCCTTGCTCGCAACCGACGGCGAAGACGGGGACAATGTTGCTATGGTGGAGCTGCGCGGCCGCCTGGGCTTCCGTCTTGAATCGCTGGAGCTGCCGGCCATCCAAGGCGGCGACGAACGGGAGCACTTTCAAGGCCACCCGACGGCGGAGCGAGATCTGGTCGGCTTCGTAAACCACCCCCATGCCTCCGCGGCCGATTTCCCGGCGCAGCCGATAATCGCCTAAGACGCCAACTGCGTTCGGCGTTTCTGTATTGGTCGGCCACTCTGCGCCCTTGCTAGCGCTGCGGGCTACGTTGGAAACCACTTCCGCGGACTTGTCGCCGACACCTGCCAAAGCTTGCAGCGCCGGCCACAGCTCGCGGAGTTGGTCGGCATATTGCGGATAATCACGCGCGCACCCTTGCCAATCAATCGCCTCGCCGGAGTGAAGCTGCCTGGTCCACTGCTCGACAAGATCGGCGAGAACCTGATCTTCGTCTGGAGTCGCGGCCACACCAGACGGCAACGGCTGGTTCATGACGCCTCCTCTCCCGTGGATTGACCGGCTTGGTGCAACAATTGCCGGAAGCGTTGCAAAGCGCGCAGATGCCGAACGCGCACGGCGCCCTCACTGATTCCCAGGACCGCGGACATCTCCCGGGGCGACATTTGCTCCAGGTGACGAAGCACCAGGACTTCCCGGTCCCGGGGGCCGAGCTGTTCCAAAATCGTCCGCACGCGCCGTAGCAGTTCTTCCCGCAGCAGCCGGCCCACCGGGGTGCCTCCAGCGTGAGCCCCGACGCCTGCAGCTCCCAACCGATCCGCCAACTCCACGGCCGACTCGTCCGGCAATGGCGGCAGCCAATCTTCCTCGCGGGTCACGCTGCGCTTCTGCGCTTGGATATGGCGCCGGTGCAGCTTCACCAGCCGTTCCAAGGCCAATTGCCGAAGCCAAGGATAATAGGGAATGGGCCGATGTTTGAGGTATTCCGAAAGTTTGCGCGAGGCATCGGTCAGGGCCTCTTGCACCACGTCGGACGGATCGACCCGTGCCGCCACCCGCGGATCCAAGCGAAAGGCGATCATCTGTCGCAGCCGGCCTCGATGGCGCACCAGCAATTGCTCCCGCGCGACTCGATCTCCCTGCCGAGCCTTGCGAATCAACGTGTCGGTATCCCACTCTTGGACCGAGGTCATGGACCCACCCTCCACAAACAATCCTCCCACGAGACCAATTCTGTTACAGAAAAAATGCAAGAAGAAAGAGAATCTGTCGGAAGTGATTATAACGAAAGCACTTGCGTAATGCAAAATGAAAGCCCTAACCACGGATTACACGGATCATACACGGATAGGAAAGCATTATTCTTATCCGCGTGATCCGCGTAATCGGTGGTTGGATTTCAGCAATGGACCTATTCGTTTCCAATGCCGCCGCGAAGAGTCAGGTTGCGCGGTTTCGCGGATGGAGCTTCGCCTTCCGGCTCTGTTTCGTCAGCCGATGGTTCCTCTTGCTTGGCCAGAGCGGCTTTGAGCGACAGCGAAATCCGCCGCTGGGCCGGGTCCACGTTCAAGACCATCACTTGGACTTCTTGTTCAGGCTGGACGATCTCGGCCACGCGGCGGACGCGCTGGGGAGCCAGCTCGGAAATGTGAATTAAGCCTTCGACGCCCGGCTCCAGCTCGACGAAGGCCCCGAATTCCGCCAGTCGAGTAACTTTGCCTTTGACGACCGAATTCGGCAGATATTTTGATTCAATGTTGTCCCAAGGACTCGAAGTCAGTTGTTTCAGTCCCAGGCTTACCTTGCGCCGCTCGCGATCGATCTTGAGGACCACGACCTTCACGCTTTGGCCGGAATGGACAACGGAAGATGGATCGTTGATCCGCGTCCAGCTCATCTCGCTGATATGCAACAGGCCGTCCACGCCCCCCAAATCGACGAACGCGCCAAATTCCCGGATGGAGCGAACCACCCCCTCGCGCACCTGCCCCT
>Ga0207128_1095_pt2 | contig 15453 bp, 15 predicted proteins | sample Alteio_BWMinHeat_18_FD_153522 | JGI IMG/M metagenome (GOLD analysis project Ga0207128, IMG submission 153522) | Enriched cells from forest soil in Barre Woods Harvard Forest LTER site, Petersham, Massachusetts, United States -... | ecosystem: Environmental > Terrestrial > Soil > Temperate forest >... | reverse complement strand
GATTCCGCGTCACTTCATAATCCTTTGGAAAGTCGGGGGCTTCGGGGAATCCAGGAAAGCTGTCGGTCGTTTCGGCCGCGACGTGGCGATTCCTTCGATCCCGGAAACACGACGGTACTTTATTTGCAAACTTGGAGATAGATCAAAAGAGTGAGTGGTGAGTCGTAAGACATACCGAGACCTAGTCAGCAGTCCCCGACTTTTGCAGACTGGAAATCGCGGCTGGTCGTAAGATAATATCTTCGATTGCTTCTTGGCTGAAAGACGTTGAGATCGCCGAAGCCAGTCGATTTCCGACAAGACAGGAGCATGCGATGATGCCAGACCGTCTGCTCGCAGCGGTAACCTTGATTCTGTTCGCTGGGGCTATGGGCGCCGACGCGGATAATCCCCTGACGCCGGTCGAGGCCAGGGGGAAGGTTGGAGAGAAGATCACGGTCGAGATGACCGTTCGGGCCAGTAAAGATCGCTTGCAAAAGCGCGGGGAGATCTACCTCGACTCGGAAGCCGATTTCCACGACGCCAAGAATTTCGCCGTTGTCATCACCAAAATGGGCGCGGCATCGCTCAAGAAGACCGGGATCACCGACCCGGCCGTTCATTTCAAGGGCAAGGTTATTCGCGTCTCAGGCACGGTCAAAGAGGTGGACGAAATTCCGCGAATTGAGATCGACGACGCCAAGCAGATCCGCGTCGTGCCGCAGCAATAAAACTGGTAGCCCGTTGCCATTGTTTATTTCCCTGCCCCAACCAACAAATCCTGCACCTCTTCCTCGGAGATTTCTTGGAGGAAAGCGCAACCCAGACTCCAATTGCCGATGGACTCCGGAGCGGCGCGAACTACACGGGCCAGTAACGTAGAGAAACTTTCTTCGCCCGCCGTTGCGACTTCCACCTTCAAGATCGTTCCCATTTCGAAGCGTCGGCCTATGACAACTTTGAGACCGCCTCGCGAAACATTTTCAATTCTTGCCGGCCAGGAATCGACGAGGGCGCCAATGTCACAGAAATGACGGACGAAGGCTCGCCGTTCAACGACGGACGGAGGCGGAGGCGTCGGCTCAGAGGCAGGGACCCCTTGGGGCGGCAGCGCCCATACCCCGGACTTCTGCCCCTGGATTCTTTTCTTTCGCAAATGCGGCATCGCTTTCACCCTGTTGGAACATATTTCACGAAAGCCTGCTTCGGAAGAGTTCGACCACGGACCTAGCTCGGCTTCGGCCAACCGCCCTGGAAGCGCGCCGGATCCATCTCGGCAGTTTCCCACTTCCAATCCGGGCTCTCCAGGAATTCTTCCGTTACCACCCCTGACCAGATCAAGGTCCAGGTATCCTCCCCAGCCACTTTGAAGAGATTGCCATATCGAGATGCTGAATCCATCACGAGTAAATAGGACTTATCTTTCTGGGAAAGGAAAAACTGCATCTGGGGGGACCTTTCTTGCTTCCATGCGATACCGGTGCCCAGCCCGTACTGCTAGCAAGGAGGGCATTGCTAGCGCGTCGGGCTTTGCCTTCCAAGAAGATCATCGCGGCGCCGGTCAAAATCGGACAACAAATCGAAACAAATCAATAGACTTGTGGCGATCCGAGGAACTGATGGAACACCCCTTGTCAGGGTCAAAAATATACTAGAGTTGAATAGCCGCCCGGAGCATCTCCGTGCCCATGGCCAGGTGATTCGACGAGCGTACGGGGCGTCTTAGGCGCCCCGCTCGTGTATTGAAGGTTGCAAGCGCCCATGAAGCAAAACCTGACAGAGCGGTCAACTCCTGCTGAAAGTTCGCAAGCCGCCTCTTCTCTGGCGGGGGCCACGGGTTCCCCCAATCGTGGGTCCACTGTAGTATCCCGGCCTATCCTACCCGCCGAAGCAGCGGCGGAGACTCCAGCCATTCCCGGTTACACCATCTTGGAAAAACTAGGCCAGGGAGGCATGGGCCAGGTCTTCAAGGCCATGCAGGAGCGCCTGGATCGAATCGTGGCTTTGAAGGTGATTCGCCAGGATCGGCAAGACACGGAAGCAGTCCGGCGCTTTCAAAAGGAGGCGCGGGCCGCGGCCAAGCTTTCTCATCCGAATATCGTCATCGTCCACGATTTCGATCAAGTCGGCGACAACTGTTTTATCGCCATGGAATACGTGGAAGGCACCGACCTCTATCACTTGGTGAAGGAGCAGGGTCCACTTCCTCTGTCGCAGGCTTGCGACTATACCCGCCAGGTGGCGCTGGGCTTGCAGCACGCTCATGAGCGTGGGCTGGTGCACCGCGATATCAAGCCCGCCAATTTATTGGTGGCCGGAGTCCAAGTCGGTGCGCCCAAAAAGGAGCCGGCGGATGTGCCCGAGGGAGTCGTGAAAATCTTGGACATGGGCATGGCGCTGCTTCACGGCGCCGACAAAGACAGCGTGCACGGCGCGGCAGACGGCGGTCTGATGGGCACGCCGGATTACATGGCCCCCGAGCAAGCGCTGGACTTTCGCCAGGTGGACATCCGAGCGGACCTCTATAGCTTGGGTTGCACGTTTTACTTTATGTTGACCGGCCGGCCGCCTTTCGACGAATATCCGTTGATGCGAAAGATGATGATGCATCAACAAGGAACGGTGCGGCCGGTTTGGGAATTGCGCTCGAGCATCCCTCCGGAGATAGATGGCATCGTGCAGAAGCTGTTGGCCAAGAAACCCGAGAATCGCTATCAGACTCCGGCGGCATTGGTCGACGCCCTGAACGCGTTGCTTGCAGGCGAGAAAGCCACGGACAGCGAACAAAGTCGAGCGGGAGAAACGGAGAGGGGAAAAGCGGGAGAAGAGAGCCCATCGCTCACTTTCCGAATACCTCCCGAGCCAGTCTCTGCGAATGCGCCAAGCTCGATGGCGCCGGGCCGTTCCGCTCCCCGACGCACCGTGCCGGGAGATCGCTCAGCCGCGACACCCAAGGAGGCCGTTGACCGTTTAGCCACGACGCGCAGCGAGGCACCGGATCGTTTAGCGACGACGCCAAGCGGAGCGCGAGAGGCGGAACCGCCGGCCCCGGAGTCCGGGGAACCCCGTCGCGGGCCTGGGGCGCCCAAGAAAATGGCGGTCCTCCAAGGTCCGGCGGGCGGCGCCTCGGCCCTGGCCTTCGGGCCGAACCGCGATGTCCTCGCCGCCGGCGGCCTTCAGGGCGCCTTGCGCTTCTGGGAATTCCACGGCACTCCCCGCGAACGGATCATTGTCCAAAGCTTCGAAACCGGCGTCTGGTCCCTCGCGTTTTCTCCGGATCAACGAACGTTGGCTTGGGGATCGGGAAGCCTGGACGGCCTGGTCTGCTTGGGAGACTTAACCGACCCGACGCTCAATCGAATGTCCTTACTTCACCGCCATCAGGCGCCGGTGGATGCGCTCGCCTTTTCCGGCGACGGCAAGATGCTGGCCACCGGCAGCCGGGACCAGACCGTTCGCTGGTGGGAATTGATCCAAACCGAGGACGGGATGGTGGAGGGTCCAAAAGAACCGACCGTATTCAAGGGCCATAAGGGGGAAGTCACGGCGGTCGCTTTTTCGCCGGATGGAAAGACGTTGGCATCTTCGAGTCGGGACGGGACCGTGCGGTTGTGGAAAAGAGGAGGATTTTGGTCCAAGGAAAAAGTGACGCTCGATGGGAAATGGGGCGGCGTCCAAGCGGTCGCGTTCGCCCCGTTGGCGCCGGTCCTGGCCTTCGGCTGCCAAGACCAAACGGTCCGTATTTTTGCAGTCGACGGCAACACCTACAAAGAAGCGGCCATCCTTCGCGGTCACGAGGGCGCGGTTCGCTCGGTGCTGTTTCCACCCGAAGGTCAAACGCTCATCTCGTTTTGCGACAAGGGAGTGGCAATTCTCTGGGATCTGGCCTCTGGTGCTGAAACCCATCGCTGGGCGCTCGGCGAGGTGACCGGGGGCGTGGCCTTCACAGTTGACGGCCGTTACATCGCCCTAGGCTCGGCCGAAGGCGTCGTGAAGGTGCTTCGACTGTTCTCCAAGAAGGACAAGTAGAGACGCCGGTGGCTGTAAGCTTTGCGAGGAAACTTCGCCTATCTCTTGCGCAGTTTTCCTGGTGAACTTCGTCAATGCCGGCAATCAATGGCCATATCGCCCATTGCGAGCACAGGGGCAGGAATGAGAGCTCGAAGCCGACGCTTGGGAAAAATACCCTCGGCGGCAATCTGCAGATCGTTGACCGAGTAAAAAGCTTTCGGCTCACAGCCCTTGATAATTGCTACCACCCTGGCGAGTTCTTTTCGCTTGATCACGCTGAAGATGACCTGCACCGGACCAGTCACGCCTTGGGCTTCCAAAGCGGTCACGCCGTAGCCGGCTTGCTTCAAGCTATCGATTAGCCCGGAAGCGCTTTCTCGAAGGGTGATGTGAACCACCACGTTGCCCAGCGCCAGTTTCTGCTCGATGAAGACTCCCAAGAAATTGCCCAAGGAAAATCCGCCGGCGAAGGCAATGTAACAGCTGGGACTCGTCAAGTTCTGCATCACTTGAGCAATGGCAAATAGCCAGATGCTCACCTCGAAGAAGCCCAAGAAAGGCGCTAAGCTTTTCCACCCGCGGGCCACGAAGATCGTTCGAACCGTACTCAGAGTCACCACGCAAGTTTCGGCGAAGAAGACCAGGACCGGTAAAGCAGTAATCATAGGTGAGATTCCAACCCCTTGCTTGAGGATCAAGCCAAGTATAGCTCAGGTTTTGGTGAGTGGTGAGTGGTGAGTGGTGAGTGGTGAGTGGTGAGTGGTGAGTGGTGAGTGGAGAGTGGAGAGTGGTGAGTAATAAGACATCGCGTGCGGGACTCACCACTCACTTGGAAGAGGGAACTCTAGTCATCGCCGATTTCCTATTTCCCTCTGGTACGTTCCGCAAACCTTGATAAGTTGACTAAAAGGGAAGAGCATTATTTGGGCATTTGCGAGGAGTGTATTTTATGCGACTGGCCTTACGACATTTCGGCTTGATGCTGCTGGGAGTTGCTCTGATTGTTCCCACCTTACAGGCCCAGGACAAGGACAAGAAAGACACGCCGGAGCAGAAGGAGAAAGTGATTAAGATTGGCGACATCGCCGGCAAGGTGACGAATATTGATGCCAACGAGAAATCCTTTCACCTGCAAGTCGGCAAACAAGACGTCAAGGTGATGACCATCGACGATGTCAAGATCCGCACTAAGAACCCGCCGGTCGCCTACGACGACAAGGGAAACAAGAAGAAATACACAGCCAAGGAGTTGAAGGAGTTGAAAGGGGATTCCAAGCTTCCGGGATATACCGCCGAATTCAATGACCTGAAGCAGAACCAAGTGGTTGAAGTCAGTTTGGTGCGCAAGAAAAGCGACAAGGGCAAGCAACCGCTGGCTAGCATGATTTTGATAGTGAACCAACCCAATTAGTTCTTTCAGAAACATACGAAGCCCACGGGCCGCGGCCCGTGGGCTTTGCTTATTGGAGGAGGGTGAAGGTCCAACTCACCGGCCGGCCGTCGCGGTAGGGCATGACGCCGTGAAACTGGCGATCCGTGCGCTCAAACACCAGCGGCAAAAAGTTGCGATCCCCTTCCCACACCGGCAATTCCATCAGCCGCTCCACCTCCACCCATTCGAGCGTTCCTTCCGGATTGTCTTTCTTCGGAACACCATTCCACCGGTCGACTCGGAAAATGAAGCCGAACCAATCTTCGCCGTGTTTGCCGAAGCCGGGCCAGCTAATGGTGCCCCGAAGGGTCAGGGTTTCGCACTCGAGTCCAGCTTCCTCGCGGATCTCGCGGCGCATTCCCGCCACTACGTCTTCCCCGCGATCGAGCTTACCGCCCAAGCCGTTGTACTTGCCGAAATGAGCATCGTCGGAGCGCCGGTTGCGATGGACGAGCAGCACCTGGCGACTATCCGGCGATAATACGTAGGCCAGTGTTGCCAGGATCGGGGTGTAAGGCATCGAATAGTCCTTGCTGGTATAGGAGCCGCGCATGGAGGAAAGATCGGGCGCAACCGCACAACCGCTTACTACGTGCGCGGCTCTTCCTACGTGCGCGGTTCTGTAGATTTTGTAAATTGATCGGTGTTGAAGTAGATTTCCTGGTTGGTCCCGGGGCGGGGGCATAGCACAGAAGTAATTCGCTCGGCGGCGTCCAAGGCTTCACTGACCGTGTCAAACCTCACGGGCTTGTAGGGCACCCCGGGAACGCGATCGCAGGCGATGAGCACGAATCGCCCGAGGCCGACGCGAACCTGATATCCGCGTCCGCCGGGAGCAGGCATCGGCTCGACCCGGCCGAGACCTCCTTGAGCCCATTCTTCCAGCCCGCGATGCAGCTCCGAAGCCAGACTTGCTCCCTCGTCGCGATCGACCTCCCAAAAAGGAGTTTGGGGTCCTTCGATTTCATCCGGGCGGAGCGGCACCAGATCCCAGTCGAGAGGGCGAGGCCGCAACAACACCAATGTCCGCCGGCCCGGAGGCAACAAGATCCCCAAAGCCGCGGGGCCGGCCTGGCTTGGATTCACCCGCTGAAATCGCGACATCTTTGGCTTTGGCCTTGATCAGTTGTTCTTGATCCCATCGGCGGTTGTATTGTAGCTTGGCTGGATCGAAAACCCAATTGGGCGTGACTAGTTATTGTCATCCAGGGGAACTAGTCTAGAAAGAGAATAACCGGCAACTCCCAAAATGGTAGAGGATAAAACTTATGATGGACGGGCGAATGATGCTGATGGTCGGATTAGGTTTGACATTTATGTGGATGATGGCCGCGCCGAGGTCGATCCGGGCCAACTCGGAGATGACCGACCGGGCGCGCAAATTCGTGGCCGCGCATGAAACCAAGGTTCGGCCGCTCGAACGCGCCGCCAGCCTGGCCTGGTGGAACGCCAACGTCACCGGCAAGGATGAAGACTTTGACAAGAAGATCGAGACCCAGAACCGGATCGACGAAGCCCTCGCCGACCCGCAAAAATTCCGCGAACTGAAAGAAATCAAGGAAAGCGGCCAGGTCGATGAGCCTATCCTGGCCCGTGAAATCAACGTGCTCTATTTGCAGTACCTGGAAAAACAGGTCGATCCGGCCCTTCTCAAGAAGATTGTCGCCAAGTCGAACGCCGTCGAAAAGGCTTTCAACGTCTACCGCGCCAAAGTGGACGGCAAGGAAATGACCGACAGCGAGGTGCGCAAGGTCTTGAAGGAATCCAAGAACTCCGAACGGCTTCAGGCGGTCTGGGAGGCCAGCAAGGCGATCGGCAGCGTCGTCGAGGCAGACTTGAAGGAACTGGTCCAGCTCCGCAACGAAGCCGCTCACAAGCTGGGCTTCAAGAACTTTCATGCGCTGCAGCTCTATCTCAATGAGCAAAACACTGACGACCTCATCAAGTTGTTTGACGAGCTGGACGAGCTCACGCGTGGACCGTTCCAAGCCGCCAAGGCGGAGATCGACGGCAAAATCGCGGCCGCCTGTCACATCCAAGTCGATCAATTGAGGCCGTGGCACTACCAGGATCCGTTCTTCCAGGAGACGCCCGCGGTCTTTGCCGCCGACATCGATGAGCCTTACCGAAGAGCCGATTTGCCCAAGCTGTGCAGCGGTTTCTACGCCGGTATCGGACTACCTGTCGAGGACGTCGTCGCCCGCAGCGATCTCTATGAGAAGAAAGGAAAAAGCCCGCACGCCTTTTGCACCGATATCGACCGGGACGGCGACGTGCGCGTCTTGGCCAACGTGGTTCAAAACAACTACTGGATGTCCACCTTGTTGCACGAGTTTGGCCATTCGGTTTACAGCAGCAAGAACATTCCCTCAAGCATGCCCTATGTGCTGCGCATGGAAGCCCACATCCTGACGACCGAAGGAGTGGCCATGATGTTCGAGCGGCTAGCCAAGCGGCGCGCCTGGCTGGAAAAGATGGGCGGCAAGGTCGCCGACCCCGGGGCCTTCGACGAGGCGGCCGCCAAGACGCTCCGCTATCGCTTGCTGATCTTCTCCCGCTGGTGCCAGGTCATGCTCCGTTTCGAGAAAGCCATGTATGAGAATCCCGATCAAGACTTGAACAAGCTTTGGTGGGATCAGGTGGAGAAGTATCAAATGGTAAAGCGACCGCCCGGACGTAACGCGCCGGACTATGCCAGCAAAATTCACATCGTCAGCGCCCCGGTCTACTATCACAACTACATGATGGGGGAGCTGTTCGCATCCCAGGTGCATCATGCCATTGCCCGCGAGGTGGCGCATGGAGCCGATCCGGACTCGGTCGTGTACGTGGGCGACAAAGGCGTCGGCGATTTCATGAAGAAGCGTGTCTTCGAGCCGGGCCGGGCTCTGCCCTGGAATGAGCTGACGCGGCACGCTACCGGCGATCTTCTCAACGCCCGCGCCTTCGCCGCCGATTTCAAAAAACCATGAAATCGTTTTGGCGGCCACTCGAAGAGCGGCGCTAGGGGAGGTGGCCCGAAGTGATCTCCTGAAGTCGCGCGCTCGCCATGTCGAGGAGGAAGCAAAGCGCGAGAGAAGGTTCTTTGCCCTGCCTTGGTTTTTCCGGGCAATCGAAATAAATGGCCCTTCCGTGGAATCCTGACATCGGGCCAGGAAATTGGACAGTTGATTTTTCGATCTAACCTGTCAATATAGGAAAGTCCCAGAACATTTGAGAGTATTGATCCCGATGAAACTGACTTGCTATCAGTGCCGCAACACTTTCTCCGACGAGGAGCCTTTTTGTCCCCATTGCGGCGCCATCCGCAAGGAAAACTCGGCTCAAGCCGGTGTCCGCCTAGTCCAACGCTTTGCCAAGGGCGCAATCATCGGCACCGTGATCGGGGGCGGCGTGATGTTGATCGTTTCCATTCTGGTCATCACTTACATGTATCTATTCAAAGACTTGGCGGCAGGGTTCGTGTGGGACACGATTAAGATTTACGGAGGCATTGGTCTGATTTCCGGCGCCATAATCGGCGGCTTGGCCAAAATCGTCCGACAGCTTGTCAAGGAGGAATGAAATGCTTTCGTTGGTGAGTGGTCAGTAGGGGAGTGGTCGCAAGCGATGCTTCGCACCCACGACTCTCCTACTCACGACTCACCAAAAGATTTGGGGGCGTGGTATGGCAGTTGACATCACCTGTCCCAAATGCAATTATTCTCTCTCGAGCGCGACTGGCCAGGCTTTGCCATCGCACTGCCCGGCCTGCGGCGTCCGCTTGACCTGTCCCCATTGCGGCTCCCCTCTGGAGCGCCACGACGACCCCGAAGAACCGTTTTACTGTTCGAAGTGCCAAACCGGTCTTCCCGGAGCGGATACAGTGCCGTTCGGCAAGGTCAGCAGCGGTTCGAAGACATTTACACTCGAGCTGCCGGGATTGGAGCTGCGCGGCGAGCTCGGCCGCGGAGGCATGGGCATTGTTTATCGCGCCTGGCAAACACGCTTGCAGCGCGAGGTAGCCGTCAAGATCCTGCCGCCGTTCTTGGCCGCCAGTGCCGAGCATCTGGAACGCTTTCGAAACGAAGCTGCCTTGGCCGCCGGGCTGGTCGACTCCCACATTCTGCCCGTCTTCGACATCCAAGAAGTCCAGGGCGTCCCCATCATTGTCATGCCTTTGGTCAAAGGCAAAGATCTGGGGCGCATCCTGCGCGACCGGAAGCTCGTGAAGCAAGGCCGGTCGCCTGAACAGCCACATCCCTGGGCCCGACTCGACGATCGAGCTTATCTGGATCAAATCTTGCCCTTGCTGGATCAAATCATCCGAGCGGTGACGGTCTTGCATCGCGGCGGCGTGCTGCACCGCGACATCAAGCCGTCGAATGTTCTGGTCGACGGCAATGGCAATGTTTGGCTGAGCGATTTCGGCTTAGCCCGGCTGGAAGAGCAAGGAATGGGCACGCGGCCTGGCCAAGAGTTGGGCACGCCGGGCTTCATCAGTCCGGAACAAGCGCGCGGCGAAGAGGAAATCGACTTTCGCGCGGACTTATTCAGTCTGGGCGCCACCGTTTACAAGGCGTTGACGTTGGAATTGCCTTACGGCCGGAATGTTCCCACGACCCCCAGCGCTTCCAGGCCTGCGCTGCCGAGCCAGCTACAACCGTTGCTCTCACCCGATTTGGACCCAGTGATCTTGAAATCCCTGGAATTGGGTCGCAATCAGCGACAGTCCTCGGCCGAGGAATTCCAGGCGGATTGGAAGCGAGCTCGGCAAGGCCAAATGGTTCGTCCCGAAGACAAGAGCAGCAAGAGTGTGATTGCCGAGGTAGTCCGCCAACATCCGCTCCAAGTGGCGGCCGGCTTGGCGGCGCTTTTCTTGCTCGTATTAGTAGGCGCCGCCTTTTGGCCGCGCGATTCTTCCAACGATGCCAATTCGCCCAAAATACCGCCCGCTCAACCTCCGGATAAGGTTGTCACTCGCACCATCCAGCTGGTTACTGAACCGCCGGGAGCGCGCGTTGTGCTCGTCCCCATTCATCCGCTCAATGGTTCCTACCAGACGGAGCAAGCGATTCGACCCAAAGAGAAAACCCCCGTCACGATTCGGGATGCGCCTGCCGGTGAATATCTGGTCGTGGCAGAAATCGCCGACCATGGATTTCATGAAGTCTTTCGCACCGTGCCGCGACCGGGACAGGTGCCAGGGGCAAGCGCTCATCAGTTTTGGGAGGACAAACCGGACGGCTCGGCCGGGTTGGCCGACATTAAGATCAGCGGTGGCGACATGACGAAGCGCATGGCATTTTTCAAAGGCGCGAAGTTCTTCTTAGGAAAGAATGGCCTTTCCGGCGCTTCTCCCGCCCACCCCCACCACGTGGACGATTTTTATCTGGATTGTACGGAGGTCACCGTAGGAGAGTTTCGTCGAGTCAAAAAAGAACTGCCGCGCGCCATGGCAGAAAAGAGTCCGCCCGATGATTTTGCCATGGGTCTTGTGAGCTATGACCAGGCCGTGGATTTTGCGGAACGAGCCGGCAAACGTTTACCCGACGAGGCCGAATATGAATTCGCGGCGACCGGGGCAGGGACTCGGCGTTTTCCCTGGGGCAATGATGACAAGATCAAGAGTTGGCCAATCGGCAGAGTCAAGGAACCGGATTTTGACCAGACGCCGACCAACCCCGCGGTTTACGGCCTGTTCTCTAATGTGGCCGAATGGACGTCGTCATGGAATGTCCCCTATGTAAGCAGCGATTCGGAGCTAACGCAGAATTTTTTCGTCGCCGGTTTCCATGAACTTTTTCATATGACACGAATCGTACGCGGCGGGCCGCAAGCTGTCGTGGAAAACAACGTCCTTCCTTTCGGCCCCGTGAAGGAACCGATCTGGGACCCCCGCATCCGAACCGGGGTGAGCCGGGACCAGGGACGCCCCGGTCTCGGCTTCCGCTGCGCCCGCAGTGCCGCGCCGCGGTTTCTCGACATCGAAAAGTAACTCCACCTACCAGTCCGATGATTGAGGAAACGCTTATGATTTCTTCGTAAGCACGTGATAATAATAACCTTGATCCTGGTCTCGGACGATATCGTAGTGCCCTCGCGTACTTTGCCACCTGAAGCGTGTCGTATTGACTCCCATGGTGGGCTGGTCTTTATACTGGAGTCCGATGTGCAGCTTTCCTAACACCGGAATTTCGGCTTCAAGGAAGGCGGCATAGATTGGTTGAGACGGGTCATTGTACTGATTATATTGGGCCTTGATCGGATCGGTCGGTACAACGTGCTCGTTCCAAGTCACCATCGGAGGATCATCGGCGCCGTCGATGCCCTTGGTGTAATGATCGTTGAAAGGAAGGAAGTCGCGGTCATCTTTTGGCTTAGGCAACTTGCTGGCAGTGTAGACTCGTTTCTTTTCTCCACTGACGAGGTAGCGACTGAAAGAACCGGTTGGGATGCAAAGGCCTGGGGTGTTAGCGCTGCTACAGCCTTGCGGCACATCGAGGTACTGATCATAGCTGGCATTGACATAAGAATATCCGCGGGGGCAGCACAGACAATAATAATACCACACGCCATTAACGTTTCCGTAACAGGCAATTGGACAGGCGTTCGCACACGGGGTTGTGTACATGCGCGGACCCACAGACATCTCGCCCCCACAACCTTGACAATCTTCGCCGCCGCAAGTTTGACAACCGCATCGGCGTCGGTGCCGTCCCCAGGCCTGAGAAACCGATGGCAAAAGCGCCCCCGCTCCCACTGCTGCCAGAAAATCTCGACGTGAAGCCATGATTGGTACCTCCCATTAGAAACTGTTGAAGTGCGAGTCCCGGCGGATTGTAATTTGGGTCGTTTGGATAATCAAGATAGATTAGGTAATTTATTGGAAATCTTCATCTTTCAATGACGCGACGAAAGCGCCTTATCGGTATGTCCATCATCGCCATTGGCCTGTTTGGGGTGGCCGCGGCGTATATCGAATTTCACTTCCATTTGCCCGAAGGCCGCGGGCCGGCCGGGCCCGCAGTTGCCTTGGAACCATTTGAGAAGACTTGGACCGACAGAAAGGTCTTGCTTCTCGGCGTCGGCGACAGTGTGACGGCCGGATTCGGCGCGACGCGTGGACATTCCTATTTTGACCGCTTGGTTCGAAATCCCGAGGATGAATTTGAGGACATGCGCGGGCGATCGTTGTCGCGTGTTCTTCCCAATCTCCAGACGCGGAATCTTGCTGTCTCCGGAAGCAACTCGCTGCAACATCGTCAGTCAATAGAAGAGAAATTGGAAAAACAGCAGGCCGACGTGTTCGGCCTGGTCGTCATGACCAGCGGCGGCAACGATCTCATTCACTGGTATGGCCGGTCGCCGCCGAAAGAAGGCGCCATGTACGGCGTGACTTTGGAACAAGCTCGGCCCTGGATCGACAATTATGAAAAGCGTTTGGAAGAAATGTTCAAGCTGTTGAGGGAGCGCTTTCCGGCCGGCTGTCTGATTTTCATCGGCGACATTTACGATCCCTCCGATGGTTGGGGAGACCCGGAAAGCGCGCTCATGCCTGCCTGGCCCGATGTGTTGGCCGTTCACGCCGCCTACAACGATGCCCTTCGCCACGTCGCCGAGCGCTGCGCCTGGGTCCGCATCGTGCCGATTTACCAGGAATTCCTCGGCCACGGCGTCCATTGCCGCCAGTTCTGGCGAGCGCATTACCGCTCTCATGATCCCCATTACTGGTACGCGCCAAACCTGGAAGACCCCAACGATCGAGGTTACGACGCCATCCGCAGGGTATTCCTCAATGCGATGGTGAAAGACGCGCCATTCGACCAATTTTGAAGTCCCCTTACCACTCACCACTCACTTACTCACAACTCACAACTCGCCTTACTTATCCCCATTACCCGCCGCATCTTTCTTGTTCGAATCGGCATTCGATTTGGCCGATTCGCCGCTGGAGATCGGCATCATGAAATTCAATCCCTTGCTGTTCATGTTGGTCCAGAAGGTGCCGGCGCCGCTGTGGAATAGCCGCAGGATCAAGTCCGGGTTGAGCTTTTCGCCCAAGGTGTAGCGGAGGAAAGCGTTGCCGTCGTTTTGGAAGACCGCCAACTTGAGCTGATAGAGATTGTTGGTGGCGATTTCCTTCATTTGCTTCGCTTGCGCGTCCGCCTCGCCCATCACTTTGGTCCTTTCGGCATCCAGGGAGGCGATTCGCGCCTGGTAGTCCGCCTTCATCTTTTCCAGCTCGGCGTCAACCTTGATGCCAACGTTCTTGACTTCCTGGTCGATGCCGGCCACCAGGAGCTTCGTCTCCGCCTGAACTCGGGCCATCTCCTGTTCGATCATCTGCTTTTCGCGCTCGACGGCGGCCTCGGTCTGGGCAGTCACCTCTTGCGCCTTGTTGGTCAACTGCGTCTCATGGGCGATCTGGGCGTCGCGGATTTGTTTCAAGTAGGCTTCGGGAATGTTGATGCGGCGAATGAAGGCGGAGTGGATGGTCACATTTTTCTCTTTACAGACGCGCGTCAGCTCCTTGGCGAAATCCTCCTGGAACTTCTCGCGCGTGGTCCCCTGAAGAAAATCTTGCACGCCGTAATCGATGCCCTTGTCGCGACAGATGGCGTGGGCCTGCACGTCGATCACTTTCTTTTCCACATCCTTGACCAAGCCATATTCGGCGACGAGAGACGGCATGTCTTCGGGAAGAACTTCCCATTCGACCGTGCAATCTACGTCGATAGGAAAACCGCCCTTGCAGGTGAAAGTGATGGCCGTGTCGCGTGGACTGCCTGCGCTGGGCTTGTGGAAGCTGGTTTGATAAATGCCCACTTCAGCTTGAATGACCTCGAATTCCTTGGTGTTGATGTAGTACAAGCCGGGTTGCAGGACTTTGCGCAGGATGCCCTTTTCATTGCCTCCCTCGGCCGCGAACCGGCCTTGGCCGGGCTCTCCCAGCATGCGCCGGAGCACGCCGACGTCGCCGGGCTTGATGTCGATCGCATCGACGAGCTGTACCTCATAGCCGTGCTTGTTCAGGCGATAGGCGCCGGGCGGCAAAACTAGCCGCTGAATTCCTTGCTCCCCCGGTTCCGCCAACAGTCGGCCGGCAGGGAGTGCCTTGCCGCCTTTGGCTGTCACAATCCCCACCTTCCCGGGAGGGATCGAGGTGTTCTCTTCCAGCTCGGTAGCATAGATGATCGGCATGACGAAATGCCAGCCTTCGCCTTTGACTTCTTTTTGAATTCCTTTCTGCCCTTCCTTGGCCAGAACCTCACCGGGATTCAACGGGCCGCCGTTCTTGGAAATGATGACCAGATGCTTTCCCGGCGGCACGTAGGTGAAAAACGTGTTCCAGGTCAGGAGCACGAAAATGAGAATCACCAGGAGAATAATCGACCACGCCAGCGCCAATCGCTTCCAGTGGGAGGTGACGGCCAGGACGGTCGGATAGTCGCGTGGATTGTGTTCAGTGGTCATGATTGATTTCCCCCCGGGTTACTTAGTCGGCAGGTTTGACCCGGCCGACGTTTTTTCCGCAATGGTTCCCGCCGGTTTGGTCGCTTTGGCCGGCGGCGTCATGTAGGTGGAAAACAGCTTGGCGAATTCGCTCTCGTCGGAAGCGAAAATCTCTTTCAGGGCCGGGGCTAGCCGCTCAAGGATGTGGTACTGAGCGTATTGCTGGGCGCTTTCAAATCCTTGGACGGCCTTGCGCAGGCCGGCAATCTCGGCTTCGTTCTTAGCGGTGATCACGGCGGCCTCGGCCTTGCCCTTGGTCAGAACCGCTGCCGCTTGCTTCTGAGCTGCATCCAAGCGCAATTGAGCGCTTTCCAGCTCCTGCTTCAATTGCAGCTCCTGCACTTGCAGGCGTTGCTTGGCTTGGGTCTTCTCCTGAACCAGCCGCGTCTCGGCGTCGACCTTTTCTTTGGCCTGGGCTTTCATGGTCTTTGCGGCCATCAGGTTTTGTTGTTCCTTATATTGCAAAGCCAGATTGCGGTTCTTCTCCTGCTCGACCCGAGCCAGGTCACGCAAGGAAATCTGCTCGGCGAGTTCTG
>Ga0207128_1106_pt1 | contig 15656 bp, 20 predicted proteins | sample Alteio_BWMinHeat_18_FD_153522 | JGI IMG/M metagenome (GOLD analysis project Ga0207128, IMG submission 153522) | Enriched cells from forest soil in Barre Woods Harvard Forest LTER site, Petersham, Massachusetts, United States -... | ecosystem: Environmental > Terrestrial > Soil > Temperate forest >... | reverse complement strand
CAGAGTGAGTATCAATCCCAGAGGCCTTTAAAAGATGTAAGATATGTTGGAAGTTTCCTCCTCCGAGAGTGGCATAGATCTCTTGACGGCTCATGAGGTAGAGGAGAGCGTCACTTGTCACTTTAGGAAAGTTAAGCGTGGTGATGTGCGGGAGTTTGTGGCTTTCTTGAAAATAGATAGTTAAAGCAGGAATTTTGGCCTGTAGAAGCTCCTCAAAGAGCAAGCGCTGTCTTGCCGTTTCTATACAGAAATGGTGCGCATTGTCACACGCTTCGCTAGCAGCTTTGCCAAGCCCAATGAGAGCCGGCACATTTAATCCTCCCCCGCGCAAAGAGAGCTGCTCACCCCCTCCAATAATAAAAGGCTTTAAATCGAAATTTTTGCGCACAAAAAGCCCCCCAGTCCCTTTAGGGGCATGCATTTGTTCCCCATTAAAGGTGACAATATCAGCCCCACAGTCATGCCAGAAGAAGTTTCCTTGATTCAATAGGTGTGTGGCGTCTATGTGGAGGATAATGCCGCGCTCTTTGCACACGTCTGCAAGCTCTTTGATGGGCTGGATCACGCCCGTGATGCCATTGGCAAGGGAAAGTGAAACGAGTGCCGTGCGTGGAGTGATCGATTCGATGAGCAGTTCCTTCGAAAGAAAGCCTCCAGTAGATACAGGAGCAAGTGTGCTGATACAGCCCCATTCATGAAGCCGTTCGATAGATAAGAGAGTGGGCGCTTCATCGATGATAGAAGTGACAAAGTGGTTTTTTCCTGTTTTGCGCGTCACACTCATATAAGTTGAAAAAATCGCCTGATTGACAGCTTCCGCTCCTGAAGAGGTAAATAGAAATAGATCTTCCTCAGAAGCCCCCACAAGCTGATAAATAGAGGCGTAGGCCTCTTTAATAGGCTCAAAAAGGTCATTGCCAAATTGGTGAGGGGCACAGAAACTGCCCCATTTTTCTCTAAAAAAGGGTGCCATGGCCTCTACAACCCCTTTTGAAGGGCGTGCGACTGTTTGATTATCCAAATACACGTTCATCTTTTCGTAAATTCCCTTCAGAATAGGTGTAGAAAAAGGGTTTACCTGTAGGTATCTCTAGATTGACCACCTGCTCAGGAGTCAACTGATCTAGATACATCACAATGGACCTTAAAGAATTTCCATGAGCAGAGATCAAGATATTTTTGCCGTCTTTCAAGTGAGGTAAGATCTTCTCGCAGAAGAAAGGGAGGGTGCGCTCGGCAGTCATTTTTAAACTCTCTCCTTGAGGAGGCTCTACATCGAAGCTGCGGCGCCAAATTTGAACCTGCTCATCCCCATAGGTAGCGCGCATCTCTTGTTTATTCATGCCCTGAAGTGTGCCATACATGCGTTCGTTTAGCTCCCAGGCGCAGAGGGTAGGGATCAATTCAGCGTCTGTTTGGGGGCTGTGGCACTTTCCCCACTCCTCCATTCTCCCTTCACCTGGATGTAGCACATAGGGGACCTTTCCTGATTCATGGACGCTCATCGCCAGCATGGCTGTCATAATGCCCCGCACCAGCGTGGAACAAAAAATCATATCTACAGCCATTTTTTTAATCGTCTCGCCTGCGTGGAGGGCTTCTGCAATCCCCTCCTGGCTCAGGGGAATATCGATCCAGCCTGTAAAGAGATTTTTCTTATTCCAAGCGGATTGACCATGACGCAGTAAGATTAATCGACTCATAGGATCATTATTATATGGACAGTTACAATTAACCTAACGTAAAATTATTAAACTTATGAAAAAAAGAATTAGCAAAGCTCTTGCTGCTGCTGGTGTGGCTTCCAGGCGTGCCTGTGAGCAGCTTATTTTTGAGGGACGTGTCCAGCTCAATGGAGAGACGGTTCTGGAGCCCTTTACTTTGGTGGATCTAGAGAAGGATCGCCTGACAGTCGATGGCAAGGTGATCCACAGAGAGGAAAAAAAGGTTTATTATCTTCTAAATAAGCCTGCTGGCTATGTGTGCACTACTTTGCGCACGAGTCCCAAACGTAAGCTAGTGCTCGATATTTTAGCGCACTTGCCGTATCGACTGTTTACCATTGGGCGGTTGGATAAAGAGACGACGGGGCTTTTGTTGCTTACCAATGATGGTCATTTTGCCAACCGAGTGATCCATCCTTCTGCCAATGTGCAAAAAGAGTATGTGGCGAAGACCTTTCAAGAGATCTCACCGGAACATCTGAAAAAGATTTCGAAGGGGGGATGGGTGGAAGGCGCTTTTGTAAAGCCCCACTCTGTGAAGAAGGTGAGGCGAGGGACTCTTAAGATTGTGGTGGGAGAGGGTAAGAAGAGGGAGATTCGCCATCTTTTAGAGAATGCGGGGCTTAAAGTGGAGCAGCTCTGCCGCATTCGCATAGGCCATCTCACTTTGGGCGGTCTGCCCGAAGGAGCGTTTAGGGAGCTTTCCCAGGAAGAGATTGAGGTTTTGCAAGGTACGAGAAAGAGAGCTGTTTCTTAAGGCCTTTTAACCTGAATGGTTCCAGACTTTGATTTTGATCTAGATGTTGTTTTAATTTCTTTACCCATTGCATACAAAACATCCGGGCAGATGTCGGCTCCGTTAGGCCAACAAATACTCAATTGACAATCATCCAATAATACTTTTTTAAAGTAGTCGATGTCTTTCAGGGGCGAAAAAATTCCTCGAGATTTTTTTATCATATTTTCTAGATCTACAATCTTCACTGTTTTATCACTAAACGTGAGTTTAAGTTTGTAATCTTTAATGTATTCAATTTCCTTAACTCTCATTATTCGACCAAAGGTTTGATTGGTTTAAAAGATTGGTTCTCTTTTTTCGTAATAAGCTTCCAATTTTCCATTAACTCTTTTTGATGTAAGGTTGCCCATTCAATCACTAATCCTTTCACCCGAGGAGGCAACTTACCCTCAATGACCTCTAGAGTCTCTATAGAAAACGAGGCGTCGTAATTTCCATAGATAGCATGAAAGTGAGGTGGGTTATGGTCCCCATAAAACATTCTAATGATTATTCCCAGAAAACGGCTGATTTCGGGCATACTTGCTCCTGCTATAAGCAGCGTTAAGACAGTGTAAGCTTAGTATTCTTATTTTGCCAGAATATCCAATTTTATTGGATATTCTGGCAAAATTTCTTGTTTAAAGTGTTATAAGCGCTTGTAGCATCCTGGATGGACCGTTCGAATTCTTTTTTAAAAGGTTCGGAAACTTTGGCTTTTCTCTTTTCCAAGGCCTCGATAAGTCGTTGATAATTAGCTTCTAATTCCGCTTCGCTCCCTTCCTTTATGTTCAGAATCTTACGAGCATTTTCAGGAATAGTGGGGTCGATGCGTGTGACAAGTGAGGGGGTTACTGCTTTTTTCGAAAGGTATACCCAAAAACCGACTTTTCAGCTCATTTGGGTATATGCCCAGTTATTTCCTAAAACTCAAAGAAAAAATAATGTACTATAGAATTGCGCAAATCAGTTAATATATCGTTATAACTCAATTTTTTAAGGGGAAGTGTTATGTGGACAATCATTATCATCGCCCTCATTATTCTTTTTATTGTGATGTTTGTGGTGGGTATCTACAACAGACTGGTGCAGCTGCGTAACCAAGTGAAAAATAGTTGGAGTCAAATCGATGTGCAGCTCCAGCGCAGATATGACCTGATTCCTAATCTAGTAGAGACGGTGAAGGGATACATGACCTTTGAAAAAGGCACCCTAGAGGCTGTGATTCAAGCGCGCAATCAAGCGCAATCCGCTCGCAGTAGAGTGGAGCAGCAAGGAGGCCCTACGGCTGAAGGTGGCTCTTTAAAGGAACTCATCGCCGCCGAGGCAACTTTAAGTGGTTCTCTGGGAAAAATATTTGCTCTTTCTGAAGCCTACCCTCAATTGCGCGCCACAGAAAATATGCAGCGCTTGCAAGAAGAGCTCTCTTCGACAGAAAATAAAGTGGCCTTCGCAAGACAGGCTTACAATGATATGGTTCTGACCTACAATAACGCTCAACAAAAGATCCCTGCAGTCTTTTTCGCCTCAGCTTTTGGACATCATCCTGCTGATCTTTTTGATGTTCAAGATCAAGAGGCTAAAAAAGCTGTAAAAGTAAAATTTTAACCATGGCGATGAATTTTTGGGAAGCTCAGAGACGTGCGCGTCTGCGGACCTTTTTCATGCTCATGCTGTTTTGCGTGCTTACCGTCGGCATGGCTCTTCTCATTGAGTGGGCGGTGCGCTTTTTTGCACAAGAAGGCTACACCCCTCCCATGCCCTATCTGGGCCTCATTTTTTTAGGGATTACCTTTTTAGTAGCTGGCTTCTATTATCTTGCCTACCGCTCATCTGGAGGAAGTTATGTTGCTGAATCTCTAGGCGGCAGACAAGTGTCGCAGGGGACAAAAAATTTTAAAGAAGCGCAGCTTTTAAATATCGTACAAGAAGTTGCCATTGCAAGTGGTCTTCCCATGCCTCCTGTTTACGTGATAGAGGCGAAGGAGATCAACGCCTTTGCTGCTGGGATGCGCCCTAATAATGCCGCCATTACGGTGACAAGGGGGGCCCTAGAGCTCCTAGATCGCGACGAGCTACAAGGCGTCATTGCCCACGAGTTTGGGCACATTTACAACGGCGATATGAGGATGAATATGTCTCTTGCTGCCATGTTGATGGGTTTTTTCATTATTCTCTACTTGGGCATCCGCTTATTGGAAGGCTCTTTTTTTGTTGGAGGGCGAGGTAATGGAAAAAGAAGTGGAAACTCGGTTGCGCTGATTGCGCTGATTTTTTTGGTAGCGGGAGTCGTGACGTGGGTTGCGGGGGCGATTTTGCGCTCTCTTGTCAGTCGCCAAAGAGAGTATCTAGCAGATGCCTCTGCGGTGCAGTTTACGCGCTCAACGCAGGGGATTGCAGGGGCGCTACGCAAGATTGCCAAAGCTGAAATCCATGATATGCCTAAAGCAGGAATGGCCTACGCGCACCTCTATTTTGATAATCACTCTTTTTGGTCATCGCTTTTTGCCACCCATCCTCCTTTGGAAAAGCGCATCGCTGCTTTAGAATCAGCCAAGTATACCCAAATGAGCTGAAAAGGCGGCTTTGGCGCGCCCTAAAAGCCGCCTTTTCAGCTCATTTGGGTATAAGTTTGATCAAAGAGAAGAGCGATCTTTTCTTCAAAGGTTTTTGGCAAATCAAGAGAAGAGAGTTTTGTAAGAGAAGTTGTCTCTGAGAGGATAAATAAAAAAGCCTCTTCCTCCACAGAAAAAGCAATAGATGAAGGGGTATTTTCGTGAAAAACCTCTCCTCCAAAACGGTACGTTTCTGAAAGTGCAGAAGGATCTGAGAGATGAAGAATACCTTCATGTTTTAAAATTTTTACAAAAAATGTCGCCCTCAGAATAGCAGGAGAGCAGGTCAGCTGCTCTAAAAAGAGGCGAAAAAGAGTATAGAGTTTGGGAGCAGCCTTTCCGGGCATTTGAGAGACAAGAAGAGCTTTGACAAGGCAGATGGCGGCTTCAAAAGCATCCCAATTCTCCCTCAGCTGTAAATTCTGATGGAGGATAGAGCCTTCTTCAAAACGGTAGAGGGAGCTTTTTTTTTGGGTGTAGAAGTAGTCGCCGACAGTGAACGTGTCGAGAAGCACAGAGAGCGAAGAGGCCGTTTTTTTAGAGCCTTTGACAAAGAGCTTCATGAGGCCCTCACCGGGTGTGAAGAGGGTCAAAATGCGATCGTAGTCTTTGAAGGGAAGGGAGGAGAGAACGACCCCTTCAGTCTGGAGGAAAGTAGGCTGCATATATTGGGAGCATACACTCTTGTGAAAATAAATTCCTCATGGTAGTCTTTCACCCTTTGCACCGATAGCTCAATCGGATAGAGTACCTGGCTTCGGACCAGGTGGTTAGAGGTTCGAGTCCTCTTCGGTGCGATGCGTTTTTTTGTCTTTCTAGTGCTGATCAGCTCCCACCTGCTTGCTGCACCCCAAATTGTCCTCACTTTTGACAACCTCCCTCTCGAAAAAACAAAACTTTTCAACGCAAAAGAGAGAACGGAGCTCTTTTTAGAAGCCCTTTCAAAAGAAGGAGTGAGAACCGTCTTTTTCGCCATTGGAACCACTCTTGCGAGAGCTTCCCCTAAAAAAATGGAATGTGTAGAACAGATTGCAGCGCACGGACATCGTATTGCCAACCACTCCTTTTCTCATCCCTTTTTAAGCACGAAAGAAGTAGCTGTTTATATGGAAGATGTGCGGCTATGTGAAGCCTATATCTCTCAATTTGCCACCTATGCGCCCTGGTTTCGCTATCCTTATCTCGATGTGGGACTCGATCCTTTACCAGGAGCCAGCATTGAAAAGGCAAGAGAGTGCGCCCAGAAGCTTCAGGAGAGGGGATTTCTCAACGGTTATGTCACTCTTGATAGTTTTGATTGGTTTATCGAATCGCTGCTTCAAAAAGCCCTAGACAGCGGGAAAAAAATCGATCGGAGAGCTCTTGAAACCTTTTACGTGCACCATTTAGAACAAACCATCCAGCGCTATTTGGATACCAAATCAGAGCTGGAGAAGTCTCTTTTTGAAACGCATGTTATTCTCTTTCACGCGAATGACTTAAATGCACTCTGTTTGCCAGCTGTGATCAAAATGCTGCGCACAAGCGGCTGGCACATCGTAGATCCGGAAGAAGCGTTTCAACCTAAAAATGCCCTTTCAGAATTTAGAGCTTTCATAGACTTTAAAGTGAAGCAGCTGACGCATGATCCGCACCCTATTCATAGTAGCGAGAGAACAACTCGTGAGTTTAAGGGGCAGGTGCTCCACGAGCCCTAACATTTTTTAGCAATTAGATGGTAAACCAGATACGGAAGGCCTTTGGTATTTTCCATCTTTTCTTCTAGATATTCGATAATAAAATCAGAGAAGTAGTTTCTGACGTCTTCTTTACTCAAAAAGACTCTAGAAGGATCTCTCCATCCATTGATTCCAAAAAATTGACCGCAAAAACGCCCTCCAGGAGCGATTGCAGCCGTAATGAGTCCCATCACCTCATCAAAATATTCTGGACGGCAAAAAGGAAGGGAATAGCTCGCATTGATCAGTCGTACCGGTAGGCAAAACTCCATATCTTCAAAGGGAACATTTTCAAAAACAACGCGGTGTTTGAGGTCTTTAGGCATTCTGCCTAATAAAAACTTGCCTGCAACAGCTTCTGCATCTACAGCAGTCACTCTCCACCCTTTTTTAACAAGATAGCAGGCATCCACTCCTGCTCCACACCCAAGATCAACCGCCTCACCAGGAGGCTTGTGTTCTGCCTCAAAAAGCATGAGAGTCAGGCTTAGAGTATTCTTAGGTTCTGAGGATTGGGTCTTTTTTAAATAATTACCAATCCAAGGGGAATCAGAAAGAGCAGAAGTAATAGCGCTCACTTAGTGACACTCCCTTGCGAAAAAAGAGACATCGTTGCATGCTGGAATTTCTTCATAAGGGCGCAAGTATAACCGATCGACGTTTTTTTTAGGAGGGGCTATGTCACAAGAAAGAAAAGGATCTGTAAAGGATAAATTTGATTCCGAGGAATACCCTATCCATCTCATCGGTAGACATCTGGACATCACCGAAGCCATGCAGTCTTATGCGGTTGATAAATTAAAGAAAGTCAAGCGCTTTGGATGCAGATTGATCGAGGCCTCCATCGTGATGGATATTCAGAGATTTGTTCATTCTGTCGACTTTATTTTAGATGTGAATAACACCAAGATTAAGGTCTCCGGCAAAAGCACCGACATGTACGCCTCGATTGATCTTGCGATTGGCCGTTTGGAAGCAAAACTGCGCAAGTATCACAAGCGTCTCTCCATGCATCACGCTACAGGCAACAAAAGTCTAAAAGTTCATGTGGTTCAGGGGGCTCCTCTAGAGGAGATCAATGATCAAATCGAGGAAGCAACGCTGCGTGCGCATGAAGAGGAACTCATTCCACACGCCGTCATTTCTCAAGAGACCATGCATCTCAAAACCCTCACTCAAGAAGAAGCTGTCATGAAAATGGAGCTTTCAAGCGATCCTTGCCTGATTTACGTAGGAGAAGACGATCGCAAGATGAAGGTGATCTACCGTCGTGAAGATGGGAATTATGGGATTATTGCAGCTGAGTGATTTACGATCCCATTCGTCAGCTTTATGTGGCCAGAACTCCTGAAGAAGAGGTGCGTCAACAGTGGATCCGGGAGCTTTTGCTAGAAGGTTATCCGCCCTCTTTGATGGCCGTGGAAAAAGAGCTGCGGACGCTGCCCCATCTCTCCTCTTTTCCTCTTGGGGAAGTGCCCAAAAGAAGAGCCGATATCATCGTTTTTGCAAAAGACAGTAGACATGCTCTTTCTCCTTTGTTGATGATCGAATGTAAGGTGGCGCCTTTGACAGCTAGCTTTAAACGGCAGGTGATAGGGTATAATGGTGTTGTGGGGGCGCCCTTTGTGGCGATTGCCAACTTAAAAACACTCTTGTTAGGGGCATACCAGCCCTCTTTAGGCTCTTTTTTGTTTGAAGAAGGGCTAAAAAGCTATCAGAAATTATTAGAGCTCTGTCAAGCTTAGCTCGCGCGTCTCACTCAAGACAACAGATCTTTCTACAAGATTGGCAAGTTCACGAATATTGCCTGGCCAGTCATAAGCGAGCAGCTGCTTTTCTGCCTCTGCAGAGAAGCTTTGAAGGGTTTTTCTGCTTTTTAAGCAAAACTTTTCAAGGAAGTAATGGGCAAGAGGAAGGATATCTTCTTTTCGCTCACGGAGAGGAGGTAGATAGAGTGGAATGACGTTGAGCCTGTAGTAGAGATCCTCTCGAAAGAGTTTTTGAGCAATCGCCTGCTTTAAAGGGCGATTTGAGGTAGAGAGGATTCTGACATCGACAGAAATGGGTTTGGTTCCTCCCACTCTTTCAAATTCCTGCTCCTGGAGCACTCTCAGAAGCTTTGGTTGAAGAGCAATCGGAATTTCTGTCACTTCATCTAAAAGCAAAGTGCCTCCATGCGCAAGCTCAAACCTGCCTGCTTTGCGGGCAATGGCTCCTGTAAAGGCTCCTTTTTCATGGCCAAAAAACTCCGATTCTATCAATGTATCAGGAATTGCAGAGCAATTGACACGGATATAAGGTTTGTCTGCTCGTAAAGAATGTCTGTGGATAGCGCTTGCGAGGATTTCTTTGCCTGTTCCTGATTCTCCGTGAATGAGAACGCTTGCATGACTTTTGGCCACTTTCAGCATCTCTTGGAAGATTTTTTTCATCACAGGGCTTTCTGCAATGAGTGTGCTTTTTTCAGAGCCTTTAAGAGCCTCTTCGCGCAAAAAAGTGTTTTCACGCACAAGGGAGAGGTGCTCTTTTGCTTTTTCGATGAGCGTTTCCATAGCTTCAGGTGTGAAGGGCTTTAAGAGGTAGTGAAAAGCGCCTTGACGCATTGCTTCCACAGCGCTTTCCACGCTTCCAAAGGCTGTCATCAGGATCACAACAGTGTGTGCAGAGCTCTTTTTGGCAGCGATGAGGATATCCATGCCAGAGGCGTGAGGCATTTTCATATCGGTGATCACAAGATCATAGGAATGCTCTTTGAGCAAGTTGAGAGCTTTCTTGCCATCTTCTGCAACAGATACGCTATAACCGCTTTTTTCCAGCATCTCAGCGAGAAAGCGTCTGATGAGCGGTTCATCATCTACAAGAAGTATCGTCTCGATTGGAAACATGTGTAGGCACCTTTATGATAAATGTAGAACCCTTACCCACTTCTGAAGTGACAGAAATGGTGCCCCCGTGGGTCTGAATGATCTTTTGAGCTTCTGACAGTCCAAGGCCTGTTCCGTGGTTTTTTGTTGTAAAAAAAGGAGTAAATATCGTTTCTAGATGGTCCCTAGAAATGCCCTCACCTTTATCCACAAGTGTAATAATGACACAATTTTCCTTTTCTTGAAGCTCAATTTTTATAGATTTAGAAGAGGCTTGAAAGGCATTTTGAATCACATTTAGAAGAGCTCTTTTTAAAAGATGGGCATCACAATGGACCAAAAGGGGTTTTTGAGGATAAAAAAGCTCGCACACACCATCCAAGGAGGCATCTGCCTTGACAAGCTCTAAGAGTTCTTCAAGGAGGGTAGAGAGGTTATTCATGGAAAAGTGAGCCTCTAATGGGCGCGAGTAGTTGAGCACACTGATGACGAGTTGATTGAGGGCTGCAACACCTTCTTGAATCGCTTCTGTCTTTTTTTGTAAGTGAGGGCGATCTTCTAGTTCACGATGTAAAAGAGCTGCAAATCCCTGGATACCCCCTAGTGGATTGCGGATTTCATGGGCAAGAGAAGCTGCCATCTCGCCTAACTCTTTTAAGCGGTCGTTTCTTTTGGCTGCCTGCTCGAGCCTTCTTTTTTCTGTGATATCGCGCAGAAGAAGAAAGATCCCTTTAGAGGGGACGCAAGATAAAGAGAGCTCGAGTTCATAAGTCTTATCTTCTTGCTTTAAAGAGAGAAAGCTCAAACGGGAGCCTTTTAATTTAGTCATCTGCTGCATGGAAAAGCCAAAAAAGGTGTCAGGAAAATGGTCCCAAAAAGAGGTGGACAGCACCTCTTGGGGAGAAAGCCCTGTCACTTTGGCAGCGGCATGGTTAAAAAGAGAGATCCTGCCATCTAGCGCAATAAAAATAAGACCCTCCGAGATGTGGGTCAAAATGGATTCTACAGTAGAAAGAGAATGCTCGAGCTTGGCATGAATCGTTTGAAATTCTTCTTGCAGATTCTGATAAAGAGCTTCGAGTTTAGCGGTTTCTTGAGAAAAGAGGGCAAAGGCAGAGGCGAGTTCTTCTGAACGCTCAAGTGCCTTCATCCTTTTAACTCCTGCTTGCGCTTTTCTTGGGATTGTTTATCGAGGTGAAGGATTTTTTCGATGATAGACTTCAGAGAGTCAATTTCTTCTGTCATTTCTTGTGAAAGGATATGCAATCTGGATTGATAAGGAGTCATTTGATGATCGATCTCCTCAATGCAAGAGAGGAGGATCTTTTTTTGTTCTAAAACGGAGATCCATTCGGGAAGGGAGAGGGAACTTTCTGTTTCTGTGAGGTCTAGGATGGCTTCGAAAAAACCTTTTTTTTTCCTGATAAGATGGAGGAGGCGATCTTCTGTCATATAGTGGTTTCCATACAGAATGAGTTACTTCTTCCAAAATAAATAGAAAAAATTTAAGCGCAAGCATTAAATGCGTAGGTTGACAAGAGGCGCGTGGCTTGATAGAGTATTTTTTTGTTTTTTACTTTAAGGATGAGATTTTTATGAAAAAATGGCTGATGACTTTTTTTGTAGTGATGCTGACAGCGGTGGTTTTTGCGGAACAAAATGCGTCGCCTCCTGTAACTGCACATAAACCGCCTATTCTCACTACAACAGCGATCATCGAGGTCTATGAGCAGGATCAATTTGTGGGGATTGTGCTCATTGAGCGAGGCAAGGCACCTTTTGGGAAAGCTCTTCCTGGTGGAAAGGTAGAGTATGGAGAGACGGTGGAGGAGGCTGTCCGCAGAGAGATGAGAGAAGAGGTAAATTTAGAGTTGGAAGATTTAAAACAGTTCCATGTTTACTCTGATCCTTCCAGGGACTTTCGCCACCATTCTGTGGAAGTGACGCATCTTGCTAAGGCGTACGCACGTCCGCAAGCTGGAGATGATGCGGCCAAGGCGATGGTGGTTGCTTTAGAGGCGATTCCCTGGGAAGAGCTTGCTTTTGACCATGCTAAAATTTTGCAGGACTACCTGCGTTACCGAGAGGGATGCCTCGCCGTTTGCATGGGTTATTAGAAGTTTTAGATTGCTTTGGTATATACAAATTAGGGGTAAAGATGAGGCATAAATGCCTGCTAATCTCCACTCAATGTGAAAGAAGCTCTTGCGGTTAATCCACTTTCCCTGCTAAAATCACCCTGCTATTTTTTTGCCGGTGTGGCGGAATGGTAGACGCGGTAGACTCAAAATCTACTCCGAGCAATCGGGTGTTGGTTCGAGTCCGATCACCGGCACATTACCGAACGTTTTGTTAGAAATGATAAAACGTTCGGCTTTTTTATTTTGTAACCAATTGGATTTCTGAAAGATAATCGCTAATGCTGGATTCAATCCATCAGTTCAATATTTTCCATCTTGAAAAAATCAATTTGAGCTTTCTCGCAGGTCAAAATTTATCATTTCAAATTTAGTCGACTATAGCACGCGATAAAATCTTCACCCATTTTCCTAATGTTGCGTAGACGATTGAACAAGTGATGCTCTCCAGCGAAGCAATGGTAAATTTTCAATTTTGGTTTGCATGAGGGGTTCACTTGTCAATAGAGAGGCTCGGATTTCCCCTTTTTTGCTAAGATTTTTTAGAAATTCTTTTTCGTGATCAGCAAAGGGAAGTAATTTTTCCAGGGCTTGTTTGCATTCTTGTAGTTTGGCTACTTTCCAAGAATGATGATCTGATTGTTTTTTTTCATTTCGCAGAACAGGCAAGAGCTGCTGTTGAAAATCACTTTCATCAAATAAAAGAAATTCCGGCGAGATTTTTTGGAAGTTTTGAATTGAACTCATGCCAAGATAGAGGGTAAAGGCCAACCGCAGCTGCTCGGAGTTAAATTGCATCTTGGTTAATAAATGATGGGCATCAAAAAGATCCCGTGATGCATTGCGCGCAAATAAAGCTGTCAATTTTCCTGCCACAAGCTCATAAAGATCAAGAACTCGAATATCATTTATTTGATGATGCCCAGCAAATTTAGATGAACATTTTTGAATATCCCAAAGCGGAATTCTGAACATGAAATTTAGGTCAACTTCCAGATTTCCCTGAATGCCAAGAACGCTTTGATACTTAAGTTGCCACTTTCCTCCAGCATATTTATCAGGAATACGGCGTATCATGAGGTTTTCCCTTTGAAAAACAGCTTCTAGGGCTTTTTCAACTAGAGGACGTTCACTAATCATTCCTTCACGGCTCTGCATTCCCACATAATTTAGATCGATATCAACTGATAGCCGAGGGAGATCAAAGATAAAAAGGTTGAGGGCTGTACCGCCTTTTAAAACAAGCCGTTCTTGCAAATATGGATGTGCGTTAATCCCTTCTAGAACGTTCATTAAACGCCAAACTTTCTCCAATATTTCAGCGCGAAAACCCGTTTGGTTTGATTCTCTGATAAGCAGTTCTTTAAAAATTTTCATGTGGTTCTTCCCAAGTTCTCTGAAGGAGTGATTTTGGAACGATGAGGTTCCATCTAGCGACAAGTTGTTTAGGTTCTTTATTATGACGATCTAAATAATGAGGACTTTTTGGTTTAAACGCCTCAAAAGGTAAGAGATTTTTTTCTGTGAGACCAAATGCTTCGCGGTGTTGCTCAAGAAAGAAAGCTATTCGAGCATAGGTTGCAGCATTATTGAGAATTTGGGAATAGGCTAATACCTGTTGAAGATTGAGATATTCAATGGATTCGAGCGAACGCCAAATTTCTTCCCAGTCACCAATTAGTGATGGTCTGTTAAGAACATCCACGAAAGTACGCTCTAAAGTTGTTACCCGAATTTTAGATCCTTGATATTCGACTGTATCAATGCCAAAGTCTACGTTAGCCAAAGTCTCCTTATTGGGGATGGAAACCCCCTTAAAGGCCATCTCACGGAAAATAAAAGGGGGTTTTAGCTTGTGTCGAGTAATATAAATAAAATCATTTCGCAAGGAATGTAACTTTCCATGGAAAGCTAAGGCGGTATAATATGCCAAGGTGGCATCAGGAGCCATTTTACTGACAACGAGATAGGGATCAACAGGGTGATTTTTTTCATCAACTCCTTTAGGAATTGTGTAATAAAGGCCTTTTCGAATCCGAATGATATGGCCTTTTTGGAGGTGATAGGTTAGGAGATTATACAAAGTACTGTTGCCGCTTTTACGCATTTCAAGCGCAGCTCGGGCCTCTTCTATTGTAAATATCTGATTATGAGAAAGAAAGGTGTCTGTATTCATGCACTTGTTGATTTTCTCCAGAACTACTAATAATCTTAGTAGTTCTGGGGAATTGTTGCAAGTAACAAGTGAAGGTAAGTTCAATTTTCTTGAGTTGAAGCATGTTCAACAGCACGGTAAAATCTCTGCGATGGAAGCAGAAAAAATTTGGAAACTCACTCGAAGAACCGCTGCTAACCGCCTGCGTAAACGACCTCATGTTTCTAATATTAGGTCGTTTACGATCGATCAATCCCGGGAGCTTTGGCGCGCCCTAAAAGCCGCCTTTTCAGCTCATTTGGGTATAAAGCAATTGGAAGTAGGTTGGATAGCGCTCATAGGAGGAAGTATACTCTTTTAAAGTTAAGATTGTGTTAAAATGATGCTTTTAGCTTTTATTTATGGTTTGAAATTAATAGTTTTTGTTTTAATATAATAAAATAAAGGCTATTTAGTTTCCATCATCATTAAAAATGAGGGGTGATATTATGACAGTTAAAAAAACTTCTAAAAGCGCTAAAAAGAAAAGCGTTAGTATAGGCGCGCATATCAAAGCGGGCGCTAAAAAAGCTGTGGATTACTGCGTAAAAGCAAAAGATCTCGCCACACGCGCGGTGACCACAAAGCACCACAAAACGACCCGAAGAGGCAAGTAATCCCACTTGAATACACCTTACGCGCCCGCGTAAGGTGTATTAATGTTTTGTTGAATATTGACTCCGAGAGATAGGTAGCTTATAATCGAACCCTCTTAATCACCGTTTCAAGAGGTTTGAGATGCGATGGGGTTATTTTCTCATTTGTAGCCTATTTCTTTCTCCTTTATGCCATGCTCTAGATGAAACACCAGGGGTGGAGAAAGCTTTTTTTACCGATCACTTGGCGCGCACGCAGGAATCTGTTGCGAAATACTCCAATGAAAACCCCGATGTTCTCAAAGCTTCCAAAAAGCTCCTTTCCCATCTCTGTGCGAGCTATTCTTCAGGAGAAGGCCTTGTTGAAAAAGATATCTTGCGTGTCTTGCAAGCCATTCAATTTGCAGCAGAAAAACATCAGCATCAAACGCGTAAAGATGCAGCTTCTACTCCTTACGTCATCCATCCCCTAGGAGTTGCCGATTTTCTTGTCACTGTGGGTCATGTGCGCGATCCCGATGTGTTGATCGGAGCGCTCCTCCATGGCACTGTAGAACATACAGGCGCTTCCCTCGAAGAAATTCGCACCTTATTTGGCCCCCGTGTAGAGGGGTTTATACGAGAAGTGGCGGAAAATTCGCCAACAAGCCATCCATCGGAAAAATCTGCGGGATTTACTCAGATTAAATTGGCCGATAAGTTCTACAACCTCAAAGATCTCATCCGTGCTCCCCCTGTCGATTGGGGAAAGGAAAGGATCAATGCATATTTTAACCATGCAGAAAAGGTCGTAGACACCCTTCCTTGGGTCAACGCCTCCCTTCTGGAAGCCATTCACCAGATCATCGCTGACTACCGCAACCGGGAACTCACTCCTCCAGAGGCTCGCATCTGTGAACGCATCAAGATGCAGCTGCCTGACTCAGAAGCTTCTATGTGGTGTTTGAAGGTACAAAAAGCAAAAGAAAATGGACGGATGTTTGAATTGTGGGTGAAAAACGGAAGTGAGGAGGAAGATGAACGTATCAT
>Ga0207128_1105_pt1 | contig 15724 bp, 11 predicted proteins | sample Alteio_BWMinHeat_18_FD_153522 | JGI IMG/M metagenome (GOLD analysis project Ga0207128, IMG submission 153522) | Enriched cells from forest soil in Barre Woods Harvard Forest LTER site, Petersham, Massachusetts, United States -... | ecosystem: Environmental > Terrestrial > Soil > Temperate forest >... | reverse complement strand
TTCACCTTCGCCGATCAAGATGTAATCAATATAGGGATTCAAGCGCATTTGACGGTCATAATCTGCGGAATACCACAGGCCAGATGCTACCGTGATGATTTGGGGGAATTTAGCCTTGATCATACGCATGGCTTCATTGAAATACCAAATGACCGCCGCACCCAAGGTGGAAAATAATTGATCTCCCAAAAAAACCATGTCCGGTTTACTCTCTGCGACCTTAAGTATCATCCCGTCCCAATCCAAGTCCATGGCCCGGCAATCCAAAGCCTCGACGTTGGCAATACCCTTGGAACGGGCATAGGCCGCCACCTGCGCGTGCATCTGATTGGCGGCCTTATGCAGGCCGTGCGAATCCCAAGCTTTTAAAGGTGGTGTCAAAAATAATATTTTCATACTCTCTCCTATGCTGGATCAGTTAATTAATCTTAAATTCCAAGGGTAGCGGTACTCTTCTCCACGGGCCACCCTCACAGCGCCTTTGAGGCTGCAAACCATGTTGACTATCCAAAAAACAATAAATGCTACGACGGTAATAGGGATTCCGATGACGGTAAAAGCAATCAAGAAGGCAGCACTTTCATAAATCAGCAATGATATCTGAAAATTAAGGGCTTCCCGCGACTGCTTATAAACAAAATCAGAAAAATCCCCTTTAATCAGCCATACGAGCAAAGGAATGAGAAGGCACAAAAAATATCCAGGAATCAAGCCTCCTAAATGCCCAATCATCGCCCAGTTTCTTTCTTTATTGACACTGTCGGGTTGATTTAGAACCATGAGCTCACCAATGATTTGCCACCCGGCGTCTGATCAGTGGCAATGTGTTTTATTTGTGAATACTCTAAAAGCCCTGCCAGGCCTAATTCACGGCCGAAACCACTTTGCTTATAGCCGCCAAACGGCACTTCATTTAAGAACACCCCGTAGGTATTGATCCAAACAGTCCCACAGCGCAAACGGGAAGCTACTTTATTGGCTTTTTCTAAATCTTTAGTCCAGATCATGGCCGCCAAACCATATTTGGTATCATTGGCAATATGGATTGCTTCATCAATCGATGTAAAAGGAATCACACACAATACCGGCCCAAAAATTTCTTCCTGGGCAATGCTCATGCTATTGCGCACGTTAATAAAAATCGTTGGTTCTAAATAAGCGCCCTTGGGATTAATATCAGGAATCTGGCCGCCGCACGCAAGCTTGGCCCCTTCCTGTTTGCCTTTTTCGATAAATTTTAACACAGTGTTCCTATGCTCGATGCTGACCAGGGGGCCGAATTCTGTTTCAAAATTTTTCGCCGGGCCGATCTTTAAATTTTTAGCACGGGCCACCAGTTTTTCAGTGAACTCCTTATATATTTTATCTTCCACTAAAAGCCTGGAGCCTGCGGTACACATCTGCCCTTGGTTCATAAATATCGAAGACAAGGTGCCGCCAAGGGCTGTCTCCATATCACAATCTGCAAAAACAATGTTCGGTGATTTACCGCCTAACTCAAGGGTCAATTTCTTAATGCCCTTGGAGGCCTGTGCCATCACCGCTTCTCCGGTCTTGGTTGATCCGGTAAACGAGACCATGTCCACTTCCGGAGAAGAGACTAATTCCTGGCCTGCTTGCGGGCGTGAAGAAGTGATAATATTCAAAACCCCTTTAGGCAATCCTGCTTGGGCAGCTAACCTGGCCAAGAACATCACCGAAGCACAGGCTGTAGGCGAAGGTTTAAATACCACGGTATTGCCCACTAATAAAGCAGGTGCAATCTTCCAGGCTGTCATGATCAAAGGATAATTCCAGGGAATAATAGCAGCAACCACGCCCGCAGGCTCACGTTCAACGATCGAAAGCACAGGTGCCGAATGGCTCATTGTCTCATTGATCAAATTTCCTGATAAATTACCAAAATATTCAAATGTCTCCGCTGCCGTTGGCACATCAATAAAGGTTGTATGTTTAATTGTTTTTCCGCTTGAGACACATTCTAAATCTGCTAATTCTTTAGCGTTCTCTCTAATTAACGCTGCAATTTTAAGTAAAAATTCACCTCGCTCGGCAAAACCCATCTGCGGCCAGCGTCCATGATCAAAACCCAGACGAGCGGCACTGACAGCCATTTGCACATCAATCGTATCTGCATCGGCAATACGTGCAAAGACCTCACCATTGGAAGGGTTAATGGCATCAAAATACTTGCCCGATAACGCAGGGCCAATCTTACCTTCAATGAATAAATCAAATTGTTGAGTAATCGCCGTAACCATTAACCCACTTCCTTTATTTCAAAAGGAATTTTTTTTGTTGAAATATAAAAATAAAACTCGACCGATTCTTCAGCATTGGGCAATTTCACAGTTCCATACATTGTATGTGAAAGTCCCGCATCTAAACCCCACTCTTGATCTACATATTTAATCTTTAGCTCTGTTCCTATAGGCAATACCCAATTTTTCTTAGCACTATAAGTACACTTACATTTACTATACGGAGCATAATCTGGTCGAAATGACAAATCAAATAAGCCATACTTTTCTTTATATTTCTGGATATTTAATGGCCCTACATATCTTTTTGAAAAACCTGCTTGATCCGGTTCATCACTAATTGTTCCATCATCATTAACCAGCCAACCAGCCTCATTTCCAGACTCATCTGTATACCTTAACTGTAAATCCATAGCTTTAGTTAACCGAACAGTTTTACCGTGATATTTTGCTAATTCTTTAAATTCCTTAGGTTCAAAACCTGGAACAGAATTAGCCATAGAAGCACAACCAGAGAAAAATAAAGAAAATATAATAAAATATTTTAACTCTCTCATTATTCCACCGGCACTTGGGTCCATAATTGGAAAATACGGCTGCAAGGCGCGTACCATTTGGAAATGCGCGCGAAATCTCCCCGGAGATTCATCTTCTTTTGGGTGGTCGCCACAAAGGGGTCGATCTCACGGTTAAAAACCGCGCGCCAAATGGATTCGTTAGCGGTGATCAAAAATTCAGCCTCTGCATCCTTGCCCGTCTTGGTGATGAGGCCGTTTTCAAATTTAAAACTATAAATGTCCCCTGTCTCTTGCAGGCAAACAGCCAAATCCATGTTCATCGATGTTTTGCTGCCTAACTCCTGCATTTGTGCATCGCCGTTAACTAAGCGGACAATTTCTTCGATTTGGTCTTTAGAAAATAATTTATATTTTTTTCCAGGTGAGTCATGCGTTTGGGGGTTTCCCTGGGGTGCTTTCACATTCATTGCTGAGTCGCTTGGCAGCGTGCTTGGGGACATCTTTTGTTGTTCTTTTTGAAGATTTCCCCCGGTTGGCGTAGGTTGGATCACCCGTTGATAATGAACATTCACTAATTCTACCTTTGTCTGTTCTTCTAATTCCTGAATTAATACAAAGGCATAAAATAAATCGGGCCCCATGGCCACAACACCGTGATTACGCAAGACAACAATATTGCTGACTTTCAGTTCTTTGATCACTGGTTCCATCGCGGTCACCGATGGTGTGGACTGTGGAACTGATTTAACCGTGCCTAAATAAAATTTCGCTTCAAATGTTTTAGGTTCCAATATTTCATTGCTTAAGAAAAATCCGTTTGTGTACGTTGGATGGGTATGCACAACCGCTTTTATATCTGGAAAATTTTTATAAACTTCCGTGTGCATAAATCTCTCACTGGAAGCTTTTCCTTCCCCAATAATTTCACCTGACTTCAGATTTAATGTGACAATGTCCGTCGATTTCAAATAGCCCAAACATGTGCCGGTAGCCGTGATCAAAATGGTATCGGCATCAACGCGGGCACTGATATTGCCATTAAAGCCAGTGACAAGCCCCTTGTCCCAAAGCAGCTTGCCGATTCGGATAATTTCTTCTGTTAATATTTTTTTGTTTTCCACTTATCCCTTACCCCTAATCTTTTTCAAATACTTCACTGGTACCCATTCAACCAGAGGCACGTATCCATTTGTGTCTTTGGGAGCGATCTGTTTTCCTTCAAAACTTAATATCGATTTTGGATCACCTAAAAATCTTGTCTTATGCTCTGCCACTAATAATTGAACAGGGACTTTATGCTTTTTGGCTAATACAGCTAATATCAAAGCTCCTGTATCACACAAAGCTCCTTTATTATCTGCGTACTGGCAAGCAATAATCACTTCCTTGACCAATCCTTTAAAAAATAAAAATCCTGCCATATTATCGCTAATGATCGTTGGTATAATCTTATTTTTCAAAAGAATTACTGAATCCGTTCGTCCTGCCTCTAAACTAGGGCGCCCCTCACAAACAAAGGCGTGCTCTGCTTTAGCTATTTTTATCTTGTTCAAAGATTCAGCGCTAAAAACACCTTGGAATAAACAAATAGATTTAATTTTATAATCCTGCATTGATTGCAATCGCTTTCGTAATTAATTGATGAGGGACCACATCAAATCCCGGATAAAACCCTTGTACCCTGGGACTAAATATTTTCTTGCCATCAAAATTCAATAATTCATCCGCGTCACGCATTTCAATAGGCATATCTGCTCCGCTGGCAACACCGCGGGAAGGCTGGGTCAAGACAATCAAAGGAATATCAAATTCACGGGCCAATACAGCAATCTGGTACGAACCTATTTTATTGGCAATATCTCCATTGGCTGCTGAACGGTCAGAACCAATAATGACCTTATTGACCAGACGGTCAGCCATCAACGAAGCAACCGTATTGTCCGCCACCAAGGCGACAGAAATGGGGCATCCCCCATTTCTGTCTGAATGGCTACCCGCTTGCTGCAATTCCCATACCGTAAGTTTCGCCCCCTGCATATAGGGCCTTGTCTCCGTTGCAAAAAACTTCACCTGTTTACCTTGTGAAGCGGCCAGACTTGCAGCCATGGCTAATTCACCGCTGACATTGCAATGTGTCAGTACGCTATCTTGGTCCTTTAATTCATCGGCGATTTCTTGCACTCTTTGCAGGCGCCGTGCCCTAATACCAGCTAAAAATCCCTGCACTGTTTTGGCAACAGCCAAACGGGGATCTACTCCATTCGCAGCAGCTTTTTGGGCCGCTCCTAAAACAATACCTGTCACCTCTGCAAATGGGAAGGTAGGACGGGAATTATTAAGTTCCTCTGCCACCTTCTGCAGATGCTTGAGATCAGATGATAATTCCAATAAAAACGTATTAAGCACCACCAAAAACTGACCGAAAGCGCGGGTTTTCATCTCACGGATCACCGCAACCGCAGCTTTGACATTTTTAACAGGAATGTACTTTATTTTCGACGGGACCAGAGTCTCATCGAGAACATAAAGCACATCCTCTTTAATATAAGCTGGCCAAAATAACGGAGATTCAAACATAATCTTTCGCCTCACCAGGAAATAGGGAATATTTCAAAAGACATATTATTTGCTTTCTAATTGCTTCACTAATTCCAAAGCCATCTGGATGAGCATACCTTCTGCCATATAGTAATCCGGATTAATGAAGCCCATCTGCCCGGTAATTAAATTATCTGAAACAGCCAAAATAGAAACAGCAGGAATTTTATATGTCTGGGCAATGGTCAAAAATGGGGCACTGACCATGTCAACGCCAATAGCCCCTTGATCAATCACGCCATTGACTATTTCCTTGGTTTCACGCAGGATAGCATCAGTCGACCATACCTTGCCTTCATGTACAGTCAAACCTGCAGTTGAAGCCAAATTTTTAGCGATCACACCTAATTTTTGTGTCATCGCCGCATCCGGGACAGTGACAAACTTATCATCCACGTAATACGGAGAAACACCATCACCACGCAAACATCCTGTGGTCAAAATAAAATCACCTATTTTAATATCTTTGCGCATGGCACCACAGCTGCCTATACGGATCAAGACCTTGGCCTCGGCATTGCATAAAATCTCTGTCGTGATGGCAGTATCAGCAGCAAAACGCCCACCGTTGATAGCCGTCACACGGGTACCGTTGATGGTGCCGGTAAACATGTTGTATTCCATAAAAGAAAAATTCTTGACAGGATTTTCCATTTTCTTGACCAAGGAATCCAAACGCTCCTTAGGCCCAGGCACTATCGCATAAGAACCAATATCTTTAGGCCTTAGCTGCACCATGGCCATCAAATCTTTACCGCTTAAATGAACTTCCCTTGTCATTCTGTCAATAGTTGTAGTGGACATAACCCTACCCTTTCTTTAAGCTAAAACCTTCTGTTTTAATAATTCTTTATCTATTTTTCCAGTTCTATTTTTAGGTAATGTAGTCATAATTTCGATCGTTTGTGGCACTTTAAAATTAGCTAAATGTTCACGGGCAAAATATTTGATCTCTAAAGGTTCAATATTCATCCCTTCTTTTAAAACCACAAATGCTTTGATTGCCTCGCCCCGCATATCATCAGCAACACCGATGACCGCAGCTTCCAGCACAGCCTCATGTTTACATAGAGCTGCTTCCACTTCAGGGGCATAGACAATCTGCCCTGCCACCTTGATCATTTCTTTTTTACGTCCTACAATATATAAAAATCCATCAGCATCAAAACGCCCTAAATCACCGGTATGGAACCAGCCGCCGCGCTTGGCCGCCTGAGTTGCTTGCGGATCCTTATAATATTCCTGCATGACGACCCAGCCGCGGATGACAATCTCACCCACTGAACCCGTTGGTAAAGCCTTATCATCCTCATCAACAATTTGAATTTCGCAGTTGGGTGCCGGTTTCCCTACACTTTCTAAACCTGTCATTCCCGCATGCTTTAAGCGGGAATCCAGTAAAGGCGTCACCGTGTTAGGCGGACAAGTCTCTGTCATGCCCCAGCCATTAAGCAATTTGGCGTTAGGACAAAACTTATGAAAACGCTCCAAAATATCCGGCGAATTCGGGGCCCCAAAAACCACCACCCAGCGTAAAGAGGTCAAATCAAACTGGTCTATATTTTTTACCGTCAAAAAAGCCGTATACATCGGCGGAACAATATGAAAACAGGTAACCTTATGTTCTTGGACAAGCTTCAAAAATTCCAGCGGATGAAAACGGTCCATCAACACCAAGGTGATCCCAAAAATGATGCAATTTTGAATATAGATAAACCCACCAATGTGACTTAAAGGAATGGCGCATAATTTTACATCACGTTCGCTTAGATCAACAAAATATTTCATCGCCTGGGGCGAGCCTTGCAAATGTTTATAATTGAGCAGTATGCCCTTGGGCTGGCCTGTGGTGCCTGACGTGTACATGATCAAAGCAGGATCAGCCTCTGATATTGACTCCGGTTTCAAATCGCCTGGCTGGAATAATCGCTCAAAATCAGGGCCCAACAAAATGATATTCTTTAGAGAAGGAATACCGCCTTGTAACTGCTTCCAATCTATTTCCGGCTTTGCTAAAGCAATGACAAACTCAGCTTCTGCATGGGATAAACAGGCCGTTAATTCATCGCCTTTGAGCATATAATCTAAAGGAATGACCACCGCACCCAATAAAAAAGATGACAAATAGCTATACACATACTCCGGGCAATTAGGCAAATACAAGGCAATCTTACTGCCCCGGCCCAATCCCATGCCCCTCAAACCGAGAGATAAATCAAAAACCTTCTTTTTCAATTCACTAAAACTAACACTATTACCTTTAAATATAATAGCAGGCTTGGGCCCAAAAACCCATGCAGAATCACTTAAAATTTGATGAACATTCATTCCCATGTCATTGCGAGCCCTGCTTTTTAGGGCGCGGCAATCTCTTTAAAATGATTATTAAAATTTTAATACCAAGATTTTAATACAAGAAATAAATAAGTCAAGCAATCTTCGTAACTGCAATGTTATCTTAGAATTACATATCATCTAGTAAGTAGAGCCCAAAATTGTGCTTTTAGTAGTGAGGTCGCGATTTAAGCTTTGGCTAGTTGCATTTCTTGCTTAGGAGGGAGTTTGATACCCAATAATTGAAACGGGGCTTGAGATGCGTTGAATAATGTATTATTTTATAAAAATATCTTTGGGTAAATTAGACTGTCTAATAATTGACTGAAGAGTCCCTATGCGAATTTCTTTATGATCTGGTACAGGGACTGTTATAGTCGATGTTCCGGTCTTCTTTTGCATCACAATATGACTGCCTCGCCTTCGGACTTCAATAAAACCATGAAGACTTAAAATACGACACAGATCTTTTCCGGAAAGAACTGGCAATTTAGGCACTGGTGACCTCAAATTGAGTCACATACACTTCACCGTGTAGGCGTTGATTCACTTCTTCAGGGGATGCGGTCTCAAAAAATAATTCAACCGCTTCAAGTAAATTTTTTCGAGATTCTTCAATGGTGTCACCTTGACTGGCAACATCCAACTCTGGACATAATGCTACATAGCCGTTACCCTCTTTTTCTATAATAGCTGTTAAATGATGACGTGTCACATTATCCTCCTTTGTTAATCTTTGACTTATTTTAAGTTTATCATATCTCGACTGTGTCTACAATAAAATTGCCGACTTTGGAGAAAAATCACGCTTTTGCCATTAATTCTTGCTTAGGAGGAAGTTTGACACCCAACAATTGAAACGGACTTGAGATGCGGGTCATGCTTTCAATTTTAAAGCCAAAACCTTCAAATCCACTCTGCTCTAACGCGTTTAGCTGGGCCGGGTCGAACTGGACATTGACTTTCTTGCCTTTGCGAAGGACGTTAATTTGGTTGAGGTCGATACCACCTAAATCTTTACGATTTTTAGACGAAGTAGAAATAATAGAATTAGACTTCATTGCAAAATCATTAGTTGAAACTCCTACTACCCTATTAGTTCCATTAATAGATGATGAAGAAGATAAACTATTTTTTAATTTCTCTAATCTTTCTTTCATCTGTTTTACATAAATTTCTAAAATCTTCTTATCCAATTTTGTCGTGGAACCATCCGATCCCTCTACTTCTATAACCATTCCCGAAGGCATATCTTTTAGGTCGTTTTCCATCGCACCAAGTAACCTGTCCAACTCATCAGACTTCTCTTTAACCAGATCCATTCTTTTTTCCTGAAAAGAATACTTGTATATTAATTGGACCAAATCTCCTGTTTGATTCCAAGACATGACCATTATTTTCTTAAATAATTTCGCCGCTTCTTCTCTATCACTGACTACTTTCTCTACAACTTGTATTTGTAATTCTATATTTTGCCTATCGTTACCAGGAAGGTAAGCGTCTGGTAACAAAATTTTTACTGTAGAAATATTTGTTATTAAGCGACTTGTAACACTCTCATTTAAAATTCCTTTTTTGTTTGAATATTCAGTTACTGTTCTCATATCATCTTGTAAGTCATCCAAAACATGGAAAAATTTATCCCGAGTATTCTGAATTTTAGTTCTTTCGACAAACATACCAACTCCAAATGCCGCGAGGGTTGCGGCCGTTCCCCCAATAAACCATAACGCCTTCCTCTGTGACACCTTCATCGCTGCATCTTGCTTTGGGGTGTGGGACATGGCTGAGTCAATTTGTTGCCAATATCCTTGTGCCGGCCACCCTACTCCACTAAAATCACCTGTATAAACAGAGGGAACAGCCGGACTTGTTTCTACCCATCGATAATTCCCTATTATTTGACCATCATATTCCCCATTAAAAGCGGGTGGTAAATCTTCATCCGCATTTTCATTTTGCATCGCCGCATCTGGGGTCTTTGATTGGGACATGGGAAAATCTGCATCGGCAGAAGATAATGCAAGCCCAGATGCTCCACGCACCAGCGTTGCTTCGCGGACAACTGCATTCAAACCCATCTGCCCATAAAGATGCGGATAAAGATCTTTACCATCATCTATCACAACCTTACCATTGCTTCGGACCAACTGCGTGTCCACTTTAAGAAGCACAATCTCATCTTGTCTACTGCCGTAAAATCTGTTGGCCATTTTTAAAGCGGTGGGGACATCGGCAGAAAAATGAATAAACCCATCCGCCCAAAAACGTTCGGGAGTATAAATTCCTTGCGCACGTTGTTGATCCAAAAAAGCTTTTGGGACAGCATGGTACATATACTGACCTTCATAATTCTTCTGAGTTGGCGACAAAACTGAGGCAAGATTACGTATCTTAGCCCATAATGACGCATTCTTAACTAATACATCTAATGAATCAGGAGTAAAAAAAGCATCCGTTGTGGTTGTTTGGTCTTGGAAAGTATCTTTAACGGAAAGGAATCGATTATTTTTATCTTCCAGCTTAGATTGAGGATTGGGTTTCTGTAAGGCTGCTGCAATCTGGTCAAAAGTAAAAGCATAAAGAGCCGTAACTTCACCTTTACCCTGCGACCACAATGAACGTAATTTTGATTTGAATATATCGCGATCATCAGCCTTACGATCAGCCCCCACCAACTTTTCTTCTTCGGCTTTCTTTTCTTTTATCTTGGTCCATTCTTCTGGGGTCAAAACCTGGACAAACCATGAACGCCGCTCCCGATTATTGTCTCCTTTTTGACCATAGCTTTCCATGCCTACAAATACCATTGGCTTTTCAAATTGGTCGATGCCAGACTCTTGTGATGCTTCGGCGATCGCCCCCTTTGCATGCGACTCACCAACTTCCAAATGCCCGCCGTACATTGATAGATGGTCATCGTAACTGTCCTTATTGCGCATCTGAAAAATTACTTGCCCATCAGGAGTCAATAAAACAATATTAGCCGTTTCATGTGCATAACCTAAATGTTCAGCGATTTTTCGGTCAACCCGGCCAATCACTTTCGCGTCTGGTCCAGTGCCATTAAGAATATGGGCTTCTTCTTTCTTAAAATTACTAAATTTGGCTTTCACCCAGGCAATAGCCTCTTCGGCCCTGACTTCTGCATTGGCTCGACTATTCCCTAAAGCCTCTTCAATACCAAGAATCTGATTCTTTACGCGATTTTCATCAAAAGGACGCTTGGAGTCGAAACCATTCACCTCATCCGGTCCACGCAATAAATTTAATTCGGCGTCAGATAAATGCTGAGGCATTTGGCTAATCATCGCAGCATTTTGTTTTCTTGGGGTTTGATTTTGTGTTGTTTGGATTTTAGAAATCTTTTGTTCAAAATTAAAATCTGAAGGAATTAATTGCAGTTGTTTTAAAATCTCAACAGATTTGTTGCGATGTACCATCAACTGGTCATTCAAACGATTGACCTTAGCAACATCTGCATTCTGCAATCTTAAAAAATTAATAACACTTTCTCTCAATTGTTCATATCTTTTCATTACCCTAATAAATACACTTTCTTGATTATCCCATCCATTTACATAAAGTGTATCTAGAGCAAAAGGAACTATAGGCATATCAAGAAAACGAGATAACTTCCCTCTTAATTGTTTATTCGGTACAGAATTAATCATTAGTCTAAAGTTAGCGAATTCTTGTCTGTGAGCATTTAAAATTGCAATTTGCCGTTTAAACACTTCTAACTCTTGATTATCAAAAAATGAAGGAAAGACAAAAGGTAAAAAGAAAGTTCTCTCTTCAGTGAGTTCCCCATCAAAGACCCTATCAATGGTATTATGGATCAAGTCATTCATTTGGGGCAGTTGAGCCCTAAATGCCCCTTGAAATATTATACGATATAAACTATATTCATCTTCCACAGCCTCATTCATTAGGGATGTATAAGTAACTGCTGACAATTGAAGAATGCCCGATTGTGGTTCATTCAACAACGATTCTTTGTTTATTAAAACGAATCCTTTACTACCATTTCTAATACCATCAAAAAGCAACCCTAATTTAACCTTTCTTTGACGAGTCAAATCCGGATTCCCCGTAAGAAAGAATCTATATATTTTTGCTGCTTCATCGTTATTGTCTTTTGCGGATTGTAAAAAACTAACAAGACGATCATAATCGGAACTCCCCTTACCTTTTTCTGCAAATACTACTCGTGATTTAACTACTTCTGATGATGAAAATACATATTGCAAGGCAGCTACAAAAATCCCAGGGACCAAATAAATATTCTTACTTAAAGAAACGACAAAATCATTGATACTATTATATTCAGACTTCATCGCCGCATCTGAACGTTTAACTTTTTCCCAATATCCAGATTTATCAACTACTTCATAACCTGCAACATAAACACCTCCATCTGTTCTATACCCCCCGCCTTCAGTATGGGTCACCGGTGGATAATAAACATATTCAAAATTCCCACCTAAATGGCCACGCCTATGAAGTTCAGTACTAATATCATTGTATTTTATAATATCATTGTATTTTATAAAATGTCCCTGATCAATGTGAAAGGGATCGTGTTCTTTACCCAAAACCCTAACCTCTACCACCTTCAACAATTCTATCAACTTAGATGTTGTGTACATTTTATAAAGGTTTGAATATATTATGCCCCCTACAACGGCAGCACCTGCCACCACTAGCCCTATTGTTAAACTTATCGTCGTCCCATCAATACTAATCATGGCTGGAGCACCATGAGGATCAAGACTGATCATGGCAAAAGTGGTTCCACCCGAAAAATACTTCCTCGGAACAACTTGTCCATCAGGTGTTGGGTCTTCCTTAATGTAGTTAAACGCGCCCTTCTTGTAGGCTTGAAGATAACGATTATAAATTTGTTCTTTAACAGCAGGATCAGCTAGATTAACGCCAGCGACTTTGTTTTTATTGGTGTACACGGCATCTAAAAGGCTGTTTTGGATGGTTTCCTTATACCATTTAGCCAGGATCAAGGCTTGATAGATTTGACGTAACGGGGCAAAATTTTTACCAGTGTTGACTTCCTTAGTTATCTCTGGGATGACGATTTCGCGTACAATTTGAGAACCGATTGAATCTGTATTGTTATGTACGGGTAGGTGTTTTTGTAAGGCCGTATAATCTTCATCTAACATTACTTTCAATGTAGATTTGGTCACATAGGCGGCGTTGACATTTTCGTAGACTTGCGCTTGGTCAGGAAGGATCCATACCTTATTAAAGGTGTTTACAGGGACATTGGTGGTGCCAAATTGCTGTTGGGCTTTGGCGTATACCCTGCTCCAAAATGCTTTGCCTAAATCTTTCTCCGGATATATAAGGGAAGCGGTCAATTGCTTGAGGATATAGTCTTGAGCTAATAAATCGCGGCCTAAATCTGTTTGCCCAAGCGCTTCTGGAACCATCCTATTTTTTTCATAAGGGCTTAAATTGACCCATAAATCGCCTTCAGGGATGGTGAGGCCTGCCAAAAAATATTTAACAAGCTGATTGGCTTCTTCTTTAATAGAAGCCGTGTCTTGCGGTCCTTTGCCGGTATCTATAATGAATTGAAACTCTAAAGGTTTTTGGGGATTGACGATCAGGCCTTTTAGGGCCAATGGTGCAAAGGGTGCAGATTCCCCTACCATTGTCCCAGGCACAGGGAGTTGATTGACACTAAAATCTTGTGCCTGAACATACTGGAGATTGCTTACACTAAAAGTAAGGCAAATTAGTGAAGCGATTAGACGTTTAAACACCTTTGTTCCCCTTTGGTTAAAAGCAAATAAAAAAATAAAATACCGGGTTTGGGAAACGCTTTTACCTCAAGGGACGCTTCAAATATAACATATATTTAAGAGAAAGCAAGTTTTTGAGCTTGATGAATAGACAAATTTAGAATTGATTTGTAAACAAGGTTATCGAAAATTAAAGCTGATCAATAATCTTCTGCGTAGAACCGATTTCAGCCTCTACCAGATCCAGGTCATGCTGCAGGATAAGACTTAAGATTTTTGTTTTTGCGGCGGATTGTAGGACGGTCAATTCTTTTTTGACCTTCTTTAATAAGGTAAACCTGACCTTCAGGCGGCGTTTAGCCATGGCTTTATCAACCAAAGGCAAAAAGTAAAAGGCCAAATCAATTTGAAAAAAAGGACGTTCCACTGATAAAAAACTTTGCTCAATAAGCTCATCAAATTTTTTCTTACCTTTAGGAGTAATACGATAGACATATTTTTCGGGGAAACGGCCTTCCTTGCGTCCTAACTCTTTCTCAATCAAACCAGTTTCTTCCATTTTTTGTAAAGGATAATAAATGGACTTGATCTGCAAGCCAATATTAGGGCTTAAATCTTCTTCCAGCTGAAGTTTGATTTCATAGCCGTGTTTAGGGCCTGCGGCCAATAAACCTAAAAATAAAAATTCGTTTTCAATCATAAAACAGGTGTTGTTGTCTTTTGACCAGTTTTGGGCAATTCAGCAGCTTCCGGCGGATCAGGTGGTATATAACCAAAGGCGATGTCTAACCCATGGAACAAGGCCTTAGCCACTTTTCGCTTGGCACTAGTACTTAAAGAAGAAATTTCAATCCGGGTTTGGGCATCTGACAACTCATCAAAAAAGATCCCGATCTCCGTGGTGTTAACATTACCTTTGACACCCATGATCACCAAATACCCCTTGATCTCATCCTTCTTAAATATCACCCAATGTTTATTGTTAACAACGGTTATGGCGCTTCTGACACAATCCCAATAAGACTTGTCATAGGTCTTAGTCATGGCCTTGTCACGGGCCTTCTCTAAAGCCCTGGTCGACGATCCCCAAATGGTTTTGCCCACCTCGAGGGTATTGTCCCAAACAACGCAGGAAGAACACAAAAAAATAATTGTGATGATTAAAATAAAACGCATCTATTCTTCACCCCCACCCTGCCTCCCCCATCTAGGGGGAGGAATTATTATTGATTTTGTTGCTGAACACGAGCTTTAAAGTCTTCATATTCCCGCTCAAGGCTGATCAGGCGCGAACGGTTTTTTTCTAATTCAAATTGAGACAATTGGTCCTTTTTAACTAATTCCTCATTTTGCAATTTGACTTCCTGCACCGTTCCTTCCAGGCGATTTTTAACCTGCGATAATTGGTCATTAGTCACCTGGATCGAGTTGACTTTCTTAAAAAAATCTTCCAGTTGATTCTTATAATTAAAACTGACCCTCTCCAGACCACTGGACTGCGCCCTGGCTTTAATCAACTCGTACTGCAGCAAACCGTTTTTTTCAGTTAATTGAGCGTTAAGTTCACGTAATTTCTGCTGGGCTATTTCTAAATCCGCGTATTTCTGACTTAACTGGATGCGTTCAATTTTCAATGCCTCTAATTCCTGGAGAAGGGCCTCATGAGGTTCTTCCTTGGGAGGAGCTGACAAAAGAATTTCTTTTTCACGGTTCAATTCGGTAACGATCGCATTAGCCCTGCTGATTTCTTCTCCCATCTGGATCTTGATAGCAGCCATTTCTTCTTCTAAAAAATGGACCTTGGCATTGGTCGTTTCCAATTCATTTTGCAGGCTGATATTTTCACTCTTGAGATGGGCTGTTTCACCCTGCATTTCCGATAATTTCTGTTGGGCTTGTTCCAAATTTACTTTTTGACTTTTAAGCTCTTCATTTTCCTTGGTCAAAGACCCGATCATTTGCTGGGCTTCATCAGACTGCCCGGCGGCTTTCTTAGAAATGGCAAGCAACTCATCTTCCAGCTTCTGCGCGCGCTTTCTATAAGCTTCATCTTCCGGGGTTGATGGCACCTCCTGCAGCGGTAAAGAGACCTTGGCCTGGAACACCGGAATGATCTCGTTATCTTTCTCAATGGTCTTAGTTTCACTCGGCTCAAAGAGCTGGGTGGATAGTTCCTTTTTTATTTGATTCAAATCCGATATAGGAACAGCTTGTTCTTCTTTTTGCCCCTCTTTACTTAACATAA
>Ga0207128_1104_pt1 | contig 15969 bp, 12 predicted proteins | sample Alteio_BWMinHeat_18_FD_153522 | JGI IMG/M metagenome (GOLD analysis project Ga0207128, IMG submission 153522) | Enriched cells from forest soil in Barre Woods Harvard Forest LTER site, Petersham, Massachusetts, United States -... | ecosystem: Environmental > Terrestrial > Soil > Temperate forest >... | reverse complement strand
CCGGCGATTAGCAACACGGCCGGGAAGGGGCCATCGCCTTGAGGTCGCGTCAGCGTGCCGGCCAGTTTCAAGCCGGCACGAGGATTCTCGTAGATGATTTCTTCCTCTACATAAGGATAGGGCTTCTTCGGCTCTTGAGGTCTCCTCAACTCGGTCGCTTTTTCTACGCGCTTGATCGTCAGCGGCCAGGATCCTCCCGATTGACTCCACTTGCCTTCAAACTGGGAATGGTCCTTGTTGGCTTTGCCTTCGAAAACGCCGCCGATCTTTTTCAACTCGATTTTCAAGTCGGGATCTTTCCAGGTGATTTCATCGACTGGGATGTCCTTAGCGCCCTGGTCGATGCTATCCATGGTGGCGGTCAGGGAGCCGTCGGGTTTCTTCTTGATCTTGAAAGCCAGGCGCAGCTCGACGGCGCCGACTTTGAGAGTTCCCTGCCAGGTTCCCTCCACCGATTTGGCATCCGATTTAGGCTGCACGGGTGGATCGGCACGAAGATAGGCCAAGTTCAAAAGGGCGAGGACTGGAATGGCGGCAATCAATGGCTTCATGGACCTCCTCCGTTGGAGCAGATTTTGAACGTGGATTGTACTTGTCTTATAAGGTAGTAATTCGTTGATCCAGGGCCGGGATTTGGTTTAAAGGTCCCGAATGCGAAGCCTGCAGTTCCAACCGCGGAGAACGCAGAGGTTACGCCGAGAAGAACCGCCGAACCAGGGCAAGAGTTTTTCTGTCTTAGGGATGTTGCAATCGGAGGACCATCGTATGTCCATCATCATCCGTCAAGCCAATCTCGACGATGCCGAGCCGTTGATCGCACACATCACGGCGATTGCCAATGAGCCGGGCTCACAGATCCTGCTCTGGCCGAACGAATTACAGCTCACGATCGAAGATGAACGCAAATGGATTCACGCTAATCTGGCGGCGGAAAACTCCACGCTCCTGGTCGCCGAGTCGGAAGGCGAAATCATCGGCGTGCTGAGCTGCAAAGGAGGAGAGCAGAAGGGCACCAGACACACGACCACCCTGGGAATCTCCGTTCATAAGGACTGGAGAAATCAACGAGTCGGGCGGGCCCTAATGGAACGCGCCATCGGCTGGGCGAAAGGAACGGGCGTCATCAAGCGCATCCAACTCGAAGTCACGGCCGGGAATGCGCCGGGCATTCACCTTTACGAACAGCTCGGCTTCGAAAAAGAAGGCCTCCGCAGCCGCGGCATGTTTAAGTACGGGGAATACCTGGACACGTGGATGATGGGGCTGTTACTGGATTAGGGAATCACCGGCACGACCGACGCCAAGATGCCGTGGCCGGCTTACGGACCAAGCCAGTCTTCCACAGTCAAGCCAGGCACGCGGGAAAACTCCTTAATATTATGGGTGACCACAGTTAGGCTGTGCTGCCGCGCGATGGCTGCGATTTGCAGATCGTATGGCCCAATCGGCTGGCCGGTTTTCTCCAAGTGGCAGCGCGCTTGAGCGTAGGGGTCGGTGGAGGCCTCGTCGAAATCAAGGCATGCGAATTGCCGGATCAACTGCTGGATCAATGCTAAATTGGCCGCTGGTTGAGAACTTTTGTAAGCTCCGACCATCAATTCCGCAAGGACCACCGAACATAAGGCAACGTCACGTGGCACCTGGGCCGCAAGTTTGGCTGCTAAGTGGCCTTTCGGATTGTTTAGAACCTCAATCCACGCGTTGGTGTCCAGCAGATAAATCATTGCAAGCGATCGCGTGCCTCAAATTCGCCTTGAGCAGGCCTTGTGAGCGGTTCTCCCTGCCAGCCATGGGATAACTGCTCCCAAAAGCCCGGCAACCATTCCGCCGGCGCGACGGATGGCTCGATTACCACCATGACATCGCACTCGGCGTCCGCCTTTCCGACCAAGATGTCGAGGCGCAGCTGGCCATTGGCTTCTGATTTCTGTCGAAAATGAAGAGTTTTCATGAACTTGCATTCTACCCATAAACGGTATCGCCTGACCAGACTTTGCAGCCAAGCAGGTATCGAGCCACGGTTTGGGAGCCCTAATAATCAAGGGCGACAAAAGGATCTTACAACAAATCCTTCGCTCCAATCAACATTATCAACATTCTATCCGCTCATTTCTTAAAGTCGCCGGCGCGGATGACCACCAGTTTCTTCGGGTCAATATGTTTCTGGAACGCCGACTTCACGTCTTCGGGCGTAAGGGCGGCGATGCGTTTTTCCAGGTCGGAGGCGTGGGCGAAGGTCCTGGCCAGGTAGATGTTGCTGACAATCTGGCCGGCGATGGCCGGGTCGCTGGTTCGGTTTACCTTTTGTGCTTCCAGGTAGGCTTTCTGGCCGTCGAGCAGCTCCGCTGGCGTCGGACCACCGGCCAGGAATTCGGCCAGCTCTTCGACGACCGCCTTGTCGACGCGATCAATGTTGGCGGGGTTGGTGATGGCGTTGACGGTGAAGCTGGCAGCGGGGTCCAAGGCGGCGGCGCCAAAACTGCTGCTGACTCCATAGGACAGTCCTTCCTTTTGGCGGATGCGATTGCCCAGGCGCGAGGAGAGCGTACCGCCACCGACCAGATAGTTACCCAGGAGCAAGGCCGGGTAGTCGGGATCGGTGTCTTTGAGCGGAAAGGCCAGCCCGGCCGCGTAGACGGCGTTGGCCTTGTCCGGCGTGACAATGTCTTCCTTCGCACCGGAGCTGGGCGGAGGAGGGATGTGCTCGATGCGCTTGATCGGCACGTCGGATTTCCAGTCTTTGAGAATCTCGCGAATCCGCTCGAGCGCCGGCTCGGCGTCCAAATCGCCGACAATGGCCAACTCGCCATGGGTAGCGCCAAGCTGGTTCTTGTAGAGAGCCATCACTTGATCGAGGGTGACCGCGTCCAAGCGTTGCAAGCTCTCGTCCGGCGTCGGCACATAGCGGACGTCGTTGGGCGAATAGGGAGATAGAACGCGGGCGAGTCGATTGGAAGCCAGGGCTGCAGGTTCGGTCCGCGCGGATTGGGACATGGCCCGGGAGCGGCGCTTCATGGTATCGAACTCGGCTTCGGGAAAAGCCGGCTCGCGGAGGATTTCTCCGAGAAGGTCGATGGCTTTGGGGAGGGTGGAGCGTTTGGCTTCGACGGAGAAGGTCAGTTGGCCGGGGGCGCCGCCGCCCGGTCCTGCCCCACCGCGCCGGCCACCGCCTCGGCCGAAACCGCCCAAGCCCGGAGAAATCCGGATGCCGAGCGCTTCGAGCTCTTCGCGCAGCGCTTGGCGGTCGTGCTTTTTGGTGCCGGCCATCATGAGCGCGGGCAACATGCCTGCGGCCGTGGTTTGTCCTTGGAGCGACTCCTCGTTGCCGTAGTGCAAGGTCAGCACAAGCGACACGGTTTCGCCGCGGTTCTTTTTCTGCAATAGCCCGGCCTTGATGCCGCTCAAGTCGACGAACTTGGTTCGGGCATCGAGGTTTGCCGGCGATGGGTCGAAGGCTTCGCCGGCCGCGGCTACGCTTCCGCCTTTATACTCCTTCACCTGCGATTCCAACGGAGGCGCCGTCGCAATAATGAGCCGTTGCGGCTGGTCGGTGGGTATGTACATACCGACGGTGCGATTGGCGCTGCGGAAGTAAGTGCCCACGACGCGATTCACATCCGAAGCCGTGACGCCTTGAAGGCGGTCGCGCTGCAGGAACAGCAACCGCCAGTCGCCCAGAGCGGACGCCGAGCTGAGCGCCTGCGCCATGGCGGTGCCGTTGGATTGCAGGTGCTCGGCAGTGCGCTTGCCGCGAAGCTTGGCCTTGTCGATTTCCGTCTGATCGAACGGCACGGCCGACAGGCCTTCGAGAGTCTGTAGCAAGGCGTCCCGAACGGCGTCAAGCTGTTCGGGTTCCGCTTGAGCCGAGGCGGTAAACAATGCCGGGTCATGGCTATTGCCGGCGAACGCGTTGGCGCTGGTCGCCTTTTTGGACTCGACGAGCGCCTTGTACAGCCGGCCGTTGGGCTGCTGCGACAAGAGTCCGGCCAGCAAGCTCAAAGGCGCCCAGTCGGCATGCCCGGCCGACGGCACGTGATACGCGACCGCGACCGATCCGACTTTGCCGACGCGACGCAAGATCACCTGGCGTTCGCCGTCTTGGGGCGGCTCCTCGGTGTAGGTGTCATTCAGTCTGCGATTCGGTTTAGGGATCGAGCCCAGGTATTTCTGCACCAGAGCCAGCGCCTTCGCCTCCTCGAATTTGCCGGCGACGATCAAGACCACGTTGTCAGGTTGATAATGCTGTTTGTAAAACGCTTTCAGGTTTTCGATGGGAACGCGCTCGATGTCGGAGCGGTTGCCGATAGTCGATTTGCCGTAATTGTGCCAAAGATAAGCCGCCGCGTGGATGCGCTCCATCAAGACGTTTTGGGGACTGTTTTCCCCTTGCTCGAACTCGTTGCGGACGACGGTCATTTCCGAGGCGAGGTCCTCGCGCTTGACGAAGCTGTTGACGAGGCGATCGGCTTCAATGCGGACGCCGAACTCCAGGTTCTCGTCGTTGGCGGGCATGGTTTCGAAATAATTGGTGCGATCGTCATTGGTGGTGCCGTTGAAGTTGGCGCCGTGGTCGCGCAGAGCCTTGGGCACGTTGGGATGGTCGGGCGTTCCTTTGAAGACCATATGCTCGAGGAGATGAGCCATGCCGGCCTCGCCATAGCCTTCGTGCCGCGAGCCGACCAGGACGGTCATGTTGACGGTAATCGTCGGCCGGGAAGCCTCGGGAAAAAGAAGGATGCGGGCGCCGTTGCTCAAGCGGTATTCCGTCACGCCTTCCACGCTGGCGATTTTCCGCGGCTCATCGGCGGCGATCGCAGTCGTTACAAAAAGCAGAAGGACTACGGGAGACAGAAATTGACGCATTGATGACCTTACCTTTCTGAGGAGCTTTTCCGGGGTTGGCAATGGCCGCGACCGTTGCTCGGATTGCCTTCGGCTGAGTCTATCTCTAATAAGATGCAGTGACAATGATTTGAATCGCGCTTCCAAGGCTTGTTTGGTCAAGAAGGGGAGATCCGTTTGTCTTTTTTCGGAGTTCGAGTTTGGTGAATCGCCCTATGCGCGCGGCCGATTGTATGTAATAATTATCTGCCCTCCCACCAACGGCTTCAAGACCTCCCGCCTGGTAGGAAAAATCATGACGCCATCGATTCCTGGTCATCGCCATTCCATCGGCATCACGCGCCGCGAGCTGTTGCAAGTCGGCTACTCCGGCTTGCTGGGAATCGGGTTGCCATCCTTGCTAGCGCGGCCGGCTGAAGCAGCGGACGCTGAACGGTCGAAGAGCGCAAGCAGCAGGAAACCGAAGTCGATCATCCTGGTTTATCTCACCGGCGCTCCGAGCCATATTGACACCTTCGACATGAAGCCGGACGCGCCGCCGGAGATTCGCGGGGAGTTCAAGCCGATAGCCACCAGGCTGCCGGGTGTCCACATTTGCGAGCACCTGCCGCGCCTGGCCGCGCGAGCCGACAAGTACACGCTGGTGCGTTCGCTGACCCATCGGGAGAATAACCATCTGGTGGCGACGCATCACCTGCTTACCGGTTATCAACAACCGGGAGCTTTCTTCGACAAAATGGCGTCGCGCGACGACTGGCCCAGCTACGCATCCGCTTTGAATTATCTTCGGCCGCGACATGATGGCATTCCCAGCGGCGTTAATTTGCCGACGTTTCTGATGGAAGGCCCGTTAGTGTGGCCGGGGCAGCACGCCGGCTTCCTCGGACCGCGCCATGATCCGTGGCAGATTGCTCGCGATCCGAACGCTCCGGACTTTTGCATCGACAGTCTCCGCCTCAGTCCCGGGCTCGACGTCTCGCGGCTCAGCGATCGGTCGTCCCTTCTCGGTCAGGTGAATGAGCAGCAGGACCGACTGGCGAAACTAGCCGTCGCCCGGCGCTTGACGGATCAGCAGCAATTAGCGCTGTCGGTGTTGACTTCCGGCAAGGTCGCACGAGCATTCGAAATGGACCGTGAGCCGCCCGCGGTTCGGGACCGTTATGGCCGGCACACGTTCGGCCAATCGCTGCTCTTAGCTCGAAGGCTTGTCGAGGCAGGCGTGCCGGTGGTGCAAGCCAACATGGGCCACGTGCAAAACTGGGATTCGCACAGCGACATTTTCCCGACGCTCAAGAAACGCCTGCTGCCGCCTCTAGATCAGGCAGTAGCCGCCTTGTTAGATGATCTGGAAGCGAGCGGTCTCATCGATGACACGCTGGTGATGATGCTGGGGGAGTTCGGCCGGACCCCGAAAATCACCGGGACCTCTCCCGGCCGGGATCATTGGGCGCCCTGCTTTTTCGGGCTTTTTGCCGGCGCGGGCGTCCGCTCAGGGCAGGTCATCGGCAAATCGGACAAGATTGGCGCCTACCCCGTCACAACGCCGTTCTCTCCGGACGACATCGGCGCCACGGTTTATCATGTGCTCGGTATCGACCCGGCCCTGGAAGTGCGTGATCGCCAGGATCGGCCGGTGCGGCTCAATCGGGGCGAGGTGATGCGCGGGTTGTTCACCGGCGTGACATAATCATCTTGTGCGACGCATCTCGATATTTTCTTAATCCCTTCCCGGGGACAGCAGTCGAACCGCTTTGATGAACACCAACAGCCGATCTTCGCAAACGGCAAAATCGACGTAAAGGGGCCGAATAACACCGTTGCGAACTCGCATGCGGAGGTTCGGCAAGCGATAGAGGGGTTCGCCAAATTCGTTGGGATCGCGACGTAGATGCTCGTAGATTTCTCGGGCTGCACGAAGCATTTCAGGGCCCCGCCCTTCCCTTATCGCCCGGCGCTGCAATTGCAAAAAGGCTTGGGCGATTGCGCCGGAATTACGGACCTGGTACTCGCCGCCCTCAGAGCTCGGCGAACTCATTATTTTTTCCTTCTGCCCTTCCGAGTTCCCTTTTTCTGAATTGCTTCCATTTCTGCGAGCACCTTCTCCATGGGTACCATGGGTTCATCCACGGTATACTTCTGCAAATCGGCGGCAGTGAATTGCTTGCGTGCCTCTGCGTAAATCTCCTTCAGGGTTGCCCCTTCCCGCACATACAGGCGAGGAATATCGTCTTTTTTCTTCCGCATGATGTTCTCCGGAATCTCAGAAGGGCGAATCGTTTTCTCCAATCATTCTACACCAAGACTGCTTCACGAACGGTAATGCTCCGAACGCAACATGCGACGTTCCGGATTTCGGATGCCGGCAGTCACTTGCCGGAGCTTTGTTTCTCCAAGGGAATGTCGATTTTCTGCGATCCCGAGACAATGGTGACAATCTTGTTGTTGCCGTCGATTTTGGGAGGGGCCGGTTGTTTCGACTTGGTTTGTCTTTTCTTGCTTTCGGTGAGCCTTTCCCTATTCGATTCGTTCCTTGTGGCCGTGTCGCCGGGGCCGGGTTCCGACCGTTCCGTGATGTTAACGTAAAGTCGTTTCTTACCCGGAGCGAGGTCCTCGATCGTATATTCGCCCCCGACGATTTCCGCCATAGCGGACGTCCCCCCCTTGTCCTCGGGAAAGAAAGTAATGAAGCCACTTTCGACCGGCTGCCCGCCGAGTGTGACCCGGCCGGTCACTTTGGCCTTATTCCCGCCACATCCCCCCGCTGTCAGCACCAACGGAGCCAAGATAACCCAGATTGTCTTCCTGAAAATGGCAAGGTACATGGCCTAACCCCCAGAGCGAATGACTAGATTGCCTGCCTAGACCTCTGGCCATCAGTATTTGGTAACGGCGCTGGCATGTCAAGGAATCCTCGATCTTCGCTAATTCGCTTACCAGCTTAGCTGGTCAAACCAGCGGCGAAGCGATTCCTGGTCGGGAGGATTTAACTCGAGGAGACGGTCGAACTCGGCGCGGGCCTGCGTTTTTTTTCTCATCTGCTGATAACAAACGACTAGAAGTTTCCGGGCTTCGAGATGGAATGGATTGAGCCGCAGCACCGCATTCGCCTCCTCCGCTGCTTTCGGCCATTGCAGGCGAAGGGCAAAGAGGCGGGCCAGCTCGTAATGGGAGCGCGCGGTCCAGGGATTTGCTGCCAGTGCTCGTTGCCACAATGCAATCGCGTTGTCGTGCTGTCCCAACTCCGCCGCCAGGGAGGCCGCGAAAGTCAGAGTTGTTTCGTGCTCCGGCGCCAGTCTTAGAGCGCTTTCAAAGGAAACCCGCGCTTCTTCTTTGATATTCTGCTGCCAGAGCGCGTATCCTCGGGCCTGCCAAGCCGACATGTCTTCCGGAAAGGCTTGGACAGCCGCATCCAGCAAACGCAGAGCGTCCTGGGTCAACTGCAGTCGGCCAGAACGATTGTGCGTCTCGGATTGGGCCAGTCGAGTTAGGGCCAATCCTAAGTCCCGCGAGAATAGCCGATCCTCAAGATTGAATCGATCGGGAGGAAAGGCAAGGAGGGGGAACTCTCCCGAATGAGAACCCGGCGATGGGGCACCACCTGGAGGCCGTGCTCCAACAGGCTGAGACGGCCGGCGGAGAATCCGATGGTCAGTGATCGCCGTGTGAGCGACGTCTGAGCTTAACTGGCGCGGCATATGGCAGCCGATGCAATCATCGTCTTTCTTCTTTTGATCGATGCGGCCAGCCGGTGGCCGCGTGCAGCTTGTTTCCTCATGGCAGCTCAAACAACGGCCGCGGTAATAGGCGACTCTAGCAGCCGGCTCCGGGACGGCGTGAGGGTCATGGCAAGAGGTGCAGCCCAACTTTCCACCCGCGTAGCAGCGGCTGGCCATCATTTGTTCGACTTGGCCGACGGCTCGGTTGGGTGTGGCATCCGACGGCTTAACAAAAACCGACCAGAACAATTCCCAAGGCAAGCCGGGGCGAAAATCGAAAGCCTTTCGACCGGGATGAAGGACGCGCATTTCTCCCTGAAGATGGCATTGGTTGCAAACGGCTTCGCGTAGCGATGGGGGCAATCGGCTAGGGTTGACGATAGTATTGTCCTGCTCGGAAATCGGTTTCGTTCCTTGACGGAGGCTAACATGGAGCTCCCCGGGGCCATGGCAGCGCTCGCAGCCGATCGCTGTGCCGTGAAAGATCGGCGGCTCATACCGGTTGACAGCCTGATCGATCACGTCCGCCTGGTTGCAGTGGCAGAACAAGCACTCCACCGTGATGGGCCGGTCCGAATGCGGATTGCCGGCGAACCCCGGCGACAGATCCCACCTCCCTTTTTGGGAATACCAGGTGATGGCGGATTCAAAGAGATATCCTTCACGATCGATCAAATACGCGCGGGCTCGCGTCCCGGAGCCCAGCACGTAGTGGATCACGGAGGAAAACTCGGTTTTCGCTTGACTGCGTGGATCGAGACGAATCTCATGATGGAGCAGCTTATTCTCTCGCCGTTCAACCAAAAATTGCAGACCGGAAGATTCGAACGGATTGTGGCTTTCCGGCCCGAAGCTCTCCAGCGCGCTCGCTTCCCCAATGGGTGCCAATGATCGGCCCATCGGGTGCTGCCGGTAGCTAGCTGCCTGGTCCGGATGACAGGTCGCACATTGGGCACTGCCGACGTATTTCACCTCCGGGCGGACATTTCGATAGGGAGTATCGAAAGTGAGGCGCGGATCGCCGGAAAGATGGGAAAAGTTGTCATGGCGCATTAGTCGCCAGACTGCCCACGAGACTAGGAGCATCACAAGAACTGCTAACACGAGAGGCCAACGAAGCTTAATTAACTCTCGAATCATGACGGTACGGTCGAATCGGGATTAACGCGCTCTTTGGTCGAACCAGCGGTGTAGTGCGGAGGCGTCCCCGGGGTTGAGTCGCACACATTCTTCGAATTCCTTGCTGGCTTCCTCTTTGTTTCCTTGGCCGAGATGACATTCAACCAGGAGTAATCGAGTTTCTATCTGAAACGGATTCAGTTCCCGAGCTTCTCGCGCTTCCCTCAACGCCTGGGGCCATTGGCGTCTTTGGGCCAGCAGCTTGGCCAGCTCGTAATGGGAGCGCGGCGACCAGGGGTTCACGTCGAGCGCCCGTTGCCAGAATTCGATGGCCGCCTCCGTCCGCCCTAACTGAGCCGCGACGGCGGCGGCATAGACTAGGGCTTCTTCCCGCTTCGGCGCTTTGCCCAAGGCGGTTTCCAGGGCCGTTAGTGCCTCCGGCTTTCTGTCGAGCAACCAAAGAGCGTAGCCCTGGCCTTGCCAGGCCGGCACATCATCCGGCCAGGCCTCCACATCGGCGGTCAGCAAGGGCAAGGCGCGCTCCGCCAATCGTCGGCGAACCGAGTTTGGCACCTTGAGTCCGGCCAGATCCACCAGCGCCAAGCCAAAGTCTCGCGATACGCCTTCGTTATCTCTTGAGTCCGGATGAAACAAAATCAAGGCACTTTCGGGCGAACGTTCCAGCTCCGCAAGCCATTCCCTTTGACCGGCGAGGATCGAAGATCGAGGATCGAGGATCGAACCGACTTCTCCATCCTCAATCCTCGATCCTCCATCCTCGCTTCGTCGGCGAGGAATGCGATGGTCCGCACTAGCCATGTGAGCGAGGTTCGAGCCGACTCGTTTCATGTGGCAATCGATGCAGCTGTCCCCCGGACTTTGTCGTCGCCGGTCGGCAAGAGGCAATTGACAACTATTTTCTTGATGACAAGCCAAGCAGCGGTCGCGGTAATAGGCCGCTTTGGCCTGCGGCGCGGGCGCTTCGTGAGGATCGTGACAAGAGATGCACCCTAGTTTGCCCCGACTGGCAATGTAGCAACGGCTTGCATGCATCTGTTCGACTTCGCTGGAAAACTTTTTCTGGCCGTCCAGGTGCGACGGTTTGACAAACACCGACCAGGCCGACTGTAAGGGCAAGCCCGGCCGATAATCAAACACCTGACGATCTCGCCGTAAAATCCGGACGAGTCCTTGCAAATGACACTGCTGGCAAACCGCTTCTTGCAACGCCGGTTCCAATCGGCCGGGATTGACGATGCCTTCATCAGAAAGCGAGGATTGAGGATTGAGGATCGAGGATGGGTCAAGCGAAGGCTTTTCAACCCTCGATCCTCGTTCCTCGTTCTTCGATTTTCGGACATCCTGGTGGCGCTGGACATGGAGCTCTCCCGGTCCGTGACAGCGCTCGCAACCGATCGCAAAATTCTGGAAGATCGGCTCGCGATAACGGTTGCCACTCTCCTTGACTGGATCGACATGGTCGGCATGGCAGAACAAACATAAAGGCTGGACAGGACGATAGAGCTGGTCGACGGACGATCCCAGGTGCGGCGACAAATCCCAGACCTGCCTTTCCGAGTACCAACTGATGGGTGATTGAAAGAGATAGCCGTTGCGATTCACGAGATAGGACCGACCGCGACTTCCCGCCCCGATAACGAACTGAACTTCTACCTCACTGCGCGCGAGTGGACGGCGTTCGGCATCCAATCGGCTGGTCCGATGGAAGACCCTTTGATCCCGCGTCTCTACCAGGAATTGAAATCCGGCTGCGTCAAATGGATTGGCTTTTTCATATTGTTCCAGCGCGGCCACGCTGGAGACCGGCGCGCACGAGCGAGCCATGGGATGCTGGCGATACGTTCTGGCGATCCGAGAATGACAGCGGGCGCAGCTTTCATCACCGACATATTTCACCGTCGGCGGAATCTGCGGAGAAGGGGTAGAGGCGTGTTGAGGCAACTCGTTTTTCGAATGAAGATTTGGCGCGAGTCGGCCTCCTTGCACCACGATCCAAACCCCAAGCAGTGCCAGCACACAAGAGACGAACCAAAAGGTTCGTCGCATCCAAGGCGCTCCCCTTTGATTGCCTTGCCCGCATGGAACCATGACCGGCATCCCAAAAGACCGATTGCAGCAAAACCGTTGACCCTTGAGAAGTATGTCGGCGGGAAAAAGGAAAGTCAACGAGCCTCGCATCGGGAAACGAGACAACCACGTTTCCAAGAAAACGGAAAAAAAGATAAATTCTATTTGCTCGCCTATTGGCGCGGGAGTAGAATCGTAGCTCACGTAGGGTTTCGATGTTGAAACTCAGGATTCACAATCCGGGAGGGCGCCGCTCATGAAAAAAGTGATGCGTTTTGCCAGCCGCATTCGAGCTTTCACGCTCATCGAATTGCTGGTGGTCATTGCTATTATTGGGGTGTTGATTGCACTGCTTCTTCCCGCCGTGCAAAAGGTGCGCGAGGCGGCAAATCGGACATCATGTGCCAACAATCTCAAACAGATCGCCCTGGCCGCCCACAATCACCACGATACTTTCAAAAAGTTTCCCTATGGTTCCAAGTACGACCAGGAAGGGGCTTTCACTTGGACGCAAAATCTTTGGGCGTTCATCGAGCAGGATAATGCCTTAAGGCGGTATCCCTTCGTAAATGCACCCTGGGTTCTAGATTATGCCAATGATTATCAGAACTGGGCTCAGTCGCCGCCGCTTCCGGATTCTTCTACCCTTCCGCTTCCCGATCCCTCGGCGCGGAATGCGCTCCGGTCCGTCTTCAATTGCCCCAGCGACACGGCCTCAGCACAAATTGCCGAATCCGGAGACCCGGCTTGGGCCAACCCTCGGGGCAACTATCAGGGTTGCATTGGCTCGGGAAACATGTACGGGGCCGACCCGACCGCCACGGGAACCACCTCTGGCTTTATGGCGCCCACCAACGGTCCGGGAAAAGGCATCTTTGCTCTTCGATTCAACCAAAGTTTTGATAATCCCAAGGATCAAGCCAACGGATCGACGCAAGTGTTGTACACCCGCATCCAGGATATCGCCGACGGCACCGCCAACACCGTCATGTTTTCCGAAGGCCTTTCTTCCTCGGTAGCCCTATGGGGAGGCGTCCAAGGAGTCGTCGAGGAGATGGACGTCGGGGGTGCTTTGTTTTCGACTTTCGACACGCCCAACTCGGCCAACGCCGACGTGGTCATCGCGTGCGCTAACAGCACTACCGGCCCGAACGACTACGACCCCAATTATAAAGCCCCGTGCATTTCCACTCACCCCTCTGCTACGCCGACTCTCAATAACCCCAACAAGTGGTCGGATTATACCCAATGGCGATCGGCGGCCCGCAGCAATCACTCAGGCGGGGTCAACGCCGCCTTTGGCGACGGCTCGGTGCGCTTTGTCACCAACAACGTCGATGTGGCAACTTGGCGGGCCGTGGGGACCAAAGCGGGCGGCGAGGTTGTCAATCTCGACTTTTGAAAGGATTCCCAGACAGAAAAATGCTGGATTCAACTTCTCGACCTACCCTCTTCCTCATTGGGGAAGAGGGTAAGTTGAGGAGGCAGCCAATCACTCATGTCCATTGATGAGCTCGGCAATCGCAGTACGAGCCTGCGCCTGGTTTCCTTTGTCAGTTGCCTTCTCTTCGGAACGCTAATCGCCCTAGGCTGGATAGTCTGGCGCCAGTATCGATCCAAGCTGTACTTGGATCAGATTCAAAGGGAAGAGCACTCAGCAACCGCTTCGGCCACATCACCGGACGGCGATGCGATCACTATTCGCTTTCAAGACCTCGCTCAGTCGGCCGGGATCGATTTCCATCACGTTGACGGTCGCACCCCCATGCATTATTTCCCGGAAGTGATGGGAGGCGGCGTCGCCTGGATCGATTACGATCAGGACGGTTACATGGACTTGTTCTTCGTTCAAGGAGGAAAGTTCCCTCCCGAATCGACGGCCAAAGTCCAACCTCCCAGCAGCCGGCTGTTCCGCAATCAGGGCGATGGGACGTTTGTCGACGTCACGGAAAAAGTGGGCCTCCTTCACGCCGGTTACGGACAAGGAGTCGCCGTCGGCGACTACGACAACGACGGCTATCCGGACATCTTCGTGACTTGTTTCGGTGAATGCCATCTGTTTCACAATGAGCCGGACAGTCACGGCGGGCGTCGCTTTCGCGATGTCACTCAAGAGGCCGGTGTCGCCCTGGACGGCTGGTGCTCGAGCTGCGCTTTCGGCGACATTCACGGCAAGGGTTTTCTCGATTTATTCGTCTGCCGATACGTGGCCATCGATTTGAACGACTATCCGTTCTGCGGCAACAAGACCCGCGATCCGCCGGTTCGGCACACATGCGGTCCGCGAGAGTTCCAAGGAACCTCCAGCGTGCTCTTTCGCAATAACGGCGACGGCACATTCACCAACGTCAGCGGCCAGGCCGGCTTGGAGCCCGTGGGCAAAGCCCTTGGCGTGGTCATCCTCGATCTCGACGGCGACGGCAAGTCGGATATCTTCGTGGGCAACGACGAAATGCCCAATTTCCACTATCGCAATTTGGGCAACGGCAAGCTGCAATCGTGCGGGATTTGGAGCGGGACGGCCGTTAACTGGCAGGGCAACCCGATGGGCAGCATGGGAGTCGAGGCCGACGATGTCACCGGCAATGGCCGACCGGATCTCTTCGTCACTACTTTTTTTCACCAGGGCTGGACGCTCTTTCGCAACAACGGCAAGAACCTCTTTACCGATATCAGTCCCAGAGCCGGCATGAACACCGCCAGTTGGGACAAGGTCGGCTGGGGCACTTGTTTCTTTGATGGAGACCGGGATGGCAATCTGGATATCTTTGTCGCCAACGGTCATATTTACCGCAATGCGGAAATCATGGTGGAACGGAACGAAGACGGGACGGCGCAGAGTTTTCAGCAAATGGCGCAAATTTTCCGAGGCAACGGCAGCGGGACCTTTCGAGATGTTTCTCTCCAGGGAGGAGAGTATTTTTTGAAACCGCATGTGGGTCGCGGCGCCGCCTTGGGAGATTATGACAACGATGGATCGGTAGACATCGCCGTCAACCACTGCGGCGAGCCAGCCGCTCTCCTCCACAACGAAACCCAGACTCCCAATCACTGGATCCGCCTGCAATTGGAAGGCACACGGCACCTGAATCCGCGCGGCAGCAACCGCGACGCCCTTGGAGCCAAGGTAACCCTCCGATTGGGCGACCGCACGCTGGTTCGCCACGTCAAAGGAGGCGGCAGCTATCTTTCGAGTCACGATCGCCGCTTATTGATCGGTTTAGGATCGGCCCAACACGTGGACGAAGTCGAAGTGCGCTGGCCGAATGCGCGGGCTACGATTCAGAAGTTTGGCCCCCTGGTGGCGGATCGGAGTTATAAACTTGTAGAAGGGGCGGCCGCTCCCGTCGCAGCCTTATGCCCCCCTGTCCGAAAGGTGAGCGGCAGGAGCCTCCCATCAAGCGAGGATTGAGGATCGAGGATGGATCAACAGAGGCCTTTTCAATCGCCGCTCCTCGATCCTCAATTTTCGGCAGGACTCTTCCAATGACCCGCACTTGGATTGTTTACCTCTTGGCCTTCCTTCTCCTGGGCGCTGGAATCGCGGCCGCGATTCGCTTGAACCTCCTTCTATCCGGACCACCGCCGTTAAGCGGGGGTAACTCCACAGTTGAACCGACCATTCTCCACTCACTACTCACCACTCACTCCTCAAAGGCAGAGCCCGCCTTGCCCCCCGGCATCCAGGTGAAATTCGTGGATGTCACCGAGAAATCCGGAATTCACTTCGAGCATTTTGACGGTCACGCCGAGATGGAGTACATCATGGAGACCCTGGGCTCCGGTCTGGGCTGGCTCGATTACGATCAGGATGGATTGATGGACCTGTTCATCGTTCAAGGTTCGACTTTCCCGGTGCCCTCGCCTCCTCTTTCCCCGCCGGCTCAGACGAGCGCCAAAGAGACTGGACCCTCTTGCAAGCTATTCAAGAACCTCGGGGGCGGGCGGTTTCGCGATGTGACCGCCGAAGTCGGCCTGGACCACGTCGGCTGCGGCCAAGGCGTGGCCATTGGAGACATCGACAACGATGGTTTCCCCGACATCTTCCTGACCTGCTACGGCAAACCCAATGTCCTTTACCACAATGTCAGCGACGGCAAGGGAGGCCGGCGGTTCGTGGATATCACCGCCGCGGCGGGGCTGGCCACTCATCCGGACTGGAAAGACCGGCCCAATTTCAGCACTAGCGCTGCTTTCCTGGATT
>Ga0207128_1103_pt1 | contig 16303 bp, 9 predicted proteins | sample Alteio_BWMinHeat_18_FD_153522 | JGI IMG/M metagenome (GOLD analysis project Ga0207128, IMG submission 153522) | Enriched cells from forest soil in Barre Woods Harvard Forest LTER site, Petersham, Massachusetts, United States -... | ecosystem: Environmental > Terrestrial > Soil > Temperate forest >... | reverse complement strand
AGTTCGAGCCGAGCGCCGAAATGCTCATGGAGCTGAACCTGCGGCCCAACGAGGTGAAGAGCCAGAAGTTCTTCTACGGCCGCGGCTGCGAGCGCTGCAACAACACCGGCCACCGCGGCCGCACCGGCATCTTCGAGCTCGTCCCGATCAACGACGAGCTCCGCGACTTGATCTCGACCGGCGTGTCGACCGACGAGCTGCGCAAGCACTGCCGCCAGCAAGGTATGGAAACCCTCCGCGAAGCCGGCCTCAAGGCCCTCTTCAGCGGTGTCACTACTATCGAAGAAGTGGTGCGAGAAACGGTTTTGGAAGAAGAAATGTAAGTAGTCAGTAGTCAGTGGTCAGTAGTCAGTAGTCAGTAGCAAACTGAATACTGAGCAACCGACCCTTCATTTGCCATTTTTTCTGGATGCACCGATGGAGTTCAGATACGCATTCAGCATGGGCGCCAAGTTATCGATGATCTTCTTCAGCTTGCTTACTTCGTTATTCTCCAGCAATTCCCAGCGGTAAGCTCGCCTCAACCAGTGTTGGGTTTCATGCAACGAACCTCTTGATGTTCTGACAAAACGTCGATTTTCCTTGTAAGTTCCCCTGCCCGAACCTTCGGCTATGTTTGCTCCAACACTGTCCGCCGCGCGAACCAACTGCTTGCCGACCGTATCTCTTGCAAAATAATTCCATTTGATCGCGATCTTCCAAGCCAAGTCTGCCAACTCCTCCGATAACCGATAAACCTTGAGATTCTCAAAATTCGATCTCGCCATCTGAACGACCCCTATCCTCGCTACTGACTACTGACCACTGACTACTGACTAAGGACCAGTATCATGCCGACTTATAAATTCGAAGCGATGGATACGGCCGGCGGCGAAGTGAAGGACGCCGTCGACGCCCCCAGCGAAGAAGAAGCCCAGCAGAAAATCAAGCAGATGGGCTACTTCGTGACCAAGATCACGGAGGTGTCCACCGGCAAGAAAAAGGGCAAGGGCAAGGCCGGCCGCCGCAAGAGAAAAGGCCAGGTCTTCACCATCGGCGGCGTGTCCACCAAGCAGCTATGCACCTTCACCCGCCAGTTCTCCACCCTGCAAGACGCCGGCCTGCCCGTCTTGCGCAGCCTGAAAATCCTCGAAGGGCAGATGAAACGCGGCGTGCTCAAGAACGCCTTGATCGACGTGGTCGACGACGTCGAATCCGGCAGCACGCTCAGCGAGGCCTTCAGCAAGCATCCCAAGTGCTTCGACCGGCTCTACGTCAACATGGTCAAGGCCGGCGAGGCCGGCGGCGCCCTGGAAATCATCCTCCAGCGCTTGGCCGACTTCAAGGAAAAGGCCCAGAGCCTCAAACGCCGCATCATCGGCGCCATGGTCTACCCCGCCGTGGTCATCACCGTGGCCGTCGGCATCTTGACCTTCATCATGGTGTTCATCATCCCGAAGTTCAAAAAGATCTTCGACGACTTCAAGTTCAAGCTCCCCTGGGCCACCGAGGCCCTGATGGCCATCTCCGAATGGTTCGTCGAGTGGTGGTGGACCTTGCCCTTGGTGCCGATCACCTTCTGGCTCTTTATCAAACTCATCCGCCTGCATCGCACCGGGGCTTACGTCGTCGATTGGGTCAAGCTCACGATCCCGATCATGGGGAACATCATCGAGAAGACCATCGTCGCCCGCACCACGCGCACGCTGGGCACCCTCATCGCCTCGGGTGTGCCGATCTTGGAGGCCTTGAGCATCGTCCGGGAAACGTGTACCAACGTCGTCTTCGAGCGCTGTTATCAGCGCGTCTACGAGTCGATCCGGCAGGGCGATACCATCGCCCAGCCCATGAAGGAAAGCCGGCTCGTTGACGACATGGTCGTCAACATGATCGACGTCGGCGAAGAGACCGGCGACCTGGACACCATGCTCTACAAGATCGCCGACGTCTACGACGAGGAAGTCAACGTCCTGGTCGAGGGCCTGATCAGCCTGTTGGAGCCCCTCATGATCGTCGTCCTGGGCCTGATCATCGGCTCGATCGTCATCGCACTGTTCCTGCCCTTAATTAAGTTGTTGGAAGGATTAAGTAAGTAAGTCAGTAGTCAGTGGTCCGTAGTCAGTAGCAGAGGAAGTGACCGGCCGACGTAGAGGAGATTCGAGATTAAGCGATATTTGCGAACTTTTTAGTCAGTAGTCCGTGGCGTAGTCGGTAGCAAAAGAGAACTTAGGACCGCTCACAGCCAATGACTAACGACTTGTCTTCTGTCTTTGCTACTGACTACGGACTACTGACTACTGACTTCAGAAAAAGGGACCCAGCCATGATGCTACCACCGACTTCAAAGCAAAGACGAACTTCGAAGCAAAGACGCACCAGCCGAGCAGCCTTCACCCTCGTCGAGCTGCTGGTGGTGATCGCCATCATCATCGTCCTGGCCAGCCTGCTCCTGGCCGCCGTGTTCAAAGCGCTGGACTTAGCCTATGAGGCCAGCACCCGGACGGACGTGACGCAGCTGTCCGCCGCCGTGCAGTCGTTTCAGACGAAAAATCAAGTCAATTACATTCCCAGCCGGATGGTCCTATGCAAGCAATATGTCAACTATTTTAACCCTGGCGGTGGATACAAGAGTCAACTGCATCAAGACTCGTTGGAATATCTAGGCCGCGTTTGGCCTCGGCTAAACTGGAATACCGTTCATCCTCCAGTTCCACCGGCCAATGTTGCCTGGGCAGGCATTGATTGGGCAGGCGACGGGCAGCCGCCCCCGGCTCAAACTTCCAATCTCGATCCAATCCTAGAAGGGGAGCAATGTTTGGTCTTCTTCCTCGGCGGAATTCCGTCGTTTTCTACTGGTACGGTCAGCGGATTTTCTACGAATGCCAGCGACCCGTCCTATCACACTTATGCTGTCCCGCCCGGTGACATAATCCCGCCGTTTTTCGAATTCAAATCGAATCGATTGGTTCGCTTCAGCCAAATCGTCCCTTCCGCTGCCGGAATCAATGATTTCTATGTTTACATGGACGGCTACGGCAAGACGCCTTACGCGTACTTTAGCTCTTACAAGACCTCAAACGGGTACAATCGATACTTTTTGACCTTCGGAAACAGCGACTGCCAGACCCTTGGAGTTTGGCCATATGCCTCGAGCGTGGGTAGCTCGCCTGTCTATTACAACGCTCAATCATTCCAGCTGATTTCGGCGGGAAAAGATTTGACCTTTGGGCCAGGCTCGAACCCTGCCTTGCCGGCCTATGGCACCTCGTCCACCGGACCTTATAGCACTTGGGCTCCATCATATGCGACTCAAGCTTACGTCCAAGGCGTCCCCGGTGGCTACGACGACATTGCCAACTTCTACGACCGGCTCTTGGGTGTGCCGACGCAGTGATTACAGTGATGGATTGCATGACGAAGTGTGAAAAGAAATGATTAACGCGAAGCTAAACCTGGATTATCGCTATCCGCTTCAACTGCGTGGGTGCCATGCTTTCGCGGCCAACCAGCGGCTAGGAGTTGCGACCCCACTGTCAGGCCGCGAAAGCATGCCACCCGGACGCAGGGCCTTCACGCTCATCGAGCTCGTTAGGCTGATGCCTGGGTGCCATGCTTTCGCGGCCAATGAACAGCTACGTGCAGCAAAACCGCTGGCTGGCCGCGAAAGCATGCCACACGTTCGTGGAGGCTTTACGCTCATCGAGCTGCTGGTGGTGATCGCCATCATCATCGTGTTGGTCGGCTTGGTGATCGTCGCCCTGCCCAAGGCGCTCGATCCCGCCAACGAGGCCGCGACGCGAACGGACATCACCCAATTGTCGGCCGCCTTGCAAGCGTTCGAGACCAAGTTCCAGGTGAGCTACGTTCCCAGCCGGATTATCCTGTGCAAGTTCTATGCAAGTTACATCAACCCCGCCACCGGGCAACCGTGGACTCCCCTGCACCAAGACTCCATTGATTATTTGACGCGCCTCTTTCCGCGGATCACGACCCCCGGCGGCGTCTGGGGCACGATCGGCATCGACTGGAACGGCGACAACAACATGATCGATCCGCTGATGGGTCCGAACGGGATCGCTGTCAACGGCGCCAATCCGACGCCTTTCGTCGGCTTTGCGCTGGAAGGCGAGCAGTGTCTGGTGTTCTTCTTGGGCGGCATTCCACAACTGAATCCGGACGGTACCTACACGGCCACCGGTTTTTCCAACAACCCGACTAACCCCGCGCAGCCCGGCGGCCAACGCAATCCCCCCTTCTTCGAATTCAAAAGCCAGCGGCTGAAGCACTGGACGCCGCCCGGCCAGCCGGCCGGCTGGGACGGCACGGCGCCCGGTTTTCCCTCGTATATCGATGGCTTCGGTCAAACGCCTTATGCCTACTTCAGCTCCTATCGAACGTCGGAGAGCCAATCGAACGGCTACAACCGCTACGTGAATTATTCCAATCCTTATTTACGTTTGTGGCCGGCCCAGACTAATTGCGGGCCGGTCACCACCGATTGCCAGGCGCTGCCGTTCACCAAGGGGAAGCCCGTCGATCCAAACAAGCTTGGAGTTTTCCCGTACGCTCAGTCAATGGGATCGGCGGGCGGACCGGCCTATTTGAACCCGCGAACATTCCAACTTATTTCCGCGGGCAAGGACCTGTATTTCGGCCAGGGCACCGTGATTTGCACTTACCCCGGCGGACCTCCCGGCAGCTTGTATTGGTCGGGCATGCCGCTGTGGTCGCCAGTTAGCGCCCCGAGCGTCTATCCGCCCGGAGAACTAGGCGGCGGCGATGACATTGCCAACTTCCACGATCGGCTCCTGGGCGTGCCGACACAGTGAGGAACTGACATGAGAATCCAAACCAGCGGCTCTCGAATTCGACAGACTGATTCCCCTCTCCCCGGGGGGGAGAGCGCTAGGGTGAGGGGGTGCCGTCCCGCCTTCACGCTCATCGAGCTGATCATCGTCATCACCATTATCGCCATCCTGGCGGCGCTTACGACCGGCGCCGTGATGCGCTATTACAGCGTGCAGCAGCAAACGAATACGGAAGTCACCATTAGGAAGGTTTACGAGCATCTCAAAGACCAATGGGACACCGTGGTTCGGCAGGCGGACAAGGTTGAATCTATTTCCCCGCAAGCGATGGCCATTGCGGGCGGTCTCGGTTTTGAGAAGCAAGCTCGAGTCATTCACATCAAGCTGCGCTTGAAACAAGAGTTCCCGATGGATTTCACGGAGATAATCAGCCCTTATCCAAATGACTTGCCTCCGTTGCAAGTGTATAAGGATGCTCTGGCGAAGATGTCGAGTGCCGGCAGTATTCCGTGGTATCAGCCATCGCCGACCTATCAAGTTTCGCCACTGGAAAATGCCACCTGCTTGTATTTAGCCCTGCAGCGTTCGCGAGGTGGATCGTCACTGAATTTCGACGACTTGGGGTCCAATGCCGTTGCCACCGACAATTCCGGCTACCAAAAGTGGATTGTCGACGGCTGGCGAACTCCGCTTATTTATTTCCGCTGGGCTACCAAGAACACAGAGCTCGACGGGCTCAATCCCACTGCCCCGGGCACGCCGCAATTCACTTATCGCGATCCGCAAGATCCGACCGGCGCTCTTTTTGATCGCAATTGGTGGATTCCTAATCATAATTACCCGGCTTGGACGTCATTCGAAACGCAATGCCACCCACTGCTTCAGATCAGGCTGACGACGCCTCCTGATCCGACGTGGCCGTACGTTCCAACAACGGGGATTGGCTTCCCGTACAACAGCGGTCCTTTCGCAAATCAACCACCCCCGGTTCCTCCGGTGCCCTATTTCGTCTGGGCTTATGAATATTACACAATCCCAGTTGTTGCTTCCGCTGGCCCCAACAAGAACTTCGGCATTGCCTTTCCAGGTCTGAACAACCCAGCGCCTGGAGTGTTCTTTTCCTTCCCCAACCCGATGGTGTCCGACAACAGCGGCGACGACAACGACAACATTTACAGTTACCGGCTGCGCTTAGGCGCCCGCGGTGATTGATCCCGACCATAAGGGAGATGAAGAACCATGTTGGCTTTTCGAACTCGAAAGACACGGAGACACGGAGACACGGAGACACGGATTCGCTCCGCCTTCACGCTGGTCGAAATGCTGATCGTCGTGTCGATCCTGCTCATCATCACGGTAGCGGTGGTGGCCGTGGCCCCGCGCTTCACCGACGACCGTAAGCTGAGCCGGGCCGCCGACGGAATGGCTCAATGGCTTCTGACCGCCAAGCAGCGCGCCCTTCGCGACCAGATCCCCACCGGCCTCCGCCTCTTCCCCGACCCGCAGCACAATGGCCTTGTCACGGAGCTGCAATACATCCAGCAGCCGGATGACTTCAAGGGCGGCCAAATCATGGTCGGGCCGAATACCTCAAGTCCTTCGGGTTTTGCAGCAGTGGGATCCGGGGTCGATTTCACCGGCGGTTTTGCCGACCCCACACTTTGGCCAGTCCAGGCGGGAGATTACCTGGAAGTGAAAGGGAACGGCTTGGTGCACCAGATCATTGGAGTGCAAAGCGGCGGTTTGATTCTGGCCCCTGTCGCGCCTTCGCAGATCGGCAATCTGACTTCCGGCAACAATCAGGTCCAGCTCACGAATACCAACCAACTAGCGGTTGGCATGTCGGTTTACGCGGGCGCAAATCAGCTTGGCACAATCACCGGCATCATCAACACGATGGTTCCTCCTTCGATTACTCTGAGCCAGCAGGCGTCCGCTAGCGGGCCAACCCAGTTAACATTCTTGCCCCAATACTCAACAAGCTCAACTTCCGAGTACCGCGTCATCCGGGCGCCGCGGGTGCTAACTGGCGAGACGCCCTTGCAACTGCCCGCCGGCACCTGCATTGATCCGAATCCGAAACTGGCTGGCGACACGAACGGCTTCGGCGTCCCCGCTGACATCATGTTTTCGCCTCAAGGCGGCGTCGTGAACTCCGGTGGCCGCGACGCCATCATCCTTTGGGTCCGAGACTACACGAAAGACTTGGGTCCGCAACTGCTGCCCAATCAACCGCCCAACACTTATCCGATTTCGACTTGGCCTCCGGGCGGTGCCCCCGGCGATCAATTCGTGGTCCTGATCCAGACTCACACCGGCTTCATCGCCCAACATCCGGTCAATACCAGCCCTGGCGGCGATCCGTACTTATTCACGAAAGACGCTCGATCGTCGGGACTATGAAAAAGAGTCAGTAGTCAGTTGTCCGTAGTCAGTAGCAAAAAAGGTTGAGGAGTCAGCAGCCAGACAAGGGTCCAAGCAAGAATGAAATACGGCATGGAAAAGCGAAAGCACAGGACCGATTTTACCCCGAAGGGGTTGGATATCAAAGCCGGGGGTCGCGCTTCGCGCACCCCCGGTAACAGGCCAACCGCAAACGCCCTTACCCCGAAGGGGTTGCATAAATCTGGCGGCATGGCTTTATGCAACCCTTACAGGGTAGATGTCCGGGCTTCTCGTTTTCCCAGGGTGCGCTTCCGCGACCCTGGGCTTTGTTGTGCAACCGCTTCGCGGTAGGCCGACAGATGGACGAATAAATGACAAGTGACCCACGACAAACATAGGCGGACTGGCGAACCGGGTTGCATAAGCGCCCGGAGTTACGGACAGAAGAGGAGACAAAATCATGATCCATCCAAGAACACGAACAGGCGCCACGCTGACCGAGGTGCTCGTCGCCATCTTCGTTATGGCCATCGGCCTGTTGGCGCTTCTGACGCTCTTCCCGCTGGGCGCCTTGAGCATGGCCCAAGCCATCAAGGACAACCGCACCGCCCACTCCGGCAAGAACGCCTTCGCTATCTACGAGGCGTACAACAGCGGCGTAGCGGGCACAACCGGTTCCGGGATTCATAATGATCCATTCGTGACGAATGACGCGACCTTCTTATCGTATTTCACGCCACCTAACAGCGTCGCGGTTTTTCAAGGAGTGCCTGGATCGATCCCGCCCAATTCGCCAAGTTACTTTGCGAATCCGTACCCAGGTTTTTCCCAACTCCCCACGAGCGCGCCGCAGCCAGGGGGTTTATACCTGGCGCCGGACTTGGTCACGTTTTCCTTCGATGGTGCGAGCTATCCAATTTACGTCGATCCTTGGGGTTGGAACTCGCTAAAATCGTCGCCGACTGCCGTAGTAGCTAACGCCAACGGCGTTCCAGTTCCTTACTGGACCGTCGGCAATATCCCCGTGCCTGGCACGCCACCGAACGCCAACTTCCCGTTTGGCGGCTTTAGTTCCATCCCGCGCTTACCCCTCAGTGGCTTGGCGACCGCTTCCTTGCCTAATCAATGGCTTGACCGCTGGTGCACGCTTTCGGACGACATCACCTTCAATGAAGACGGCACGCCATCGACGACCACCGGCGCCATCCAGCGCGAGAACCGCTACACCTGGGCTTGGCTGCTCCGCCGACCCAAGGCGAACGACTCCACGGTCGTGGACGTGACTGTCGTTGTTTACAGCGGCCGAAGCCTAACGAGCCTGGGCGAAACGCCATTTGTCGCCGGAATCAACCCCTACACCGGAAACGCTACCAACTTCGTTTGGTTTGATCCCAGCAGCAAGTTCGTAGACATTGCCTACTCGGGAACTAAGCCGTCCATTCGCACCGGAAGCTGGATTTTGGACGCGACCATGGAGTATTACAATCCCGCCGCTCAACTCAACGTCCCTGATCCTCATGGTTTCTTCTATCGCGTGGTCGGCGTGACGGACGTGTCGAGCAACGTTATGCGGCTGGAGTTACAGACGAACCCCAAGAAGGCATCATTTTATAACACGGCCGACACCGGAGCCTACGGCGTTCTTGTGGTCATGGAAAACGTCGTCGAGGTTTTTGAAAAAGGCCCCGGCTGGCAACCGTAACGCAGTAGTCAGTAGTCAGAGGTCAATAGTCAGTAGCAGAAGAAAGAGGTCGTGAGTCGTCAGCGGTTTGAGCCCCGGAGGGGCGACCGAGACATGAGAGAGCGAGCGAGTCCGGGAACAAGAGAAGAGTGGGAGAACGATATGAAACTCCGAACCAATCGAGCCGGCTTCACCTTGGTCGAAATGCTGGTGGCCACTGCGCTCATCATGTTCATCATGCTGATCCTGTCCGAGGCATTCGTGGCCGGACTGAACGCCTTCCGCACGCTCAAGGGCATCGGCGACATGGAATCCCGAATCAAGTCAGCCGTGACTCCGCTCCGCGATGATCTGAGACAGGACCACTTTGACGGCCGCCGTCGCCTCAGCGATCCCTTGTTTTGGAACCAGGGCACGCCGCGCGAAGGGTTTGTCAACGTGACGCAGGGGTTTTATCCCGTATATTCGATTAACGCGATTACTCCCGGTCTTCAGACGGTTACTCCCCTCAACAGCTCAGGTCAGAACGCGACGCAATGGAGTCTGAGCCAGAACACGATCCAATGGTATACCTGGACGCTTCTGCCTCGGACCACGCTCGCGAATGGCGTGACTATTCCCGGCACTATCTTGCTGGTCGATGCGACCGGGACCCCGGAATATGTCGAGGTCCTAGCCGTTACTCCCACGACCTTTACTGCCAATTTCACTGCCAATCACCCGAACGCTCCCATCACGATTCGGGTGATTCGTCAGCCAGAAGGTGTCGATGCCGACAGCTTGCTTGTCACCCGCGCCACAGACCACATTTTGCACCTGGCCGTCAAACTGCGCGGCAACCGGCAAGAAAACTTCTTCACCGCTCACCTGCCGTGGAACTCCCCGTTCTTTCCCGTGCTGCTGAATCCCGGCCCGCCTCCGCCCACCGTACCCAATCCCAATTACACCCCGACCACGTTTTTCGATCAGGCAACCGATGGCCGATTTCAGGACCAGGTTTCATCCCCACCAATCACCGGATATAAGACACAGTGGGCGGAGATTGCCTATTTTCTTTGGCCGAACGGGACCAGCGCCAACGGCACGCCTCTCTTCGCCCTGTACCGCGCCGAATTCAAAGTGGTGCCGGATAACCGGTATGTCAACGGCTGGGTGTACAATCCGCCCGTACCCCCGCCGATCGCTTCCGTCAACGGCTGGAACCCCGTGACGGGTGACGGCTATCAAGAAATGAGTGCCCGCAGCGGTTCCACAACGATCGGCGGCGTGACGTACAACACCTACTATTTTCCAAGCCCGAGCAGCCTGGCCAACATGAGAACGACGGCATTGGGTGATAGCCAGCCTGACCGGACCTTTACTTATTTCTACAGGGCTGAAGGCCGAGGGCCATTCGACCCGAGCGCGGCCGAAATCTGGTCGGCGACGCTCATCGCCACCGACGTCGTCTCCTTTGACGTGCAAATCCTGTCGCCGCAGTCGGGCGTCGCGGATTTCACGGACATTCCCGGCGGCGTGTTCGACACGGCCATGCAGCAACCCTACACGATCAACGCCATCAAAATTACCCTGCGCGTCTGGGACCTGAAAACCCGCCAAACCCGGCAAGTGAGCATCATCCAGGACATGTAAGCGGAGAAATCCGAAAGTCGAAATCCGGAAAGGGGCCGAGAACAGAGAGAACCGTGCATCGAGATTGTAATTCGGAGAGATTTCAGAGACTAATTATGGGATTTGAGAGGCGTTAAGTTCGAAAAAAAGAAGAATCAAGCCACGGATGAAACACGGATTTCACGGACGAAGAAAGGCAACAATCCTTCCTATCCGTGTGATCCGTGTTATTCCGTGGCTCCCTGAAACCGAGGTGAATCATGTTGATCCGCACGCATAACTCCCAAGCCACCAACCGCCGCGGCGTCATCCTGCTCGTGGTGATCTCTCTGTTGACGCTCTTCGCTATCGTGGGCTTAAGCTTCGTGCTCTACGCCAACGCCGAGGCCAACGCCTCCAAAATCTACCGCGAAGCCGCCAACCAAAACCAGATCGACATGGAACCCGAGCTGCTCTTCAACATGTTCCTGGGCCAGCTCATCTACGACGTGAACGATGATTACACCGGCGTCTACTCGGCCATGCGGGGATACAGTCTCGCAAGAAGTATGTACGGCTACAACTATCCAACCGCGGGTTCTCCAACACCTCCGCCTCCTAACAATGTGCCCTTTAACGGCACGGGCCGGCTACATACCTCAGGTGGTCCGCCGCCAACATTTATGAACCCTTATGCAGCTGCCGGTGTGCTGGCTAATCCTGACGATTGGTATTTCGTTAACTACATGTTTTTCAATACGGACGGGTTCATTCGGGATCCAGAACGCCTCGGCCCGCAACCGGGCGTTGTTAACTGGCGCACGAACCTTTCACAAAATCCGGGACCCTTTACGGGTGGTTTCAATGTTCCGTACACCTATCCTGACCTCAACAACATGTTCCTTGCGGCCGTCAAAGCCGATGGCACCGTGCTCACGCCGTCATTCCACCGACCGTGGCTGTTCAACTTGGATATGACCCAGAACCCGCCGGCACCTATGACGAATCCTAATACTGGGAAGCCCTATACACTGGCAGACCAAAACCCTCCCAATCCGAATTGGTCCACTCCATGGGGAAAATACATGCTCTTGCGTCCCCGTCCAGTTGATATGGGGCCAGGGTTTCCCTATCCCGAAGACGCAGGCGGCGATGTCAAGAATCTCCCTGGTCCCGGATACCTCGATCCCTCGACAGGCGCCTATGTGAATAATGACAGCATCTGGATGGATCTCGGCGCTCCGGTCATGACCGCGCCCAATGGCACGAAATTCAAAGCTTTGTTCGCACCTCTCATCCTTGATTTGGACGGGCGAGTGAACCTTAACGTGGCGGGGAATATTCGCGGCCTGGACAGCTTTGCCGCTCGTCCGCAGATGCCTTTCCCCGTCCCCCCGGGTCAAAACATGAGCCACCGTTCTAATCAAGGCTGGGGGCCTTGGGAAATTAACTTAGAGTACGTCCTCAACAAGACCGATTCCAACAACGCCTATGAATGGCCCAACATTTTCTTAGGGAAGAACTTCAATCAAGGCCGATACGGCGCCAATCAATGGCCGACCTTCCAGAACAATGCGCTTCCGTCAGGGACTGCTACACATTTCTACGGCCAGGTCGATTATGACGGCGCGGATGAAGGGATGAATTACGGAGTCACTCAATCGGCGAACTTCACACCCGCGGGAAACGTTCCTTTTCCGACCTATCCTGCCACAGGCTACGGCAGCGGATTTGCAGAGCTGATCAACCATCCCAGCCTTTACAACTATTTTCAGCCCAGAGATCCCATCAACCCAAACGTTGATGATAGCGCGTTCGGACCCTCAAACTTGGAAGCGCTCCTCCGCTACGGCGACACCAATTCACCCACGCTAACATCGGATTTGTTCCGACTTTGCCCCCTGAATTTTTCGGATCCTCGCGTCCGCAACCTGGTGACAACTATGAGTTTCGACGTCGATCAGCCGGGCAACAGTCCATGGGTTTGGAACCCAATGGATACAGGCAGCGCTTATAGCTATCCAACCACGCCGCCTCCGGACTACACCAAACCGCCGCAGGCTCCGCCAATATCTTTCCCCATGTTAACCTCCGGCGCCCCGCCGGCCGGAAGCGAGTTCAACGTCGATTGGCGGGCCATCGATGCCCAACTCGGAAAGGTTAATCTCAATCGGTATCTGACGCCGTACCCATCCTACAGCGACTCCACGCATCAGACGCTGACTCCAACTCCTTGGTACCGATACGATGACAATCCCAATGTTTTTGCTCAATTCCAACAAGCTCAAGCAGACCGTCAACAGCTCGCTTCGGACATTTACACAAGGCTGATTAAGGCCACGGGCGCGCAATACACACAGTCCGCGACGCCCCCGCCGACGGAACTGGCGCCCTTGCGCTGGCTGGCCCAGCTCGCGGTGAATATTGTTGATTTCATTGACAACGACGATATCAGCACTCCTTTTCATTTTTATCCGGAAATGACTGACACCAGCACCACTCAACCCGAATCTTGGGTATTCGGCACTGAGTTACCTCATGTCGTTCTGAATGAAGCTCTCGCGGAGTTTCAGGATTCGAATCCTATGCCAATGGGTAGCGATCCAATCATCGTCAGAATCTGGGCTGAGCTCTATAATCCGTATCAGACACCTCCCGCCGCGACGCTACAACAGGATGGCCAACCCGTAATATTGAACATGCCGACTGGCGGACTCTCTCAAATCACGGGTGGCCCGACGATGGCGTATGCCCCATATAAGCTGGTCACGGCGACTGCGCTCTTAACGACACTCACTAGTGGTAATGACAACGTTCTCGGAGAACCTGATCCTAATCCTGCTCCTAACCCTCGTTGCCAAACAAGCGATGCCGACTTTGCGAACCCGGTGAACACGGTTGCAGGCGCTCCCCAGCCGGCCCAAGGACCCATCAATTCACCCTACATCGATTTGCAAACAGGCGCGAGCGGGACGGCTTTCTTCATCTTGGGGCCAAAGACCAATCCAGACACCAAAAAAGGCGCGATCAAAGCGGCCCCTCCTGCAACGCCTTGGCTGCAAACCGATGATATGCAGTATGGGGCTGGGCAAACTCTTGTAAGCCATGATCCCACGGTCACGATATTCCTGCGTCGCCTGGCTAACCCCCATATTCCCTTTGATCCCAATCCGACCAAACTTGGCGTGACGAATCCGTTCTACAACCCTTATATAACCGTTGATTACATGGATAACGTCAAAGTCAACGACATGTCGGGCGGGATGGCCACGGATTCTTCTCAAGGAAAACGACAGCCGTACGCCGGTCATTCGAGCCAAGTGGTGGCGCAGACGGGTCCGCAAAATACAACATTTGGTTCGACGAATATGCCCGGTCCCGCTTCAGGAAACTACGATTGGCTCGTTCATCTCGACCGGGCGTTGATTAGTCCGATGGAGCTGCTGCAAGTCTCGGGATACCAACCCTGGCAACTGACGCACTACGTTGTTGATGCGACCGGAAACAAGTTCCAGCATCGCGTCCCCTGGTTTGATGAAGGTCTTACCACACAGTCCTACCGTCTCTACCGCTTGTTTGAATTCCTGGAGACCGGCCCGCGCGCGGCCGGCACGGTGCCCGGGGGGAGAATCCCTGGCAAGATTAATATCAACACGATTTGGGACCCGGAGATCTTGCTGGCCCTTTGTGATCCGCCAAATCCCTCGGGCTCAAACAACTTTGCATTATCGGATGTCTACAACTCGGGCAATCCCCTCGATGCCAACACGCTTTTCGGCAAACTCATGACTCTTCGAAACCCGCAGATCACTAGCGGTACGGTCATAGGCTCAGCTGACAAGCCCTTTTTGGGGCTAGCCAACGGATTTACTATGCCAAACACGGATGTTCAAAATCCAAGCGGTATCAGCGTTGAAAATAGCCTGCTGCGCAGCGCCCAGGATACGAATAATTCCTTACGCCGCTGGTTCCAACCCGCCTCGCAATATCCTCCCCCGCCTGCTCAACCGCAACCCTATGTATACGACCAATTGATCACCAAGATATTCAATAACCTGACCACGCGCAGCAACGTCTTCGCCGTTTGGGTAACCGCCGGTTTCTTCGAAGTGACCGACGACACGAGTCGCCCCGTGAAGTTGGGTGCGGAAATCGGCAAAGCGGAAAACCGGCACATCCGTCATCGCATGTTCGCCATCGTGGATCGGTCCAATCTCACTTCGGAGTTCAGCAATGCCGGCCGGGTCGGACCTCCGCCGGTCTACGTTCAGATGAACACCTTGTCCTCCAATTACGCGTTTCCAACGCAGAATACTTACGTCGTCTCTAATTTGAATGGTTTTTACGAGGGAATCCCTTGGTCGATCGGGCAATTTACGAACCTTCTGGTCGACACTGGAGCAAACCAGGAAATGGTCCAGGTGTCCGGCACACCGGTTATTCCGCCTCCGAACCCAAACCCGCTCAATTTGCAACCGGTTCAAGGGATTACTTTGACAGGCCCCCTCACCGCCACAGGTCCGGCGCCACCGTTCAACAAGCCTCATGCGTCACCCGTAGCGATCACTCCACTCAGTACCCTTACGGTCGCAGCGCCTGTTTCTGCAGCCCCTCCGACGCCCCCTAGCATAGGACCGGGCCAAGTTACGCTCCAAATCAATGGGACGTCACTCAATGGAATCCAACCGGGAGTGAACGTGATCGTTGATTTTGGAACCAGTGGGGAACCTGCAACAGTGCAAAATGTGACGCCTTATAATCAAGTTGGCCCCACTCTTGCGACAATCACGCTCAATCTGTCGAAGGCCCACTATAACATCGCTACGAACCCATTGACGATTACATATCCGGCACCTGTTTCCGGCAATCCCGGCCCGCAGCCGAATTTCAACATGCGCCAGGTCCCCTGGGTGGTGCGCTATTTCAGCATCATCAATTAACCAGGAGTCCGTAGTCCGTGGTCAGTAGTCAGTAGCTTGAAGAAGTGATGAGTGATGAGTAGTGAGTGGTGTGGCGAGCCGGATTGCGTGAGCGCCCGGTGTTAACGAGCCGGGTCGCCACGGGCGACTCGCTGAAGCGAGTTGCATGAGCGCCTGGAGTCGAGTTAGGAGCGACTTTGCAGACCAGTGCCCAATGGCTAACCCCTAGACGGCGCCTAACAAGGGACGAACTACCACAGCGCGCCACAACGATGCCTAATCACTAAAGTTGGCGGTTTTTCTCGAGGATTTTGCCACAGGTTGCCATTTCTCGAAATGGCGCGCTGTGGGGGTCTGCCGCGAAAATGCTTGACGTCTTCGCTCTTTTCCACAGCGCGCCATTTCCCTTTGTGGCGCGCTGTGCCAATTTCTCGAGAGTTATTTGAAAATCCTTACCGGCCTCCCAGCCGAAAAGGCCAGGAGACCACCTCCTACCATCGTCCATTCCCCGCTCTCGGCAACCCCGGCCCGCAACCGACCTTCAATGCCCGCCAGGTGCCCTGGGTAGTGCGCTATCTCAGCATCATCAATTAGCCAGGAGTCCGTAGTCAGTGGCGAGCAGTCAGTAGCATGAACGAGTGAGTGGTAGAGTGGTGATTGGTCCGCTATCGGAGCCGGGAGCGTGAGCGACCGGTGTGGCGAGCCGGACGGTGACCGGTCGGACCGCTTCCTTGCCTGGCTGAGTGCGGCTATATGGATTTATCGATTGGCTTCGTGCCTCGGCGGGTCTTTGCCGGTTACCTGCAAGAGTGGCGGTTCTTTCGTTGCCCTGAGGGAGAGGGAGCCTTGAGAGGGACTTGACAGTCTCTTCCGCAAAACTTTGATTCACAAGCAGTTACGGCGACTCCAAGTCCCTCTCAAACTGCCTTTTTCGTTGATAG
>Ga0207128_1100_pt1 | contig 16798 bp, 16 predicted proteins | sample Alteio_BWMinHeat_18_FD_153522 | JGI IMG/M metagenome (GOLD analysis project Ga0207128, IMG submission 153522) | Enriched cells from forest soil in Barre Woods Harvard Forest LTER site, Petersham, Massachusetts, United States -... | ecosystem: Environmental > Terrestrial > Soil > Temperate forest >... | reverse complement strand
CCCCGTTCACTAATCCTGTGATATTGTACGTCAAGGTTGGCAAGGTTGGCGTGCCATAAACAGTTGTTTGATTATTTGCTGTAACCGTCGCAGAAGCTGGCGTTACGCTCAATGTGCCAGGCACATAAGTAAAGGTGTAATTTGAATCAACAGCGCCACTGGCTGTGATCGCATAGTTGCCCACATTACTGCTAGGTGTTGCTGTTGTGCCTACTATTGGCTGAGTGGTCAAACTTGAAGCTGTATCACCATTAACTAAACCTGTGATGTGAAAAGTCAAACTTGGCAAGGTGGGTGTGCCATAAACGGTTGTTTGATTATCCGCTGTCACAGTCGCAGAAGCTGGGGTTATGGTCAATGACCCTGGCACGTAAAATATAGAATAGTTTGGATCAACAGCGCCGCTGGCTGTAATCCCATAATTGCCGACGTTGCTTGTGCTCGGGTTGACTAAGGTGGATGCAGTGGCTGGATGTGTCAAGTTAGCTGTTGTGTCCCCACCCACGAAACCTGTATAGGTAACCGCATTCGGGTTAAAGGCGTTGCTGCCATAAGTGATTGATTGGTTCTGTGCGGCAACAATCAAGGCATTTGTTGTTGTGGCATGATCCTCAATGATAACGTCATTAAAATACTGGCCTGGCTCATTATAATCATTCCAGTCATCGTCCCAGTTATGAACGGTGCCGTTGGGGTCAAGGATGGTAAGACTTGAATAGGGCGTGGACCATGCATTGTTCGCCAGAAGGAAATTCTCTTCGTTGCTAGCAGCCACGTCAACTTCATGAGGCACGTTATCCACATTCAGTGTTGGATCACTGTACCAATGAAAAATCGTATTAGGCGGTGTAGTGGGGAAAAAAGGTGGTCCCGTATGCACGGAATTAATCACGATATAGCGGCCAATCGTCGGCGCATTGATAAATTTCTGTTCCCCTGAAACAGGGCTGTTAATATTGCCATTCGGTCCGAGAGACACAGAAGGCACATGGATAATGGTGCCGCCGAGTTTAAAATAATAACCAAACTCATTAAGATAGGAACCCATTGATCCGCCAGCATAGTTCCAATCATAGGTTGTTTCGGTATTGCTGGTAAAGCCCCAACCCGAACCGACGAATGCAACCGTCGAAGCAAAGATATCATTTAAACCGCTGCTTGTACCATTGCTCATATTGAACGCAGGCTGTGTGCCTCCTGTTTCATAGTCAAAAATATAATTAGGAGCAGTGGCTGTAAAATTACCGCCATTAGTATCAATGAGGTTTTCTTGTTTAATACTGTTACCAGCCGTAAGATCAACATCCCCACCGTTCGTAAAAATTGACTTAGCCATGGTCAAGGTGCCATTAATAGCATTGGCTACATACTTACCACCATTGGTGGTAACAGTGCCCTGTTGGTTGATGTCTTGTGCAGCAGTCAAGTTAACACCCCCGCCATTGGTCGTGATATTCCCATTGGCAGTTAAATTACCGGAAGTCGCTGTAGCGGTCAATGAATTGACATTACTTATTTTACCTAATGTAACGTCATTAGTTGCTGTAATGCTAAGTCCATGACCTGCGCCATCGATGGCAGAGGTGGAAGTAGCATCCGATTTCATAATAAATGAATCCCCTGCATTGAAACTAGTGTCCGTTGACAGAATCACGGTAACACCTGCATCAATGATGATATCGCCTGCATCCGTAATAGAACTTTTTGTCACCGTGGTATCTTGAGAAAAATCCATGGCATTATCAGCATTCTTGATATCTGCAAGACCCGGAGCAAAAATGCCACCCACCTTAAATGCAGCTCCTCTCTCAAAAAGATGAGAAGACTTCAATACCCCTGTCGTCGAAATGATGCCGTCCGCCTGAAGCACTACATCACCTTTACTATTAGGGGTAAGTGCTTTAGCTTCGATGATGCCGGTATTATTGATGCTGTAATCAAATATTTGATTCAATGACCTGGCTGTCAAGGTAACTGTGCCGCCATTGGCTGAAATGGTTCCACTATTAGTGATAGCCGTATTGATCTTCTTGCCATCCGGTCCAAAGATGGCGTTCTTGGTTGCTTGATCAATCACGGCAAAAATTTCACCGTTGTCATCAAGATTAAGCGTGATGCCTTCGCCAGAAGCCAGGATGATATGACCTAATGGTGCCTGGATCGTTCCTCCATTGTTGATAGCACCGGATAATAAAGCAATATAACCGCCTGGCTGCGCAATTAATCTACCATTATTGATAATGTAAGAACCTTGTCCGGTGAAATGAAATTTGCCGCTGGTAACTCCCGCAACGAAATCGTCACGACTGATATTAAGGGTAGAGAGAACTATGTTGTTAGCTTGAATGGAAGAATTTAGTCCATTGATAATCCCAAAGGGATTAAGTATTCCTATACTGCCATTAGAAGAATACGAACCATTATTATAGGTGGGAGATCCTGTGTTATCACTAAAGAAAGCCCACGCTCCTGAAGACCATAAAAGAGCATTGACAGAATACCCTTCTGGAGTTGAAGTATCACCTTCCACTACTAGGTTATTACCAACGCCTTGTTGAATAATGAGCGTTCTATTGCCATCCTTTTTAATAACAGCACGACCCGAAACAACCGTATAGCTGGGGTCTGCCAATGCGTTCGTAGCAAAGGCAAAAAGGATGAATAAAGAAAATAATTTGAAAATGATTGATTTTTTGAACATATTATCTCACGTTAAAATCGATTGAATACTGAAGTATACCATGTGTATTGGCGGCTGTCAAGGTACGGCGGGAGAGATGTAAATATATGAAGTATAATTACTTACGATCTTTTAAAAAACTATTTTTTGATTACTAAAATTTCTTTTCAAAATCCCAGTAGAGGTGAGGTTCATCGTTTTCGCCTTGTGGGGCAAGAGGATAGGCAATCTCAATTCTTCCGGAAAAATTCTCCAACAGATTAAATCTTATGCCATACCCTATATCTTGTAAGGTTTCATGGGGCATGGTTCCCATCGCGTCATGAAGCCTAGCATACCCCACATCATAAAATATAACCACCCTTGTTGCATCATAAAAGGAAGTTTTTGTGCCGGGCACAATGGTGTTTTTAGGCAAAAAATACACAGGAAAAGACCAATCAAAAGTGCTCGTCACCCCACTGTCCCCGCTATAGGCCGCAGGGGCATAACCACGAAGATTGGAGATCCCGCCTAATTGAAATTGTTCCACCGACAGCAAATTATAGTTCGTATATTGAAAAGCGTTCTTCCATAAAATATCAGAAGAAAAAGGCATGGGTTGAAGCCTATATAAATACCCGCTTATTTTCTGGAACTGAGCACCGGCACCCGGCTGGGTGGCAAGCGGATCTTTAACATACAAGCCGCCGCCCGTTAATACCCCGACATCTTCTTCTAAAGTAAGGACGGTACGACCAAAACGGTCAGTCACATCAAGATCAAGTCCTGCTTTTAAAACCCTGTCTTCGTCTCTTGTTGTCTCTACACCGCTTGTAAAATTAATGATACGTTTATAATCAAAACCGCCGGTTAATTTAAGATTTACACTGTCCGTATCAATGGCCGTATAATTAAAAAACGGTCCCCCTATGGAGCTTTTGCCTTTTATATCAAAGGATTCTAATTCTTTTCCCAATTTTGTGTTACTCCATACCCAGTATACTCCCGTGTTAAACCTGTTATTAATGGGCACCGTATAACTGATGTAGGGAGAACTGTAATACTGGCGCATGCTTCTCTGATATTGGAAGGATAATTTATCATCATGGCCGGTAAGATTATTGTCCTCGGCCGTGACGGTATTCCTTATATAACGCATGTACCTTGTGCCGAAATCATCGTTCTCAAACCCAAGGTGTATGGGAAATCGATCTTGGACTTCCAATACCAGGTCTGTTGTCCCAGGGGATTTCCCTGGTACAAGCCCTACTTTGACAAATCTATCAGGATGATCATTGATTTCGACAAGGGCTTTTTGAAGGGCTTGATAGTCAAAATATTCCCCCTGTTTCATTTCCAGTCTTTTTTTATATACTTGAGAAGAAAAATATTTATTCCCCTTGATCTCTATACTCCCGACTTTTCCTTGGATAACGATGATAACAAGGATACCGTCCGTGACAGATATCGTCTGGGGAGGCATATACGCCCGTGAGGTCACATAGCCTTTCTTCCTGTATTCATCCGTGATAAGGTCGCAAACCTTCTGCATGTCCTTTAAGGTGAGTTCTTTACCCTCATAATCTTTGGTTATTTTATCAACGACAAGTTGAGGGATCAGCGTTACCCCTTTGACATCTATTTTCTTGACCAGGGTTTTCTGTCCGCCTTCAGGCAAGGCATTATTTTCACTTGTTACTGCTTTTTCAGTTTTTTTCTTTTTAGTTTGTATCTGTTGCTCAAGCTGTTGCTCTTTCTTGAGCTGTTCTTCCTGCCCCTGTATGGCCCCGGCACTTTGTGAGGAAGGAGATGACTGGGAATAAACTAAAGTAGAAAATAGAGTAAAAAAAGAAAAAGCAGTGCAATATACAACGACCTTCATTTTTGTCCCTTTCCGTTAGGTTAAAAACCAAATATAGCATTTATTTACAGAAAAAGCAAAAAACCGTTGGCCAGGAAAATTAACGAAACAGACCCGATGATAAGGCCGACGATCCATATTTCCTTTCTTTTTAACAGTGCACCGACGGAAGAAAGCATGATTCCAATTTGCGCAAAGACAACGGACAAGGAAAACTGGCCCCCTCTTTTGACCACCAAAGCGCTTTCCTTGTTTGTTGCTTCGGCCTGTTTTTTAATCCCCGCCTTTTCCTGGTCATACCGCGCGATATCCTTGGAGTAATCCTGGACATTCTTCGTCATCAGGTCCCGTTGTTCTGCGGTGGTGGCTCCCAGAAGATTGATTGCAAAAGCCTTTTGCTGGGTTTCAAATAAATATTGTTTGATGCTTTTAGCCTGATAATAACTCCATTGGCTTCCTTCCAGGGCTGTCAAAAGCTGGGCCTTGGCCACAAAAAAAGACGATCTTGATGAAGCGATCGCAGCGATAACAGCCAATATCGTTGTGGTGATAGCAATGCCCTTCATCCACTTTTCAGGTAATAAGTCTGCCATCCTACATCCTCCGATTTAAAAAATTATTTCCCTAATAACCCGCCCAGACTGCCGGTGATCTTGCTGACACTTGCCCCTACTGATTTTACGGTATCTTGGCCCAAACTTTTGACGTCCTTGTCTATACGGCTGACAGCGCTGGCCACCGCACTGATGGTATCGCTGCTGATGGCCTGAAGAACAGCGCTGGTCAATTCAGCGGGGGTCAGGCCATTGCTGTCCTTGCCCAAATCAGTTAGATGGATGTCTGGGAGGGGAATTTCCTTGTTTACTAGATTTGACAGATAGACGTGTACTTTAGCGCCAGTTATCAAAAAATCGTCCACTTCAATTTTAGGCGCGGGCTTAGAGGGATTCTCAGACCCGTTTTTGGAGGAGGCCGTGACATTATGCAGGATCTTAGTCAAATTATTGCTGGTTATCCCCCCTTCAAAAGTAATTTCCGGAGATAACACATGCACGGAATGGACCACGATCTTATTTGAGGTGACGGACATTGGGTCCAAACTAACAGCCATGGTGCCGACACTGATGGCCTGCGGCGTTGAATACCCATGAGGATTTCCGACAACAAGCCCTTTCATGGCAACAGAGCCGGATAAAAGTGAAATATCCACGGCCTCAACCTTGATGGAAACCTGGGTCACCTTGGGGCCAACCTGTTCTATCCCAGCTTTGACGATCGGTCCAATATAAAACAAGCCAATCACCCCAACAACAACGATCAAAGCGATGATGACAATTCCAAGAATCAAAATGATTTTTTTCATAAGCAGAAGGTATCCTTTCTCGATATCAAAAGTAAAGCAGAAAACCATTAACCAGAAAAATTAGTGAAATGAATCCAAATACAAGCCCCACATACCACATTTCTCTTTGTTTTAATAGAACCCCCACGGAAGAAAGCATGATACCTATTTGGGCAAACACAATGGCCAGGGAAAACTGGCTGCCTCTTTGGCCTGCCAGGGCATTCTGTTTATTGATCAGTTCAGCCTGTTTTTTAATATCCGCCTTCTCTTGGGCATAGCGCACAATGTCCTTGGAAGCGTTTTGAATGGCCTGGTTGAGCTGATCTTTTTGGGCAGGGGTTATAGCCCCCAGGAGTTCAACCTGAAGCGATTTCACCTGTGTGGCAAATAAATCCTGCTTGATGCTCTTGGCCTGGTAATAGGCCCACTGGCTTCCTTCAAGCGCTGTATAAAGTTGTGATTTAGTAATATAAAATGAAGATCTTGAAGAAGCAATCGAAGCCACCACGCCCAATACGGTGGTGGTGACAGCCATTGCTTTCATCCATTTTTCCGGTAAAAGATCAGCCATAGAAATCTTCCCCTTTTTATTGGTTATTATTTTAACATCTTTTTTTGATTGATTGAAATTATTTTAAAAGCCGTGACTAAAAGAAAAATGATTTCAACAACAGCATAGACGATCAACGATGCCGCAATGCCGGAGGTAAAACCATAGGAATGAAGGCCCACACTTAAAAGATTAACACCAAACCAGGCCCACATCACCACCATCATGCCGATCACAGCACCGACGGCCAGCCCTCGCGGGCCTATCATGTTAGCGACCTTGGCATGAAAAAGCAAGGCTGTCCAAAGAACAATCATCAAGGCCCCGTTCTCCTTGGGGTCCCAGCCCCAGAATCTCCCCCAGCTTTGATCAGCCCAAATACCACCGAGATTGGTCCCTAAAAAAGTCAAGGTCAAGGCCACTCCTAAAATCCCAAGAATTGTTTTATACGTCTTATCTAAAACTTGACGATCCTTGCTAAAGATTGCTTGCAGCAGCCAAATATGGCCTAAGAGGCCCCCCACCCAGGTAGCGGCATAGCCCATGGTGATCGTTGTCACATGGGTGGCCAGCCAAAAATTGGAATTAAGCACGGCAACAAGCACCTTAAGGGTATCCCCCTCGGCGCTGTATTTATTGGCAATAAATAATAAAGCAGTCCCGCTAATGGCCGCCGTGACAATGCCAAGCCACTGCCGATTGTAGTACTCGATCATCAGTCCCAGCAAGACCGTGATAAATCCAACGAAAATAAACGTCTCATACAGGCTGGATACCGGCGGGCGGGCCATGATGATAATGCGCATGAGGAGACCCAGCCCATGAGGAATAAAACCTGCCACGATGCTGACCAAACCTAAATTATACCAAAACGGTTTTGAAGAAGTAAATGAGACCATAAAGAAGATAAAAGCAAAAATATAAAACACGATCGACCAGGTGAAGGGACTGCTCTCTTGGTAGAACAATTCCAATGGAAATTTGTCTACTTTTTTAAGATCTGCTTTAGACAGAGCATAGCGGACACTATTTAGATATGAACGCGCTGCCTCATTAAACGCCGTGTCATTGCCTCGTTTGTAACTAACAGCCATTTGGCCCCAAAGCATAAGCAAACGCTGTGTTTGCTCATGGCCAAAATCTGTTGATACCGCCGCCCATAGGCTTAACCATTCCCCGTCTTGACTCGAAGGAATAACAGTCAAAGACCGCGAAAGGTCTGTATAGAAATTGATATTATCAAAAACCCGCATCATCTCAGCTTCAGCTACGCTGCGTTCTTTTTCAGGAATCTTGGCCGCTGCTTCCTGAAGCTCTGCCAGCTTAGGAAAATCTTGTTGTAATTGTTGAGGGGTATAACGCCTATCCTGCTGCGGCGGGATACCCAACGCTGTGGCAATATCAGGATTGTTGATCAAAAAAATCTTGTCCTTCAGCCCTGCTTCAGGGTTAAAAAAAAGTAAGGCCAGCCAAGCCGCAGCCTCCTGCTTTTCATAATGATCCTTCCCCGAGAATTGCGTCAGCAAACACCGTGCAAAAGTATCCAAAGGTTTAAGACGCCCGTTATCAAGCACCGGGATTCTTTTAAAATTACTGAAATCTTTAACGCCGGGCCCAGCCAATGCCGCGCCACAAAAAAGTACGCTTAAAATAAGGACAAAAAATATTTTTATTTTCATGCTTGCGCCTTGGCGATCAATGCTTGAATGAGAAAATGCAAGGCTAACCCAAAAAAGACAACAAAACACGCCATATACGGCAAGGCCCTGGCACCATTCTTAACGACGGCCAAGGTCGAATGCTGTTTTCCTGTGCTATCCGTATCGTAAGAAGCTTGATAAATGGTATAATCTTTGTACCGTAACGGATTATTCATATAAATACGCACCTGACGCTGTAATGAACCCGTCGTCATCGTGACTAAACTTTCAAAGCTTTTAGCCACGTCTGTCCCGGGGTGAAACTCCGCTTTAAAATGGTCCAGCCTGATCGTAAAGGGTAAAGGGAAATGCCTCAGGGGCGGCCGGTCTGAAATGGAGATGTTCGCCTGCTCCCCTTGGGCCAAACGTAAACTGGATTCCTGAGAAAAATGAAAAATCATAAAAGCGGCAACAAAATATAAAATAAGGCCCAAATGAATAATAAGAAGCCCTGAGTTGACCCACTGGGTATATTTTTTGAAAGTTAAAAGCAGCGAGCAAATCAAATTGACAAAAAAAACCCAAAGGACTAATTGCGCGCCGGGAAAAGGGATAAATCCCCCTGCCAGAAAAAAGAAGGAATTAAAAAACCGGTCTTGGGCTGCATATAAACCCTGATGAACTTGGGCGATCGTACCCCAAAAGGTCAGGATAAAAAGCAGGAATAAACAAACAACGGTGATTTTTGCCGAGCTTAAAAGTTTTATCATGGCAATGATACCTTAATGGCCCAATTGACTGTAAAGTCATCACCCACCACCATTCCGCCATGATCCAGGTACTTATTCCAAACGATATGAAAATCCTTACGGTTGATGCTCCAGCGGCCATTAAAATGCAATGATTTTCGTCGGGTTTTTTGGTCATTAACAATGACCATATGAAAAGGAAAGGTCATGATCTTCCTTATACCGTGCATTTCCAAAACCCCTTTGACTTTAAAGCCTTTTCTATCGTGGGTAATATGATCACTCCTGAAAATAATCTTCGGATAACGCGCCGCATTTAACAGTCTTCTTGACCGCGCGATCTTATCACACCAGGGGCAATTCGATTGAATGCTGTTGACTTTTATTTCTAAATCAACCGATTGGATCCGCCCTAATTTCTCACCCAAGACAATCTTACCTTTAAAATCCCTAAACCGCGCTTTATATTCACCGATAACGGTATAAGGGATTGTCCCTTCCATTTTTGTTTCGCGAGGCCCTAATAGGATGATTTCTTGGGCCCTGCATTGAGCAAGGCCAGCCCAGAACAAAATAATGAGGTAAAATATCTTCACTCTTTACTTTCCCATGCACTCTAAAAAAAACGCAACGGAGGATCAAGGCGTTTTCCCATAAAAGACCCATCCCTCTGTTTTATATAATCCGCCTGTTTAAAAAGCCGATCAGCAAGATCCTGCCTGCCAATGGCCTGCATGCACTTGCCCATATACAAAATCACGTCTGAATTATCCGGATTCAGATGCAGGGCCAAATTTAAAAATATCAATGCCTCATTATAATTCCCTCTATAGAAATCACCCACCCCGCCATAATAATAAAAAACATCGCCTTCTCCCAAATTTTCTTTGATCCCCAAGGAGACCGCTTTAAATAATTTGTCATAATCTTCTAGCTTGACCTTGCTTTCCATCAACAAAAAATAGGCCTGTTTACGGCTTTCCATAAAATGTTCTGAAAAATGATCCTCCAAATTATAGGGGTCAGAGACCCTCACATCATGAAAAACTTTAGAATGCCGCCAAATCCAATGATTGACAGCTTCCTTGGTCTCCAGGGCTTTTTGAAAATATTGCACAGCCTTACTATAGTCACCTTTCCTAAATGCGAATATCCCTAAATTATAATAAGGCCAAAAATAATAGGGGCCGGAGGTGACCGTCGTGGACATTTCATAATACTTCTCTGCGCGTTCTGAATCACCCAAAAGACCGTAACAATACGCTATCATCTGATAGGCTTCCGATCTTTCTGTCGGAATGAGCTGTTCAATCCGTTTGTGGTAATTCACGCATAAGTTTAATTGATGAACGGCAAAATTATCATGAGGGTTTACAAAATCCTGAAAATAGTCGATCTTAGGATTTAAACGGGTCAGCATCTGGGCAATCGTATGCGCACGGGCCAAATGAAACCACGGGACATACCAGATAGCTGTAAAAAGAAGCAAATAAACAACTATAGCCCTGGTGATAATTAGCTTAATATGTTTCATACTTTCTCATTAAACCCAGCCCAATGATCCCTCCCAGCACCATAAAAGAAGCTGCTAACAAAATGAAATTCATCGCATACTGCCACCAGGAACCATAATGAAACTCAATGATGTTTTTGCCGGCCACAAGCCATATCCCCTTGAAAGCGACATTGGCCTGGGTTACATGCACCTCCTGGCCATTAACTGTCGCCCTCCAACTGGGATCGTAATTGTCATTATAAATGAGAAATTTCTCATAGGGAATCTCCACTGCCAGCTTCAGATCATTGGCGTCAAAGGATAACACTTTAAACCCTGAATGTTCGCCTGTAATACCCTGCATTTTGGCAGGCGGCGAGGGATCATTGCTGTTTATTTTTAACACGTCCCTTTCATCTTTAAAAACAAATGCCAGATTATCCTCCTGCAGGAAATGTTTTTCTAGAAAAACAAAATCTATCCGGCTGCGATCAATGAGTTGAAGATGGTCAACAAGTATAAATTTATTCTTCAAATATTTGACTAAGGCCGCATTACTGATGTTTTGATAAAAAATATTATAACTCATCGTAACATAATAGAGCACACCCTTCCCGGATGGGATTTTATCGGCCGCATCAATTGAATCGTCGAATGGTAATCGATCAAATGCCGTATCATAAATCCCCGTCGATCTACAAACAGGCCGGTTTGAAAATGAAAAAAACGAATTATAAATTTCTACAGGCTGTACTAGGATGGCGACGGCCAGCAAAGCAAATTTCCATGTTTCGCTAGGAAACCGTCTTAAAATCGTTAAAGACCAAAACAAATAGCTAAAAATCAGCATCAGACAGTCCCCTATTCTATCTTCTCCTGTGGACCATAAATAAACAAAGGCCAAACCATGAACAATCAAAGCATAAAACAAATAATATTTATTCCGTCTGCGAGGCTCTAATAAACTATTCTCAAACATCCGCCAATGCTCTAATACAAACAATATAAACAAAGGCACTAAAACAAACCAAATGTAAAAATGAGTATTGCGAAAAATCTTAAAAAAGAAAATATGTTGGTACAAAAAATGATAAAACGGCGGCCCGTAAGGAAGAAAGATGCAAATAAGGACCAGGCCACAGACCAGCATAAATACGGCCAGGCGGGTGATACGGCAAAAAAGGCCCAAGGCAAAAACAATAAAGACAAAAAAAGGGACATACACGTTGAGGGATCCTTGGGGCTTCAATTCCCGAAAACAGGAAGAATCCATCAATTCTTCAACGATGCCCCATTGTGATTCAATGTACGGGACAGTGAATGCCATTTTTGAAGAAGAATCCCCGTGACGAAGGGGTAAAATGATTTGCTGTTTAACGGCATTATGCAAAAAAAGAGCTCCCGGCACCAAGGAGAACAAAACAAAAACCACAGAGAGAATGACTAAAATCTTATTAACTTTAAAAAAGCCTGCATACCGTTGAATGAGGATGGGCACATGACGGTAATAAAACAAAAAAAAGAATAACAGAAACAGCATGAAAAAAACCGAAAAATAAAATGGTATATACGTGCTGGCAAGGATCACGAAGAATAAAATCATCCCTAAAAAGAATAACCTGCACGGGGTTTGGCTGAAAGCAATCAAGAAATAAAAGAACCAAATGATCGGTATGGTGATTATCATTTCATAGGAATTAATCAGCCGTACGGTAGATGCGGAAAATAGAAGAATCAAATAACCTGCGTAGGCGATAAGCCGGTCATTAAACAAGCGCTTGGATAAAAGATAAAAAGCGATCATCCCGCTCCAGTAATAGCATAACCAAAAGCATACACTGGCTAATGCGTAGGGAAGACCTAAAGACTCTAAGAATACAATGATTGAATAAAAAGGATTGAAAATACCGATGCGGCGTAGAAAGAAATCATTAGGAACCCCATGGTACCACAGCGGATCCCACAGAGGGAGTTTGCCTCTGGCTAGATTTTCGATAAAGAATTTTGTATGTTCCAGGTAGGAAACTGCGTCGCCACAAGGGACTAATCTTAAACTTAAAAATCCCCTTAAAATCAAGACCCATAATATAAAAGGAAGAATGATCCAGAAGGGCACAAAATAAGCATTATAAATTTTTTGCCAGGAAATTTTAGGCATCTTTTAAAGATACCATACCGCAAAAAATACTCAAGCACTAATAATGTACTTTAGCATATCCAGGTCAACAGAAATGCGTATTCTCATTGAACGGTACGCCTGATGGAATCCGCCACATCACGCCCCGTCGATTTAAGATCTTGCCCCGCATCTTGAACGGTTGTTTTAATATCCCGTCCTGTGCTTCTAAAAAGTGGCCGACCTCCAACAAAAACCCAAATAAAAAAAAGAACCAATAACAACACAAAAATTCCTATTTGACCGTTTTCCCAGGATTGATTATTCGATATGCTCATTTGAATCTCCTTTTTCCACTAAAGCGATACGATCATTCTTCATGAAAGGAGCTGCCAAAGCGAATTGGGCCCTCATCTCATTCAAAGATTTCAATTGAGATAGTTTGATATTGTCCTGGCCAAACTTGACCTCACATCCGGTTTTATCTTTGATAATCTGTTCAATACTCGCCAAATGAGTATGCTTGGGATCGAATTTTACTTCTTTGATGTTCTTCAGATCCAAAGAACCTATTTTTGTTCTCTCTGGCAGATAAATCGTTCCGTTACTAAAATCAACGGCAAATGCAATAACGCCTGGAATAATGCCAAACAATAACCCAAGGCCATCCAACACGGCAACTCCTGCATCCAAACTTCCGGCTTTTTGGCCTCTACGTTCAGGATACATCAGGGTCCCGCAGCCCAACAACTGCATCGTGAAAACAACACAGATAAAAATACGTAACGCGTTGCCTAATATTTTTGTCATCATTCCCTCCATTGATTATCCATGCAAATGCACATCAATACCTGAATCATGCTCATGGTCCTCATGATGCTCATGGTGCTCAGGGTGGTCATAATGTTCCCTGTGATCACGATCTACGAAAAAACAACCTGTCAATTGGAGAGCTAAAGCAATACCAAATAATACTTGTATCGTACCTTTAAACATGTTTCCTTACCTTTCATGACATTTTATACTACACCACCAGCCCCGCGCCCCAAGGGCGGGGCTGGCAGCATACACCCTGATTTTTAGACTAAGGATTAATAATTGTCATATTATTAACTACATTTGTTACACCGTTGATATCACGGGCTACCTTGGTGGCCATGTCTTTTCCAGCTCCGCTGGTGGCATTGCCGCTTAATGTGACGATGCCGTTAGTTGTTTCAACACCCGTCTTAAAAGCACTTGTTGAATGATGAGTCAAAAATGCCATCTTCACCTGTGCTGTGATCGACGCGTCATCGATTTTATTATCCTTGGTGTTATCAGTTTTATTTCCTGGTTCTGCTATGCTCATTTGGTTATCGACATTCTTGATACCCTCAATGTCCTTGGCATATTCACCCGTCAGGTCTTTTTGGGCCTGGCTATCTGCCTGGCCTTTTAAAGTAACAACCCCATCGGTGACATAGACTTGAGTATTAACAGCGCTCACGTTACGATTGAAGAACAAAGCACTCTTGACCTTCATGCTCAGCCAACCATCTGAATTCTCAGGAGGCTGTTGACCGTTGATAACTAACTGATTGTCCACACTCTTGACCCCCGGCAGACTTTCCACGGTCTTTTGAGCCAAAGATTTATGGGACTCTTCGCCGACCGTCCCTGTCAAGGTCACAACACCATCATTGGATACGGTTTTGATCGAATCATCCTTAAGATAGGTCTTATACACATATGAATCCTTGGCAGAATCCTGAATTCGATCATCTGTTTCTGAGGCACGCACAGACGAATTAGATAGCAGCAGAGCTGCCATCATCGCAAAAAACACATTTAAATAAATTCCCTTCATAGAATGCTCCTTTTTTGTTAGTCTTTTAAACTTCTCCTCATCATGAGGCCTTCCTTTTGAAACTATGCAGGAATTCTCCTGCCAAAGATAAATGAAACCACCGCTAAAACTAAAAACACAAAAAATAAAATCTTAGCGATATCAATGGCTGAACCCGCAATTGTGGTGAATCCCAGTACTGCTGCTACAATTGCGATGATGAAAAACGTAACGGCCCAATTCAACATAGAACACTCCTTTCTTGTTTTGACGCCAACCCTACTTGCATGATCATATTCTAGGGACTGACTCGAAATGAATCAATTGTACTGAGGTATAATAGAGGATAGTAACGGGTAGATCAGTCTAAAGAGGAAGTGATGCCCACTTTTTGGGCGAAGCCAATGAGTTCGGTCACAGTTTTCGCTTGCATCTTCTGCATGACCCGGCCTCGGTGGACTTTGATGGTTTGCAGGGAAGTCTTTCGCTTTGAAGCAATTTGTTTATTCAACATTCCCTGTATAACGAAATGGAAAACTTCTAATTCTCGTGGTGACAAGCTCTCCATGCGTTGTTTAATCTTTATCTTCTCGGCTTGTTTTTTATTGAGGACCTTGCTTCTTGAAAGAGCCAGTGTAATGGCTTCCAATAATTTCTTGCCCGTAAATGGCTTGGAAAGAAAATCAATGGCCCCTGCCTTCATGGCCTTCACGGTCATCGGAATATCCCCATGTCCGGTAATAAAAATAATAGGAGTGATCATCCCCCGCTGGGCCATTATTTCCTTAAGAGCAAATCCGTTAATATTCGGCAAACGAATGTCCAAAACCAGGCATGATGGTATCTTAGGGTGTTTAAAAGCTAAAAAACTATCTGCCCGCATAAAGGTCTCAACCTGAAATCCGTATGATTTTAACAATAGACGCAAGGCCCTGCCCACCGAGACATCGTCATCAACGACATAGATAATTGAATTATGATTGTTCATTATTCAATCTTCATCACTATTGGAATTGTAAAATAAAAATTTGCCCCGTGATCTGGATTATTCTTACCTTCCAGGCGGCCGCCATGCGCCTCTATAATAGAACGACTAATAGACAAACCCATCCCCAAGCCATCCGGTTTACTGGTAAAAAAATGGGCAAAAAGTTTTTTCATGTTTTCTTCTGGGATACCGTCACCCGAATCCTTGACTTCCACCAATATATTGTCAGTTTTCTTGAGGGATGTGCAAATCAATAGTTCACGAGAACCCTTGTTCGACTCCATCGCCTCTATACTGTTGCTGATAAGGTTCAAAAGGACTTGTTGCAATTGTATCCGGTCTCCCTGGATGGAGGGAAGACTATCATTCAATTGGAATTTAATAACTATATTCTTTGCCGTGATATGGGGCATAATAAGAATAACCGTATCATTAATCAGAACGTTGATATCAAGAGACTCAAAGGTAGGCTTACTCTTTTTTAATAAGTACCGTAACCGGCGAATAACCTCGGCAGCCCGCTGATCATCATTAATGATGTATTGCAGGATTTCCTGAAGCTGAGGCTCACGGCTGCCTAACATACGCTGGGCTGCTTGCGCATAAGAAAGGATGGCTGTCAAAGGTTGGCTGATTTCATGGGCTAAGGACGAAACAAATTCTGCAAGCTTTCCTACCCGCGTGACGTGCAAAAGCTCTTCGCGCTGTTCCTCAATTTCTAAATTCCGCTGCTTCATCAATGTAGTGTCGGTTTGAATCCCCACATAATGAGTGACAGCCCCACTTACATCGCGTACCGGAGTAATGCGCAGTGAACTCCAGAACTTTTTGCCGTTTTTTCTAAAATTTAACATTTCTCCATGAAAAGACTTTCCTTGGCGTATGGTTTCTTTTATTTCCTCAACAATACGCAAATCAGCATCAACCCCATAAAGCAAGAAATAATCTTGCCCCATGACCTCGTTCTTCGTATAACCGGTCAAAACCTGAAAAGACGAATTAGCATAAATAATGGGGAAATTAAACTTCTTGGCACCAATAATAAAAATACCATCCGACGCGGATTCCATGGCCTTGGTTTGAATATGTATTTGCTCTTCCGCGATTCTTTCCCTGTCAGCCCCTAATTTTTCCCTATCAACCCCTTGCCTTAATTGCCCCTCTCTGATTTTTAGCTCATCTGTCTGCTGACGGACTTTTTTTTCTAAATTATTACGGGTTATTTTCTTTGGTTCACGGGTAATTGAGCTCATGAAGCTCTTTTTGAGGATCCGGCGGGTAAGCTTTGGTTTGGTAATTATTTTCTTTTTCATCGATACCCGTTTGTTAATTTTTGACGCCATTAATCAGATCAACCAAGGTCTGGCCATTAACAGGTTTTTGCAAAAAACCCACTGCCCCTACTTGCAAAGCACGGTCAGCGGCATTGTCCTGTTTCTCGGCAGAAATAAAAATAACCGGGCGTTTCGATCCGGAAGCAAGGATTTTTTTCTGGACTTCCCACCCATCTATTCCTGGCATATGAATGTCAAGGAGTAAACAGCCAGGCTCATCATGAGCTACG
>Ga0207128_1098_pt1 | contig 16985 bp, 17 predicted proteins | sample Alteio_BWMinHeat_18_FD_153522 | JGI IMG/M metagenome (GOLD analysis project Ga0207128, IMG submission 153522) | Enriched cells from forest soil in Barre Woods Harvard Forest LTER site, Petersham, Massachusetts, United States -... | ecosystem: Environmental > Terrestrial > Soil > Temperate forest >... | reverse complement strand
TACGGCCGTTTGATTTTTTTGATCTTATACTTCAAAACCCCTGCAGGCACCTTGATTTCCAGGGTCTCGCCTGCCTTGTGGCCAAGCAGGCCTTTGCCGATGGGTGAATGGATGGAGATTTTGTTCTCGTCGTAATTAGCCTCTTCGGGAGAAACCAGCATATAGGTCAGCTCTTCGTCATTGTCCAAGTCCTTCATCGTGACAATGGCACCGATAAAGATCTTGTCCGTGGGGATATTCTCGTTCTCTATAATACGCACGTTGGCCAGCTTGCCTTCGAGATCAGCAATGCGTGACTCATTATGCGCCTGCGCGTCTTTAGCCGCGTCGTATTCCGCGTTCTCAGAGATATCCCCCTGAGCGCGGGCCTCTCCGATGGCCTTGGCGATTTTCTGGCGCTCGGTGGTCTTCAGGGTCTCCAGCTGGGTCTGGAGTTTGTGAAAACCTGCCCTGGTTAAATAAACTTCATTACCCATATTACATCGCCTCAATGGCCTTGATCATGATCGGGACCACCCCTTGGGCTTCTTCTTTGCTCATACGGCCTAATTTGGTAAAACTCCATTGGCCGTCGATCTGGTTTTCACGGGTGACCTGTAATTTCTTGGGGGCGCCATTGTATGAATATACTCCGACGCTGATACGGGTGTTTTGGAAATCGATGACTTCTTTAAACGAGGATAAATCTAATGTTTGATCGTAAGGCATTGTGTTGTTCCTTTCATTAGGTTAAATTAAGACAATCCCGGAAAATTAAATCCAGGCATGCTTTTCATTTTATTGGCCGCCGCCTGCTGGGAGCGTTTCACGGCGGTATTCATATTCTTCAAAAGGTCCATCTGGATACGGTTTTTATTGCCCGCATTCAAAAGGCCTTCTTCAATGTCAATGGATTGGAAGATCTGGGCCCCATTAACAACGACCTTAATGCCGCGGGTTTCCTGGACCTCAATAATGGTAGCTTCCAGTTCTTTTTTGAGTATATCCGCCTGCTTTTTCATTTCCCACAACTTCTTAGCTTGATCTAACATGCGCTCTCCTAAATAATATAGATTTTAATTAAATTAGTTTATACCTTAACTTTTGATTTTTGGCAAGAACTTCCGTACGCCTTATTGTAATCTCAATGCCAGATCATATAAACTGTTCACTAAAAATCTTTGCAAAAACACGATAATGAAAAAGGCAATGATAGGTGAGATATCAATAGGCAGCTGGGGCAAGAGGCGGCGGATGGGCTCCAGTACCGGCTCAGTGACGCGCATTAAAAATTGTACGATCGGATTAAAAGGATCCGGGTTGACCCAGCTGATCAAGGCACGGATGAGGATTAACCAGTACATGATGGTCAAAATAATACTGACGACGGAAGCCAGTGCATTTACGAAATTGGCAAAGACAAACATAAAACTCTCTCCCATCAGGACCCCGCTTGCCCCGCATTATGCGGTGGCCGCTTGTCGTTAACGACAGGCGGGGCCATTTTAAAATACTTTAAATAAATTATTTTCCAGCAATTTTTCATCCACCCGGTTAAGAAGCTTTTTTGTTTTAATGGAGATATACTTCCATTCATGCAGCACATCCTGAACACCCTGGCTGGTATTTTGCAGGGAAACCGCTGTGCGGGTGATCACCGCGGCCATATCCTCCACATCCAGGGGATCTTCACCGATGATGGGTGCGGTGGGATCAAATACCTTTAAGGAATGGTCCTCACTGATCTCAATGAGTTTCTGGCCCAACACACCTTCTGTCCTGATACTGACCTTGGAGCATTTGCGAAATTCAAATTCGTATTTTTTAAAAATATCCAGGCGCACCTTAAGGCTGTGCCCGTCAATAGGTTCGCTTAAAAAATCAACAGCGCCCACCATCCCCACGTTCACCCCGGAAATACGGATGGGCGCCCCCTCAACCAGGCCGCCCACCTGGTTAAACAGGACAATCACCTGGAACTTGGGTTCTGTCAGGCCGCGGTCGATGCCGATGATAAATATGCTGATGGCGACCATGCACAAAAAAACGATAAAGAACAAACCTGCCGCTATTTTCTTAAACTTCCCGCCATTATTCTCCATCCTGCCTCCTGAGTGTCCAACATGAGGACCATTTATTTATGAGCTTGCCGCCTGCAAATATTCCCGGACAAAAGGCACCTGTGATTCTTTTAACTGCTGGGAGGTACCCATGGCCGCGATCTTGCCATCATTAATAATAATAAGCCTGGAAGCAATGCGAAAAGAATTATGCACATCATGTGAAGTCATCACCGTGGTTGAGCCTATCTGCTGGGACACATGCCGGATCAAATCCGATATGTCCCGGCTGCGGATAGGGTCCAGGCCTGAGGTTGGCTCGTCGCATAAAAGGACCTTGGCCCCCAGGACAATGGCGCGGGCCAGCCCCACGCGTTTTTTCATGCCGCCGCTAAGCTCCGCAGGGATTTTAGATTCCACCCCTTCCAAATCCACCATTTTTAAAACTTCCCGTACGCGGGCAGCCATTGCTGAGGGTTTCATCTGGGTATGCTCGCGCAAAGGGAAGGCCACATTGTCATACACATCCATAAAATCGTACAAGGCGCCCTCCTGGAACAAATAACCCATATTACAGCGCACCTTCAAAAGCTTTTCCTCATTTAAAGAATCTATATCCACCCCATCAACAACAACCCTGCCTTTGTCAGGGCGCATCAAACCGATCAGGTGCTTAAGCAAGACTGTTTTCCCAGCACCGCTCAAGCCCATCACCGCAATGATCTCACCGCTGGTGACATCAAAACTGATGCCTTCCAGGACAGGCTGACCTCCCAATTCTTTGTACAGGCCTTCAACCTTAATCATTGTCACGACGCTCAAAATAACGGAATTTATTTTTGTCAAATTTCGTATAAATACGTTCGTAGGGTTTGGTGGCTATTTTCTCCACGAAAACCTGCACACCTTTGTATTCAGTGACCTGATAAACTTCGGCATCCCGCAAAACTTCATAATCATTGATCGGATACCATTTATTCCCGTCGTAGACGATCGGATCGCCATTACGTATCCAGCCGGCCTCGATCACCGGGGGAGGATAACTCTGCACCTGGCCGTCATTATTAGGATTCATGGAAGCGCAGCCGCCCCAAAGGCCCGTGAGTGTCAACAGGCCTGCGAGTAATACCCCGCGGTTAATTGTCATACTCTCATACCGGGTATTCCTGATGGTCATAAATTACCCCCAGAAGGTTAAAATTATTTTAGTCAAAACCGTATTGGATAAAATCACCGCAATATAGGAATACGCCACGGCCTTGGTGGTAAACCGGCCCACCCCGACGGCCCCGCCCTCGGTGAAAAAACCCTGATAACAACAGATCCAGCCCACAATGATGGCAAAGAAAAAAACCTTGATATACCCGCTGAAAAAATCCACGTAACCAATGGCTTCCATGGTTTGATGGATATAAAAAATACCTGGCAGATGTGCCTGGCTTACGGCAACCATATACCCGCCGAATATACCCAGAAATTCAGACACAATCACCAAGGCCGGCAATACCAGGACACAGGCCAGAAAACGCGGCACCACCAAAAACTCAATAGGGTCAACCCCCATCACACGGGTGGCCTGGATCTGGTCATGCGTATTCATCGTGCCTAATTCCGCGGTGATCCCGGCACCCGCCTTCCCGGAAAATATCAACGCCGTAAATACAGGACTCATCTCACGCAATAATGAAAGCACCACCAGGCGGGCCACAAATTCCTTGGCCCCGAAACGCCCTAGGGTGGTAAATCCCTGCAGGCCCAATACTGCTCCCGTCGCAAACGATGTCAGCATGACAATCATGATGGACTGGACCCCCTGCTCATACATCTGGTCAAGCACATCATTAAACCTTATCCGGCCGCGGAAAATCAGGGAGAGGATATCCCCCAAAAAGAACATAGCACTGCCGGTATTGCGCAAATGTTCTAAGCAACTTTTCAGAAACCGCGGAATCATTATTGTTTGTCTTTCAGCCAAAAACCCCTGAGTTCCTTGTTGATCTTCTCCTGGCGGCTTAAAGAAATATATTTTCCGTCGGAGTCTTGACGCAGGGGAATATCTTTTAATTTAGATGTAAACGCCGCAACGCCCATGATACGGGCCCCCAGGGCGCGCGCGTAAAGAAAAATGTCTTTATCATCCGAGACAACCACGCAATTCTTTTGGTCCAAATCTTCTTCCACCATCCGCTTGATCTGATCGTCCGCGGAACATCCCTCTGAAAAAATCACCCGGATCTCTCCTTGAGGAGCCCCCCCTGCAAATTCCGCCTGCCCGTCAAAGACCACGGTCAGCTGATTATTCACGCTTCCCTGGGGCCGGCTCTCGGCAATCCACCTCAAAAAACATCGACGCCCGTCTTCAAGAGGAAGGTCTCTGAAGGCAGGGATCTGTTTGAGGATATTGTATCCGTCCAGAAGATAATGTAGTGACATAAAATAATCCGCATAAAAGCCCGTTAATAATGGTAAAAGCCGAGTTAATAAGGCTTAAACCCCCTGCCATTTCTTTGGACACTCCCACCAACGGAAGCAAATAAACCCAGCCGATTTCCCTGAAACCCAGCCCCCCGATGGAAGGCAGGGAGGTTACCACACAAACAATGGGCGAAAAAATAATGAAATACACCAAAGGAATATTTTGATGCATGCCTTTAGCTGACAAGTAAAACTCTATGGCCAAAACAACCTGGGCCCCCACTGAAATGAAGATGGCCTCCCAGCCCCTCTTCTGCCTGCCTTTCAACAGCACAATATCATAATGCAGCCGCATGAGATTATCTTTGACCTTGGGCCAGGCGGCAAAGGCCTTGCAGGCAAAAGAAAAAATCCGGTGGCTGAAAAGCACCACTGCAAAAATCGCGGAAATAACACTCATGAGCACAATGGCTAAAATGACTAATTTATTGGCGATGATGCCGTGGCCAAAAATAAAAGCCACGGCAGCTAAAATCACAATCCCCGCAAACCCGGATAAACGGTCCAGCACGATGGAGGCGAATATCTTCGGTTTATGCCCCACTTCCTGGGCGAGGCCCAGCCCCCTGATCACATCGCTCCCGACGGATGAAATGGGCGCCAGATTACAAAAAAGCCCTATAAAATACCAGCGGATGCTGCTTAAGCTCTTGGCCTTAAGCCCAACAGCTTTCATCAGGATCCGCCAACGCCACACGATAATAAAATTAATCAAAAAGAAAATAACAGCGGCAGCGCTCATGTAGCGCATATCAGAACCCCTGATGGCCAGCCACATATGCTTATAATCAATCGTTAAAAAAAGCCATACCAGCAGCGCAAGGCTTAAAAAACAAGGAAGTATAATAGAAAAAATTTCTTTAAGTCTTGACGACATATTAAATTCGGGCCTCCAGCGCTTCCACAGCCGCCTGATACCCTTGCTCCGCGATATAGGAAGAGCGCACCAAGGGGCCGCTTTCCACATGCACAAAACCCATGGATAAGCCCTTTTGACGATAATGCTCGAATTCTTCTGGTTTTAAAAAACGTTCGACCGGCAAATGACGCTTGTGTTGGGTGGGGGCCAAATACTGGCCGATGGTCAAAATCTGACAGCCTGCTCCTCGCAATTCATCCATCACTTCGATAATTTCCTCGTCGGTCTCACCAATGCCGACCATCAGGGATGATTTAATAAAAGCATTAGGATTAAGTTCACGAAAACGGCGCAAGACCTGTAAGGAACGCTCATGCAAGGCCTGCGGACGGACATAAGGGGCCAGGCGTCTGACGGTCTCAATATTATGACTGATCACCTCAGGGGCAGCATCGCTTAATGTTTTCAATGATGCTAATTTTGCCGAAAAATCCGGAATAAGCACTTCGATTTTAACATCCGGCGTAAGACGGCGGATGGCGGCAATCGTTTGGGCAAACTGGTTGGCCCCTTCATCTTCGATATCGTCACGCGCCACTGATGTCACCACCACATAGCGCAAGCCCAATTGTTTGACAGCCAAAGCCACATGGTGAGGCTCTTCCATGTCGATTAAATCAGGACGCCCGGCAGGAACCGAACAAAAACGACATGCGCGCGTACAAGTGCCTCCTAAAATCATAAAAGTGGCAACACCTTCCTTCCAGCATGTCCCCATATTCGGACAATGGGCGGATTCGCAAACCGTATGCAGGCGACTCCCTCTAAAAAGCTCTTTCATCGACCGGATTTTATCCATATCCGGAATTTCCTGCTTAAACCACGCAGGCAGCTTCATTAATCCTGAATCAAATTTTTCTTGTGTTGCCATCTTCATCCCCTAAAACATTGCCGGTATAGGAACCATTCTTTATCTGTGACACAATCCGTGAGCGATCTTGAGGCTTCAGATAATCTAAAATTAATTTCCCCTGCAGATGATCATATTCATGCTGAAACACCTTGGCCGCAAGCCCGCTTAACTGGGCCCGCACGTGACGGTTTTCCTGGTCAACAAATTCCACCCACACGGTCTTGGCGCGTTTGACATCCACCAGGACACGGGGAATACTTAAACATCCTTCTTCCATCACTTCGTTTCCCGCGGTTTTGATGATTTTGGGGTTAATCGCCACAAATAATTCTTTACCGGTATCCACCACAAAGATCTGTTCGTTGATCCCCACCTGGGGCGCTGCCAAACCAACCCCCCTGCAGGCAGACATGGTCTCAAACATCGCCGCAATGAGCATACGCTCAACCGGGCCAACCTCTTTAACGGCCTTGGATTTTGTTTCCAAGCATGGGTCGCCATAAAGCCTGATTTTTAAAGGACCAAATTCCATCGTGTTAAGATTTTTTTATTTTATTCTTAGGATCAAGATAAACAATTTTAGGCTGAAGTCGCTTGGCTTCAGAGGCCTCTAATAAGCCGTAACTTAAAATGATTAAAGGATCCCCCACATACCCATGACGGGCGGCAGGGCCGTTTAAGCAAATGACACCGGAGGCAGGATTGCCTGCGATCACATACGTTTCCAGACGATGACCGGTATGTTCGTTAAGCACATGCACCTTTTCCCCGGGGATGATATCAGCGGCCTTGAGGATATCCGCATCAATGGTGATGCTGCCCTCATAATGCAATTCAGCCTGGGTGATGGTCGCGTGCCCTATTTTAGATTTCAACACTTCAATGAGCATAACAACTCCATTTACAAATGTGGATTGATCTTGGCCAACAACCTATCTTTGGGCATGGCGCCTACTATTTGGTCGACGGGCTTGCCCCCTTTAAAAATCAAAAGCGTCGGGATGGACATCACGTTAAACTGACCTGCCAACTGTGGTGATTCATCCACATTCACCTTTGATATTTTTATTTTCCCCTGCAGCTCAACGGCTAATTGGTCAATGACAGGCGCAATCATTTTACAAGGACCGCACCATTCAGCCCAAAAATCCACCAATACCGGTAACTGCGATTTTAATACTTCAGCTTCAAAATTCTTTTCATCCAAATGTAAAGCACCCATAGTCCTCTCCTAACAGGAGCCCGCTTGCCCCGCATTATGCGGTGGCCGATTGCCGATAACGGCAGGCGGGGCTTCATTCACAATAAAAAATCCCAATGCCACTCCTTTGGGATATTATAGATGTATTATATGTTTGTTGTGAATTTATATCAAATAAATAAATGGCAGATTTGGCCTGTGATAATCCCGATATAGGCACCCAGGCTATGGCCCAAAATCGCCAAAAGCAGGCCCACGGAAGCAAAACCCGACTGATAAACTTCCGCTATCATTGGAGCAGAGACCAATCCCGCGATATTGGCTAGGGATGCGGTGGCTACTAAAAATAAAGGTGCACGGATCAATCGTGCGGTCACGAGCAATACAGCCACATGGATCAAAATCACCAGCACCCCTGCCCCTATCAAAACACCTGCCTGGGCGGCATTGCTTAAACTGGCCCTAGCACCGATGGATGTAAGCACGAAATACAAAATCCATTTGCCGCACTTATTGGCCCCGGTATACGGGATGCGGCTGATGGGCGTCAGGGAAAATAAAATCGATAACGCTGAAACTAAAATAATGGTCCAAGCATTCGGTGAAAGGACATTATTACCTGTCGGTAAATGAATGGCCATCAGCTGGCATATCCTGGCGATCACCAAGGCCAAAGCAATGATTAAAACCGCCTTAAGGGGATCTATCGTCTGTTTTTTCTGCTGGGAAAAATTCCCGGTGCGCCTGGCTAAATCATCCAATATACCCCGATTGGAATGGTTCCAAAGATCAAAACTTTTTTGCCGGACAGCTAAAGCAACTAGAATACCCATCCATGTATAGGGCACAACAGTGTCAACAATCACCATGGGCAAAAAAACAGCATCCGGTGTATTCAAAGCCTCTTTGACTGCAATCATATTAGCAGAGCCACCGGTCCATGAAGCAGACAAGGCCCCGAAACCGCTCCAGAATTGAGGGCCAATCAACGGTTTAAATAGAATAAAACTGATGATGATGCCCAGCACAATCCCTAAGGAGCCGGCAAAAAACATGATCAGCGCCGCAGGCCCAAGCTTCGAAATCGCTTTGAGATCAATATTTAACAAAAGCAAGAACAGCGTCGGAGGCAATAAATATTTGGTGATCCCTGCATAGAGCGGACTTTTAGCATCAATGATCCCGCAGGTGGACAAGACCATGGGCAAAAAATAAATCCAAAACATCGAGGGCAGAAAGCTAAACAAATGCTTGGTACGCGGATTCCCAGCAAGAAACAAAACGCTGAATTCAACGGCTAAGAGGACGAGGATTAAAAGTAATGGATGATGAATCATGTTATGGGATGATACCAATACCGCTTTTGACCTTGCTTAAATCATAAACGCCTTGCGATGATAAATAGGGATTGCGGGCGGCCTCGTTTTTGATGAAAAACGGCGTATCCAGGTCAATAAAATCAAAATAACCGAGGCCCGCAGCCACATGGGCTGAGGCTGTCATGGCTAAATTGGATTCCATCATCCCGCCAATCATCAGCTTGAGGCCGGCAGCATGGGCCAGGCGGCTGATTTCCAAGGCGTGCACAAGGCCGGTTTTCATGAGTTTGACATTAATGGCCCCCGCTGCTTTTTCTTTGATAATACGGAACGCATCCGACAGCGACGATGCACTTTCATCCGCGCACACGCAGACCTTGGATTCACGCGTGACTTTTTTTAACCCTTCCCAATCCGCTTTGGGCACAGGCTGTTCGATTAAATCAGGGACAATCCCAACTCTTTTCAAGGACTTTAAAAACTGCAGGGTCTGTCGGGCTGAGAATCCCTGATTGGCATCCAGAATAATCTGCGCCTGCGGCGCCATACGACAAACCGCCTCAACCCGTTTAAAATCCAAATCCATATCGCGGCCGATTTTAATTTTAAAAGCGCGGAAACCTTGTGATTTAAATGCCATTGCCTTGGATCTAGTCTCCTCGAGATCAGCAATCACCACCGTGATGTCTGTACGCAGACGTTTGGGCTTGGAAGCCCACAAACGCCATAAAGGGATTTGCAAATACCGTGTGAGCGCATCCATCATCGCCATCTCCACTGCGGCTTTGGCACTTTGATTGTCCTGAAGGCACTCATGCAATGCTGCGGAAATATTTAAATAATCTGCTATCGATTTTCCTTTAATCCAAACAGAAACCTTTTTTAAATTTTCTAAGGTCTTTTTGATAGTCTCACCGGTGATGTGGGTGGCCACGGCAGCCTCACCATGGCCTTGAGTGCCATCTTTAAGCTCTATACCAAATAAAATATTTTCTAATTGATGATGCTGGCCAATCGCGATGCGAAAGGGTTGGTTCAAAGGAGATCGGAAAATTTTGAGGGTGGTTTTGAAGATGAACGGCGGTTTATTCAATAATCACTGTCCTTGTCAATCGCCTTAACAAAGAACCTTTGTGCGTCCCCTGCCCCAAGGATAAGTCTGAGATGACAACCCGATCAAGGGCATAGTCCACTTCTTTTTGGTCCACGGTTTGTTTATAGCTGGTGGTGTCATGGATGGCATAGGGCTTTCCATCGATGATCCCTAAATAAAGCATGATGTGCCCCTTCATAGCTAAAAGAGTATTGCCTGCAGGGGCCTTGGTAATGGCTGAAATTTTAGCAGTATCATCACTTTTTTCGTCGAAATCAACAACACTGTTGCTGACCTGTGCCTGATCCTTGGAGTCACGCGGCAAGGAAATCCCAACAGTGGCAAAAACCATCTGTAAAAATCTAGAGCAATCTTGCTCACCATACATGTCTCCCCAGCCGTAAGGTTGATTAAGCATCATCAAGGCCTGTTTAAAAATATTCCGCGCGGTGAACGGTAGAAAACCGGGATTCACATCCTCGGCATTCATGTATGCCTGTTTAACCGCCAAGCTACCGTCGCTATCAACCACAGGAACGTTGACTGTCACGCGTCCGGCATCGATGCCAGATAAAGGAAGACGCATCCCCATGCGCACATAGTCATAGTAAACAGTCATCGCATCATCCAAAAAGACATCTGCCTTAGGTCTAAGCACCACCGCAAAATCACGGTCCTCGGCAAATTGCTTGACTTCATTAATATCCCCTAAAGCGACGTTCTTGGCCTCAACCCACCCATCGCTGATGTCCGTCAGCGCATAATACCAAAGGCCATCCGCGGAAGTATGAACAACCGCCACCGGGGTCCCCACATCCAAAGCGCTGTTTTGCAGTTGGTCAAACTCATCGTCATCCTTTTGTTCATATAACCCTTGCTTCGTTGGTAGAAAACGCTGGGAAGCATAATGCACCACTAGCCCATAGCGCGGCGCCACCCCCACCACCACCCCGCTTAAATTCATGTTGCGCTTGACATCATCCATGAAGCCTTGATCCTCCCTGACTCCAGCGGCCGTGTAATAATCTTTAGCCACGATATCCGACAGGGTTTTTTCAAGGGTATCCAGCAGTGATTCCGTTTTTAAATCCTGGATCACCGTAAAAATATCCTTAGTTAATTTATTCTGATTTCGAAGCCGGGCGTTGAATTGATCAATAGCATCAGGGCTCATGATCACCGCATCCGGAGTGGGGTGATGACTGATCCAAAAACCAGCTGTTTTCATCATGCGAAGGGAATGACCGATCAGCGAAGGGGCTTCATAATGAATCCGCTCTTGGGCTAAAACGCGGGAAGAAAGAAGCAGCAAAACAATAATGGAAAAAATTCTAAATTTCATAACCCCCTTGGCCTTATTAAATCGAATTTATTTTATCACAAAACGCACCAAGCCCCAAGGACGTTTACCTATTGTTTTTTGGCTAATGCCTGGATTATATACTATACTTACATCTAAGTCACCTAATAACCAATTTTCCGGATAACTTACCTGTGAAATCTTTGTATTTTATTTCTTTTTGTCTTTTTTTAACAATGGCCCATTCCGCTAGTGTTTTTGCGCAAAGCCCTGCTCAAAACACCTCATCCCAGGTCCTTCGTGAACAAGAACAGCAGAAAGAACATGATTTGTTATACGAAAAACTTTTTACGACACCCCGAGCATCAAGCATTGAAACCGGCCCTCAATCCCAAGAATCTAAAGAAACCCCACCTGTAAAAGTGTTTATCAAAAAAATCATCGTCCAGGGCGCCACTGTTATTTCCCAACAAGATATCCAGGCCATCACTGGTAAATTTGAAAACCGTGAAATGACCATCAAGGATATCCGGTCAATGATGGGGCAGTTAAACGCCCTTTACATTAAAAAAGGTTATATCACCTCCTTCGGCTATCTCCCCCCACAAAATTTAAACCAAGGCCAACTTTTAATTAAAATGTTTGAAGGAAAAATTGGTAAGGTGATTATAAAAGGCAATCATTATTTCAGCACTCAATCATTAAAGAAATACTCGACGCTGGTACAAGGTCAATTGCTTAATTATTATCCCCTTAAACACTATGTCGATTACCTAAACCGTAATCCTGACCGTAATGCCAGGGCCTCCATTGCCAGCGGTGTCGAGCCTGGGACTTCGGATGTCACCGTTAATCTCAAAGACAGGCTCCCTATACATTTTAAATATGATTACGATAATTACGGCTCAAAATACATTGGACGCAATGAATACCACACCACCATCTGGGACACTAATTTTCTCGGGGCTGATGACACCGCTTCTTATGGGTATCAAACCACTCCAGACCATCAACTTGTTGGCTGGAATGTGGGATATAGTTTACCGATTGGAACCCGAAATGCGTTAAACTTTTCTGCCCAGAAATCCCGGACCCATTTGGGCGCTGAGCTCAAGCCATTGGAAATTTACGCCAAAAGTAAGACCTACAGCGCCTCATGGGATACAACCCTTTTGCAAACACCGGCATGGAACGCCCATGCTAATTTAGGATTTTTGTACAAAGATAATATTGATTTATTTATTGAAGATCTCACCGGTGCTGGCCGTGACCGACTGCGCGAGGCCTCCTATGGCGGGGATATCAGCCATCTTGACCCTTTCGGGCGAACATATTTTAATGCAGCAATCCTCACAGGGATCCCTGATTTTTTAGGAGGACTAAAGCCCAAGGACCCTCGATCTTCTGTTCCAGGCAGCGGCGGAGAATTTACCAAGGCCACCCTGGATCTTATCCGTTTACAAAAATTACCTTTTGACACTGTTCTTATCTGGAACACCGAGACCCAGCAAAGCTCTGCAACCTTGCCTTCAGCTGAACAATTCCAAGCTGGTGGTGAGAGCAATAACCGCGGTTATCCGGCAGGTGATCTGGTGGGCGATGCAGGATATTCTTCAAGCTGGAACCTGGCCATTCCCTTATATCCCATCCCTCGGAACTGGAGAATTCCATTTACAAAAACTACTATTTATAATGGGATAAAATTTGTACCATTTTACGATTGGTCTAGAATTGTCACTTTTAAACCTTTAATCGGCGGGAAGAAAGTTCAAACCTTGCGTTCCGATGGGGTGGGCTTGCAGGCTAATATATCTGATGTTTTGTCATGGAAGATAGAATACGCTTGGCCCCTGAGCCAGCCTGCTTCAGATAAAAAGAAATCCCGCTTGCTAATGTCCTTATCATTACACTTCTAAAAACTAACTTTTATCACTAATTCTTTTTAGTATCGTTGGCAACGGTAATACTTGAATCTTTGGTATTTCCTGACAACGGATCAACACTTATCACACCAGCCGCTGGTTTTATCATAGTAGTTGAAAGAATCTGCGTGATGGATGAGGCTGACATAGCCGGACCTGCAACAACCGATGGATACGGCTGCTCTCCCCATGGGTAAGCGGGATAGGAGGCACACGTACTAGGACTGCCAATACAACCACTACTGTGATTTGCAAATATCCGTTTATACCACCACCCATTAGCTGTGCTTGCTCCTACACCAGGAAGTGAATTGGGGTCATTAGTCTGACTAGAGGCAATTGCTTGGGCATTTCCATTAGTTGTCGAAGCACTCGCACTAGAGGTGGCATCTAATATGCCTGGAACATACCCTCGATAACCCTTATTTCCAATACCTGCAGCATCAAGAATTGCCTGTGCATTCCCATTCGTTGTAACCGCTGTTACTGTAGAATTAAATATATTCCCGTCATTGTTAAGGCTGGCGCTGGCATCGCCATTGGTCGTCGTGGATGTTAATGTGTCATTTTGTGCCAAATATCCAAGATTAAGTTGTGTATTGGCTTCCCCATTCGTTGACGTTGCTGTCAAGGTTGAATTTGTCACATAATCAGATTCAGCTTCAAAATCAACCAAGGCAATTCCAGTGGCTGTGGATATTGCTGAAACAGAATCCGCGTTGCCGTTGGTCCATACTTGGGAATTACCACTGGCACTTGTCGCTGTTAGCGATAGATTTTTTAATATACGTCCCTCGGCATCTACAGTAGTATTACCATTATTGGCTGTGGCTGATACGGTATCCTTTGTAGGATTAGTAAACCCAATCGCCTCGAGATACGCCTCAGCATTTCCTGAAACGCTGGATACAGCTGAAATCATCGAATCTGTTGCACCTATATTAGCACGCGCATAGGCATATCCATTGTCTGAAGCGGCTGTCACGTTAGAATGAGACAAAGCACCTGAAGGCAGATTATAATTGGGTTGACCTCCAATAACAGCAGAGGCATTACCTGTCCCTGTAGATTTGGCTTGTACGGTAACTTTGTCTCCGGACAAAACATTATTCACCATTGCATAAGAGTTTCCATTAGAGGCTGTTGCATTGAAACCTGAGGAATCAGCAGTTAAACCATTATCCGCTACAGTGACCCCTGCTGCTCCATTTGAGGACGTTGCGTTTACTGATGAATTTGTCATTGAACTTTTCTGTAAACTGTCCCCTCCAGTTAAATTGGCTAAAGCGTCTCCGTTCGTTGCTGTAGCGTTAATGGAGGACTTATCTAAATTAAATTGATCACCAGCGTATGCCCACACTTGAGCTCCTGCCGCTACAGTTCCTGTCGCATTAATACTAGCATTTAAAAGACTAAAAGTTCCGTTGGCATTAATATTGGTTGAAGCTTTACCGGTATCACTTTTTGAAGAAGCATTGGATTTTGTGAGGGAAATATTATTTCCATTGATCAATGCCGATGCATTTCCTCCAAGGGTGGAATTCGCATTAAGAGCTGAGCTATTATTGAGGGACACATCTCCTGTTGGGATAGAAGAAGAACCATTGATAGATGCTGTTGCTTGCTTACCTATGGAGGTGGCATTAATGGATGAACCTGGTTGGCCAGACTGAGATTGATCCAACGTAATATTGCCGCCGCTTGTGCTGCTAACATCCGACGTAGCATCACCCTTATTATTACTGACGGTGGCACTATTGTTAGAGTTTAGTAAATTAATGTCGTTGGCTGCTGTTGCTTGTACCTCGGCATCGCCATTAGTAGATAATCCAGAAGAAGCAGAAATACCGGAAGACAATTCTGAAAAACTACCACCGGCTGAAATCTTAATTGAGCTATCCTGCCCGGCTTGGGACTGGATTTGGGTATTGGAAATGACTGAATTTCCTGAAGAATTCAGATTAATTGAGCTGGTCCCATCGCTGGACGTAGCATTAAAAGTGCCTGAATCAATATTCATACCCTCCGATGAAATCAGGCTGATACCCGCAGAAAGATCTCCTTCAGAGCTTACACTTGTCCCCTTTTCTAGGCTGAGCGCGCCAGTACTATTGACGGTAATGGTGCTGTTAATTCCCGAAGAAGCATCCATCGAAACATTGTTCAAATCCATCCCTTCTGAAGAAAGATTGATGATAAGATCCCCATTTCCTAAAGAGGGAAGGGTTGGTTGCCCCTCAGATACGTTTAAATTAGAATCAGCAATATTCATCCCCAGGGATGAAGAAATATCTATGGTCGCATGATCTGCAGCCGCCACATTCATATTGCTCCCATCAATATTAATCTCTCCGGAGCCAGTGCCTATATCAACCTTGCCTGTATTCCCAGTGGCTGAAAATATAGAACTGTTTATATCCGTATCAAAATCTGAAGTCATCGTTATCAATCCGCTCCCTTTACCTTGAAGTAAAACATTGGAAGGATTAGTACTATTGACCCTCATGGTGCTATCGGAAATATCAATATATTGTGAACTATTTAATTCAATACTTGAATCACCATCCTCACTCAAATTGTTAATCTCAGTTTCGCTGATAGATAAACCATCCCCCGCATCTACTTGAACAGACGTAACACCACCACCCATTTTCAAATTAGAATTCTGGATGACAACTGTCCCGTTTTGGGAAGTAATATCAGCAGATCCCGTCCCATCAGAAAGTGAAAGGGTATTGATATTATCATTGATAATATTAACTTTATCATCACCTGACAAATTAATATGGGCGTCTGCCTGACTTGCAGTTGCGGACAGGGTATTAGCAGAAGCAGATCCCAAATCTAAATTTCCCGAAGCATACAAACTAATATTAGATGATTCACCAGAAGCACTAAAAGTTGTATTATCACTACTTATATGGTGGAGATAAATATTGGATTCGCCTGCCTTAATATCGATGAGAGCGGCTGCATCTGACGCGTTGGCATTAAGCTGTATGCCATTTAGATTAATATCCCCTTCGTTTGATTGGAAACTGATAACAGCCCCGGAAGGACCTGCCCCCTTACTATTAAATGTTGATCCTTGGCTGACATTCAAACCTGATCCAACAATATCAATGGCAGCGCCCTGCCCTGAGGCAACAAAGCTTGAATTTGAATTGACGGTGATGGCTCCGCCTGAGCTTAGGTCAATGGCTCCCATATCAGAGCTTCCATAGGAATTAAGAACTCCTTTCGATATATTAATACTCCCGCCGCCGCTAAATGCACCTTCTGATTTAATATTAATTTCCCCTGCTCCATGTGCAATTGACCCCGCGGTCAAATGGCTATTGGTAATATTGACATGGTCCCCGCCTTCTAAATCAATCGTAGCATTCCCCTTCAGGGCCAGTGCATATAAATTTTCATTAAATAGATCAATAGATAAACCAATTAAAGTAATGCCGGCATCACCATCGGTTGGATTAACGGTGATACTTCCATCGGATAAACTAATGGGTTTATAAGGTGTGTCGATTTCAAATGAATTAGTTGATATGCTGCCACCGGCGGAAACCCCACCCCCAGCCGCACTATCAGAATTTGCAGAGAGTGTAACGCCTCCCTTATCGCCATTTAAGGAATTAGCCATAATAGTTCCCGTAGTGTTGACAGCATAAGCACCAGCCGGAAGATTATTCACATACGCTTTCAATAACACATTTCCGCCGTTGGCTTGTAATATCCCGCTATTTTGCAACCCTGCAGGATTGTGCACAAGCCTCCCCAGAGCTGAATAGGGGTTCCCCACAACTGTCGTGCTGGGCTGAGAAGCGCTATTTAAGATAATGTTGATACTATTATCAAGAGGTATAT
>Ga0207128_1097_pt1 | contig 17120 bp, 13 predicted proteins | sample Alteio_BWMinHeat_18_FD_153522 | JGI IMG/M metagenome (GOLD analysis project Ga0207128, IMG submission 153522) | Enriched cells from forest soil in Barre Woods Harvard Forest LTER site, Petersham, Massachusetts, United States -... | ecosystem: Environmental > Terrestrial > Soil > Temperate forest >... | reverse complement strand
ATAGGCCTCTTTCCTTGCTTCGACAGTGGACTCGGTTACCCTGGCGTCTTTCGCAGCATCCCACCATAAATAGACTAATTCGGAAACCTCGCCACCTGACCGGAGATAGGTGTTAATCCCTCTTAAAGCAATGGCTTGGCGTCCGCCATTTTCTACTGACTGTGTTATCAAAAACTCTCGGAGATTATCCGTGGCAGTCGCTCTATTTGCGGTTGTTAATTCCTGATGCTTTTGTTTAACAGCGGCGATAAATGCAGGAATTTTAGTATTATTCATTACTAGCGTATCTCTCGCTAAAGCACCTGCCTTCTCCGAAGCTGTCATATACCAGTATCTCGAAGCACACTCATTAGGCCATATACGTATTAAAAAGTCCTCTGGACTTTCTCGTTGTTGCCATTGCAGAGTAGGGGGAGTAAGCACATCTAAAAACTCATCCCAACGACGAACCACCATTTCCGCCAAATCACCATATCTTCCAGGCGCTTCTTTTTGTCGCTGTTTTTCTTTAAAAAAAGTTGCTATTTCTTCGAGTGTCTTATTCTTAGCCTCCATCGAGGCTCTATCATTTCGCCCAATGTTGTAAAGTGTGCCCTCAAGCTGAGCCTTCGGTCGCCCCTCTGGATCTAATTCTTGACCATAACGTTTCTTTAAATTCTCATTGGTGGTGGTTAAGGTAAAGTTCTCGGCTCGCATGGTGTTTTCTAGTTTACCCCATATTCTACCTTGAGTGGTGGTACCTGCATCCTCAAGCGTCAATTGCTTGAGTTGTTTCTGGGTTGCATCACGTTTGCCTTTATCTGCAAGCGCGCTTACCTCAGACCTGTGTTTTTCCTCTGTTTCTCTTCGATGACGTTCTTGGGCTTGTGCCTGCTCAAGTTGTCTTGCTCCATAAGTCAGGTTAAATTGCTCTAATGCCTGTCTTTGCGCTTCTAAATCAATCTCTTCACCGATGACGTCTTCAAATCTATATGACACAATCATTCTCCTCTTATTATGTGTATATTAATATTTATCTTTCAAAATTCTGGATTATTCTCAGAATGGTAACAATCAGGCCAAAGAAAGTCAACAAAATTTAAGTTCTTTTTAGCAATTATCTTATTATCTCTTAATAGGTGTAGCCTCACTCTGAATGAAGAGATTATATACACCCAAACAAGGAGAAATAGTTAAATTAGCCTTCTTTTTCCTAGAAATATTTTGGTGTTACCGGGGCCATTAAGACACCGGTAACACCTGTTTGAGATTTTCTATTGTCCTAATTTGGCAGTATAGCGTTCTTCAGGAGACTTACCTTGACTGTCCCGCTGCGTTCGCCATTTGTCTCCCAGTCGTGCATTATAAAGTGTCAATACAAGATTTGACCCCGTATAAGCCGCATAGTGCAAGGGAGTAGAGCCGATCCCATCTTGAGAATCCAGTGAAGCACGGGCATCCAATAGAGCGGTGGCCACTTCCTGTCGATTCTGTCCCTGAGGTAGATAATTAAACGCTAAATGAAGCGGCGTTTGTTGGGACTCATTTTTAAAGTTAGGATCAAGACCCGTTTGCAAGCAAGTACGGGTTTGCTCAACTTCTCCCGCATTAACCGCTGCTAGTAATCGGTCTTTTAAGGGTTGAACCGATTCCTTCCAGATGTCTTCTGGTGTCTGCCCTTTCTGATCCTTACTATTATTCCAATGCCAAGTTGCTCGTGGCCAAATTTCCAGCACCTTTCGTGAACCTGAATAAGCTGCTGTGTGTACAGGTGTCGACCCAATGCCGTCTGTAGCCTCCAATGATGCATTATTTGCACACAACGTCCGTGCAACATCTTCAAAGTTTCGACCTTTGTGTGCGTTATTAAAAGCCAAGTGCAAGGGTGTTTGCCCTCCATCATTTTTAACATTCGGGTTCATCCCTTGACGGAGGTAGTCTCGAACTTTCTCTGCATTCCCGGCCATTACTGCTGCAAAAAAAGGTTCTTTAAGTTTTTGCGTTAGCGCTTCTTTGTAAACATCTTCGGGGGTCTGGCGGGCATGGTTTCGATGCTCTCGCCATCCAGTCACTACAGCTTGATTAGTAGTTAATAAATCTAATGCCCTCCTTGTCCCCGATTGTGCAGCATAATGTAAAGGTGTTGAACCTGAGCCGTCTGGAACCAATAACGAAGCCCCTTTCTGCAACAAGGCTGTTGCCATGTCACTGTATACTGTTTCTTGGGTAGGTCGACTACACATTAAATGAAATACTAAATGTAATGCGGATTGTTGATGTTGATTCCGTTGATTAACATCAAATCCCTTAGCATCAATACATTCTTGCAATTTCTTGATATCACCTTCTTGAATGGCTGCAAAAAACGCAATCTTCCTAGTTTCATGCGACTGCTTGTCTTCTCGACCCCTGGTGAACTCGTCAAAATCTACCCACTGCAATTGTCCTAAGGTTAGCTGTAGTAAACGTTCTAGCTCAGCCTTCTCCCTCGCGGGGGGTGCCATAAACTTCTTTCCAATATCATCGGCCCAAAATGATTTCTCAACCTCAACCACAAACGCCTTAAATAAAGCCAATTGTGTAGGAGTGGCTACAGCATTTTGTATGGCTTCAGCTGCTTCACTGATCGCTTTTTGATCTGCCTCACGTTTGCTTAAATAAAGACGTTTTGCTGTCTGGCCGCGAACCATTTCATCAACGAAAATGTTCAACTCGGTCACAAAAACGTTAGCGGGATGCTTAGCATATAAATTTTCTCTAAAGGATTCTGCAAATTTATTCTTAAATCCTGTAGTACAGGCAATTCTATCGTTCCGACCCCAATCATCTATCCCAGCATCATTCTCCCGATTATGAGAGCGTACAGAGCTCTCTAGAGCAATAGTGTAGGCCTCTTTCCTTGCTTCGACAGTGGACTCGGTTACGCTGCCGTCTTTCGCAGCATCCCACCATAAATAAAGTAGCTCCGCAATTTCTTCACGGAAATTTACATGGCTGTAAGTCTGAAGCCCTCTTAAAGCAATGGCTTGGCGTCCGCCATTTTCCACTGACTGTGTTATCAAAAACTCTCGGAGATTATCCGCGGCAGTCGCTCTATTTGCGGCAGTTAATTCCTGATGCTTTTGTTTAACAGCAGCGATAAATGCAGGAATTTTAGTATTATTCATTACTAGCGTATCTCTCGCTAAAGCACCTGCCTTCTCCGAAGCTGTCATATACCAGTATCTCGAAGCACACTCATTGGGCCATATACGTTTTAAAAAGTCCTCTGGACTTTCTTGTCGTTGCCATTGCAGAGTAGGGCGAGTAAGCAAATCTAAAAACTCATCCCAACAACGAACCACCATTTCCGCCAAATCACCATATCTTCCAGGCGCTTCTTTTTGTCGCTGTTTTTCTTTAAAATAAGTTGCTATTTCTTCAACTGCCTTATTCTTAGCCTCCATCGAGGCTCTATCATCTCGCCTAATGTTGTAAAGTGTGCCCTCAGGCTGAGCCTTCGGTCGGCCCTCTGGACCTGATTCTTGACCATAACGTTTCTTTAAATTCTCATTGGTGGTGGTTAAGGTAAAGTTCTCGGCTCGCATGGTGTTTTCTTTTTTACCCCATGTTGCACCGTGAATGGTGGTACCTGCACCCTCAAGCGTCAATTGCTTTAACTGTTTCTGGGTTGCATCACGTTTGCCTTTATCTGCAAGCGCGTTTACCTCAGACTTGTGTTTTTTCTCATTTTTATCCAATTCATCAAATTGCAGCATTATTTGTGCAATTTCTCTCTCTTGCCTGGACTGTTCAAGCCGCTCCATTGCGCGCTTTTGTTCAGTAAGATCGACTTGGGGTCCGTCTTCCCCTAAAGCCCTTAAAATTTCATCCAAATCACTCTGTCTAGATGCCATGATTATTCTCCTCTGTTGTCACTATTATTAAATTCTAACCAAAAATTAAGTTTAAGTAAGATAAATCTTCTAAAAATCAGTTAGTTAACTCGTTTTCTTAAAGCTCATGTTTCTATATAATATCATAAATGAAGCAGCACAAGTAAAGGCCCTCACGTCCCTGCCACTATCCTCTTTTTTATATTTGGCCCCCCACACACATTATTGCTTTAAAGACCTCTCACAAATGATAACTCGTTGGTAAATAAGATCCACTCTCTTATCGCATGTAAAATTGGCAAGATCAACTTGAAAGAATTCTTTATTCTCCTTAATTGACTTGTCAAGGTCAGAGTAATATGTTGCAAACATAATGGCACTATATCTTTCGATCTTCACCGGATTATTAGCATAAAACTCCGCTGATCCACCAAATAGAAAGTTTACATTTGGAGACATTGTCGCAATAAGTACACTATCAGGATTACGCCAACCGTGCAGGCCACTTCCTCCCTTCATAATTGCTGAATCTATTGAAACAGGGCGAAAACCATTCGAGGATACTAGCCATAAATAATCTCCACTTATTTTTCTTTGTTCATCACGGAGAGTGTTTTGAACAATCGTATTCCGTCCAATATCGTTAATATATTGATAGATCACATTAAAAGTTGGATAAGAATAAATAACTAATATTACAGAAACTGTGGTGATGATTATGGGGGGAAAATAAATGCTGAATTCTAATTTAGATAAATAATTTTTCAAAGGCACACACATTATTCCCCATAAAACTAATTCTGTGTATAAAATTGATTCAAACATACTCCCTGGATAATCACGGTTAAAAATAAACCAATGGTACATTACACTTCCGACCAGCAAGGGAATTACAACAGAGAAATCAATGCGGCTTCGTACAATAGCAAAACTGGCCAAAACAAAAAAAGGTGTGCAATATATTATTTTAGCAACAAGCGCTACTTCATTTGAAAGAAGTTTATCGCTTAGCCATTTACTCCAAGTGGTATTAACTTGACTAACCCCACCCCCCGTTTCAATGAACAATCCAAGATCATGAAAATAATTCGCAATAAAATCCACATTCTGATAGTAGACATATAATAAAATAAACCATACTAATCCTCCAATCACAATGCTAGAAAGAAAATGTGGAAGGGAACGTCTGAAGGAACTTGCAGCTAAAATCCAAGACAAGCAAACAGTAATAGGTAAAATCACCAGAGTAATTTTTGTTGCAAGAGCCACACCAAAGAAAACGCCTAAGAAGAGTGTTTTAGTTGAATTCCAATGGAATTTTGAATTGGTTAAGCGCACATAACAGCCCGCTGCAATCAAGGTTAATCCTAGGGTTATCAGAATGTAATCAGGTTGCAACAGAACAACAAACCCATTAAATCGAGGCGCGAAAAAAGCAAAGCTCCAAAATAAAATTGCAATGATTTTATAAAAATTCCTTAAAGGCGTTACTGCCCACGTAAAACAAATAGCATTAAATAGATGAAAGAAAAAAACTGAAATATACGAAAAAAGATCAATTCTGGGGAAAAGTTGAGTAGGAGGATATCCTATGAAACTTAATATGCGCTGAATTTGTTGATGAAAGATATCAGTAAACTGCCCTTGTGGTAAGAATAAGTAGGTTGAAGGTTCATAAACTTGCCGCAAGGTATAAAAATATCTATAGCCAAGGCTTTCTTCATATAAACCAGATAGAGTATAACGGTTCATCATTATTAGAATGATAGGATAAGTGGTTGTTAATAAAAAAAGAAAAAAACTAACACTCACTCCCATATTGAAATTCCGTTTTTTCATAAATTAATGCCCCATTGCGCGTTTCGGCCCATCAAGATTGATTTGACCCGCGTTAGTGAGAGTCTTTAGAATTTCACTCATACCAAAAGTCATCATTATTTTCCTATCTATTTAATCTCTAATATTAAGTTCTTACCAAAAATTAAGTTTAAGTCAGCTATTCTGGCTTTAGCTAAATACCCCATTTTATAAAAGCTAACGTTTATGATAATACCACACCTTTCTGCCGCCCATCGTAAAAGAGTAAAAGGAGGAAGAGTTTTTAACTTAAAGGCCACTTCTAAAAGAATCGTCCACCCTCTTGCTAAGTTAGTTTGAAAGATGGATGGTTTTCCTAATCTAGATTGCGGTCCAATCATAAAGGCTATATCTCTTAAAGAATTCTTATGAAATGCATAATAGGCATAGCTTTTTTATGCTATGTTCATTATACTGATGACTCCTACGTAGAATATTGAAAAAGGTTAGTTTTTTAAGAAATGGGTTTCTATTCGGCTAAAATGAATACGGGCTTTAAAACAAACCGTACAATAGACACCCTCTATCAGAACGTATTACCTATAAAGATCTTCTCTCACCTTGTCACTTCTCTATTTCTTTGGGTCGGAATAGCGTGGCCTTGGTTACTTTTAAAAATGAACGACATTTCGCAAATCGGTTTTAATGAGGAAAGTATTGGATACCGTTACTTTCATTCATTACGCCTCCTCTATGGAGACAATGAATTCCCATGGTTACCTCAGGGCCAATTTACAGGTTTATTTCACATCATTATACAATGGCTACTTACAGTTTTTGGTTATCCCATTGAAAACAGCAGAATACGAATAGATATTTTTACCGATCTCGCACTTGTCATGCAATTTACTTTAATTGCCATCACCTTTTTATTTTCAGTCTCAAATTTAAATTTCACAACAAGATTAGCAATAGCTGCCTTATTTTTAATGGCTTCTTATGCTCAATCAAGCTTTAATTGGGGCATGCACCTTTTTACACCCGATTATCTTATTTGGGTTCTTATCCCAGCATGTATTCTAATTGGGACGATGGTGAGATTAGGCAAATCACAAGCTGCTCCAAGTGCATGGGCATTTGCCCTATTAGGGTTATTCACGGGAATTTTAGCGGCAATCAAGATCACCTATTTAACCTTTTCTATTACTCTTTGGATCACAATGCTTTTAAAATTAAATCGTCTAAAATTTCAGCTTAGTAATAGCTTAATTGTTGCTTTCGCTGCCTTAACCACTTTCCTTCTGATTATCTGGGCCTATTATAAATTTAATTTCGAACACACTTACATTCATCTACAGAGACTGAGCGAATTCACAAGCAATCCATGTCATAACGCATATTTTGATTTAGCTTGGAAATGGCTTACTACAGAGAGTTTTTCTTGGCCAATTAGTTTTATTACAATATCCATGCTAACGCCTTTATTGTTTATTTATGGTATGATTTTTCATGTTACCCGCCGTCAAAGCTTTGTTTTATTAGTTGGATCTTGCCTCTCGAGCTACATTTGCTGGAAACGATTTTATGGCGCAACTTTTGTTGAAACAAATGCGTTCGCTGCAGCCGCAATTGTTTTGTTCTTTCTATTAATATTGCCACCCCTTATAAGAAAGCGGCCACTCAAAATCAAAAGACAATATTTTCCACAAATTTCCGTGATTAAGCATTGCCTTCAATTAGGAATGGTTCTTATTTTAATATCTGTTGCTTATTCGGAGAGTCAGAAACTACCGCTAAACGTATTTGGTCCCATGGCCAGAACAGGAGAAAGTGATAAAGCCCTCACTCATTTTTTAGTTTCTCAAGGAGGTAAAACATTATTCCTCATTCCAAATAATGCATTTAGACCTTTAACAATTGATTCCGCCATACATAAAGGAGGAACTGACACCTATTCTAGGTGGGGACAAAGTAAATTAATGAACAGTCTTTTTTCTGATAGATGGTATATTCTCGGAGAAGGCCTACCTGGAACTGGAGACAATCCTGTTCTGGATAGTTTCCATAACATCGTTTTTACTTATTTCCCGCCCGAACGAGACTCCGCCATTAAGGATTTATCAAGATTTGGCATTAATATTATTAACTTCTCATGTCCATTTGAAGCTAAGACTGGAAATCAAGCAATAATCGTTGCCTGTACAAAGAATAAATAATCAAAACCTGTTTTAGTCGATTTCTCATTCTACCGAGAAATTATTGATTTGTGGAATAAGCTCTTCAAAAATGTCGCTATTTTAATTAATGATTTGCCCCTTTGGGTCAGTAGAATTGCGCCCTCTACATTACGTGTAATTAAACCCACGTGTTCCAGCCTGATTAATCGCATCAAGACCATGTCTTTTGGCTGATAGACAAGGTTTAATTCTGACTCTTGACAAGGAGCTTTCTGTAATAATCTCAATATTTTTATTGACACACTACCAAGCGATAAAGTAAATAAAAATATATATAGTTCACAAACCAAGGCAAACCAAATAATAGCAGCAATAGTTGCGGAGGCGAGACCAAACTCTGATATTAAATGGAAACTCATCATTATCCCTATGAGAAATCCTGACAATAAAAAACGTATTACCGCATTATTAACCACTCCATAGCGACCAAGAATGGCGTTAAAAATTATTGCCACTGTGAGATAAGAAAAAACCATCAACATCCACATGATTATTCTCTCAATGTAGTGCCGGCAAGATTTGCAAGAAATTCGGAAAATTTACTTACCCTATTTCCAATAAAAGTAAGGTGAACAGTAGAATCTTCGCGTTTAATAAGTTTCAAAGAAATGAGATTTTCAATGCGAGACGTTTGTTTTTCGATTCCTATTTCTTCGAACTTAATAAGGTCTAATGGTTTTTTACTGTTAGCCAAGGTCGCATTATTTATTTCAAATAAAATACCAAGAGAATAGCCCCCTTGAGTAATGGACCAACACTCTAAAAAGGTTAAGCTGTAAATTCCCTGAACACCTAAAATGATAGCGTAATCTGTTACACCATGCGCGAAAGGAATTTCCTGGATAATATAGAGAATGGTGCAATAGGAAATAGTCACCACCAAAGCAAACACATGATAAAGGAATATGCCTCGTTCAGTGTAAATATAGCGTTTCAAAAGACAGGAATAAAACAAAAAATGCAGCAATAGAAAGCAAAAAATCATTTGTTTGATGTCCTATTTTTAGTATGGCCCTTTAAAGGTATCATCAGGATCAATTGCACCTATTCGCTCACTTGATTTACCCATCATACCCAATGCCGCTTTTGCTATTGTTGAGGGCTTAGGATAAAAAGCGGTTTCTAAGGAAAGTGATACCGGTGCTGGACAATTTGCCAAACTGATGCGTATAACAGGAGCTTTTAGCGAATGTAATGCCTTTTCTGCCGCCAATGCAGCAATTTCACTTGTCATACCGCACATTTCCCACGAAGTGTCCACAGCAATCAATCGTCCCGTTTTCTTAATTGAATTTAGAATGGTTATTTCATCCAGTGGTCTTAAGGAACGAATATCAACAACTTCTACTGATATTCCTTCTTTTTCCAATTCTTTGGCTGCAATCAACGATTCGTGTACCATTAATGAAGTTGCAACAATTGTGACGTCCGTTCCTTCGCGTGCAATGGCAGCCTTTCCAATAGGGGTGGCTATATATTCTTCCGAGACTTCGCCTTCTATATTATAAAGAGCACGATGCTCTAAAATAACAATGGGGCTATTGCTCTGAAGCGCCGCAATGGTGAGACCCTTGGCATCACTGGGGGTAGCAGGTAAAACAACTTGCAAGCCAGGGAAATGCGCTAATACTGCATGAAGACTTTGTGAATGAGTAGCTCCTTGACCCCAGCCCTTGCCTACAATGGCCCGAAATACGATCGGTAACTCTCCCGCATTTCCTCCATACATATATTTCCATTTGGCTGCTAAATTGATCATTTGATCAAAAGCCAAAAACATAAAATCATTACGGGGATGAAAAATAACGGGCCGTTTTCCCATGGCCGCAGCCCCAATGCCAATACCTGTCAAGGCATTTTCCATTGAAGGGGAATCAAATACTCTTTGAGGCCCGAAACGATTAAAAGCCTCGGTCGTTGTACCAAATACGCCGGAAGAGTAATCCACTGAAATGCCTGTAACAAAAATGTTTTTGTCGCGCTCCATTGATTGCACTAAACCTTCAGCAAGCGCTTGCCAATATTTTAAAGTTCGCATTTTAAGATTTCCTCTTCACATTACATAACATTTTCAAATAAAGTGGCAGCTTCGGGCCAATTTGTTTGTTTCGCCTGGCTCACTTCCGCTAGAACTTTTTCTTTCGTTTCTGCTTCCCAAGTATTGAGTTCATCCACACTTGCGAATTTATTTTGAAGAAGAAACTGTGCTGACCGCTTGATAGGACATTGTTGCATCCACTGATTCAATTCTTCAAGAGAACGATAATTTCTGTTTTGCTCATGATCAAAATAGGGTCCCACATGTTCTCGCCAGCGATATGTCATAAACTCAATGAAAAATGGACCCTTTCCAGCTCGGATCTCTCTTAAGGCTTTAGATGTTTGATCATAGACAGCATTAACATCATTCCCATCTATTTTTTCTGCCGTAATTTTAAAAGAACGAACTCGCTCACAAAGCTCTGTTCCAGCAGGTTGACGTGTTGAAAGCGGGCTTTCGGTTGAATAAAGGTTATTCTCGCATACAAATAAAACGGGTAATTGATGAACAGAGGCGTAATTTAAACTCTCGTAAAAAGCCCCTTCTTCACAGGTAGCTTCCCCAAAAAAAACAAACAGCAACATGAGGTTTACCGTCCATTTTAAAGGCCAAGGCACTACCTGTTGCAACGGGTATGGTTTGAGCCAAAATGGCTGAGGAAATAATGAAACCTTGTTCGCGCGCGGTAAGATGGACCGATCCCCCTCGCCCTTTTGAGCAACCTGCTTCTCGTCCATATAGTTCAGAAGCTAACTTGAATAAGCTGCCGCCCTTAGCCAAGTAATGGTTGTGGCAGCGATGATGAGTATAAACAACATCATTAAGCGAAAGAGCCTCGCACACACCCACAGCGACTGCTTCTTGGCCAGTACCAAAATGCGTGGGGGTACGCATTTCTTGGTCTTTATATAAGCCGGCTAATGTTTCTTCGCTATGACGCAGCCATAATAACTTCTGGTATAAATGCCTAAAATGATCTCTCTTTTTTAATAAGGAATCCTGAGACGCATTTACCTCTAACACTTCACTCATTTCTATCCCCTCTAACTTGCGGTAGCTTACTATTCTATCGCGCTCCTAGGTTAATACCAAGATATAAAAGAGGGCCCTTGCAAAAATAAGTTAGTAAGCAAATATAACCTCAAGGGTAGATTAATGCCTGCTTTTTAATGCAAAACCCGGCTCTTCAATAAGGACCCCACGTTTGGTCTTGCGTGCGTTTAAGAACAGGAAAAAACCAGGAAGACTAGCAAACAAATGGGCGATCCCAAATGAGACCGATACTGCAAAAACCAAATCGGAAGGGACATTAATAAGTGAAAAACCTGCTAACATGGCGCTTTCACGAACACCCCATCCTGCAACTGAAATTGGGAGCATTGAAATAAACATCACGGGGATGGTTAAGACAACGCACCAAAAAAAACTTATCGAGCTACCGTAGGATTTGAAAAAAACAAACATAGCCAATATATTGGTAAAATGAATTCCGATACTTGCCAAAAATGAATAACTAGAATTTCTTTTCGAATTTAAAAGATAACGGCTATTTGAAAATAAATCTAACGCCCAACCAATCCATTTTATTTTTTTAAATCGAGAAGGCAATCCCCCTAATAAAAAGAATGAGAGAGCGCCTATTCCACACCACGCCACTAAAAAAATTACACCCAATCTCATTTTCTCATCAGAGATTATTTGCAACAAAGGCATCAAACTTAAAAAGAGCAGGAAAATAAGTGCAATAAAACCCACAATACGATCTAACAACACGATGTGAAGAGCTGCATGCGTATTATGAATATATTGTCGCAAACTCCATATTCGCATCGCATCTCCACCTACAAATGAAATCATTACTTGAGCAAAAAAACTACCAATGAAACTAATTTTAAGAGCAGATTGCCAGTTAAGATTCATCTGAAATAGTCTTGTTAGATATATCAAACGAAATCCCACAATAAGGTTTTGCAACAAAATAATAGCTACGGCCAAACAACTCGCATAAAGACATTCCGGCGAGAGAATAGTTTCTTTTATTAACCCAAAATCGACCTTAAACAAAAAAAGACCAATTAAAACAATACTAAATAAAAGTTTGATCAGAGTTCCTAACATAAGTGAATTCTATTCCTCTACAATCTCGATATTATTGTTTGTTAATAAATTCTTTTTATGGGTTACATTTTTTTCCTTGCTTTCGTTCCACAATGATTGCATTTCAGAGACGAATGGTTTCAATTCTTCAACAATAATGTGTAAATTTTTTCTCACTTCTTCTCTTCTTTCTGGCGTTATTTCCTGCAGAACGGAGGCAAATTTGGCAATGGTAAGAGAAGTTTGATTGGGATCAGTTAATATTCTATTTAAGCTGGATGAGGTTTCTGAAACAGCTCTTTCTAAATGACTCACAGTTTTAATGACCGGCGATATAACAAAAGATAAAGGAACAAAGACAATCCCAACCACAATAAGCGTCTTTATAAAAAACGAAAAATTGTTAGAGGAAGAATTGAGAGGGGTGTTAGACATTTTAAAGACTTCGCCGGATTGTAAAGCTCTCTCATCACTACTTAGGCCTAACCCCTTTGTTTCATTTGATAGCACTCCCGACTGTGGGGGTGTAATACCAACTTTTTTACATCGTTCCAAAAAAGCTGATCGCATGGATTGCAGCTCATCATAGGCCTTCACCAAATCAGCGGATTCGCTCACCAAATTGAGGGATTCACAAATCATAAAAAAGTGACCGTTTTCCTTTTTAACTATAGTTTTATAGTCCGTAGCCTCATTCATCATTCAATACTTTCCCTTTAATTCTCACAAAAAATCCCAGACAAAAAATTTAGCAAACAGGTAGCAGTTTAACTTTTTCCTCTGGTACGGCAAAAATATTCTTGAAATTAATATTGCAATGTGTTTTATCTAAATAGGTAAAAGAAGGGGTCGGATAATTAAAAATCAGAAGTTTATATGAAAGTTTTGAAAAAAATGAACAAAACCTCTCTAGATCTGAATGGCAGATTTCAACCATCACAAACGGACGATATTGCTTGATACTTTTCTCTGCACCTAACAACACTTCAAAATCATGGCCTTCGGCATCAATTTTTATAATGCCGGGATGAATATCAAGCTCATCAAAACACATGATAGGAGCTTTTACTTTTTCCAACCTTATTTTCTTGGCAATCCGACTACCAAATGCCCTTTCCACTGCACTCACAACCTGATTCTCGCGGGTAGAAGTAAAAGTATGTAACACTACACCTGAATACACTGGCGTATAAAAAGTAAGTTCTGTTTTAGCATCACTTAAACCCACCAATTTATAATCAAATAAGCTTAAAGTTTTCTTTAATTTTTTAAGGTTAGGTTCATGTAAAGGATTAGGTTCTAATGAAATAATAGGAATGGTGCTATTTAATTTACGAAATGATAAGGCTGATATACCTGAATTTGCTCCCACATCCACAAACGCTCCTTCCGAAAACGGACAAAAATACTGTAATGCAAAGTAACTTTTATCATGGGGTAATAAAAAGGAAAGCTTATGAATTAAACGCCAGGCCAAGAACCAGGTGTAGGGATGCTGTTCAACTAACCTACCTAACCGATATTTGAGAGAGGATAACATGCGACTTCCAGCTAATCTAAAATTAAAAACACGGTTGTATTTTATATAATTGACTTTAGTAATGACAACTTAAACAGAAAAAAGAAAGAAAACTTACTTCTATTTAAAATTAAGTTGGATACCCCTAATTGACAAGTCCAATGTTTCTGATACCCTCCTCCGATACTTCAAAAGGTTTACTCATAATTTTATTTCCAACCATTTCATTTGAATGAGGTGTCAGCACTACAACGTAATACCCAAGAGGAAGTTCTATCTCTGCTTCACCTCCTTTAACAGATGTTGTTTGATAAGCCTTGGATCCCACTTCATATTCATTATTCTCGACCAGAACCCGAAAGACCTCAAGAATAGAAGCGCTTTCTTCCTTGCCATCTTGTTGCTTATAATGGTAGTTAATCGCTAAAACAGCGCCTGTCTTATCAGGTTTATTTTCTTTAGCCTTTATATGAATATGTTCTCTGTCCTGAAATCTACCTAAATAGGGAGGGAAATTCCAATCTAATTTCACTATCGTCCAACTATCCTTCACGGATTCATCACGTTTAATAATTTCGTGATTCAATAAAGTTTTTCTCTTTGCTAAAAGCTCACTGACCAACCTTTTGTGTGAGCATCCCTTATAGCATCCTTTGCCCGTTAACTCCCGCATTACCGACTCAAAATTTTGCTGATTAAAACATATATAGAGTTCCGGTCGCGAATACTGAGGATTAATTTTTCTGTCTCTAAACCAGAAATATTGCAAATTCGTAAGAGGTCTATAACCCCTTTCTTCATTCAAAGCAAATTTACTATAATCAAAATCGTCATCAAAATAAGACCAGGAATTCGTTTGCACAGAAAATGGCATAGAATAGGTATTAGAAACAGATGATTTTCCGTAAAATTCAGGTTCTCTCAGCATTTTAACAAACCCAAAATGAGTGGGGGGCAAAAGATTGATATACTGATATTGAATAAAAAACCAATGATAAAACAAAAAAGAACAAGTTATCATACAACAAAATGCAGTTGTCCCAAGCGTAATTAATTTGAAAGAAGGTGATGCCAATCTCTTCTTTATAAAAACATTATTCATGACAGGTCTATATATTAAGGCATAAGCTCTAAAAGTTTGTACGATTTGCCATGAAATGGTTAAAACAAAAAAGAGCCCCAAGGCAATAATGGTATTAAGTAAAAAAACATAAAAAGGGGCATACCTCGTTAAATATCCCGAATAAACATATCCAGGAGACAAAATATAAACTATTGTATACGCAATAAACCCTGATATCAAAAACTTCGAGAGATATCCAAAAGGCTTTTCTTTCAAAACTTGAAACTGTATTTTATCTCTCACCAACGACATAGAAGTAAATAGAAAAACAAGAAAGATAAATAACCCCTTCCAAACCGATATAGGCAAATCGGTCGATAACTCTTGAAACCATATTCGCATCATATCTTGGTTATATAATGATGGCTGTTTCCTCAGTATCAGTGCAATAGAAAGCAAAAAAACAGCTGTGATGAATACGATTTTTGAAGAATAGCTAATGTGTTTAGCAAGGTTTAATGTTAAGAGCTTTGAGAATTTCGTTATTAAATATCCACTTAAAATAGATAAAATAGCGCAATTTAAAAAATAATAACGACCGATTTCAGGTATCCCTTGAGAAACCAAGCCACCCATCAAGGATTGATTGAAAGTTATACATACCCAAAAAGCAAATAGTGGCAAAAATAAAAATGCAATAACTTCGTTTGCATCAAGCCTCCGTGAAATGTGAGGGAAAAATCTTATAAACCTTGATGGACGATTAATTGCTTGATCACTATTAACGAATATAAAAAACCCGAGAATGAAACTTATTAAAACTATTAAACTAAAAACAGGCGTATAGATTTGGAATCCATACATAAAAAAACTTTTAACATAAGAAATAATATCTCTGAACTTAGCGCCATCTAGAATGTTATAAAAAAAAGCAACGTTTAAAGAATCATAAAAATTCATTAACATTTTCTTAAGGGCGATGGGATCGGAAGCTTCGTTTCTGGCCCAAAGTGTGAATTTAAAATCTCTTATGACAGTATCAAAACCCATATAGGCCGACAACTGCATGAACAATATACCTACACCCAATAACATTCCAGTAAATTGAGCAAAACCCCCTAATAGGACATTTTTGAACGACTTACGAAAATATAACAGCAAGGTATACAATCCTGTCCATGCTGTAACAAAACCAGCAAATACAAGCTCACCATAGAACAAACACGCAGCATTGAGAGCCGTTAGAAATATCCACCATTTCTTATGCGAACCGGATAGGCCATGTACACACAATAAACTTGAAAAAACAAAAAATGCATGCCAAACCCGATATGTGACAACATTCCATTGTGCAAATAATATGTAATCCGTCATTAAAATGATGCTGGCCAACACTGAAAACCAGATGGAAAATCGAGCAAAATAATGATAAACAAAAAATAATGAAGCAATACCTATTGTAAAAGTAGTAATGAAGATCTGACTTTCGATGCTGCGCGCCCCTAAGGCAAAAAGAACAAAAGCATAAATGCGAGGCCAATTTCCTTGATGCGAATGAATAACAGGATGGGCGTCCGGAAAGGGGCTAAAGGCCTCGTCCGTTAATCCAAAACTTTTCAGTAGGTCCCCGTGATAGAGATTGTAAGCATGACCCAAAGAAGAGAATGACTCGTTATTATCCATTACATAGGGAATAAAATCAGTTAACCACAAGAGTAAACCATAAACGAGGACATAACAGGCTAAAACGAGCACCAAGCCTCCCCAGTAAGACTTGAATACTGGCATTCTATTATGCCAAGAGCCTGCTAGGTTATTTACTTCCTGCATCAAGTAGCGCCTACTTTTAACTTATCCAGTGAACAAAAAAGCTCTTTGAGCCCTTGAGATAGTCTTTTTAAATTTAAAGAGGGAAAAGCTGATTTAAGATATGTAATATCAAAGTTTCTATGCAAAATGGGCTGCATTCTAGAATGGAATTCAAGACTAACAGGTCCTGAAATTAATTTAATCATTTCTGCCAATTCCCTAAAAGTAACACTCTCGCCTGTGGCAAAATTAATTATCCCATGAGAAGCATAGCACAATACTTGAATTAATAATTCCACAACATCCTCAATCGCAATAAAATCCCGCTTCTCCTCTCCTTCACCAAAAAGCGCTATCTTTCCGTCATATACTGCAGAACGACTGAATCGATTTGGGCCATATGGGTTGTGTGTATTACTAAATCCGTATATTTGCGTAGACCGAATAATCGTTAAAGGGCTATTGCGAATGGTCTGTTGAAACATTATTTCCCGGCTGGAATGCATATTGCTGTATAGCCCGCTACCACCCAAGCAAGATTTTTCAGAAATCGTTTCATGGAACCAAGAATAAACCGCATCTGAACTAAAATAAACAACTTGTGAACAGTCCACTTTAATTAAAGCATTACAAATATTTTCGCCTATTCGAATGTTCTTAATGAAATCACTGCTGCCCATTCTATTATTGCCCGCAAAGGTGG
>Ga0207128_1096_pt1 | contig 17284 bp, 14 predicted proteins | sample Alteio_BWMinHeat_18_FD_153522 | JGI IMG/M metagenome (GOLD analysis project Ga0207128, IMG submission 153522) | Enriched cells from forest soil in Barre Woods Harvard Forest LTER site, Petersham, Massachusetts, United States -... | ecosystem: Environmental > Terrestrial > Soil > Temperate forest >... | reverse complement strand
GTCTCTACGTTTATTACGAGAAAAGAAGCGGACGGTTCTGTCCAAACAATACAGGTGGATGCGAAGTCTCTTAAGCGCGCAGATATGACCTATCATCCCACCAACGGCAAAATTCAGTCTGGAGTGTTCCTTGTTCCAACAAATCTTCCAGAGGAAGCTTTGGGTCGATTCGATGAGGCAGCCAAAAAGATGGCAGGGCGTCGTGATGACACCTGTGTCAACACTAACTGTCGAGTGTTGAAGGAGGCAGGTTTCTCCATTGAAGCTGTGAAGATGGAGGATATCATCTTCCCCACCACACTCATGGAGCACCTTCTGTTCCGGAACGTCTTTTACACGGATTTGGCAGGCAAGAAGCACAAAGTGCATTTTGCCATTCTGAACACCACGCAGCATAAACTCGAGGAATACTTCGAAGAGGTAGACTTGGCTGTTGTCGGCACGCTACAGCGTCATGCTCGACGTAAAAATGATACCGAGGAAAAGATGGAAGCGCGTGGACTTGCAGGACGAGCGCTGGTCGATCAGGAGAAGGAACGTCTCTCCAAAACTCCATTAGCTCAGCGAATAAATGATGAAGATTTAGGACGGCGTAAAATCAGCGTCTCAGTTCCTTCTTTCTTCGGTGAAGTTGCTACCCGTATCTGGGGTCGCCACACAATGTACGAAGTGGATCTTTCTGATAAGCGAAAAAAGCTTTCAGAGACTTTCCCAACCAAGTTAAAGCCATTCCCACAAAAGACGCCAAGTTTTAGCACGAAGCTAAAGAGAGACCTCTTCTTTTCCAGACCCATGATACAGTTCTTGCGTAGACATATGATGGGACGAGTAGACGTCCTTCCACTCAACACGCAAGACCTCTTCGATCATCTGAAGTCAACTAACGGGGAGCGTCTCAACTACGTGCTTCTCGATGACAAAGTGGTCTTGGCAAAGACTCATGCCAATGGGAATCAGGACGAAGCGCATAGAAAAGTAGCCGACTGGGCGCTCAGCAAGCACGCCCTCCTAGCAGGTCGCCAAGAAGTTTACTGCTCTGGTGAGATATGGTACGACAAGGAGAAAAAATGCTTCATGGTTAACCGTGACTCCGGCACCTACGAACCAGACTCTGAACGCTTAACAGCCGCTGCTAAACTTGTAAACGAGATTTTCGACACTAAGCGCTTTGGTAATGTGTTTGAAGTCGCAACATAAAGAGATAAAACATGGCGATTCCTTTTAATGATCACCTTCTCTGGAGCTCCTACCGCTCCAACCCCGATTGGTACAAAAGTCAGCCAGATGCTGCACCAACGCCGCCTGCCCACCCCGAGAGCCAGGTGAGACGCGCTGCAAGCGACCTCTTCGCGCAAACATTTAAACAGCCGGCCGTACGAGGCATCCAATGCCTGCGCGACGTCGCCAGATTAGTGCTGAAAGTGCCGATTCGAGCGATAAGGACGCCCCTCATGCTGGAGAAAAACTGGAGGGAGCTCGAACGTGCCAAAAATCAATGCAAAACTTGCTGGTTACGCCTTCGTCCAACTGGTTTCCGTACCAGTCAAATTTTTCGTAGCTTTTGCCGCTCTTGCCCTATCAGCGATCTCTTTAAATAAAGCGAAGTGGCTGCTTGACAAGAGTGAAGACTGGAGCAGCCGGTTGGATGGGCGTGCCTCTCAGCTCGAGGCTCTCAAAGAAGAGGGAGGCAAGAATGCATCAGACAGAGATGAGTACAACAAATATAAGGAATGGCTCTACAACATTGATCCAAAGCTCTGTGTAAAAAAGCTCTGCGTAAAAAAGGATCCTTATGAATTTAGAACCGAGATATTTCAAGAAACATTAAGGGTTTGTGAGACAGGTTATGATTTTGATGGCACTCACATTCAAATAGATAATGGCAAAATGTTGTCGGAAACCTTTACGTATACAGCTCATTCTCCATTAACAGAAGCTAAGAAATATGAGACCCAATTTATTGTGGATAGCGACGATACTCTGAATGTGCTCGTAAAATTGAGACAGGAAGGTAAAAATCCCGTAGGGATTAATATGGCAAATGCAAGGCACGCGGGCGGCGGGGTCGAAAGAGGCTGTCCTGCCCAAGAGGAAGCTGTGTGTCGTAGAACTAACCACTTTTTAGGGTTAAAGGCTCAATCCTACCCACTTCCTGAAGAAGGAGGGATTTATTGCCCTCATGTTCAGGTGTTTAGAAATGATGAGGCGAAGGATTTTACTTTCATGTCAGCACCTCAAGAAGTGGCTTTAGTTGCCGTAGCTGCCTATGACTTACGAACTAAAACAGTACAAGATAGAGCGGATCTCCGTCTCCCTTTAGGGCACCTCACAGAAGATGTTTTAAGTAAGAGTGAAGAGTATTGCACTAAAACTAAAAATAAAATCAGGAACATGTTGCGTGTGATGGCTACTCAAGGGCATACCCATATTGTATTAGGAGCGTTGGGTTGTGGGGCGTTTCAAAACCCCCCACGACTGATGGCGAGATTATTCCAAGAGGTGTTTAAGGAGACAGAGTTTGCGGGGTGCTTTGAGGCAGTCCATTTTGCAATTTTGAAGATCTCTAAAAGTGATCAAGCCAATGTGGATGCCTTTAGTCAAATCTGTTTGGATTTGAATCAATCATAAATTAATCAGATAGAATACGGAGTTATCTCTCAACGTCACGGAAGCAAAGATGGGGAGTTTGGAAGGCTTTGATTGAGGCTGTCAGAGGAAACCCTCGGCTATTGCCAGTATAAGCCCGTGACCTGACCTTTATACTTCAGGTCGTCATGTTTGCGTAGCAAACGGGATGACCTGAATGGTTACTTTTTTTTGATGAAGTCATCCAATAAAACAAGATATGCCATTTTGGGAATCCTCCTTGATGGTCCCGCTACAGGGTATGAGATCAAGTCACTTATGGGAAGATCGACGGTATATTTCTGGAGAGAATCCGATTCTACTATCTATCCAATGTTAAAGGTTTTGGCAAAAGAAGAAAAAGTGCTCTCCGAAGTGGCTTACGTGGGAAAGAAAAAGAAAGAGATTTTTTCGATTACAGGTTTGGGAAGAGAGGAATTCCAAGTTTGGTTTGGGAGCCCGACTGGATCGGAAACCCCACGTAATGAGTTTCTTCTAAAACTTTTTTTCGTAATAGATCCAATTGAATTGATCCGGTTACTTCGGGAGAGATTAGAAAAAGTAGAGAAGATACACAAAGAATACAAACAAATTGAAGAGCGATTGGAAGGTGTGAGTGATTCGCCTCATAAAACAATCCGTCTTAAGGTATTGAGATATGGAATCTTCCTTCTTGAATCAGAAATTCAATGGTTAAATGATGAGATAAGGTAAATGAAATGCAAAACAAAATATTAATCATTGGAGCAGGATTAGGTGGGTTAGCTTTGGCCCAAGGTCTTGTTAAATCTGGATTCAATCTCACTGTATTTGAAAGAGATGAGAGTGCAACGAGTCGACCCCAAGGTTATCGGATTTCAATCCGCTCGCTTGGTATGAAAGCCTTGGCAGAACTATTGCCTCCTGAAAAAGCAAATCGGCTGTCTTTTGCAAAGGTTGCTGATGTGGGCGATGGATTTACCTGTGCAAATGAAAAAATGGAACCTTTTTTTACTGTTCCCCAAGGACAAGATGCTGCAGTTCAATTTCTTCGTTCAGAGCTACGGAGTCTTTTGCAGGAAGGGATCGATATTCAATGGAATAAGCGTCTTGTTCTATGGGAAGACAATGGTCAACAAGTGATTGCTCATTTTGAAGATGGGTCATCTGCTTTGGGAGACTTGCTTGTTGGATGTGATGGGGGAGGATCGATTGTAAGAGAACGGTTACCATCGGTATATGGAAATAGCCTTGGCTCAATTCCAAAGGTAGTTGATAGCAATCGCGCCATCTTAGGAGGACAAATTGACCGTACACCAGAGTGGGACATGCTTCTTCCGCTAAACAAAACAGGATTGGTTCGTTTTCTGGGACTCAATTCACATTACATGGGGGTCTGTTTTTCAGAGCGAGCTGATAGAAGCCCTACGGTTTTTTGGGCATTTTCAGAAGAAATAAATGACTACAATGCCCCTTGGTATAAGTTCGATCAAGGATTGGAATGCCGCATGCGAATATTGGCTCATTGCAAGCAGTTGATGGGAAATGAGCCTTGGCATGAAAACTTGAAAAAGCTGATATACGATACCCCACCTGAGGCGATCACGGCTCCATGGCTTATACGCACGACTCAATTTCCTGATCCTGGTCAATTTCCTATAGTTCCAACAGGACGAGTGACCCTTGTCGGCGATTCTGCTCATGCCATGCCCACAGAAAAAGGGCTGGGTGGGAATCATGTGCTCGAAGATGCAAGGCTATTATCAACTCTGCTAGCTACTTCTTCAACACCTATCGATTGGCCAAGATTGATAGAGAAATACGAAAGAGAGATGTTTACTAGGGCGCGAATTGCAGTTCAAGAATCTGAGAATGCCGCCGAATATTTTCGTAATCTTCGTTCTGGCGTATAAGAGATTCCAGTGGCATTGGGTTCATATAAATGCCAGAGATGTGAAGAAGACTAGCAATTAATGTGGTTTTTCCCTCCGAGGTCGATGCGTGACTAGTAACAACGAATAAGTCAATGTCGCTGTATTTTTGCAGTCCACCTACAAGAGATGACCCAAAAAGATACACGCCTAAAAGATCAGGTCCGAATATCATTTGTAATAATTCGAGACTATCTTTCAGTTGTTGCTGCATTTCACGGCTATAAGATGTCATAGATTTTATTCAACTTGATGAGAATGCAATAAATCCTTCATTTCTAGCGACATTTGATAGTGAGGCACAGGATGCCAACTAGCAATGAATTCCCCAATAATTTTAAATCCAACCTTTTCATAAACATGGATAGCTCTTGTATTGGTAGCTTCTGGGTCTATAAGCACTTTTTTAACATTTGGAAATTGACTGAGAAGAAAATCTCGAATCATAGGGACAGCTAGTCCTTTGCCTAGGTACTTGGGATTACAAATAAAAAGATCTAGCGTGATCGTGTCAACGCTATCAAAGAAGGTAATGAGAAAGGCGAAGGGGATATTATAATCGTAGCCAATCCAGTAGGTGGTGTCAGAAGACCCGCGAAAAAAGTTTTCCAAACCATTCAAGGTATTATTGAGGCCTTTTCCATGAATCCATTCGCGAATATATTTTTGTGCTAACCATTCATGTATGAGTTGTTTTTGATTTTCTTGGGCAGGAGAGAAATAAAAGAGCACACCGCCTCTCTTGTGGTCTGCTATCACTTCCGCAATGACATGGCGGGCATTATCGGCAAGAGTCGGGTTTGTATCTTTGTAGTACGGAAGGGCGATCAAGGCGTTAGATAATGCCCAAGCGCGGCCTCTCTTCCACATGGCATCGTCAACTTCTAAAGCTGAACGAAAGGCAGCGCGCACATAAGAGGGTAAAAGATTCCATGCAATAATGAGATCGCAAGCAGGGTCACCGATCCCTAACATGCCGAAATCGATGACTGCACTGAGATGATTATTAATTAATAAGAGATTGCCTGGAGAAAGGTCGCTATGTATCCAGACAGGAGGCTTTGTCCAGGAGGAGACTTTCAAAGCATTTTCCCAGATCTGTGTCACTAGCTTGGTATCGATCGCCCCTTCTAATTTTTCCAGGGCTTGGCGCGTTTCATGATCTTTTTTTATTAAAGGTACACCACGGCTAGAAGAGGGGCCACCAGTAAGATCTATAGCATGAAGCGCACGAATAAAAGAGCTAAGTTCATGAGCTAAGGCAAGTGGATTTTGAAGAGTTCCTACTATTGGATTATGTCCCTCAAGCCAGCGATAGATCGACCAGGGGTATGGATACGCGTTTGTAGGTTGGCCTTTAGCTATTGGTACAGGAATCGACGTGGGTAAAAAAGGGGCTAGCTTAGGTAGCCAAAAATATTCCTTATCCACATTTTCTACTGCCCAACCAATCTTTGGCAGCCGTATGACCATCTCCTTGCCAAGCATGTAAAGAGCATGGTCAGTGCCTGCAGTAGGGACAGGTTGAAGCTCTAAGGTTGCCCATTCAGGAAACTGTTGTGCGACGAGTTTTTGTGCAAGGGGCTGGTCGATGTGAAACTCGTCAGCGTGCATTTTAGACATTAGGGGTACCTTTATAAAAAGTGGTAACCATTTTACTCCTCTGCTAGTAGGGGCGTCAAGGCTGGCAATCAAAAGAATTGTCAAAAACCAGGTTGGAATAGATCAACTTAAGTTGTAAGATACCCTGACAGAAATCTGACAAATACACCATTTCAAGAGGTGAGAATAAGAGCTCAGTCGTTGAAAGTAAAGAGTGGGGCAACCAGGACTTGAACCTTCATCCTGAGCACTGCTGCCGGTGGCAGCAGAGCGCAAGGATGACCTACGGTCGTGTTATTCGGAGCTGCCACAGGCAGCTCCTCATTTCAACACGATGAGTCCGTCAAAACTGCGCTCGCCCTCCACTGGAGGCCGTGCTCGCTTTGATCTACGAGCAGGCGGACTCAGCTTCGTGTTTAACATTTATGGGGCAACCAGGACTTGAACCTTCATCCTGAGCACTGCTGCCGGTGGCAGCAGAGCGCAAGGATGACCTACGGTCGTGTTATTCGGAGCTGCCACAGGCAGCTCCTCATTTCAACACGATGAGTCCGTCAAAACTGCGCTCGCCCTCCACTGGAGGCCGTGCTCGCTTTGATCTACGAGCAGGCGGACTCAGCTTCGTGTTTAACATTTATGGGGCAACCAGGACTTGAACCTTCATCCTGAGCACTGCTGCCGGTGGCAGCAGAGCGCAAGGATGACCTACGGTCGTGTTATTCGGAGCTGCCACAGGCAGCTCCTCATTTCAACACGATGAGTCCGTCAAAACTGCGCTCGCCCTCCACTGGAGGCCGTGCTCGCTTTGATCTACGAGCAGGCGGACTCAGCTTCGTGTTTAATATTTATGGGGCAACCAGGACTTGAACCTGGGACCTACGGATTATGAGTCCGCTGCTCTAACCAACTGAGCTATTGCCCCGCGCTTTTTTTTCAACGCGCTGCACGTATACCTGATTTTTTTTGCAAAAGCAAGAGAAGATCTGGCAAATTTAATGCCAATCTCCTACTCTTCCGTTTTTTAGCTTTAATGAGCCCTTAGTGAAAAACTTCTTTATAGCTATTTGTCTCCTCACAACCCCTCTCCTCTTTGCCTATGAAGAAGACCCCTCTTGCGAAGATGAGGCCGTCTACCCCCCTTGCAATATCAGCGACTACTACTGCGAAGATGAAGTGTCCCCCACTCGCAGCGATAACATCCCCCAAACCCACGTCGCCTGGTCTACCGACCAGTACCTCACAGGCTATGTCCAAGCTCTTGTCGACATGCACTACTACGAATTCCAAGTGCGCGTCTTTGTCAGTCAAGGCATCGCTTATGTTTTTAACCTCCCTTGCAATCAGCTCATCTCTAACAGCATCTTGTGCTTTATCTACGATATTCCCTCGGTCCGGGGCGTAGAAAGTGTGGAAGGCTGCCCAGAAGATTACACGTGTATCAGTGAAACCGGTCAGAGCGTCTGTCCTTTTGATGAAATGCCCTCTCAAACATGTCAGATCAACGGCATTTGGTTCCCACAAACAACCGTTCTATTCGCCCCGCTTGTCGCAGATCCCAGACAAGTCACCAACTCAGCTGCTGTCCGTTTCAACGATGATGTCATCGGAAAACATGTGGGCGCTGTCACCTTCGGCGATGAATTTGGGATCTATAGATGGTTTGATGTGCTCAGATGGCATGGAGATCTCCAGTTCGATATCGAAGCCGGCATCTTCGCCGTCTTTGACCTCGATCACCCCGATGCCTCTTTAGTCAATACGGACTTTTTTGTCGCAGCCATGTTTAGCTACGCCTGCGATCTCTGGTCCTATCGCTTCCGCATTTGGCACCTCTCCTCGCACCTCGGCGATGAATTCCTCCTCGCTCATCCAGGCTTCGATCGCAGAAACCTCAGCGATGAAGGCATCGATTTCTTCGCCTCCTATCAATTAGGCAAAGCCATTCGCCTCTATGCAGGTATTGGCGATATCGTGATTCGAGACCACACCTTCCCAGAAAAACCCCTCTACTTTGAAGCAGGAACCGAAATCCGCGTCTTTGGATACCGCAGTTGCTACGATAAACTCTACATACAGCCATTCTTTGCCATGCACTTTAGATCATGGGAAGAGCATAATTATAGCGTCGATCAAACCTATGTGCTCGGCCTTGAATATAGCAAAATTCAAGACGTGGGAAAGAAAGTGCGCCTATTTATGGAATATCATAACGGCTATTGCAACGAAGGACAGTTCATTCGAGAAAGATGCGACTACTTTGCCTTACGCTTTATGTATGGATTCTAAACTACTACAAAGCCTTCATCATAGATAGGACCCTTAGATCCAATGGGTAGTTCGCCTGTAAAGAAGTCTCTGTAGACTTTAAGGCCTTGCGTCGCATTCTGGATGCAAAAAAAGCTATTGCTCAGCCACTCTGATCCTTTGATCGTTCCCGATTTTCGATTGCACTGAAACCTTCTCGTGATCTTTTCGCGCCAGTAGTCAGCCTCTCCAAAGAGAAGTATGGGGCTAGAAGGCCTTGCCCCCACCTTATGACGCACCTCTTCTAAACTGTATTCAAAATCAGTGCCAATCCCCCCCATCACAAAGATAGGGAAGTCTAGGTAGAATTCTGCTTGCCTTTCAATCAATTGATCGAGGCGGTAGGTCATCTTCGCCTCTACAAATGGATTCTGAGACTGTTCGTTGAGCACTTCTCTATTTGCAGCCTGAAAATCGACAATATTTGCGCACGATAGAATGCGCAGCTCTTTTGCAAGACGATTGCCCACCTCCATCGCTCCAGGACCCCCCCCTGTTACCAACGCAAGAATGGTATCCTTGTTGAGAAGAGGGTGAGAGAGCTCTTTTCTCAATTCTAAAAGACCCTTGAGAAGCTTATTCAACTCTCCTTCAAAGTTACCAGCAAGCAGATTAGAGCCGTAGATTCCGAAAAAAGTCGCTTTGATAAAATCATCCACACGCTTGAGCGGCACAAACATTCCAGAGGTCTTATGTGGTCTTTGAATGTACTGTAGAATCAGGCCACTTTTTTTGTCAGCCCAGTAGACAGGTATTCCAAAAGTGGCAAGATCGATCAGCATCGCACGATCTTCCTGAGAAAAGTACTCTCCATGTGTACGTGAAGGGGTTTGAAAGTAAATTGCCATCAGATGCCGCTGCACATAATAGGAGAGCAACATCTGTTTCATCATGGGCGAGGGAAAGTATCTGGTGAATAAGAGGCCTTGACTGGTGATCAGACCGCTTTCGATCGCCTTTAAGAAGGGATAGCAGGGCTGCTGTTCAATATACCGCTCCACCATCAAACTCTGGCGCACATGGTGCGAAATTCCAGGAAAAGGCTGCAGCTGCGGATCTCTGATGATCCAGTCCTCTTCTTTGAGTTGGAGCATTTGAGTGCCCTTGACAAGAAAGACTGCAGCCCTGTGCTGAATAGGCTGAGGAGCCGTTTGAAACGCTTCAAAAATCGTCTTAGGGTCTTCTAAACACTGCTGAAACTGATCTCTGTCAGAGAAAAAGACATGCTCACGATGCGGCTCAAGAGTGAAAAACTCCAAGGGGATATCGTAGATCTCTTTTTTTCCCTCGCCATACAGCTCATAGATATCCCCCGAAGCTTCTGTGTCAGGCTGCAGCACATTGGCTGTTGTGTGGTGATAGTTCGGAGGAAGCAGACGGTCTATAACGCGCGCAAAAGCTGTACGGATATGGAGGGGGTTAGAGCGCACAAGCAGCATTTCATCATTTGTCGCCAATTTGGGGACGTTGGGTTTCCATGTTTGATGGAGACGCAAAAGATCACGCGTTGCCATCTTCTCTTTAAGTGCTTTGCCAAGTGTGGGGAGAAATCCATGGACTGAGGCTTCATACTCCACTTTGCCCTCTTTCAAACCGAGAAAAGCCACCATGTGTCCCTCGATCTTCTCAAGGACAAGGCGTTCGCTTCCCTCCATCCCTCCCAGAGAAAGGAGAGGACGTCCTTCACGATCAGACCTGCCAAACATGCGCAGCAGGTAGTCAGGATTGCGCACTCTGCGTCTATCATCCGCAGCGAAGAGCTTTCCTATCAAAGCTCCTTCTTGCAGAAAAGGAAGCATCTCTCTTGCGAGATTTCCAATGCAGGAAAGGTGGACTTCCACTTCAGCAGCTCCGAGATGAACATCCAGAGTGCAGTCCACTCCTACTCCATTTAACCCTAGCTGAGCCAGGACGCTTTTAAAGTTGAAAGACACTTTTTCTGGGTCAATAGAAAATCCCACAAAGGCAGGAGAGATATTTTCGATTAAAACAGTTGCAATGGCGTGAGACTCATCAATATATCGAATCTTTTGAATGGAACCATCAGGAGTGACGAGGTCGTAGTGAGAAGGGTATAAATAGCTTGTCATCACCGCATTTTCCTAAAACTATCTATATACAGGCAAGGAGACTTTTCGAAAATAGAAGTAAAATGTACGCTTTTAGTACGCCTCTTCTTTACTTTGAGAGAAGAACTGTTGTGGAAACTTTGTTCGCAAAATGTCGATAAAAAAGACGTTATCCTCGGACAGACGAGGAAAGAAAAATGTTCATAAGTCGGAAGGAGGCGGTGTGATGGTTGTCCAAACCCCTGCTTCTATAAGCGTATTCATAAGAGTGCGGTCTTCTTCTGATATCTTAAATGTATTATGAGCTAATAAAACGGCGTAAATGCGTTTCGTCTGTTCATGGTCAGAAAAGAGATGGAAAGGCCGCGGATCATTGGAGGCCTCTGCCTTTGTTTGAAAACCAGCCGCTGCTAAATAGTTGCGAAAAATTTCATTATCGGCACTATTCCATTTAATAGATAAAGCAACTCGACCTGTTCTATACCCCGAAAGGGTAACTTTTTGTAAAGACATAGCAGAATTATCAGAAAAGGTAACCTGTCTGATTGAAAACTGCTGCTCCATATCGATTTCGTGCCACTGAGCCATAGAGCCTTCAAAAGTGCTGGGGGGTGCCGGGTATTCTGCTCGGGCTCTTGGTTGCGAGACTAACTCTGCGATGGTTCGAACAAATTGATACAAAAGAGCGCTTTCAATTGGCCTGCCACAATTTGGGCAAAAAGTTGCTGTCGAAATTCTAAGCGTTCGGAGGACAATGTCAGTGGATTTAGAAGGAGAATCCGGCCTTAAGGCAACAGATTGATGAACCATCGAGCAGATCACTAAATTTACATTAGCCATATAAACCAACCTTGTTTGAACGAGTCGCAATTCTAAATAAAGCGATCTAAAAAGCAAATCAAAATCTTTGTTAATTTTTTATTTTGCGCCCATCAGCTCATTTGGGTATAGCGCTGGATACATTAACATTTGCCAAGAATGAGTATTTGTTTAAACTTCCTTGGTTCTCTTTGTTCAATTTTAGGAAGACAGTGAAAGCTCATAGTGTGAAGCGGAGTGTGGGAATTCATGATGGGGCGTTTCATGCAGATGAAGTGACGGCATGCGCTCTTTTATACGTGACAGGTCTTATCGATCGCGACAAAATCATTCGGACGCGCAATCCTGAAATTCTTGCCACATGCGAGTTTGTGTGCGATGTGGGAGGGATTTATCAACCTGAAGAGAAGCGTTTTGATCATCATCAAGCCGAATATCAAGGCAGTTTGAGTAGTGCGGGGATGGTGCTTCTCTATCTCAAAGAAAAAGGGTATTTCACTGTAGAAGAATTTAGGTTTTTTAATGACTCTCTTGTGAGGGGAGTCGATGCCCACGATAATGGCCACGTCTTGCAAGAGCTCGGCTGGTGCTCCTTTTCGCATGTGATTGCCAACTTTACCCCTTTTGCCTACGACGCAACGGGAGAAGAGTTGACAAAGGCGTTCTTTATAGCCTTTGACTTTACTGTAGGCCATCTTCAGCGCATGCGAGCGCGTTTTGAATATAATAGAGAGTGCCAAGAAATCGTTCGTGGCAAGATGGCAGACTACCGCACGTGCCTTATTTTCGATTATCCCATCCCCTGGATCGACAGTTTTTTTGCTCTAAGTGGCGTTAACCATTCCGCCCTTTTTGTGATCATGCCTGCAGGAGAGCATTGGAAGCTCAGAGGCATCCCTCCTGATGACGCCCATCGTATGCAAGTGAGAATTCCTTTGCCTCAAGAGTGGGCAGGGTTACTTGGAAAAGAATTAGAAGAGACTACAGGTATCCAAGGAGCCATTTTTTGTCATAAAGGCAGGTTTACCTCTGTTTGGGAGACAAAAAAATCAGCTCTAGAAGCTCTCAAACGGGTTTTAGAAAAAAATGGAGTGAAAAATGAAGACTGTTTTTGAACGGATTATCGCAGGAGAAATTCCTTCTGAAAAGGTGTTTGAAAATGAGCATGTCTTTGCCTGTAAAGATATCCATCCCAAAGCACCTGTGCACCTCTTGATCATCACTAAAAAGGTCATCCCCAACCTCCAGTCACTTGCATCCGCTGACTTCTATCTGCTCGGAGAAGTGGTTTTGGCAGCTCAAAAGCTTGCCAAAGCATTCCATCTGGAAGAAAGTGGCTACCGCCTTCTTGTCAATAATGGGGAGAATGCAGGCCAGACCATTTTCCATCTCCATTTTCATTTATTAGGAGGAGCTCCTCTTGCGGAGTAAAATTCTCTTTTGCTTACTTGCCTCTTTTTCATTGTACGCCTCGACAGAAGAGAGCGTGCGGCGTATCCATCATCATCTGGTGATTGGAGATGATACCGCGGCTGTGATGGAAGCAGAGAGGCTTTTTACAATAGAGAGGCCTTCTCCTGCAACGTACAGCCTTTTGATTAAAAGCTTGACTGCTGCTCAAGAAGAAGCGCGTGTCTTAGAGGTGTGGACCTCTTTTGCTAGAGACTTCCCCGAAGATGCCTACAAGAGAGAAGTGTTGGAGGACATGTGTTGGGGCATTTTGATGAAAGGTAGAAGAGCAGGTGGTCTCACCACCCAGCTGATTTCCCTTTTAGGAAGTGCCCTCACACAGCAGACAAAGGCCGTTTCTATTTTAAAAGAAGCGATGCAAAGTTCCAATGCGCATCTTCGGTCGATAGCAGTAGCCTTGGGAGCGCATTATGGAGACCAATCTCTAAAAGACGAGGTGACGCGTTTATTCTATAAAGAGACGGTTTGGGATGTGCGCAAAGAGGTTTTAAATGCGATTTCTCAGCTCCATCTCACAACGCTTGTGCCCGTGTTACAAAAAAAATTGAGCGACCCCAAATTGGGAGGGGAGGAGAAGGCGGCAATCGCCCAAACCCTCGTCGATTTGCGCGATCGAGTGGAAAGAAAAGAGCTTCAGATCTTGCTCTCAAGTAGGCAGTCGAGCTTGAGACAGCTGGGTGTGGAATACATCGCCACCTTCTCCATGACTGACTGTGCCGATCTGCTCATGCCTGTGTTGAGTGATTCACAGCCAGATGTGAAGCTGGCAGCCCTAAGGGCTGTGGGGCTTTTACGCCTTCCTATCACCCCTGAGATAGAAAAAGCAGCTTCTCATCGCATTTGTGAAATCAGCGTGATGGCTGGCTGGGTGCTTCTTCTTTCTGGAGATGAAAAGGGGGAAAAAGTGCTTGAGAAATGGCTGACAGCTGAGGAGGAAAAACCACGCGTGCTAGCAGCTGGGGCCATCGCCTCCTCGGGTAAGTATGGAGTGACTTTGGCACAAAAGATGCTTAACTGCTCTCCAGACCCTTTTGTGAGGGTCAATCTGGCGGTTGCGCTTATCAGGCAGCGCGTAGACTGTGAAAGAGCTGCTGTAGAAGTCGCTGCTTTTTTACAAACGGTGAAAGAAAAATGCATGTGGAAGGAAGGGGCTTTTCTCTTCTTGGAGAAGAGCACAGTGTGTCATAATCCTATGATTCCTAACTGTCCAGAAGTGATGGATCAGAAAGCGCGCCTCGATCTTGTCAATCTGCTCTCTATTCTGGAATTTCCAGGAGCCATCGAATCTCTTAAGTCCTTTTTAAAAGAAAGAAGGTGGAAGATCACCGGGGTGGCAGCAGAAGTTTTGCTCGAAGAAGGGGATGAGTCGGCATTGGATCTTGTGCGCACTTTACTCGATGATCCGGATAGGGAAGTGCGACGAGATGCCGCTTTAGTGCTTGCTTCCTGGGGAACATGATGCTGCTGCGCTTCCTACATTGATAGATCTTTATCCAGAGGCCGATAGACCTACTAAAATCACGATCTTAGAAGCGATAGGAAAGGTGAAGGATGAGAGGGTGGTCTCCTTTTTGATGGAAAGGCTCCAAGAGCCTTCTCAAACATTGAGACTTGTTGCCGCATGCATGGTGATTCAAGCGTTGAATCGCTAGTGCTCTGCCAGGGTTATTACAGTCTCATCTTACGCAGCCGCGTAAGATGAGACTATAGTATTTGAAATTAAAAGCTACGAATTCACTATAGACGTCGGGTGGACTGTGAGTGCCTCTCAGTCCCCCTGCAGCCCTTAGGCCTCATCTCATCTCGCCATATTGTGTCCTCGCAGGTTGAGCCGTGTTACTACACTTGCTCACACGCCCTTACGGGCTCTGCTGCGGTACAATCTGGCTTCGTGACATGAGGCATCGGCTGCTCAGGTCGCTCATTCCCACCGGGCGGTGGGGCCCTTTCGCGTCACTTCGCAGAAGCGATTCTTTTCTCCAAAAAAACACTCCAAAAACTACGAGACTTTTTACATTTTCAAAAACAACAGGATCTTATTGTCAGAATCGAGCTGTATTTTCAGGGGAAAAAATAGCGTCCTGCGAGAGGACACGAAAAGGGGCCCGTCGGAACGTAGTCCGATGGGAAATGAGTGACCGAGCAGCCGATGCCTCATGTCACGAAGCCAGAGCATACCACAGACGAGCCCTCAGGGCTGCGGGGGGCCGAGAGGTACTCACGGGCCGCCCGACGTCTATACTGAATTCGTAACTTTTAATCTCAATTTCTATCCTCATCTTACGCAGCTGCGTAAGATGAGACTGTAATAACTCTACTAGGGCAGTTCCATGGGCTGGCCGTGAGGAAGAGGGCATGTGAGGCAAACAGAGCCCAAAGAGTTGAGATAAGCCTCGAATTCAACAGGTGTTCTTTCGGGAATCTCTTTTCCGAGTACATAGCACTTGGCCGATTCTAAGGCCGTTAAATCGGGCGCTCCTTGCGCTCTAGCGTCATCCCGTACCATTTTTTCTTGGATTTTTTTGAGATCTAACTCCTCAGCAAGCTTTGTAGCTAGATCTGGGTGAGCTATTTTGAGCTGAACAAGCGCCCTTCCAATCTGCAGTAATGTTTCTGGTACTGCAGCCAGCCTATCTTGACGTGCGTTGGCAGAATCACTTTTAAAGTCAGGGTTGCTGCCGGTTGCTATCCAGGAGACTATTCCTCCTATAATCGATAGAATCACAATGGCAGCTTCTGCCAAAGGACTGTCAGATTTTGTAAGCCCCCACGCTGCCACTGCGAACACAAAAATCGCGATAAAAGCCCCACGCAACCAATTTTTAGTGAGTCTATCGGAAGCATCACTCCTCTTAAAAATGATAAGGTCAGAGCGCGAATAAGGGCTTTGTTCGTCTTTCAGATGCACTAAATAGACAAGCTGCAAAAAACGAGAGCCCTCTGTGGGGAAGTATTGCAGTGTTTGGACATGAGTTTTCAGTTCTTGATAGGAGAGCGTGGATAGGGCGAGGTTTTGAATGTCAACAATATGTTCTTCGTGAAGCTTCTCTTGTTTTCCGCAAGGCCAAGGAGCCGCAGCTCCACAGTAGCTTAAACTTCCGTATTCTGTATTTGTACAACAACTCATGCGCTCTCCCACGTTTTTTTGATCCATCTACTTTCAGAGGGTTTGTGTAAATTAATGACATTCCCATTTGAGACATTCACAAGGTAGTGGCCTGTACTAAAAAAACGATCTCCCACATGGAATAATCCAGTAGGGTAAATCAGGTAGTTGAAGGATAGGATTCTGCCATCTGAAAGAGAGATGAGATGACGGAAATTTGACATTCCATAGCGCTCATAGCGGATTTTAGTGACCTCTGCTAGGGGTTCTGAAGCTTGAGGCGTCCAATGGTCCTCTTTTGAAGGGAAGATTTCTCGAAATATCACGTCTCTCTCCTGCTCTTGATAAGTAAAAAGCGAATGTCCAGGATCGTCAGAAAGAAAGGATTCGTCAATTAAGCGCACCACTAAACCTGGATAAAAGGTCTGGGCAATCAGTTCATTCAAAGAAACGTCTACAGTAAATACCTGATGATTATCTAGTTCGATTTTAAATTGGAAAGTGTTGAGCTGCCAATCGGAGTATCTTTCTACAGAAATAACTGTTTGAAAAGTCTCTGAAGCAGGAGGGGTTGCTTTCAATACAGAAGCGTTCAGGAAGAAAAAGCATAGAATTAATGAAGTAAAAGATTTCATAAGACGTTTATAAAGTTAAGTAAGCAGTATTTCAGGTATTTATTTAAAAATCAAGCAATTCTGAATACCTGCGTAACATAAGTTGTAAAAATATTTTCTAAAAACTTGTCTTTTCACAAATTCCTCTTCTCTCCTACAATTACGCGCTTTTAAAGAGGGAAGATGGAAGCAAACAAAGGAAGTCTTATTAATGCAACTCTACTGGTTGCAGGGACATGTATTGGAGGTGGGATGCTCGCTCTCCCGGTGGCGACTGGAGAAGCAGGTTTTTTTCCTTCTTTCTTTATGATGCTGCTTGGGTGGGCTTTCATGACTACCACCGCGCTTTTTCTATCAGAGGTCAACCTCTGGATGGAAAAAGATGCGCACGTCATCACTATGGCCTCTCGTTTCTTAGGGCCTCTTGGAAAGGGAGTGGCGTGGCTGCTTTATCTTTTCATTGGCTACGCCTCCCTTGTTGCCTATACAGCGGGTGGAGGAGGCCTTTTTGCCTCGGCAGTCCACCATTTTTTTGGGATCACCTTGTCGGATGGCGTCTCTTTTACTCTGTTTGTCTTTATCTTTGGCTTGATCGTCTACTTAGGCAACGCGATTGTGGGACGTATCAACACCCTTTTGATGATAGGGCTTGTGCTTTCCTACATTCTGGTAGTGGGGTTAGGAGCTCCTTTTGTGGAGTGGAAAAACCTTCTAAGAGGCTCCTGGGGGCATACGATCATTGCAGTGCCTCTTTTGCTCACCATT
>Ga0207128_1046_pt1 | contig 17284 bp, 16 predicted proteins | sample Alteio_BWMinHeat_18_FD_153522 | JGI IMG/M metagenome (GOLD analysis project Ga0207128, IMG submission 153522) | Enriched cells from forest soil in Barre Woods Harvard Forest LTER site, Petersham, Massachusetts, United States -... | ecosystem: Environmental > Terrestrial > Soil > Temperate forest >... | reverse complement strand
TTACAGGATTTTTGATATTTATAGAAAAGATATTGCAACCCTCGCCATTCTAATAGACAGCAATCGAAAATGGCGACCGAATGTCTATCAAAGAGAATTTTGGGGGACAAAACTAAGGTTGGAATATCCCATATTGAAGATTCTTGATTTCCAGAAAGAAAAAGGCGCGCTTTTAAAAAGCAGAAACCCATTTGCTTTGGTGATTTTGGCTCAGTTGGCCGCCTTGGAAACTGCTGGGGATAATCCCAAGAGAATGGTCACCAAGTTTGGTTTAACTAAAAGTTTATATTTACAGGGTTGGAATAAATCAGATGTGCTTGATTTATTGAGATTTTTAGAACAGATACTGGTCTTACCCAAAGATCTTACGCTACAATACCATCATCAAGTTGCTAAACTTGAAAAGGAGTTAGATATGGCTTACATGACATATGTCGAAAAAATGTGGCTAGAACAAGGTGTGCAAAAGGGTGAAAGTACCCTATTATTGCGATTACTTGAGAGCAAATTTAAAACAATACCCGCACTTTATTGCCAAAAAATAGCTGAAGCAAAGGCCGAGACCTTGTTAGTTTGGGGCATACGGGTTTTAGATAGCCGTACAATCGAAGAAGTCTTCGAGCAAGACAAAACCAGCGTTTAAATTCTTTAATCTCATCTTAACCATCATTGTTTGAATTCGTTTCTGTCGAGTTGAAGAATATATTTTGCTAAATATGCCTAATAAGGATAAAGAATGAATCCATTTTATTATGTTCGTCATGGCCAAACGGCTTGGAATATTGAAAGACGTTGTATGGGACAAACAGACATTCCTTTGGATGCTGTGGGAATCAATGAAGCACACAACATTAAAACCTTGTTGCAGAACACTTCAATCAAAACAATTTGCCATAGTCCTTTAACCCGGGCCTTGCAGACTGCCACTATTTTAAATGAAGTTTTGAATTGTCCAATGGTCGCCATGGATAATTTAAAAGAATGTGCTTGGGGAAATCTAGAAGGAAAATTAAAGGGGAATGGAGACTATCTGACGGATTGGGTGCAAGGTATCACTCCCGCGGGGGCAGAGTCTTATTGGGAATTCCTAAAACGGGCAACATCAGGAATTAATGAAGCTCTTGCTTATCCGGGGCCTGTTTTGATCGTGGCCCACGCAGGGGTTTATTGGGCGGTGCTCAAAATGATGGATAAAGATCCTTTGCATTGCGATCCTATTCCCAATTGTTTGCCTGTTTATCATCACCAGCCTATTCAAAAAAATGATTCTTGGTTGACGACAACCCTGGAAGGAAGTTCTGATTACAACGAATATGAGCTTTCTTAATTGGCATTAAAAATACCATGTATAATAATACATGATCTTTTCTGATTCCTTAAATAATAGAACTAAGCAATATTTCGTAAAATCGGCAATCTATGCCCTTGTGTTTTTCAGTTTGAAAGTATTTCATTCCAGACTTTTCAAGTACCTTTTGGGAAGCAAGGTGATTAATAGGAGCAAAAGCAATAATTCTATTAGTGTTTAAATTAGAGGCAGCCCATTTAAGCAAACCTTGAACGGCTTCGGTAGCATATCCTTTACCCCAAGCTGCTTTAAGAAAAAGGTAACCAACTTCAATATCTGAATCTTGGTAATTGGAAAATCCTGCTCTGCCAATGAATAAATCAGTTTCCTTTTCTATTACGATAAAGTCACTATATCCAAGATGCTCCCATGATTTGATGTTTTTCTCAATATTCTTTTTGATTTGATCCTCTGTTAAAACTCCATCCGGGAAGAATTGGCGAACTTCGGGATCTTTATCCAGGACACAAAGAGAACTAAAATCTTCCATCTCAAATGGACGAAATTTCAGACGTTCAGTTTCAGTGATAAATTTAGAGGATGATTTTCGAATTCCCATCATTGGAGAATAATTAATTAAATAAAAGGAGTCAAGGTCAATTCGTAGATCTTTTCAATATCTTACTGTACAATCCTCCCACCTAGGAAAATGGGAGGACCTAAGTAAATGGATGTTGTAGATGTAGCAGATCTAGAAGTAGGTGAGCTCGAAAAAATGCCCAGAACGGATTTAGATGGGGCTTGGAAGGAAGTATTACGAAAGTATTTCAAAGAGTTTGTTGAGTTATGTTGGCCAGAAATTCTTGATAAGATTGATTGGAAAAAACAATCTATATTTCTAGAAAAAGAATTCCAGGCCATTTTGAAAAAAGAGGAGATTGGAGAGCGCATTGCGGATAAATTGATTCAGGTGTGGCTAAAGGATGGGCGAGAAGTTTGGGCGTTGGTGCATCTTGAAATACAGGGAGATAGGGGCAAAGAAGATTTTTCAGAGCGAATTTATATTTATCGTTACAGGATTTTTGATATTTATAGAAAAGATATTGCAACCCTCGCCATTCTAATAGACAGCAATCGAAAATGGCGACCGAATGTCTATCAAAGAGAATTTTGGGGGACAAAACTAAGGTTGGAATATCCCATATTGAAGATTCTTGATTTCCAGAAAGAAAAAGGCGCGCTTTTAAAAAGCAGAAACCCATTTGCTTTGGTGATTTTGGCTCAGTTGGCCGCCTTGGAAACTGCTGGGGATAATCCCAAGAGAATGGTCACCAAGTTTGGTTTAACTAAAAGTTTATATTTACAGGGTTGGAATAAATCAGATGTGCTTGATTTATTGAGATTTTTAGAACAGATACTGGTCTTACCCAAAGATCTTACGCTACAATACCATCATCAAGTTGCTAAACTTGAAAAGGAGTTAGATATGGCTTACATGACATATGTCGAAAAAATGTGGCTAGAACAAGGTGAAAGTACCTTGTTATTGCAACAACTTAAGAGCAAGTTTAAAACAATCCCAGATTTTTATCGTCAAAAAATTGCGAAAGCGAATTCTGAAACCCTCCTCATTTGGGGCATACGGGTTTTAGATAGCCGTACAATTGAAGAAGTCTTCGAGCAAGACAAAACCAGCGACTAATTTCTTCATTTGCAAGATTTTCATCCTTAAATTCAAAAAACTTGCAATATTATACTCCATGTTTTTACATTTCCCCTCGTGAAAATTAGGGAGTTTTGATTAATTCAGTTCAGACTACTTATCTTATTACGGATAAGAGCCAGTTCTTCCCTGCTAGTAGTATGTGCAAAACCACGATATCTTTCATCAAGCCCCATGTACTCCTTAACTGCTTCAGCATTTAGCGGTTCAAATTTAAGACAATTTTGATATAGACCTATCGCTTCTTTATTAAATATTCTTGTACCAATATAAAATTCAGTTTTTTCAGGGTAGTGCATTAGAACACAATCCATAAGCGCATGTCCTATCCCCTTGCCGCGTTCATACACTCCAGCTTCTACAATATAAACAAAATGCTTGCCATTTATGTTTTTTTCTTCAAAAATTACCAGCCCAGCGTTAACTCGCATACCGTTAATATTTTTGTATGCTATATATCCATGTTGTCGGCCTTTTTGCCATTCTTGTAGAATATCTAGAGCTCCAGACAATGAATAATTGTAGAGACTTAAAATATCGCTAGAACTATCCTTCAAATTTTCTGGTACAAATGTGTGTTTCCATGTTTTTATATCTTGTGGTATATCGGTCTTTTTACTATGTGCTTCAAAAAAAGTATCTCTCAAAAGACAATACAATTGAACAAGGTTCGAGCCCAGCTTGTTTGTAGCCTTATTCTGGCTTTTCCATGTGGGCGCGCAATTATTATATTCAAATTCTAGTTCTTTAAAATTCTTAAAGATAATAGTCATTTATTTTTTACTTCCGTTAGAACCAAAATACACTGCCGCTCCCACTGCCACTATAGTTAATTACCTGAAAGGAATCAAGACTGAGTTAATTCCGCCAATAGCTTGCGGTGAATAATACTAAAATCGTGTAAAATTCGAGTCGTCCGGCGAGCATGGCGAGAGTTAAGATCAATTTTGCATTCGTACTAATGGGCGCAAAGCTCTCGTGAACCATCCCTAAGCCTAATCCGGTATTAGAGATGGTAGCGGCGATCGCCGAAAAGGAAGTGAGTAAATCTGCGCCGGTGCCTAAAAATAATACTAGAAAAATCAAAAATGAGGCAAGGAAAATCCCTAAGAAACCCCATACAGCATCTAGAGTACGCTGGGTTAATCGGCTGTAACCCAATTTTATAACATAATGCCCACTTGGATGAATCAAACGTTCAATTTCTCGAAAACTGTGTTTGTTCATTAAAATAACACGAATCATTTTAATCCCACCTGCGGTTGATCCTGCGCAACCCCCGATGAGACAAATCACCATCAGTAAAATAGGGACAAAACTTGGCCAAATGCTGTAATTAGTGCTTACCAGGCCTGTAGTCGTGAAGAAAGTCGTTACCTGGAAAAGGCTATCCGCAAAAATACCAAGCCGTGAAGTGGTTCCTTCATTGATCAACATGAAACACACAATTAGAGTAATAATTAAGATCAAGATTAAAAAGGCACGGCATTCTCTATCTTGCCAATATTGCTGAACCCCGCCATGTCGAATGGTAATGAAATGAAGTGAAAAATTGATGGCACCCAGTATCATAAAGAAAATGGCTACAAGCTCAATGCGAACGTTCTGAAAATGTGCCAGGCTATCGTCATAAGTACTAAACCCGCCCGTTGAAATAGTGCTGAAGCTATGACAGACGGCATCAAATAAATTCATGCCTGCCGCCCAATACCCTAAGGTGCATAAAATGGCGAGCAAACTATAAATGCCCCATAAGGCCTTTGCGGTATGCGCAATTCTGGGGGTGAGCTTTTCTTCCTTGAAGGGAGTTGTAAATTCCGCGCGAAATAATTGCATGCCGCCTACCCCTAATAGAGGGAGAATGGCAATCCCAAAAACGATAATGCCACCGCCCCCCACAAACTGTAACTGTTGGCGATAATAAAGAATTGAACGCGGCAAAGTATCCAGTTGGGTGATAATGCTGGCCCCTGTTGTGGTCAGTCCTGAAATGGTCTCAAAAAGCGCATCGACAAAAGTTATTTTAGGGGAGGCAATCAGCAGAAAGGGCAAGGAACTGATCAGGGATAAAATTACCCAAATTAAGGTGACAATTAAAAAACCTTCTCTTGCTCGAATATCGCCTTGTTGTAATCGATTGGGCAACCATAAAATAGATCCTAAAACGAGGGTGGCAAGCGCGCTTGAAATGAAACTTAAAGCGGCCTCTTCTTTTAGGAAGAGCGCAACGCCAAGTGGGGGCAAGAAGGTTATACCAAGACCTAAGATTAGTAGTCCCAATATTCTCGAAATAGTTGCAATGTGCATGGTTCTTAAGGTGTCTCTTCTTCTTGGAAGAGACGTTCCACTTGATTCACTTTTCGTTTATCCATCAGGAAAACAATGACGCGATCAAATGGCTCGATGGTAACATTATGATGTGCCATGAAAACCTTTTTATCACGAACCAATGCTCCAATGGTGGCGCCTCGTGGTAAAGGGATGTCCTTCAATTCACGGCCAATAACCTGAGATGTTTTATGACTACCATGAATAATAATTTCAATAGCTTCTGAAAAGCCTCGGCGTAGCGAATGCACATTAACAATATGCCCTCGTCTGACATGGGTTAACAAACTCCCAATCGTGACATGTTGAGGAGAAACAACAATATCAATTTCTCCATCTTCGACAACCTCAAGATAGGAAGGGCGCGTGATAAGCGCCATGACTTTCCGGGCTCTCAAACGTTTGGCCAGAATTGCAGATAATACATTGGTTTCATCGTGGTTCGTCATGGCGCAAAATACATCCATGTCTTCAATATTTTCGCTTAATAATAATTCTTTATCTGAAGCGTCTCCATGCAATACCACAGTTTTATCCAATTGAGTGGCGAGTGTTTCAACATGATTGGTATTTTGTTCAATCACCTTAATTTGGTAGTCCTCTTCTAAGGTGGCTGCTAAACGCCGACCGATATTGCCTCCCCCCGCTATCATAATTCGCCGATTGGGGGGATCTAAATGAATAAAAGCACTCATCGCTGTTCGCACATGTTCGCGGGCGGCGATTAAAAAGAGTTCATCTCCCGGTTCGATCACCATTTGCTCTGTCACTAAAAAAGAACTGCCTTGTCTATAAATAGAGGCAACGCGTGCATTAAGATAGGCAAACTCTTGCATAAAATGTTGGATGGGTTGTCCTACAAATTGCCCTTGTTTGGAGGGTACTTTGAAAGACACCAATTGCACTCTGCCTTCTGCAAAATCAAATACTTGTAAGGCATTGGGATGTTCAATTAAACGGCGGACGTAATCCGTCACCAATTGCTCAGGACTGATGAGAACATCGATGGGGAAGCCTGTTGGGGCCTCTAACAAAGGTTTATGGATAAGGTATTGTAGGGATCGGATCCGGGCTATCTTAGTCGGGATTTTAAAAAGGGTATAAGCCACTTGACATGCCACCAGATTCGTCTCATCTGAGCTTGTGACGGCAATCAGCATATCGGCTTCATTCGCACCCCCCCGTGCTAGGGTGTCAGGATGTGCACCATGCCCTGTGATGGTTAAAATATCCATCCGCTCTTGAAGGGAGCGTAATCGTTCGCCATCCAAATCAATAATGGTTATGTCGTTATGTTCTGTGGCTAAATGCTCGGCAAGAGTAGTGCCGACTTGCCCTGCCCCTAAAATAATGATTTTCATTCACGTCCATCATACTTCCTGAGTCGCGCATAGTAAAATCCATCCCGATTATTTTGTAAAGGAAGGAGCATATGGCCTGACTTAAGCTTGATCCCAACGGGCAAATCGAAGGTGTCTAGCCGAGCATTTGTTTGGCAGCTAAGAAACTTCTCAATCACCTTTTCATTTTCCATCATCAATATTGAACAGGTGGCATAGACTAACAAGCCATCTGGCTTTAAAAGCGGCCAGATTGCATTTAACAATTCCAATTGGGTGAGAACCAATTTCGGCAGATCGCTTGGCCGCCTTAAATATTTAATATCAGGATGGCGCGCAATCACCCCGGTTCCCGAACAGGGTGCATCAACCAGGATTCTATCAAATTGTTTTTTGTCCCACCATTTTTCAGGATGACAGGCGTCTTCGGTTAACACTTTTGCCCGGGTGCTTAATTCTAGACGCTTCAAATTATCTTTGATGAGTTCGGCGCGAGACTTTGAAATATCAATTGCTACAACTTCTTTTAAATCGGGCTCGGATTCCAGCATATGTGCGGTTTTTCCACCGGGTGCAGCGCAGACATCCAGTACACGCATTCCTTTAGAGAGAAGAAGGAGGGGAGCAGCAAATTGCGCAGCACTATCTTGAACGGAAAAATACCCTTGTTCAAAATGAGGCAAAGTCGTGATATCCCGAGATTCAAAAAGAATAATGCCTGCTTTGGTTTCTGGGATAATGTCGGCTTGAATTTCAGCCTTTTCGAGTTCATCAAGGTAGTCCTCGCGGCTGCATTTTCGCAAATTTACTCGTAATGAAAGTGTGGGGGGCGTATTATTATTTTCAATAATATCTTGCCAATGACTTGGCCAATCTTTTTGAATCTTCTCTAATAACCACTTTGGATGAGCAAAAGCCGCTTCGGGATTTTTTTGTAGTTTTGACTCAAATAGATCTTTTTCTCTTAAAAATTTGTGCAAAACAGCATTAATGAGAGAGCAGCCCCATGATTTTTTCAATTCACGCGCCGCTTCCACAGTTTCGTTTAAGGCGGCATGATGAGGAATGCGAGTTTCCATTAATTGATAAAGTCCGACTGCAAGTAAATAGAAAACGAGGGTTTCAGCTTTTTTAAGTGGGGTCTTTAAACATAAATTAATAATGAATTCGAGGCGTGGATAAAAGCGTAGGGTTCCAAAAGTTAATCCTTGAAAAAATTGAAAATCCTGAGGATTTTTAAATTTTGATCGAAATCCAGGCAAGACATCGTTTAAAGAACGACCTTCTTCTAAGACAGCCTTGAGGGCAATTGCAGCTTGTGCTCGACTATTCATGGTTATCATTATTTAAAAAAGAATCAAATTGTTTTCCAACTTCAAAAAGAGCAGCACGGGCATTTAAAATGCTGCCGACTGGCAAAGGTTTACCGCCTTCGAATTGAAGGGTTTTAAGCTTCAACACCCCACCTTCTCCTCTTTCTCCTGTTGCAACATAAATACCTTCTTTATCAGTCTTAATAATCATACCCGGAAGAAGCTTAAGGGAAAGAATGTCGTGAGGCAGTCCGGATGTCAGGGATCCCTTTTCTAAAGCGATTACCTCTGCTTCCCAAATTCGAATCATTTGCCCGTTTAGCTTTGTAATAGCGATGGGCCAAGGATTAAAAGCGCGAATTTTTCTATCTAAAACGACAGCAGGTTCATTAAAGTTAAGTTTTGCTTCAGCTTTAGTTATTTTCTGAGCATAGCTAGCTTTTGCATTATCTTGTTTTTGTGCATGAATGGTATTTGTTCCCTTTGCGAGTTCATCTAAGGTTTCTATCAAGGCACTCCCCCCCAATTCCGCCAATCGATTTTGAAGACTTTGGGTGGTGTCATGTTCCAGGATAGGGCAGGGATAAATCGATAAAATATCGCCCGTATCCATCCCTTTATCCATTTGCATGATAGTAATGCCAGTTTCTGTTTCCCCTGAGAGAATCGCATATTGAATGGGAGCAGCCCCTCTAAAGTGGGGTAAAATTGAGGCATGCACATTGATGCATCCTTTACTCGGAATGGAGAGAATTTTCTCGGGTAAAATTAATCCATAGGCTGCTACCACCATCAGATCGGGATTTAAACTTTTCAATTCCGCTATAACAGCAGGATCGTTTAAACGGCTAGGCTCAAACACGGGCAGGTTGTGTGCCAAACCAAGCATTTTGGTTGGCGAAGCAAGGGGTTTTCGGCCGCGTCCGGCGGGTTTATCAGGCTGGGTATACACTGCTAACACGGTATGAGAACTTTTTAGTAAAGCCTCGAGTATGTTGCAGGCAAAAACGGGGGTGCCTGCAAAAACAATTTTAAATGTCATAGGGCTTTTCTACGTAATTTATCCAGTTTTTTACGAAGGAGGGTTTGTTTTAAGGGTGAGAGATGATCGTAAAAGGTGATGCCGTTTAAATGATCCATCTCATGTTGGACACAAATTGCGAGCAGATCTTCGCAGGGGAGAACGTGTTTTTTACCCAATAAATCGTAAAATTCAATCTCCACTGTTTTAGACCGTCTCACTTTGGCGTAAACCCCTGGAAAAGAGAGACATCCTTCGTCGCTCTCCACTTTGCCTTCTTGGGCTAATAATTTGGGATTAATCAGGACAAGCGGGGCCTTTTGAGTTTCAGTGATATCGATCACAATGAGACGTTTTTGGACATTCACTTGGATAGCGGCTAATCCAACCCCTTGAGCTTCATATAGGGTTTCGAGCATGTTTTTGGCAAGTTCAGTAATTTCCTGATCAAAGGTATCGATTGGAGCTGCAACAAGCTTCAAACGTGGGTCGGGAAATTGCAAGATATTAAGTAAAGCCATGATGAATCACACTATTAATAACTACTAATACTATTAGTACTATACACAATTTATTCTCTCCGATACACTGTCGCGGTTTTACCATTTACTAAAACAAAGGTTGGATGTGATCGAAAAAAACACACTTTATTATTTGCTTGGCCTGATTCGGAAGGGAGTGGGATCGGGCGGCCTCCTGGAAGTATTAGGAAACAATACTGACTCACCCTCCCTGTCCTCCTTATTTGATTCAAAGGGGAATTGCGAAGCGTTTCCTGGAAAGTATGACTGGGCGGGGGTTGAACAGGACCTAAAATGGGCGGAAGAATCTCCCGATCATCATATTATCCCTTACTATGATTGGCGCTATCCCTTTCTTTTAAAAGAGATTTCGAGCTTTCCACCCATCTTATTTCTGAAAGGGGAGAAATCCCTACTATTAGATCCCCAGCTCGCCATGGTGGGCAGCCGACACCCCTCCGTGAATGGGACGAACCTGGCTTTTAAATTTGCCCGCTATTTTTCGGAAAAGAATTTTAGTATAACGAGTGGTCTGGCCATCGGCATTGATGGGGCGAGCCACCGAGGTGCCCTCCATGCTGGAGGAAAGACTCTGGCTGTGTTAGGCTGCGGACTAGACCAAATTTATCCAAATAGCCATCGCGCTTTAGCGGACGAGATTGTTGAGAAGGGTGGGGCCTGGGTGTCCGAATTTCCGATAGGTACTCCCCCGAAGCCCTTTCATTTTCCGCGTCGAAATCGGATTATTAGTGGCTTATCCTTGGGCACAGTAGTGGTTGAAGCGAGCTTAAAGAGTGGCTCCCTGATTACGGCAGGGTTTGCGGCCGATCAAGGCCGAGAGGTCTTTGCCCTACCGGGTCCTCTCGACAGCCCACTTGCCAAAGGTTGCCATGCCTTGATTCGAGAAGGGGCAAAATTGGTTGAATCCCCAGAAGATGTGCTAGAAGAATTGGGGGGCCTGCATAAATTTGTGAGGGCAGAGGCAGGGTTGAGAGAAAGACGGGAGGGGGAGGAAGTACCTTCTCTTCCGGAGAGATCTCTACAATTACTGTCACAAATAGGCTATGGTGTGACCCCAGTCGAGGTCATTGTTCATAGAAGCAAGTTGACGGTGGCCGAAGTTTCTTCCATGCTCCTCAAACTAGAATTGGGAGGCTTTGTGGCAACTGTCCCGGGTGGATATGCCCGTATATTAGGTTAGGTGGATCTAGGTGAATCATAAATGAGCGAAGCGAAAACACTGAATTTAGTGATTGTCGAATCACCTGCTAAGGCCAAGACAATTAAAAAATATCTTGGCCCAAATTTTGAGGTGCTGGCCTCCTATGGCCATGTTCGCGATCTTGTCCCTAAAGGGGGAGCGGTAGATCCTAAAAATCACTTTGCCATGAAGTACCAAGTGATTGAAAAAAACACCAAACATGTGGACGAAATTTGTGCACGCATGAAAAAATCCCAGGCTCTTTATCTCGCAACTGACCCTGACCGCGAGGGCGAGGCCATTTCCTGGCATTTATGTGAGATCTTAAAAGAGAAAAAAGTGTTGGGCGCAAAACCAGTTCACCGAGTCGCCTTTCATGAAATGACCCGCTCTGCGATTCAAGCGGCTATCAGCCATCCTCGCCACTTATCCATGGAGCTCGTGAATGCTCAACAAGCGAGAAGAGCATTAGATTATTTAGTCGGTTTTAATTTGTCTCCGTTGTTATGGAAAAAAATTCGACGTGGATTATCTGCAGGCCGTGTACAAAGTCCGGCTCTTCGATTAATTGTCGAGCGAGAGGAAGAAATTGAAAAATTTATCTCGCAGGAATATTGGACAATTGAAGCGGATTTAAAAACGCAAAAACAAGCCTTTGGTGCCAAACTCATTCAATATCATCACGATAAGCTTGAGCAGTTTTCTATTACCAATAAAGATCAGGCTGAATCTGTTGTCAATGAATTGAGAACAATTGCCAATGGCAAACTCAAAGTTGAAAAAGTTACACGATCTCAACGTAAGCGTAATCCGACCCCGCCTTTTACCACTTCGACCTTGCAACAAGAGGCTTCGCGTAAGTTGGGATTTACCACACAACGCACTATGCGCGTGGCCCAACAATTATATGAAGGGATAGATGTCGGCGAAGGTTCTGTCGGGTTGATTAGCTACATGCGTACCGATTCAGTGAATCTGGCAAATGAAGCAATTGAAGAATTGCGCCGATTGATTAAAGATCGCTATGGTGCAGATGACGTTCCCCCTGAGCCCAAGGTCTATAAAACCCGAACCAAAAATGCACAGGAAGCGCACGAGGCGATTCGCCCGACAACCCCTCATCTTTTGCCAGAGGCGATTAAGCATGCCCTGACACCCGATCAATTCAAACTCTATAGTTTGATTTGGAAACGCGCGGTTGCTTGTCAAATGATCCATGCCACAATCGATTTGGTTTCGGTTGATTTATCCTGTGGTGAGGGCAATACTTTTCGTGCAACGGGTTCAACCATCACTTCGCCAGGATTTATGAAAGTCTATTTAGAAGGAGTGGATGAAGCGGAATCCGATGAAGGTGAAAAATTATTACCGCCTTTAACGGAAGGTGAATTGATAGATCTCGAGGAATTAAAAGGGGATCAACATTTTACAGAACCACCGCCGCGTTTTTCAGAAGCTTCTCTCGTTAAAACCTTGGAAGAACACGGTATCGGTAGGCCTTCCACTTATTCCTCCATCATTTCTACTTTGCAACATCGGGAATACGCCAATTTAGAACAAAAACGTTTTAAGCCAACGGATGTGGGGAGAATTGTCAATAAATTTTTGACCCATTATTTTACGCAATATGTAGATTATGATTTTACCGCTAAATTAGAAGACGCTTTAGATGATGTGTCGCGCGGTGAGAAAGAATGGGTGCCTTTGTTGGCTGAATTCTGGGAGCCCTTTATTAAATTGGTGCACACCACTGAAGAAACTGTTCAACGTAAAGATGTGACCCAAGAAGCACTAAATGAAAATTGCCCTAAATGCAGTAAACCTTTAAGCGTTCGTTTAGGAAAACGCGGACGTTTTGTGGGATGCACGGGTTATCCCGATTGTGATTACACTCGAAGTTTAGATGGAACGGGTGAAACCACTACGCCGCAAATTGTGGAGGGGAGACAATGTCCCAAATGTGGCGGCGATTTGATAATGCGTATGGGGAAATATGGCCAATTTATTGGATGTAGCCAATATCCTAAATGTAAACATATTGAATCAGTGAACAAGCCACAAACTACAGGGGTAGTCTGTCCGCAGTGTCACAAAGGTAATTTAACCAAAAAGAAATCTCGTTACGGCACCTTCTTTTATTCTTGCAACCAATATCCCGATTGCAAATACGCCATTAATCATGAACCCATGAGCGAGGAATGTCCGCAATGTCATTGGCCGATTTTGATGAAAAAGACAACCAAGCGAAAAGGGACTGAGAAGGTCTGTCCTCAAAAAACCTGCGGCTATGCCGTGCCCTTTGAGGAAGGGGGGTAGAATTCCTTTTGGCCAGTGTACAAAAAATAGACTACATCACCCCGATTAAAACTTATTTATGCAATTTGCAACAAGATTTTTGTGCACATTTTGAAGCCGAAGAAAAAGAGGCGCGCTTTCTAAAAGATGCTTGGCGTCATTCAGAACAGGGGGGCGGTTTAACCTGCATTTTAAAAGAGGGCCTGCATATTGAAAAAGCCGGGGTGAATTTTTCGCATGTTGTTGGCAGCCACCTTCCTCAATCTGCAACAGAGAATCGACCTTACTTAGCCGGCAATCCCTTTGAAGCCTTAGGGATCTCTTCTGTGATTCATCCTCGTAATCCCCATGTGCCCACCACCCATTTTAATGTACGATTTTTCATTAGTTATCCTAAAGATGCCGATAAAGGCGACGATCCAGTGTGGTGGTTTGGGGGCGGATTTGATTTAACACCCTATTATCCTTATGAAGAAGATTGCCGACATTGGCACCAACAAGCCTTTGAAGCATGCGCGCCCTTTGGCAAGGAGCTCTATCCTCGCCTCAAAAAAGCCTGTGACAATTATTTCTATTTAAAACATCGAAAAGAGGCCCGTGGGATTGGCGGGTTATTTTTTGATGATTTAAATCACTGGCCGTTTGAAACCTGCTTTGCCTTTTTGCAATCGGTTTCCAAACATTTTGTCTTAGGGTATCTCCCGATTTTTCAAAAACGAAAAAGTCATCCTTTTGGAGAGAAAGAGAAGGCCTTTCAGCATTACAGACGCGGTCGATATGTGGAATTTAATCTGTTGTATGATAGGGGAACCTTGTTTGGATTACAGTCGGGAGGGCGAACGGAATCCATTTTGATGTCTTTGCCACCTGAAGTGTCGTTTGATTACAATTGGACGCCCATTCCCGGAAGCAGCGAAGAAAAATTAGTGACGGAATTTTTAAAACCACGGGAGTGGCTGTGAATAAAAGATGCTTTTTAGCTGTCCCCTTAACGGATTATGCGCGAAACCACATTAAAAAATTGGGGATCCTGCCTGGGCGAAAAGTCCCTCTTGAGAAACTTCATTTGACTCTTCACTTTCTAGGGAATGTTGAAGAACAAGCGCTTAATGCTTTGATAAAAGAATTAAAGACCACTCCTTTAGGCCAACCTTTTGAAATCCAATTTTCAGAATTGGGAGCTTTCCCGAAACAAACGCACGCGAGAGTATTATGGTTGGGGGTAAAAAAAGGTTCAGAAGAATTAAATCAATTGGTGTTAACGTTGGGTGAAAAACTAAAGGCATTAAATTTTAAAATTGAAGAACGTCCCTATCTTCCTCATCTCACCATCAGCCGTCTCGATCCCCCCAAAAATTTAACAACCTGGATAGACTTCACAAGCTTTAAACCCTTTGTCATGCCAGCACAAGAAATCATCTTGTACCAAAGTGTGCTTGAGGAAAATCAATCTCGTTATCTAGAGCTGCAACGTTATCCATTCTTGAGTAAATCTTGACAAAGTTGTGTAATTTGTTAAAAATATGATTTTATTCTCTTTTACGGAGTGACTATGCAACAAGCCCTCGTTAAAGTTCAGCCTATCAACTTGGTGGGGCTTTCTGTCCGCACTAACAACAAAAACGAAATGGATCCGAGAACAGCTAAAATTGGTGGATTAGTGGCAGAGTATTTTCAAAACAACATTCAAGATAAAATTCCTCATCGCAAAAAAGCCGGTGTTACCCTCATGGGCTATGGCGAGTATGACAGTGATGAACATGGGGATTACACTTATTATATTGGTGAAGAAGTGAATAATGTCGAAAAAATTCCTTCAGAATTTGATTCTATTGTTATCCCAGCAGGAAATTATCAGAAATTCACCACACCCCCTGGAAAAATACCTGATGTAGTGATTCAAGCCTGGCAAAAAATTTGGACCTTAGATTCCCAGCAATTAGGCGGAAAACGAAAATATGCTGTGGATTTCCAAGTGCATGATGAGCGAGCCTTAGATCTCCAGCATGCTATCGTCGATATTTATATTGGTATTCGCTAATACCAGTTGCGATATACGTTTCCTTAACTTAGGAAGAGCATACAGGTTTACTACTTCTGGCCAGGATTGTATTTTGTTTTAGGCCCCCCGGATGAACTATTTTCTGTAGCACCCTTTTCAGTCGCGGAAAACACGACAGCTTTGGGTTCTGTAGAATCTCTTGAAACGCCGTTTTCACGCTCTTCTGCTGCTCGTTCAAGCTTGGCGGCCTCTTCAGGTGATTGTTTTTTAGCCATTTCCAGGGCAGTCACATTTTTAGAGGTTTTATTGCTAAGCAGAGCGCCTTCCGAAACCAAGAGTGCGGCCATTTCCCAATTTTTTGCAAAACAAGCAAAATGCAACACAGTCCAGTTGTTTCCCAGAGGAAAATTGAGATCGGCTCCTTTGCTAATCCAAGTGCGCAAGACTTCTTTACTGAGTTTTTTGCCGTCTCGCATTAAAATACAGAGATCGTTTGTTAATTTCGATTTCATTCTGTCTTTGAGTTGCCTTTCTATTGCCTGAAGAGGATTTTGGGAGGATTGAACTGAAAAGGAATTAACCCATTTTTTGGCTTTGTCCGTTCTAGATAAAGCCGGATAATCAGAAAGGAGTAAAATACAATTCGCTATAATGCTCATGGAACGGGCATTAGCATTGGGGAAGGGATGAATTTCATGTAAAAGGGTATATTTTAAATATGCAATAATATGAATAGGATCTTCTCCCGCTTTAATCATTTTAATAATAGAGGAAGCTAGATTTTTCATGAGTTGAGGTACTGCTTCAGGCTTTGGGAAAATCTTGACAACACGCAAAGCGGCGGCACGTTCTTCAGGTGTCGTAAGATCGGGTAAAAAAGTCCTTTCGCAAGCTGCAGTAAATGTTTTGTCTGGAGAGGATAATGCCGATGCTGGGAAGGCAAATTGTTTGCCTGGACCTGAATAAAAATCGGCATGCCATTGCACTATTGATTTCCCATCAAAATATCTTTTTTTCCAATTTTCAAAATTAATGCTAAGATGTGCAAGAATTAATTTCATGTTCTCTTCTAGCAACGCAAGCTCTGTTGGATTTAAAGGAACCATTTTTAAGTACCACTTAATGTAATTTGTGGCAGAATCCTGTGCTTTATTGGGCTGCGTAAGCCTATCCCAGGTTTGTAACGCTGAAAAATTATCCCAGGGTTGTGATAAATTATAGACATAGGTTAAGAGAGGTGCGGTCCTTAACGCATAATTGCTTCCAGATCGATAACCTAAGCTGGTGCATACTGGAGCTGTTGTATCAGTGGAGTCATATTTTTTAAGAAGGGTTTTTACGGAAATTTTATTAAGCGTTATTAAATCTTCTAGGAAGCTTTCTTCTGTCCATTCCTGTAGGGGTTTTGTTAATATTTTTTTGTTTGCATAATCAATGGCCATTAAAAAGTCTTGTTTTTGAAGGGCAGTAGTATCTTGTGTCTCGTCTGTTAATTCGAAATAGGGATTATCTTCAATATATTTTGGAAACACGATAGATTTTTTTTGTGAAAGTGCTTCTTGAACTTTTTTAGTTTCAGATGCCATGGTCCTCTCCTAAATTCAATTATAAGTTTATATATTTTATAAAAAACCCAATTTTTAGGGATAAATAAATTAATAGAGTTGTCATTCTAACAAATTTTGTATTCTCGAACAAGAGATCTAGCTAGAAATATCCCTAGAGAGATAATCCTATGAATTTATTAACCTTTTACGCAAATGATCGGCAAAAGTTTAGCCACCTTTTTCGAGATCCCGGAGAGCTCTGCCACTTCCACCACTTCATTCACATCTTTATAAGCCCCTGGGGCTTCTTCGGCCAAGCCTCTTTGGGAGAGACATCGAATCAAAATATTGTGAGATTCTAATTCGTCTCTTAATTGTCTTCCTTGCCATTGTTTGGAGGCTTGCGTACGACTTAAACTTCTGCCGGCACCATGACATGAAGAACTAAAGGAACGTTGTTCGCCTTTAGTTGTTCCTGCGAGAATATAGGAACAGGTTCCCATGCTGCCCCCGATTAATACGGGTTGGCCGGCCTTTTTATAATCCATTGGCAAACTAGGATGATTCGGCCCAAAGGCTCGGGTGGCACCTTTTCGATGAACGAACACTCTGCGATTTCGCCCCTCAATTTCGTGAGTTTCTTCTTTACAGGTGTTATGTGAGACATCGTATAATAAATCGAGATTCGTCCCAGGCATCACGCGA
>Ga0207128_1094_pt1 | contig 17409 bp, 18 predicted proteins | sample Alteio_BWMinHeat_18_FD_153522 | JGI IMG/M metagenome (GOLD analysis project Ga0207128, IMG submission 153522) | Enriched cells from forest soil in Barre Woods Harvard Forest LTER site, Petersham, Massachusetts, United States -... | ecosystem: Environmental > Terrestrial > Soil > Temperate forest >... | reverse complement strand
GTGACCGAGGCGATGGGCGGCGCGGCAGCTCGGCCCAACCCGGCGCCGGCCAGCGGGCGATCACCCACGTCCGCATTGTCGAGGACCTGGGTGAATTTACGCTGGTCGAATGCCGGCTAGAGACGGGCCGGACACACCAGGTGCGCATTCATTTGGGCGAGGCGGGCACGCCTATTTGCGGCGAGCGCGTCTACGACCGACCTCTCCACGGCCGGCCCGTCGCTGATGCCAGCCATGTTCCTCGACTCGCCCTTCACGCCGCCCGATTGGAGTTTGATCACCCAACTACATGCCGGCGGATGGTTTGGACTTCCCCCTTGCCCGAGGATTTGGAGCGACTGGTCCGACAACTCCGGAAGAAGGCTGGAGCCAGCGACAAGGGGTCCGACTACCCCAGCGCGCCATAACAGGGCTGAAAGGAGGAAAATCCCGGTTTTCCTCGAGCGCCAGACCACAGGATGCCATTTCCCCCCATGGCACGCTGTGCCAATTTCCCGAGGATTATCGAGCAGTTAAATACAATAGCCCCAAAGCGAATTACTTGTAGGGGAACCGATATGACCGACATCATCGATAGCCGGTTGCAGGATGGGATGCAGGTTTGCCGGAACGGCCATGTCATCACGGACTTACTGCATACTTACCCCGACCGAGGGCTGAGCCATTGTGACCGCTGCGGGGCGGCGACCTTGGACCGCTGCGCGACCTGCGGACTGGAAATTCCCGGAGCGGTGCATGTTCCGGGTCTGGTTCCGGTCGGCCGGGCGCAGCCGCCCGAATTCTGCTCGGCCTGCGGCGCCCCCTTCCCCTGGAGCCGTAAGACCGAGCTGGGAATGGCCTCGGATCCTTTGGCCAATTTGGAACGACTTCTGCGCCGGCTTCCGCGCGTCATTCGACAGCTACGATCGCGACATGGCAATCGGCCGCCGTTTCAAGTCGCCGATGAACGCGACCTGGAAGATTTGCTCCGCGCTCTCTTGCCGATTTATTTTGACGATATTCGGCCCCAGAGCCGAACGCCGGGTTATGCTCCCGTCAATCGGACCGACTTTCAGCTCAAACCGGAGGGCATCGCCTTGACCATTAAGCGTGCGCCTTCCCGAGATTGTGAGAAACAACTTGGCGAACAACTTCAAGAAGATGTGACCCACTATGAGCGGGAAGGCGGCTGCAAAACGCTGGTCGGCTTCATCTATGATCCGGAAGGATTTCTCCGGGAGCCGGCGCCGTTGGAATTGATGTGGTCCAAGCCGCAAGATCGGCTGGAGCTGCGCTGCGTGATTGCCGGTTAAGCCGGGGAGGCGCAGGAATCGACCGCTTCGAGGGCTGGTCTTTCTTCCTCGCTTGTGGCTCGAGGTAGAGAAGGTCGCATCCGCAGGTAAACCGTATATCCTCCCAGTGCCACGACCCAAGTGATGACTCGTTGCACCAAGGCGCCTAGCACTCCATTGGCCTCGGGATAATTAACCAGCTTATAAAGAGCGCCGAAGGCGTATTCTCCTCCTCCAACACCGCCTGGCGCCGGGAAACCGGCTTGAATCGCCATGCCGATGGGCACAATCAGGAAGTGCGTGGATAACGACGGAATCTGGTCGGCGCTGAAAACCGTCAAACTCGAAAAGTAGAAAGTCAACACGAAAGCGACGTGTCCCACCAGCGACAGGAGCAGGGCCTGAATGATACTGGTTTCCTTACGGCGATACATCCATACCGCGCGCCAGAATTCGGCAGCCGAATGGCCTACTTTGGGAATCCGGGTCAGCCGTCGGGCGAAGCGCTGCGCTCGCCATTCCGGCAGAAAGCCTAACAGAATCCAAACTGTTGCCGATGCGACGCAAAGGCAAACAGAGCCAACCACGATGGATTGCAAGGTTTGGGCGGCATCGGCTTCCAGCATTCCTCCAGTCCAAAAGATGGTTCCCAATAAAGCAACGAGCAGACAAAGCCCGCACAACCCGACGGCCCGATCGATCATCACTGTGGCGACGGCCACCGTTCGCCGGCTCTGCTCCCGGGCGATAAAAGCCGCCTTGACGATGTCGCCCCCCACCGAACCCGGAAGAAACGTGCTCAAGAACAGGCCAATCGACCCGAGGCGCATGGCGTTGCCCAGCGTGAATGGCAATTCCTGAGCCCGAACCAGGACATACCAGCGCACGAAAGTTAGCAGCACTCCGACCAGGTAAATCATGCTGGCGAGGATCAGCGGCCCGTAATGGAGGGGTTCGCCCTCGACGAAATGGCGCTGGACCACGCTTTGGAGCCCCTGGCCGCTCGCCGGCGCCCAGTTCCTCCAAATTACAAAGGCCAGCAGGCCAAGCCCCAACCCATATTTCAAGCAAGGGACAAGAAAGCGTTTTCTCACCGGGTATTCCACTTCGGCTGGCATGACGGCAAGTTGGAGACAGGCTCCAGCGAATTTCAAACAAGCATAGCATTCTGCTCGTTTGCGTGGAGGCTGTCCAGGCAGGTTTTTTGGAAAAAGAGGCTTGAGGCTTAAACGGCTCGCCGCCGGAATCGGAAACACAACCCGAACCGTCAGCGAGCTCTCGCCGACGCTTCGATTTCGCGTGGCAGGATCACGCTATGGTCATCTAATTGTTTTGACCTCTTGGGTCGGAACAATTTCAGCTCCGCAGCCGTATGGAAGGGAAGGCTATTGTTGCCCAGCGCTCTTTTTAATGCATGGCCTAGGGACCGAATAGGATCTTGCGATGCAAGAAAGCGGAACCCGCCGTGGAGGCAAAGAAAACGCAGAGAATGCTGTATTTCTTCGCGTCCTCTGCGGTTCGCCTCGCCTTGACCCTCCCTTGCCTGGCATTACAATGGTAAACGAAAAATTAGCAAGCCCGGTGAAATCGGCGGCATGATTTCGCGGCGTGGGGAGTTATCGAGGGGCATCGACCAGTTCGGTGGCCGCGGAAGTATGGCACCCTGCCACGCCTCAACTTGTTCATCCCCTTGGAGCTAAGGCGGCGCTCATGCGGTCTCGTGGTTTTCAAAATGTTTTGTTGGTCATCGTGTTCGGGGCCATCATAGCCGGGCTTACTTTCGCCCGACAGTGGCTGGCGCCGACCCCCACCCAAGCACCGCGCAAGGTTGACGGACCTAACTTGCCCAACTCGCTCATCACCTTTGGCGGAACCACGCTGGCCGGATTGAATCAGGAAATGAAACCGGTCCGCGGGCATCAAGACCTGTGGTTTGAAAACACCAAAGATGAGGACATTGAATTGGGATTGGAGCAAACGAGCTGCAAGTGTGCGGGAGTAGAAGTGACGCTGCTTACCGAAAAAGAGTCGGAGAAGCTCCGGAATTGGTTGCCGGCGGCGGCGGCCACACAATGGGCGGCCAGTTCTGGAGGACTATTAGGCCAGTTCGGCCCCGCGGTCTTGGCCTTCGACGGCGTGCGCGACATTTTGCAGGAGGGCAGCCGCTGGCAACACCTGATGCGCGAAGAGGCCGCCTCCGAGCGTATCCGGGTTCCGGCCAAGGGTGCGGGCTTGTTGCGAGTGGAATGGGAAGGACGGAAGCTTGGGCCGGAACGCATCGTCGCGACAGTGTGGAGTCAGCCCGCTCGCAAGGAATCGGCGCGCGTCTACACGGCATTCGAAATCCCCATGGTGTTCGTGAGCCCGCTCATGGTCACTCCCAGCCAGGCCGAGCTGGACCTGGCGTCGGGAGATCGCAAGACGGTCAGTTTCTTGTGCTGGTCGGCAACTCGAGCCGGGTTTCAGCTCAGCGCACGCGATGAGTCCTCCCATCCTTGCTTTTCCTGCGCCTGCGTGCCCTTAGCCGGCCAGGATTACGAGCGCGCCCTGCAGGCGATCAAGGGAAGTCAAATCCCGGGGTCAATTCTTTTTGGATATCGGGTCATGGTGACAGTTGCCGAACGACTCAACACCGGCACCCAACTCGACATGGGCTATTTCAACCACAGAGTCATCCTGACCAGCCCGGATCTGGAGTTCTTTCCCGGCAACCACGAATACACCGTAACACTGCAGGGCAGAGTCCAGGGAGAAGTATCGGTTGGCGGGCCGACCGACCATAGCCAGGTGAATCTAGGCATCTACACGAAAACCCGAGGCACCACCAAAGAGGTTCCCGTGGAGACCTTGAAGCCCGGTTTGAAGCTCAAACAGATCGATCACACCCCGCCTTTCTTGGCTGTTCAGTTAAAAGAGGAAAAGGCCACCCTGGAAGGGATTCGCTATCGCATGACGGTCACGGTGCCCAAAAACCAGAGCTATCTGCCGGAGGATAGCGCCATTAACCTGGAAACCATCGATAATCCGCCTCGGAAGATACGGATCCCTGTTGTCGGCACCGCCACAATTCCGATACATTGAGCTCCCGTAAGCAAGACTTCCGAAGTCTCAGAGACTGCGGAAGTCTAATTGGAAAATAGAAGGGATCACTATGGTAAAGGAAGACCAAGACCCTGGGCACGGAGGCAACCATCATCGCAAAAGGACAGCCGGCCATCGTGCTATGGTCGTCCTGTTCCTATGTATCGCGGGCCTCCTTTGGTACGGGATCGGCTGTGGGCCCCAGTTCGGTGACGGCCCCGCCGGCAAATCTCCTTCCCGTCTTTTCCACGATTGGCCGAACCGGAAACCTGTCTTTGTCTTGCTTCTATCCGGACAACAATACGGCTATCTTCAGCCGTGTGGCTGCTCGCCGATCCAGTACGGCGGCCTGGAGCGGCGCTTCAACGTCATCCAGCAATTGAAAAAGGAGCACGGCTGGCACCTCGTCGCGCTGGACCTCGGAGACATTCCGCAACCGCGTGGGCCCCAGAAGCTGCTCAAGTACGTGACTTCCATGGAAGCCCTCAAGCGCCTCGACTACACCGCCGTCGGTGTCGGCGAGAATGAATTCATGCTGCCTTTGATCGAGGGACTGGCCAATTTCTCTTTGAACAACCAAGTGAATGATGTCTTCCAACCTCCTCATGTCCTGGCTGGAAACTTATTACAGCCAAAGAATGAATTTCCAGGGGCCGAAACGGTCGCATTTCGAGAAGGCGCCAATGGCATTCCGAAAATTGGCGTCACTTCCATGGTGGCGCCCAGTGTGGCTCAAACAATTAAGGATCCTACTGTCAAGATTGACAGTGACGCCCTTCCCCGCCTTTTTAAGGAGCTGCAAAACAAGAAGGCGGAATTCAAGGTTCTGCTCTGCCAAGGCACCGAACAAGAAGCCAAGCAGTATGCCACCGCACATCCGGATTTTCGCGTGGTTCTTCATCTGAGTCTCGAAGAGGAACCGCCCGAAAGACCGGCGATGGTTGGAAACACCATGCTGGTCAGCGTCGGCCACAAGGGTCGATATGTCGGTTTGGTCGGGGTTTTCCCCGGCAACCAGCCCGGGCAGCCTTACGAGCTGTATTATCAGTTGATGAAGATCGGCCCGGAATACAAAACTCCCCCGGGCCAAGATGCCGCCAATCCCATTCTCGCCCTGATGGAGGAGTACGCGCAAAAAGTCAAGAATGACAACGGTGGATACTTGCAGCACTTCGCCCAAACTAAACATCCGATTCAGATCCAATTCCCGGATGCCAAATATGTCGGTTCCGAAGCGTGCAAGAAATGCCATGAGCATGCCTACGACGTGTGGAAGAAATCCAAGCACGCTCACGCGTTCAATACTCTAGTGACCGCGACGCGGCCTTCGCTGCGTCAGTTTGACGGTGAGTGCGTGGTCTGCCATGTGACCGGCTTCGAATATCTCACCGGCTACCGCAACGAACAGGCGACGCCCAACCTGAAAGACGTGGGGTGCGAAAGCTGCCACGGCCCGGGCAGCATTCACGTGGATAAGAAAAACCCCAACTGGAGAAAACGCCAGCTCCTCGAGCTCATGAATCCTTACAAAACGCCCCCGGATGAAACCGCCAAACAAAAAGAACAACGCATGCTGAAGCTCCATATCTTTTGCCAGCACTGCCACGATACCGATAATGACGTCGGTTGGAACAATCCTCCGGTCAAACCGGGCGAGCCGCCCGCACGCTGGCCTGAGATCAATCACATGAATCCGAAGGAATAGGTCACGTCAGCGTCGTTTCTTCGTCGCCTTCCGTTTTGTATACTAAATGCTGAAGTGGCTGGAGCGCCTCTTCAGCTCTCATCATGCTCAACACGCACCGGGAGTGTCGTCATGGGTCTCAATTGGAACGACAGCCAAGAGCTCGGCGAGTTGTTGTTTGAGAAATATGACTCGGTGAACCCGATGACGGTCCGCTTCACCGACTTGCGCAAATGGGTCCTGGACCTGGAGGATTTTGCCGGCAAGCCGTCCGCGAGCAACGAGGAGCAGCTCCAGGCTATTCAAAAAGCTTGGCATGAAGAATGGAAGCTGGAATACGGGGATGATTGACAAGCCTGACCAACCATCGACGCGGGGTTTCATATCATCCAAACATCTCGCACAGCCGCAAATGCTGCTCGCCATCCAGCATCTCGGCGCGGACCGTGCTGTCGATGCCGAGCTGCATCAGTTTGCGATCCACCTCGGTCCTGTCCTGGCGACCGTTAGGAAGGCCGACGAGAGCGCCGCGCAGATTCTTGCGACGATGAGTGTAAAGATCGCGTAAGAAACGACGAAAACGCGGAACATCGCCGACGCGAGCACGCTTCTCGGCATCGGGTTGAATCATCACGATGGCCGAGGCCACTTGCGGGCGGGGCCAGAAGACCGCCGCCGGCAGCTTCCGTATCAGGCTCACTTCCGTCACGCTTTGAACCAATACCGCCAAGGCGCCGTATTCCTTGCTGCCCGGTCCGGCCAGGAGACGCTCAGCGATCTCCCATTGCACCGTGACGACCATGCGCTCGAAAGGCAAGCTGGAAATCAGGAAATTGCCGATGACCGGCACCGCCACCGCGTAGGGCAAGTTCGCCACCAGCTTAACTCCCTCGCATCCGCTTTCCCGGCGCAGCTCGTCCAAAGCCGTCAGAACTCTTGGATCGATTTCATTCTTATTCTTGAGCACGTCGGCATGCAGGATTCGAACATTCTCCCGGTGGCCAACCTCCTCACGCAGCAATTCGACGAAGGATGGATCGAGCTCCACTCCCAGAACCCGTCCGGCCTGATCCGCCAGCCGGGCGGTCAGACTGCCCGTGCCACTGCCGATTTCGAGGACGAGATCGCGAGGAGTTAGCTCCGCGGTCTGCACCAAGATGTCGAGCAAGTTCAAGTCGATGAGAAAGTTCTGCCCCAGCTTACTCTTGGGCTGAATGCCATGGGCTTCGAACAGATTACGCAAGTACGATAGCGTTTGTCGGGGAGGAGGCTCAGGGATCATCACTTTCCAGAAGAGTGTTTTGTTTGATTAGACTTCCGAGATTTTGGAAACTTCGGAACTCTGTTGAGCGAGGTATTTGTGCACATATTTCGCCAAGAGATCGGTTTCAATATTTACCGAGTGTCCCGGCCTCTTGTGGCCCAGGGTGGTATGACTCAGTGTATGGGGAATGAGGGCCACGCTGAATCGGTCGGCGGCGACCTCGACGATCGTTAGGCTGATTCCGTCGACCGCCACCGAGCCTTTTGACACCATCAGGGCGGTCAATTCGGGCGAGCAGGAAAACCATACCAGCTCCCAGTCGCCCTGCCGAATGCGCTCGGCGACCCGTCCCAGGCCGTCGACGTGGCCCTGCACGAAGTGCCCATCCAGCCGGTCCGTTACAGCCAGTGGGCGCTCGAGATTGACGGCGTCTCCCGGCTTCAGCTCACCCAGGTTCGTCCTCAGGAGGGTCTCCGGTCCGGCCTGGAAATGAACGTTGTCGCCATTGCGCTCCACGACGGTCAGGCAAGCACCGTTGACGGCCACACTGTCACCGACAGCCAATTCAGAGTTCAAAGAAGGCGCGCTGACAACCACACGCCGGCCGGGGCCTTCTACTTCCACTTGCTGCACCGTCCCCAGAGCTTCGATCAAACCTGTGAACATTGTTGGAGCTACTACCTAGCAACACAGAATTCGGGTGGCCGGGGCTGAGTCTTCGAAGCCCCCAGCATTAAGGGAACAACCGAGGCTTCGAAGACTCAACCCCGGCTAGGTCATTGTATTTTGTTCGATGCTTCAATGGGGAAACACGTCATCCAGCCCAGCGGGGGCAGGACGCGGTTCGCGGCGAAGACTCCGCAGAAGGGTGTGCCGGGCGGGAATGCCAAGGCCGTAAATCCAAAAAATGAGAACGAGAGCCAACTCACGCGCTAACACCAACACGAAGACGGCCAGGATGACTTGAATCAAATGGCTGAAATGCCGTCGGCCGCGTAGAATCTGCTTGGTCAAGTGCGGATATGGAACGCGTGAAACCATGAGCAGGGCGATGGCCAACGCGCCGAGAGTCGCCCAAACTTCCAAGCCGCCACGGACCATATCCAGGTTGATGCCCGACCATCGCCCCATGGCTAAGTCGCCGCGCAGAATAGCCAAAGAGGCCAAGCAGCCGGCCGCGCCGGGAGACGGCAGGCCGCGAAATCGCCGATGCCCCGCGGGATCGAGCGGTGTCTCGACATTGAAACGAGCCAAACGAAGGACGGCACAAACCACGTACAAAGCCGCAATGCAAGCTAGCAACTGATGAAAGACCGGCGACGGCGACCAACCAGGTCCCATCCGCAAAAGCAAAAACGCCGGTGCCACGCCGAAGCTGATTGCGTCGCAGAGACTGTCCAGTTCTGCGCCAAACTTGCTCGTGGTTCGCGCCAGCCGGGCCACGTAGCCGTCCAACGAATCAAACAGCATCGCCAGGATAATCAGCCAGCCGCTCAGAGCGAAATAGGGCTCTCCGAGCTCGGTTCCGTCGATCTTGCCGGCGCAGGCGATGGCCGCGAACCCGCAAACGGCGTTTCCCAGGGTCAATAAAGTCGGTAAGACAGCGATTTTTTTCAAGCTAGGCACCCGGTCGGTAAAAGCCGACTCCAAAACTCCTCATTAGGATATCGGCAAAATGGATATTTTTCCAGCGTATCTGGTCAGAAAAGGGACAGCAAACTAATAGCATATCGAAAACCAGCATTGTCCCAGCCACGCGGTTTATCAAAACTGTAGCTTAACATGTTGCGCCCATGCAAGCTTCAGCCGCTGTGCGTCGCCTGACGACAGGGTACCGATTCTGTGTAGAAGGAGGGTTTGCTCCAAGCAATCAAGCCGCGACAGGCGCACCGTTGAAGCCACGCGCAAACCACTTTCCTTGCCAATCGACCAACGGCACATCGGCCAGTGACCGAGGAGAAGCCGAGGTAACCACCGCGACTACCGTATCAGCAGCGTCTAACCACAACACCAAGACTGGCCGTTTCTTGGCAGCGCTGTGGTCGGTATATGGAATGTTCGCCAGCCAGAACTCACCGGGGGAGATCTTCATACAAGCCCTCGTCCTCGGGGGCATAACCGTTTAGAAACGCGTCGTGACGGCGAGTCGGTTGTGTCCCGGTTCCTGTCCACGGGCGAACAGTCAGAACCCATCGGCCCGGACCGACGGTTTCCACCAGGTTGGGAGGGAGGGTCAGTTTTTCTCCGGCTTCAAGTTCTACCGTGTAGGCGACTTCAATAAGCTGATCCTTCATGGCTGTTTCCTCCCGCTCGAAAAGTGTCGGGCATTCGGCGCAAAAAGTCGAGCAAGGGTCTCGGCCTTAACCTGCTCCCAAGGAATAACGTCGTCGGGCGAAATATCATCCTCCGCGGCGCGCCGAGCCAATTCCTGGCGCTGGGCTTCACTTAGAAAAGAAACATGCGGCTCAGACGCGATACTGTCCCATATTTCATGAACCAAAGACAATCGCTGATCCAGTGGTAGCCGATCAATGCCCAGGGATTTAACGCTCGGTGTCATTGAGGATCCTCCCAAATACTTGGGAACAAAAAAACTCCTCAACTATTCTAACAGCTTCTCACGTCCCCTGCTCCCAGCCGCTCATGTAACGTTTTTGCTCGACCGTGAGCTGATCGATTTCGATGCCCATCGATGCCAGCTTGTGGCGGGACACATACTCTTCCACTTCACGCGGGACCTCGTGAACTTTGGCGGCAAGTTTGCCTTTATTTTTCACGCAGTATTCCGTCGTGAGGGCCTGCGTCGCAAAGCTCATGTCCATAACGCTGGGCGGATGGCCTTCGGCGGCGGCCAAATTGACAAGCCGGCCCTGGCCCAAGACGTAAATGCGCCGGCCGCTCTTGAGCTTGTATTCATCCACGTGGGATCGAACGCCGGCGTTGATTTCGGCGGCCTCTTCCTTGAGAGCCGGCAGCTCGATTTCAACGTCGAAATGTCCGCTGTTGCAAACGACGGCGCCATCCTTCATTTCGGTAAAGTGCTCGCGGCGGATAATGCCCGAATTCCCTGTGACCGTAATGAAAATGTCGCCGACGGGAGCGGCCTCGGCGAGAGGCATGACGTCGAGACCGTCCATGGCCGCCTCCAAGGCGCGAATCGGATCGACCTCCGTCACAATAACGCGAGCGCCAAGACCTCGCGCTCGCAGGGCGACCCCCTTGCCGCACCAGCCGTAGCCGCACACAACGATCTTTCTTCCCGCTAGGAGCAAATTGGTGGCCCGGATGATCCCGTCCAGCGTGCTTTGACCCGTGCCATAGCGGTTATCGAAAAAGTGCTTGGTCTGGGCATCGTTGACGGCGATGACCGGAAACTTGAGCACGCCGTCTCTTTCCATGGCGCGCAGGCGGTTGACCCCTGTGGTGGTCTCCTCCATGCTGCCGACGACCTGTGCGATCAGCCGTTGTCGCTCGGCAGGGGGAAGCTTCTGTGCCCAGGCGCGGACCTGCGCGTGAACATCATCGAGCCGGTCGAGGGCAATAAAGATCATGGCAGAAACTAGGTCGGCGCCGTCATCCATGGTGACCTGCGGCTCGTGTTCCAAAGCGGCCACGATGTGGCGGTAATAGGTGTCGTTGTTCTCCTCGCGAACGGCGAAGACGGCGACGCCAAAATCTTGCACCAGGCTGGCCGCCACGTCGTCTTGGGTTGACAGCGGATTGGAAGCCACCAGCACCACGTCCGCGCCGCCGGCCTTGAGAGTGCGGGCCAGGTTGGCCGTCTCGGCCGTCACGTGCAGGCAGCCCGATAGCCGCACCCCTTGGAGCGGCTTCTCCTTCTCGAACCGCTCGCGGATACGAGCGAGCACCGGCATGTCCCGGTCGGCCCAATGGATGCGTTTCTTCCCCTGGGGGGCCAGCTTGGAATCTTTAATATCAGAGCGGGCCTTAGTCGCGGTCGCCATTTTGTCTCCTGCGTAAGAGAGGATGCTGCGAAACTGCCGAAGTGTCGAAGTGTCGAAGATTTCGCTTATTTTTTCAAGGTGTTTTTCTATGGGATTTGCCTCTGATTGTCCCGCCGACAGCTTGATAGCCACTTGCGGATGAGCGAGATCATCACAGGCGCTCGGCGGCTTCTCGGGCATTTTCGATGAAGCGTTTCATTTTGTCCGGATCTTTGCGGCCGGGACTTTTCTCGACGCCGCTGGCCACATCGACGCCATAAGGGCGAACAATACGCACCGCTTCGGCCACGTTCTCTGGAGTCAAGCCGCCGGCAAGGACGAGGGGCACCTCAACTTGAAAATCATGAAGCAACAGCCACGGTGCCGTTTTTCCCGTGCCACCGTGTTGGCCCTCGACGCATGCGTCCACAAGGATCGCCGCCGGAAATTTGCGGTCCTCCTGGCGACACCGGTCCAGGTAACGCTTGATATTCAAGAGGTCATCTTTTTTGCCTATCGAAAAGGGCTGAATTAGTCGAACTCTTGCGAGGTCGCCAACAATGAATCCATCATTTCGTAAATACAGTTGAATTGTGCGAATGCCAACCTGATTGGTGATTTCGAACACGGGCTGCAACTCGCGAGCAACGAAGACGCCTATTGGCTCTACGAATGCAGGAAGAGCGCGGGCAATCGATTCAGCCTTTGCTGGAGTAATGCGACGCGGCGATTCATCAACAAAATTGAGACCGACCGCGTCGGCGCCCAGTTCCGCGGCTTGGACCGCGTCGGCTTCATCCGTCAGACCGCAAATCTTCACACGCAAATAAGACATCGTTTGCAATGTACAGGCCCTGAAGCAACCTTGCAACTCAGCTGCGTGAAGTCCATTTTCGCTCGACTCGCCGCCAAGCCATGCCCATTTTTTCGGCTGTACTTGTTGAGACATCGGGCAGAAAGTGGTTGCAAAGTTAGACCAAAGAGGTTTATCCACTGATCCACCGCTCAAGCGCTTGATCAGTGGATAGCACGTGCGCAAGGCGTTCCTAAATAATGAGTTACAACATCGCTATTATCCGCTGTTCCACTGTCCAAGGAGAGGGGGGTGGCTGCCCTTACATTCGTTCCAGTGCTTAAGAATGAGGCAACCGATTGATGAGCGAAGGCAGTGCTGGGCCGCGTTGTTGCCCTGTCATCTGAGATTAACTGCATGAGGTCTCAGAAGTCATTGAAGTTAAAACCCACGGGGTTTATGCAGGATATGATTAGATCACATAGCCAAGTCTTGACCAACCGCCGTGCCATGCTTCGAGGCGGATGGAATTGATTGCTAAAGCAAGTGCTTTGCTGATTTTAACTTGCGTCGACAAAAAAATCTGGGTTAGAACGAGTTTCGAGAGGCCGTGCAAGGCAGGAATATGGAGCCGCGTACGAAGGAAGGGGTGTGGTCTCCCCGCCTACTTCGTGCGCGGCTCTTACGACATCAAAATCGTTGCAACTGAAACGGCATAAGTTATAATTTCATATCTTCCTGAAAGGAATAAAACTCATGAAAGTCACCAAGGCGGCCTTGGCTACTCGCTTGCAAGAAGTCGAAGACCAGTTCGTTGACCTATGGCGGACCATGAGCTCGCTGTGGGGCATCAGCCCGACCATGGCGCAAATTCATGGCCTGCTTTACATCTCCGGCGCCGCTCTGTCGATGGACGATATCATGGATCGGCTGGGCATTTCCCGTGGCAATGTCAGCATGAATTTGAGCAAGCTAGTCGAATGGGGCCTGGTCCGCCGCGTGCACAAGCGCCGCGACCGCCGCGATTATTACGAATCGCTCCGCGACGTTTGGGAAATGTTCACTCTGGTCGCCACTCAACGAAAGCGCCGCGAGATCGACCCGATCCTGAACACCTTGCGCCGCTGCCGGGCGGAGCTGTCGCCCGAGACCCTCGGCGGCCACGCCGAAGAACCCGCCGCCGAAGAGCGCCGCCACCGCATCAACGATCTGCTTTCCTTTCTTACCTTGGTCGATAGCCTCGCTCAACGATTTTTTGAAAGCCATCATGGTCTGCGAGATGCGGTGGATCTGCTGGCGAAGAAGAGTTAGCAACTCGCCGAACGCCTCTCCAGCGAATCAATAAAATGCTCCTGCTGAGTTTCGCTTAACTTCCATTACCTAAAGTGGGGCTGCTTCGGAGCTCCGGAGGATTTCGATCATGCTCCAAATAACCCGTCGCGATTCCATAAAACTGGCTTCTGCAACAGGTCTGGCTTCGCTATTAAGCGGCGGATCTGATGCTCGTGCGGTCGAGCCTGTGAAAGGCGAATTGATGCTAATGGGCCCTTTTCCGTTGGGAGAATTATACGAATCCCAAAAAAGATCGTTGGGTAATGAGCACACCGATGGTCAAGGACCGACGGATGAAGATATCGCCAAAGCGTTCAATCAATGCCAGCTTTATGTAATTGACAAGAAAGTTATTGCCAAGGCTGGCGAGTGGCGATTCGCGGATGAGGAGTATCCAAGGATGGCACTTTCGGGAGAAGTCCATTTTGAACTCAAGGATAACAAGGACGCCGATTTCAAGATCTATTTTGAAAAAATCGTCAAGGTCGACCAACGAGACGATTACGTCACGAAACCAGCAACGCGATCCTTTATAGTGGGTTTTCAATCCTATATAGTAAGGGGAAACTTGGGGTCGGAAAAGCATGTTGCCACGTACGGCTGGAGTGCAAAAAAACGGATTGCTTACGATATCAACGGCAAGCTTTTAACCAAGAAACCTTGAAAGCCAATCCAAGCCGAAGGCCGGGGCTAAGTGGCCTGCCGTTTCTGCCAATCCTCGACGAATAGGCTAAAATGTCCGGCAGTCGGCGGATGGGCTTTGATCACGTCTTCGTTCAAGGTCACGCCCAGGCCCGGCCCTTGCGGCAAACTGAAATAGCCATCCACGACTTTGGGGCAGCCGGTGGCGCATTCGCGGGTGTGCGGTTCGGTGAAATCGTTGAAATGCTCCTGGATTTTGAAATTGGTGGTGCAGGCGGCTAGGTGGAGGGCGGTGGCGGTCGACACCGGCCCGCCCACGTTGTGCGGCGCTACTGTCATGTAGCACATGTCCGCCATGGCCGCGATCTTCTTAACCTCCATCAGGCCACAGCATTCGGTAATATCCGGCTGAATGATGTCGCAGGCTTGCCGGTCGAATAGCTCGCGAAATTCCTGCTTGTGGTGCAGCCGCTCTCCTGTGGCAACCGGGATGCGAATGTGCTCGGCAGCCTTGGCCAGAGCCTTGAGATTATCCGGCGGCACCGGCTCCTCGACCCAGCTCGGCTCGAACGGCTCCAGGTCGCGGGCGATGCGGATAGCGGTGGCAGGGCTGAAGCGACCGTGCATCTCGATCAGCAGCTCAACATCCGGCCCGACGGCGCCGCGCACCGCCTCCACCAGGCTCACGCAGTGCAGCCGTTCTTTCCGTTCCATCTCATAATAGCCCGCGCCGAAGGGATCGAACTTGAGAGCGAGATAGCCCTTGGCGACCGCGGCCTTGGCCGCGCGAGCGAAATCCGCGGGCGTTCGCGGCACTTGATACCAGGCGTTGGCATAAGCCTTGAGCCGGTCACGAACCGCTCCGCCCAGAAGAACATAAACGGGCAGATTAGCCGCCTTGCCGACGATGTCCCAGCAGGCGATCTCCACCAGGCTGATCGCCGACGCGCAGATTTCCCCAACCCGGCCGTAATCGTCCCGAAACATCCGCTGCACGATATGCTCGATCCGAAAAGGGTCGCTGCCCAAGATGTATCGACTCTTGCACTCTTCCAAGTAGCCCAAGAGCGCGTTGGTGCGGTTGGACAGCCGAACCTCGCTGATGCCGACGAGTCCTTCGTCGGTCGTCAGTTTCAGGAACGTCAGGTTCCGCCAGGCGCTGCCCATGACGGACCAGGAGGCTTGGGAGATTTTCATCGGATGATCCTCGGCGCTGGTAGGGGGCTTTGCTTAAACTTATGGAGGGGAATGCGCTTGGCAATCACGAGGCAATCCAAGATTCCTCCCGTAGGACAAGCTGCCAGCTTGTCCATTAGAATGGGCCAGCCGAACAACAAGCTGGCAGCTTGTCGCTACGCTGCAAGCTGATATCGAACGGTAAGGACGACTCCATGCCACGCTATGTGATCTTGGAGCACGATTGGCCAGAGAAGCACTGGGACTTCATGCTCGAGACGGGCCCCGTGCTCCACACCTGGAAGCTGGCGGCGGCGCCGCAGCCAAGTATTGGCATCCCGGCGGAAAAGTCGTTCGATCACCGGTTGATTTATCTGGACTACGAGGGACCGATCAGCGGCGACCGGGGATCCGTCAGTCGTTGGGACGGAGGCACCTTCGAGACGCTGATCGAGCAAGAGAATCGGCGAGTATTTCGGGTCTTGGGGAAGAGATTACAAGGAACCGTGGAATTGGTGAATCGTCCTGAAACCGGGTGGCAATTCATTTTTTCTTCGCTTTGAGGCCAAGGAAGCGCGGACCCGTCGCTAACGCTCCGGGCTCTAAATGGGCTAATCGCGAGGTCCTCAACCGCTCTGCGGCACGGCGCCCAGGCTTCGCCAAAAGTACCACGTGGCGATGCTGCGGAAGGGCCGCCAAGGCTCGGCCAGCTTGATCAGCCGACTCCTATCTGGAAGCTCGCGCAGGTTGTACTGCCGTTGGACGCCGACCCGCAGGCCGAAGTCGGCGACGGGGAGAACGTCCGGCCGGCCCAGTGAAAAAATCAAGAACATCTGCGCGGTCCACGGCCCGATCCCGCACACCGGCAGCAGGCAATTGATGATCTCCTCGTCGGTGAGCTGGTGAAGATCGTCCAGCGGCAATTCGCCTCGGTGAACCTTGTCGGCCAAATCGCGCAAGCAGCGAATCTTATTGGTCGATAGCCCGGCCGCGCGCAGTTTGTCGTCCGAGGCTTTTCGGACGCCCGCCAAGGTGATGCCCTTTGGCCCAAGAAGAATCCCCAGCCGAGCCCGGATGGCCGCGGCCGCTTTCGTGGAGATTTGTTGGGAAATGACGGAATGCACCAAGACGGCGAACCCGTCCGGATTATGCTGGAGGGTGCACGGCCCCACCAGGCGGATGACTTCCCGGAGGATCGGGTCCCGCCGCGACAGATGTCGCCGAGCGTGGCGATCAATGGAGGAAAAATGGTTGTCCATAAGATTCAACAAGTCTTCTCTGTTTTCTCTGTTGGCTCCTGTTCATTCTTCGGCGACAAACAAACCAAAAGGGAGAACAGGAGGCAACAGAGGCAACAGAGAAAGGCCGGCAAATCACATTCTGTATTCTCTGTTCTCTCTGTCGCCTCCTGTTCCATTATTTTTCGGCGCGTCGGCGGCGGCGAATCTCTCGGACCTGGAAGTAAGTCAAAACCACGAAAATCAAGGCGAAAATCGTCCCCGAGGCCCAAAGCTTGTTCCGATCAGGCAACCAGCCCGACCCGGACCCCGCGGATGCGTTGTCACTTCCTTCGGGAGACAAATCGGATTCCTGGCTTCTGGCCTGAGCCGCCTCGGTCACGATCTGACGATGCTGCTTGAATTCGGGGACGTTCAGCTGGCGCCGCCAAGCGCAATCGTCAAACACCTGGGCCGCGGAGGTGACGTCACCATCTGCGTTCAACAGTTCGCCGTATTGCCAATAAAGAAGCGTATCGTCCGGCAGCCAAATCAACAACTGCTGGACGATCGCCACCGCATCGGGCGGCAGCTTGGCTCGCTCGGAAGCGGCGATTTTGCCGGCCTCGTATTGGCCGCTGTCGCCCACATACCGAACCGGCTGGCCGTCTTTGACAAAAAGCGGGTCCAGACTGGGTTGGGATTGGGCGGGCCGCCGTGCTTGTGCCCACCGGTGGCGGGCAAGTAGCAGGTGATATTTCTCCGCCTGACGAAACCAGCGCAACTGTTCCTGGCTGAGTCCAGGCCATTCTTGCGGCCAGACATCCTGCGCTTGTTCGAGACGACTGACGGCCCGTTCCAGTTGGCCGACCTGTTGTTCCGCCGTGGCCAGATTGACAAACACCATGAAGTTTCGGCATTCCCGAGTTGCCACCGGGGTCAGCAGGTCCACGGCTTCTTGGTATTGCCGGAGCCGAATCAGATAACCGCTCAAGTTCACTTTAT
>Ga0207128_1093_pt1 | contig 17527 bp, 16 predicted proteins | sample Alteio_BWMinHeat_18_FD_153522 | JGI IMG/M metagenome (GOLD analysis project Ga0207128, IMG submission 153522) | Enriched cells from forest soil in Barre Woods Harvard Forest LTER site, Petersham, Massachusetts, United States -... | ecosystem: Environmental > Terrestrial > Soil > Temperate forest >... | reverse complement strand
TCTTAATAACAGCTCCCCTACTCCTACCGGACGCAATTCCTTGATGACGATTTGATATTTGCCGCTTAATGGGTAGACATTTAATTCTCCCCGTACAATGACATCCCTTCCATCTTTGATTGGCGATTTAAGCTGAGCCGCATCGGCACGGAACATAATGGCAGAAATCTGGGCATTGGCATCTTTAAGACTGAAATACAAATGGCCCGATGAATGGGGCTTATAGTTGCTGATTTCCCCTTTCATCCAAAGGTGAGGAAATAACTTTTCAATGGCATGCTTAATAGCCTGGCTTAATTCAGAAACGGTGAGAATGGGGTGGTTGTCTGGCATTAGACCTTCTTCCTCGTAACTTGAGAAGATTGGTTCTTAGTGCCTGTTCAAAACCTTTCTAGTCGTTAAATATAAACCACCACAGAGCCCACAGAAAACACAGAGAATGAAATATTTCTTTATCCTCTGTGTTTTCTGTGGGCTCTGTGGTAGTTCCTATTTAACAATTAGGGGATTTTGAACAGGCTCTTAGAGCTTGGGTTATAACGCAATGGTCTCAAAATTGGGATTTTTGTCAAAGTGAAAACCTCGGAAATCGAGTGGAAATAACCGCAGAGCCGCAAACATAAGTTTACCCACAAGTAAACAAAAACATTTTTAAGCATTATCTATAATTAATTCAACACAAAGGCACGAAGTCACAAAGACACTAAGAGCGAAGGCTTTGTTGCATAATTCCAAATAAATACAAGTCTTTGACCTAATTAACTACCACAGAGAACACAGAGAGGGAGTAGGAAATTAAAATGTGGTTTAAATAATGGTAAAGAGACATGTCTATTTTTTATTTACTCTCTTATTCTCTGTGATCTCTGTGGTAGTTAATTGCTTATCAAAGACTTGTATTTATTTGGAATTATGCAACAAAGCCTTTCTCTCTTAGTGTCTTGGTGTCTTCGTGCCTTTGTGTTGAATTAAAATCTATACTTATGGGTAATAGTGTAGCCGTAAAGAGCACAGGAAGCGGAGCTTTTATTAAGAAACTCTGCGGTTCCTCAGCGCTCTTTGCGGCTCTGCGGTGATTTTCACTCTAAGCTAGAAGTCTCACTGTGTTACAGCCCCCGTAATTCCTTGTTGGATCGATGTTCTGGATTTTAATATGGCTGCTAACAGACTGGTCGTTTTTAACATCTCCTGAACGGGATTTTTGTTGTCGATATAGGCTGCGAGCTCGGCTATACTTGCGCTTCTCCCTGCCGGATCCTGCGGAAGGAATGAATTGACAAGATCGCTCAGCTGGGTAAGAGTTGCCTTAACATCGGCAGTTAAATTGGCTGTTTCCCCATTCAATAATGCAACAAATTCTTTTCCGGTCATCCCCCCATAGGCCAACCGGTAAACCATGTTGATTGCCATCATCGACAGCATGAGACGCATCAGCCGGTTTTGCTTGGCTTCGAGAGGGTTGTTCGAGGGTTGATTTTGTTCGATGTTAAATGTAACGATAGCAATGATATTCTTTGCATAATTCATCGCAAATTGAAGGTCTTCGGGAGGTTTGTTCGATGCATTTGCTTCTTGAAGCGTATCGAAAGTTGCTCTTAAGACAGATCCGTTATAAAGAATCGCAGCAACCAACGCCGTTGCCGCCTGATAATCGCCCGGCAATCCGGATGAAGGACCTACTGCCTGCAGGGCATCTGCAATGGGACTTACGCTCAATTGGCTTCCCGTTTCATTACTGACTGCTCCGACTGCATTTCTCACCACATCGAGACTGACTGCTGTGGCCCCGGCAATAAAACCAGTACTTGGATAAGTGGTCATATTTGGCAACACCGCAACCCCGTTTGCCGGATTTAACCACTGTAAAAATGTATGATCAAAGATAACTTGCAATTTGCTTTTAGTCGAATTGACTGAATCGGGATTGCTTGCCGATTTCAGTATCTCCTGTTTCAAATAACTTCTTTTTATATCTTCCGATTTTCTCTGACTTTCCTCAATCTCATGTTTAGCAGCATCCTGTTTAGCGGTTTTGGCAATTTGTTCGAGTCCATCGCTGAATGTTTGCCACATCCAGTTGACAATCTGTGCTTTAGTATTTTCGACTGACGCTACCGTGGTTTTTGCATCCGTCTCGCCCGATGTTGTTGTCGGCTGAGGAAGTATGGCGTATCCCGGCATGAGTAAAAGCGCGATCAGCTCTTGTTCACTGATGCCAATAGAGGAGTTAAAATAATTGGTGCTTGGCGTAACCGTTGCAGGTGGCCCTGTCCCGGTTACCGGCTGGGCAGAATAAACACCGGCGCTTTGAGTATTAAAGCCCGGCGATTGGCCGATATCTGAACTACTCATAATTCACCTACCTTAAGGTATAGAAACCCTACTTTTAATATAGCATAAAGTGATTTAACTATAAAGAAAAATGCAACTGCTTATAAGGAATGTAGCCAGGGCGCGATAGCCCTGGTTATTCAGTTGCAGAAAAATATAGGGACAGCAATGAGCACATAGAGAGATGATCGATGGTGCCGGCAATCTCCCGGCAAGAATGCATCGATAGTTGGGGTGACCCAATATCGACGGTAGCCATTCCGCTTAGAGCGGCATGGATGGGTCCAATTGTGCTTCCGCAAGGGATATCTCCCCGTGAGACATAATATTGAAAAGGAATTTTTCCCTCTTTGCATAGACGAACAATGACAGCAATCGAGTGCGCATCCGATGCATAGCGGTGTTGCGCATTTGTCTTGATCACAATCCCTTTATTTAACAATACCAGATGATGAGGCTCGTGCTTATCGGAATAATTAGGGGGCATGGCGTGGGATAAATCGACAGAAACACATAAAGAACGGGCAAGAAGACGCAAATAGTCTTCCCTGGAAAATGACAATGAAAGCATAAGGCGTTCGAGCACCTGCATCGCAAATGGGGATCCTGCACCCTGGGCAGTCTGCGACCCCACCTCTTCATTATCCCACAAGACCATCATTTTCATTGCATGATCACTTGGTCGGATGTCATGGATAAATGCAGTCAATATCGCATGTACACTTGCCAGACTATCAATGCGATATGAGGCGATCATCTGCTGGTTGTCTCCGAATAATCTCGGTTGTTCCATGGGCACCAGGTATAGATCAGTGCTAAAAATCTCATCGATTGGCAGATGTTCTTTCAGGATACTTTCAATATATGCAGGATGATCTTTTGTCTTTGCAGAAATAGAGGCCAGAGCAACAAGCTGCTGCTGCTTGTTAAGCATTGTCCCGTTTTCATTGACGCCGCGGTCTAAATGAATGGCCAATTGAGGGATAAGGGCCGGGTATTTGTCGAGATCGACCAATGTATCTTTGACCAATCCAGCTTTATCTTTGTAAATCACACGTCCTGCAATTTTCAAATCGCGATTCAGCCACGAACTTAAGAGAGGAGACCCATACATCTCTAATCCCAGACAAAGCATGTTTTCTTTATAAAACTCTGCATTTGGTTTTAATTTAAGCGCCGGACTGTCTGTATGGGATGCTGCAATGTTTAGCTGAATGGGCTTTTTCTTTGGCGCAATAAATGCGCAAAGAGATGACCGGTTACGCACGACAAAGTACCGGCCTCCCGGTTCTATCTTCCAGAGATCTTCTTCTTTTAAGCAAACAAAATTTTCTTTCAGCAGCGCCGAAGAGCAATTTTCAACGGCATGGCAGGCAGTCGGCGATCCGGCGAGAAAGGAAAGAAAACTCTCAATTCTTTGCTTATCCGGATCACTGTTTCGTGTGATTGTTGCTCTTTTCTTACTCATTATCCCTTCTTGGGTTCGATTTTTGTCATCCCATTGAGATAACTTTGCAAAACGGCAGGAATGTTTACGGAACCATCGGCATTTTGGTTATTTTCCAAAATAGCGACCATCAATCGGGAGGTCGCGAGGCCGGAACCATTCAAGGTATGGACCAACTCAAGCTTGTCATTTTCCCTTCTAAAACGGGTATTTGACCTGCGTGCCTGATAGTCTGTGCAATTGGAGACAGAGGATACCTCATAGTAACGATTTTGACCCGGAAGCCAAACCTCAATATCGACAGTACGGGCCGAAGCAAACGACATATCCCCTGTAACTAAAAGCATATTTCGATAATGAAGGTCCAAACCTTGCAAAATTTCTTCTGCACTTGCCATCATCTGATCAAAAATGGCACCGCTCTCTTCCGGTTTGCTAAAACAGAACATCTCCACTTTATTAAATTGATGGGTACGGATCAGTCCCCTTTCCAATGATCCGGCAGCCCCGGCTTCTCTGCGAAAACAGGGGGTATAGGCGATATAGCGCAGCGGCAGCATACTTTCCAATAAAATTTCCTCGGAATGGAGCCCATTTAAAGGTATTTCTGCTGTCGGGATCATGTACATGGGAAAATCATCATCGACAAATTTAAACTGCTGATTTTCAAATTTCGGAAGCTGCCCGGAATTAAACAATGTTCTTTCGCGCACGGCGGACGGCAGCATCCACTGCTCAAATCCATTTTTTATGTGAATGCCGATCATGTATTGAAGAAGAGCCCATTCCAGACGCGCTCCCATTCCCCGATAAATTGGCCATCCGGCTCCGGAGATCTTAGCTCCCCGTTTAAAATCGAATAGTTCAAGGGTATCATTGAGCTGCATGTGGTTCAGGAAGTGAAAATCAAAGTGAGGCTTTGTGCCCACTTCCTTGATCATCACGTTATCTTGAGGATTTTCTGCAACCTTGATATCGTCCATAGGAATGTTTGGCAATTTGCACAATTCATTGATATACTGTTGCTCCAATGGGCCTAAAGACTGATCCAGAGCGTGGATCTCATCTGCATGCTTTGCCACTTCGCTAACCACTTCTGAAGTATCCTTGCCTTCCCGCTTCAGTAATCCAATTTTAAGAGAAACTTCATTCCGAAGAGACTTGAGGTGTTCGACTTTTGTTTTGATTTCGCGAATTTCCTGATCGAGCGCGACAACAGTGGAAAGATCTATACTGGGGTCTTTGGTTTTGAGCTTTTTTTCAATTTCTTCCCGATTTTGACGTATCAATTTAATATCAATCATAGGTTAATCTCTTTTTTCATAAACATAGGGTTAAAGGCATAGACTATCAAACGATAGTTTTCTATGCAATCATAACTATATGGGAGACAGGTGACTTTAGTTCGTGACTGCCTATGTCCATGCCTCCTTATTCATGGACAATGGACAGCATGGACGACATGAGACAATTGCAAAAGTCTTTGGATTAAGAGCAACCGATAATAATTCAACGCAAAGGCGCAAAGACGCAAAGATAAAAACAGGTTCAAGAAGTGGCTTCACAGGCATAGTCAACGATTCTAACGATATAACGATATGAACGATATAACTCCTGTTAGCTAACGTATCTTAAGTTAAGCCGCTACTTAAAAGGCGATTTCAGAGCGCTTTAAATCTCTTTAGCTCGCCTTTCAAGTAGCGGCTTAAAGCGTCTCACTTTTATCGGATTACCCGATAAAAGTGAATGGGTCAAATCAAGCTTTAAATTTCCTTATATACAGTCTTTATCGTTTTTATCGTTATATCGTTATAATCGTTGATCATATCTGTGACGTATATCCTTGAAAGCTGTTTATTATCTTTGCGCCTTTGCGCCTTTGCGTTGAATATTCTGCTAGCCCTGAGTAATCTAAGACTTTTGCAATTGTCTCATGTCGTCCATGTCGTCCATTGTCCATTGACACACAACATTATTTCTTTAGGAGATGCCGTAAAGCCACTTCCAGGTCGGAGTAGAGAAAGGCATAGCCGGCGTGCGTCAGGCGCAAAGGCTCTACGCGAGTGCTCGATAAAAGCACTTCCTCGGCCATCTCCTTGCCAAAAATTAACTTTAGGACCATGGCAGGAACATGAAAAAAAGCCGGGCGATTGAGGATTTTAGCCAAAGTTTTTGTAAATGAGGCATTGGTCACAGGATAAGGAGAAACGACATTGACAGGCCCTTTAAGATTTTCATTTACGATCGCAAAAAGAACGATTCGGATCACATCATCAATAGTGATCCAACTCATGTATTGCTTACCAGAACCAAGCCGGCCCCCAAGTCCCCATTGAAAAACCGGAACCATTTTACCAAGTACTCCCCCCTTTGGCGATAAGATGATTCCAAAACGCAAATTGACAACCCGAATTCCCTTTGCTTCCGCAGGCAAAGCCGCAGCTTCCCACTGATGACAAAGAGCTGCCAAAAAACCATGACCTTGAGGTGTTCTTTCATGGCAGTGCCTGAAACCGCAGTTGCCATAAAAACCGATGGCAGAAGCCATAATTAAACATTTTGGAGGGTGCTGTAACTGACATAGGGCAAAAACCAGGGTTTGCGTAGATTTGATCCGGCTATTGTAAATGCGTCTTTTTTGCTCTATTGTCCATCTGCGATCGGCAATATTTTCTCCGGAAAGGTGAATGATAGCGTCTGCCCATTGCAGAGCCTTTGCATCGATCTTTTTATTTTCGGGATCCCAGAAAATATGATTGTTATCCTGAAGCTTTCTGTCTCGCACAAGAGACTTTACCTCAAACCCCGAAATTTGTAAAAAATTGACCAGCTCTGTACCTAACAATCCCGATGCACCACTGACAATCAGTTTCATAACTTTTAAGACTTATGGAGATGGCTTTCCAGCATCCAGGCTGTTTTATCGTGTACACGCATCCGTTGAATTAATAAATCGATCGTTCCATCATCGTCCCAGTCTTTCCCTTCATTAATGCTGTTTTGTAAATTTTGCGAGATGGTCTTATGGTCATTGATGAGTTGTTTGATCATTGCGTCTGCAGAATATCCATTCGGCTTAGCTTCACTAAGAGTGCTTAACTCTAAAAATTCCTTCATCGTCCCGGGGGCTTTGTTCCCAAGCGCACGGATTCGCTCCGCAATCAGGTCAGCTGCCTCGGCTAAGTCCTCATACTGCTTTTCAAACATTTTATGAAGGGAATAGAATCTGGGATCGACGACGTTCCAGTGAAAATTTTGCGTTTTCACATAAAGAACATAGGTATCGCCTAAGAATTTTTCTAAACACTGAACGCCGAGCGTCCTATCTCCTGTTTCCATATTGATGAGATGATGTGTGATTTGCTTCATAAACCCTCCATATAATATTTTTTTTACTATAGCTTAAGATTGCATGATCTATTCATTATTTTCCATAAAATTCCTATGCGAAAATCCCTTGAAAATTAATTCTAATTTCTTTATAATGGCCGAATAATCAAGGAGTGTATTTATGAAAATATCAGAATTTTGCAACAGTTATTTTAATGGGATTGAAGAAGTAAAACATTACAAAACAAATAGCAAACGCATTAATACACTTGCTTTATTAAAAATTCTCTCCTACTTCACAGTTATTATTCCTGCAGGCTTTGCCCTGACAAACAAGCTTGCTTCTCTTTGCGGCCGGGCCAAAAGACAAGACAAATTAACTCCACAGGACAGCAAAGTCAATCAACAGGCACAGTCAAAAGTCATTAAACAAGATGCTGCACCCTCAAGCAATGCGCAAAGCGAAGGAGCGCCCCCAAGCGACACACAAGGCGTTGCCGCTTCGATCGAGCCTGCTGCCGGGAATAAAAGTATTAAAGAATCGCAAGCAGAGATCATTTCCGATGAGTGGGGAAAAATTGTCATCAAGGTCAACGGTGTTGAACAAACGTTTAAAGATGCCATCATTTTACCTTCGGATGGTCAGCAAATTGCTAAAGAATGGAATTGGAAGTGGGATAAAAACTCTACACCTGGCGAGACAGGTATGTCCCATTCACCAGGCATAAGGCTGAAAGACATTCAACAATTTATTCTGAGCAAGCCAATTCAACCAGATGTTATTATTCTCTCCCTAGGAAGAGGCCATGGAGGGCAGCGAGACAATTCCGGGCCCGGCGTATTGAAAATTAGTCCACTCCTACAAAGTTTTTTCAAACCAAATGGAATTGGCTCCTTCAAATTCGGGCAAAATGGGAAAACATATGAATTGTACACTTTGAAAACAGCGGCAGCGATTGCAAAATACAACGAAATTCGCGACCAGGGAAATAAACGGGTGGCGGCACTCATTCATACTACCTGCTAATCGATCGCGACTAAAAGTTTACGGACACTTTGGACCTAGCACTTGACGGTGCATCCACCGGTAAAAACTTAAAGGGAGATACCAGCGTTGGACCACTTTCATTTTATATTCACGCAAATGCTTTTGAATCGCTTTTGAGCCATCTGCATTTCGTTTGATATATTCTACCTCATCGATCACTAATTCTTTCCATTTTTGATCGATCCTATAATGGGAAGGGACGATTTCTAACGAATAGTCGACAAACTTGGCAATTGTTCCCGACATATTTGAATCGGGACGTATCATGCAGTCAAAATTTTGCGACATATTGTGAAAATCTTCAGCCAGACTAGCTTTATCCCTGAAACTTAAGGTCAGCATGATCCCTTTTTCATCGAGCTTTTGGTTCACCCCTCTTCTTTGCAACTCTGCCTGCAATTTATTCTTTAATTGCTCAGGTTTGCCGGCATCGGTAAAAATATGGATAAATATATTCTTCTTTTCCGGATCTGTTGTCTGCATCTCTTCGATCCTTTTTAGGATCACATTCTCCAGCTCTGCGACATAAAACTCTTTGGAAGGAAGTTTAGCCGGAAATATAGTTTGCATATCTGCATTATCGAAATCTCCACCCGTTCTCATGTGAATGGCTATCGTATATGCGTCCTTGGGAAGGACCAGTTGGTTTATTGTTCGTGCTGTTTGATCGATGGCAAATAGTTGCTGATTTTGTTTTTTAAAAAGAGGATCTTCCCAGTCGATCTCTTCCCGAATTCCCTTATAACCTTCTCCTCTTTCAATCTTAGATTCCGGGTAATAGGGAACAACATAGAGAACGGATTCGTTTGGATTCACATTATCTAATGCTGTCAGATCGCTATCTTTTTTAAGATAAATAATTTTCTTAAAATATAGAGGTTTTTCACGATCATAAACGAGTGCCCCTTCCGCTTGCTCCTTCCTTTGCAGATTAAAAATTTGTTCTCCCTTAAATGGTTTATAATAATACCTTATATGTGCTTTTTGACTAAAATGGCGCACATGGAGATCTGCCACAAGGCGATCGCCAAGGCGGCTGACTTTCTCTAAAATAAAGGGAAAATGGGTTGTGATCATTGGTTTTTTTTCGTAAAGCTCATCTTTCCTTCTGGCAAGATCGCCATATTTTACACCCAATCCCACAGGCAACAAAATCGCCGTTGCACTCGCAATTGGCAGCATTAAGACAACTGCTATCCGTTTAAAAACCTCTCCCACTTTGCCAGATAAGCCCAAAGTTTGATCCAGGGGCTTGATCACCTTACTTAACAGCCCTCCGTATTTCTTAAAAGGAACAAGTAAAGATTCGCCCGCAAGCCTTTTATCGCGATAAATACAATATAATAAACTAATATCCATAAAACCTGTGAATTTATAATAATTTAAAAATATAAGAAAAATATATTTTATTATAATTATTGCATTAATTTTATTATTAGTAAATAATTTTTATTATTGGTAAATCGTTCGTCTTTGTATGGTTTAAACTTTGAAGATCAATCGCGAATATGTTATTGTACTGCTGGAATTTCACTGATTAAGTAGGAAGAAACACATGAAAAATACCTTTCCGCAGCTAACTCTCAATTCTGCCAGGATAGATACTCCGCTTGGGCAAATGATCGCCATCGCCGATGAGCACAAGCTTTATTTTTTGCAATTTGCAGACCAGACAGATTTACAATATGAAATCGAAACCCTTCAGAAGAAAACAAAAGCAGCAGTTGTTCCGGGTATAACAGCCCCTCTTCGTTCAATTGAAAAGGAATTGAAAGAGTATTTTAATGGTTCATTAAAAGATTTTACTACTCCCATGCATTACTTGGGTTCCCCATTTCAAACCACAGTTTGGGCAACTTTAAGAAAAATCCCCTTCAACGAAACAAGATCTTATGCCGAAATTGCCGCTGCAATAGGAAAACCAACTGCCTACCGGGCCGTGGCACAAGCCAATGGTGCCAATAAAATCGTCATTGCAATCCCCTGCCACCGGGTCATCAACAGCAACGGTGCATTAGGCGGATATAGCTGCGGTCTTGAGAGAAAAAAATGGCTCCTCGAGCATGAGAAAAAGGACGTAATTAAATGTTGTGCAGTTGATGTACAACTTTTAATCACACCCTGAAGAAAGATCTCATTTGCAAGTAACTCAGGGTTTGAAGTAATATCAAACTTGCACACTTTTTTAACTTGCAAAGGAGAAAAATATGGGCCTATCAGGAGTTGAAGCTGCAGGCATTGCCTTACTCCCTCGAGAAGCAGAAGCTTTTAGAAGACGCAATAATGACAATGCACTGAACAAAAAGGTAAAAAATATCATCTATGCCAGAAATACCTTATATTGGGGCGTTCTAGCAACGGCAATAGTGATAGTAAAACCCGATGTGGTTGCGTATCCGAGATTACAAACTTTCCTATTAGCGGGAGTGATAGCCTCTGTTGCTACAGTGCTATATGACGAGACTTCGTCATTACAACGCATTTTCAATGCGCGTGTACCTGCAAATCAACAGCTATAAAGTTTTTTTCATTATTCTTTCATTATTATATTACTATGATGATGTCAAATGTTGAAGCCTTCAGGATCGCATTTGTGCCAGGAGCGGCAGAATCGCTAAAAAAACAGGCGATGAGAAGCCGCAACCGCAAATTGATAAGAACGGTAAGTCGACTTAACGAAACCAGGGATGCATTCTATATTTGTACTGCAGTGACTGCTGTTTCCGCAATAGGTGCAGCAGTGCTAAATAGTCCCCCTGTCATTGCTGTGATAGGTCTTGGTCTGACAACAATCGTTGCTAAAAAATTATATGACGAATCAATGGTTATTAAGTATATGACGATTCGCACTTAAATAAGGAAGAACATGTCGCCAGCAGGAGTACCTCAACAATGGGGCAAACTTTCCCCATATATTTATGAAGTTCGCGAAATACTAAATGATGAAGCGATACCCCAAAATCTTCTGCACGACAAACTTTTTTTAAAAAACGTAAGAACATTAAAGAATTACAAGAAAGCAATGGGCAAGTCTTGCCTTTCGACTGTTCCTGCAATTATAAACACGTATTGGGCTGTTTCTTCAAACTCCCCTTCCCTTTATCAGTATGCTGGAGCCGCAATGACTGCTCTTTCCCTTGGAATGATTCTGTTTACAGCAAAACGATTACATGATGAGACTAAACGTCTTCAAGCCATCTACCAATCAAAGGTAAGGTAATAGCAAATAAAAAAGGACCATAGGGACAATAAGGACACTAAGAGCCTGTTCAAAATCTTTTAAATAGACAATCTCCCGAAAATTTATTTTGGCTAAAAATTATAGTGGCGATACACTAACTTTAAAAATTACCACAGAGCCCACAGAAAACACAGAGGGTTAAGCATTTCTTCATTCTCTGTGTTTTCTGAGGGCTCTGTGGTAGTTTTTATTTAACAATTAGGAGATTTTGAACAGGCTCTAAGACAATTCGAATTGTCCTTAGTGTCCTTAATTGGTGTCCTTATTGTCCCTATGGTCCTTTTGTCCTTATTGCCCTTTTTTTCTTAGAAAAAACCCTTTTTGACCATCATCTCAGCACAAAGAATCGCCCCGCCTGCCGCTCCGCGAATGGTATTATGCGACAACAGGGAGAATTTATAATCAAAAAGAGGACAATCCCGTAAACGTCCAACACTGACAGCCATCCCCTTGTCGATATTGCGATGCAGCCTCGGCTGCGGAAAATTCTGTTCATCAAAATAATAAACAACCTGTGCAGGGGCTGACGGCAATTCAAGTTTTTGAGGCTCACCGGAAAAAGTAGTCCACGCTGCAATCAGATCCTTTTTTGAAGGCTTTACCTTCAGTTTTACAGAAATGCAAGCCATGTGACCATCGCTAACGGCAACGCGATTGCATTGTGCGCTAATGGAAATATTGGCTTTGTCCACTTCCCTGCGATCCGGACAATAGGTCCCCAAAATTTTTAAGGGCTCGCCCTCGATTTTCTCCTCCTCCGATTGGATATAGGGAATGACATTGTCGACGATATCCATGCTGGCAACACCCGGATATCCGGCTCCTGAAAGTGCTTGCAAGGTGACAACATGCGCCTTTTCAACCCCAAACAGACGATGGAGAGGATGCAATGCAAGTGTAAGGCCAATCGTGGAGCAATTAGGATTGGTCACGATTTTTCCCGTTGCACTATTTTCTTGCTCAAGCATTTCCAAATGGTCGCTATTGATCTCAGGCACAAGCAATGGCACATTATTTGCCATGCGATAATGGCTTGCATTGGAAACAACAATGAAGCCGCCCTTTTTAAAAGCCATTTCTACATCGCCTGCCACGTTTGAATCGAGCGCAGAAAAAACAAGCCTGCACGGCAAATTAGGCTCTGCTTCCTGCACAATGATAGAACCGATGTTTTCCGGTAGAGGAGTTGGCATCAGCCAATTGGCCGCCTCCTTGTATCTTTTCCCTGCCGATTGTTTTGAGGCAGCCAAGGAGACAATGGTAAACCATGGATGATTGTGCAGGAGCGTAATAAAACGCTGCCCTACACTGCCTGTAGCCCCTAAAATAGCAACGGGGATCTTATTTACCATGCAAAGTCTCCAGTAATTCGATAATCAGACGCACACCCACTCCTGTGGCATATTTGGGTTGATAGCGTTTGGCTTCGGACAGGAAGGCTGTGCTGGCAATGTCCAAATGCACCCACGGTGTATCTCCAATGAATTCTTTTAAAAATATAGCGGCTTTACTGCACCCGGCGCCTCTTCCTCCTGTACTTTTGATATCTGCTATGTCGGACTTTAACAGTTCCCGATATTCGGGATAAAGAGGCAGCGGCCACACACGCTCCCCTGTTTTGGCTCCCGCTTGCATAAACAGCTCACTTAGCACCTCATCGTTCGAAAATAATCCGGTTGCCTCATCGCCAAGCGCTACATCGACGGCGCCAGTTAGGGTGGCCAGATCGAACAAACGGGTTGGTTTAAGTTCGCGGACAGCGTAGGCCAACGCATCTGCTAAAATGAGGCGGCCTTCCGCATCGGTGTTGCCTATTTCCACCGTAGTGCCGGCATAACTCGAATAGACATCCCCCGGTTTATAACTATTTGAACCAATACTATTTTCGGTGGTTGCAATCACACCGGTGATATTAAACGGCAATTGCAAAGCGGATGCCGCCTGAATTAAGCCTAAAACGGCTGCAGCTCCAGCCATATCGCATTTCATTGTTTCCATTGATCCGGTTGGCTTTAAATTCAAACCGCCGGTATCAAATGTAATCCCCTTACCTACAACAACTGTCTTGTCGCCGGATTTAGGATTTCCACGATAATCGAGAATGATAAAGAAACAAGGCATGCGGCAAGATCCCCGGTTGACAGCAAGCAAAAGGCCCATCTTCTCTTTTTCAATCCTTTTTTTATCAAAGACTGTTGTTTTAATATGGGAACCGGCCTTCTCAAGGCTTAATGCGACATTCGCAAGGTGTTCCGGAGTGACATCATCGGCATTGCCGTTGACAAGATCGCGGACAAAATATACCGATTCGGCAATGGATGCACATCGTTTTGCAAGCTGAAGCTCTGCTTTTCCGGCACCAATGAGAGCGATGCCCGACAATAAAACAGATTTTTCTTTTTTTAATGAATCAGCTTTAAGCTTATTGAATTGATAGTTTGACAATAATAACCCTTCCATTACACCAAGAACAGTATCATCTTTTGATATCGTCTCGCATTGGGGAAGAAGAATATTGATGGCGGCAATTTTTTTCGCTCTGCAATATTTTGTAACATTCGCATAGGCTCTGCGTAATTTCTCCACAGTCAACTCTTTTAACGAATCGAGCCCCAGCAGAGCAAATCGCTTTTCCGGCTGCCCTTCAACGTAAACGACGATCAGTTCATTTTCTTTTCCTGTAAAATCATGTGTTGCAATCGGCAGGGAAACATATTGGCTTAAAAGTTCGTCTTTCACAGCCATTTCTGCATGCTTCGCCCCTTTTACAAAAGGGATGACGAGCAATCCTGCGGTTTTACGTCCTTTCATTGAAGGGACATGGGAAATATCCATAGCCTTATCTCCTGCCTAAAATGGTAATTGTTCGTCCTGATATTCGTTTCCGTAGTTGTTTGCCTGACCATAATTTGAAGCAGGACGGTTGCTGAAACCTGCCGGCTCGCCCGGGTTATGGCTCTCTTTAGTGTTTGCCCCGGCTGCATAAGGGGTAACATTTTGTTGGGAAGGGGCATGTCCGGTTTGGGTATTTGCCTGTTCTTGTTTTGATGGATCGCCGCCGCTCGAAGGCATGAATTTGACAATGTCTGCATTCATATCCATGGAAACCTGAGGACGTCCCTCTTTATCAGTATAAATTTCCGGCTTGCTCATTTCTCCCACGACAATAATTGCAGAACCTTTTTTTAAAAAGGAAACGAGTTTGTCAAACCGGGTTCCCCAAAGAGAGACATTCCACCATACAGTTTCTTCCTTTCCATTTTTGTACACATTGGTCGCAACAACTAATTTAGTCACTTTTTGGCCAGATGGCGTAAAGCGCACTTCAGGGTCTTTTCCAAGACGTCCCGCAATTTGAACAATAATCATAACAGATCCTTTTTTTAAGGTTATTTTTCACAAATCATCATAACCGAGGAGATTTAAAAAGTCGAGCATAGTTTGCACACGGTTGAGATAGGTATGCTTGTCTTTTACAAAATCCATTAAGTCATGCAGTTCATCAAGAGAAAATGTTTCTAATCTTTTGCGGGCGTCATAGAATAGCTGATAGGTATCGGGATTATACACAACCCTTCCCTCAAATAATTCATAAACACGGGCAGAATTAGTGACTCCCATTTGCCCATAGCTAATGTTTTTAAAAATGCGACAAGGAATATATCCAATTTTAGCTTGCCATTCCCCTACTATTGCCGGAGCCATATAGGAAATCCCTATCATTCTTCGGTGCTCCTCAAGGGAAATTCCTGTCGACCACGGATTTGGCGATGTAAACTCGATCCCATTTTCCTTGCAAGCTAAAGCAAAAGGGGCAATTTCATTGTGATTTCCAAACCGCCCCTCACCAAGCGTTCCTATCCAATACACTACTGATTGTTTTTCTACGGATGCAAGATCGTTTTTTATCTGGTCAATTTCATCGGGGAAAAGATCTGTTGCCCACGGCATATATATGCATTTTCCAGATATGTCATAATAGATGCATTTGTCTACTTGCAAAAGATCAGGAAGAGAAAGAACATCATCTGTATATACCTGGAAATATGCAATTTTCAGCCCTTCATATTTAGCATGCAAGACAGGGTTATGTATGAGATAAAGGCAATCTTGCCTTAAAGGCATCTTTTCATCCACCTGTCCTTCTGAAATAAAAAGGGTATGGGAAAAATCAAAGCTTGCAACATTTTCGTCATTGTCAAACCAGCAGGTCGGATACCCAAGTCTCTTGAAGGCCGTATAAAAACCACTATGAATATACGAATGTGTGTGGGAATGCAACTTATGTCCCCATATGACAACTTTATCAAAGCTGACCAGACTTTGATAAAAAAATAGGGAAGATGTAAAGAAAACAAAAAATAATTGTAGAAAACGGATCATTTTTCTCCAGTTCGTTTTATTTCCTCATTTCGACGTGATTCTTATCCAGAGCCAGCAATCTTCTGGTATAAGGGATCTGCCAGTTCTCCGGGTAGCAATAGGAAGGGGACAAGATCACTGTGGGAGGATGATCGATGCAGTAGCGGTTCCAGTGGCTTTCGTCATGCACTGCTGCTATCAGTCCAATCTCGAGGTCCTGATTAATATTAGCCACATTCGTTTCAAGCATTTTGAGAACTTCTTGAGTTGTCCCTCCATAAAAGCCGCCGGCAAAATACAATTTCCCTTCATCATCTCGCACGCATGCTGTAGACAAAGGATTTGTCTCATAAGCGCCCCGGCTCCGGGGATAAGGTGAGCCGAAGGTAAAGCCGGGCGATAGAGTAGCGACAAGCGATCCTAAGATCTCATCGCCGACAGTATCGACAAACAGCATATCTGCATCGCACGCAAATAGATAATCTTCTGATGTAAATAAATCGCTATGCGAAAGGTAAGTATGATAACGCATCATGGTGTCCCGAGGCCACCCAAGTTTTGGCTGATAGATGCATACGACATTTTCTGCCGGTGGCAAATACCCGTCGGTAAACACATAATAGGTGACTTGATGATTTTTGCAAAAAAAAGTTTTTGCCGAATTGATTAACGGTTCTACAAAAACAATATATTTCCCCGTTGCCATAATTAAAAGACCTACATTGTCTGCACATGCAATACTGGCATTACAGAATAAACAAGCAACAATCGCTATCATTAACTTTTGAATCATGTTATCCGCCTAATTTAAATTTTTCACGCATTTGTAGCTGAATTGAGCATCACCTTAAGTCGAGACGGCCTGGCTACTTTCTTTGCCACAACTTTCCTGGTAAGCATATGATATGAAACGCTTTAATTTTTGAAAAAATATTTTTTCAAAAACTATCCATTTATGATAAAACAGGGGAAAAAGGAGGCCTCTTGAAATATCTATATACGATTCTTCTTTTACTTTTTTTCTCCACTTTGACAGCAACCGAGAATTTTGTCGTGATTACACCGGAAAAAGCGGGAACGCATTTACTGACGAGAACCATAACCTTCCTGACAGGAAAAAAAGTGATCCATGTGTGGGATCGTTCCCGTTCAACAACAGATATAGAGGGGTTTTTACGTACCGCCGCCGCAGAAGGCAAGTATTTACATATGCATGCATTCCCAGAACCACATATTGTCAAAGTTTTTCAGGAGGGGGGGTATAAGGTTATTTTTCTTTTGCGGGATCCAAGAGACCAACTGATTTCCATATTATTTTATATTCGGGAACGCCATTGGGAATATAGAACGTTGCGGATGGATTTCCCCTTTGGGCTTTTAAGTTTCGAAGAGCAGATCGAAGAGATGATCACGGGAGAAAAGTATGGGGTTCAAGTCCCCTATGACTTCTTTAAACTGAGACTCCCCTGGATGTCATTTGAAGACTCCTATACCACTTATTTTGAAAATCTGGTTGGAGAAAAAGGACAGGGCTCAAAGGAGGTGCAAATGGCTGAATTGCGCAATTTGGCCGGTTTTCTCCATATTCAAATATCAAATGAACAGCTGGAGTACATTGCAGATAATCTTTTTGGATGGCATGGACTTGGGACATTTCGGTCAGGTCAGATTGGATCGTGGAAAGATTATTTTACCGAAAGACACATCAATTTATTCAACCAGTATTTTGGAAATGATCTGATCGAATTTGGATACGCAGATCCGGATT
>Ga0207128_1092_pt1 | contig 17574 bp, 13 predicted proteins | sample Alteio_BWMinHeat_18_FD_153522 | JGI IMG/M metagenome (GOLD analysis project Ga0207128, IMG submission 153522) | Enriched cells from forest soil in Barre Woods Harvard Forest LTER site, Petersham, Massachusetts, United States -... | ecosystem: Environmental > Terrestrial > Soil > Temperate forest >... | reverse complement strand
AAAGCGCGTAGCTTGGTGATCTCTAGTCTTAGAGAGTGGTTTTCATTTTCATAACGCAACGCATTCTGCCCTTTTGTTTCTCTTGCGTTCGAAGAAAAGCAGTTTCCAATCTGTTTCCAAAGAGGCGACAGCAGAGCTACTGTCTGCTGGCACACCTGTTTCTGAACCACTACGGGTAGCATGGTAATCGCTAGAAGAAGAGCACAAAGGGGCAGGTATTTTTTATAGCTTTTCTTCTGCAATTAGATCACCTTCAGTATGGCATCGATCACAAAAGGAAGATTGTGCGTATTGAGCCCTGCAAGACTAACTCTGCCATCTTTAGGGAGATAGATCCCAAATTCTTCCTGAAGGCGTGCCACGGAAACTTCAGAAAGACCCGTGTAGGCAAACATCCCTTTTTGCTCTTTTAAGAAAGAGAATCTATGCGCAGAGTTTGCTTCGAGGCCTTCTATCAAAGAGAGCCTCATCGTCTGAATACGCAGCCTCATCTTGGCCACTTCTTCAGTCCATAGAGCCGAAAGCTCAGGATCTTGCAGAATTGTGCGTACAATACGGGAGCCTTGAGAAGGAGGATTGGAGTAAAGGCTGCGAATGATCACTTTGATATGACTGCCTACTTTTTTTGCTTGAGAAGTCTCTCTACAAGAGATGAAAAGGGCACCCACACGCTCGCCATAGAGTCCAAAATTTTTAGAATAGGAAGCTGCAAGCAAGAACTCGATTTTTTCTTCGATAAAGGGCTGCAGAAAGGCTCTATCTTCCGCGATTCCCTCTCCAAATCCTTGATAGGCAAAATCAAAAAAGGGCAGAAGCTGCTTTTCTTTGATGAGAGAGGCAAGCTCTTTCCACTCTGCAAAAGACAGGTCGCTTCCAGTAGGATTATGGCAACATCCATGCAGCAAAATAACGCTTTGGGGAGGCAGATCTGCTAAAAAGGCGCGCATCTTAGGGAAATTCAGCGCCTTTTTTTCAGGGTCGTAATAAGGATACGTGTGCACATGACAGCCTGCCTTTGTAAAAACACGCGCGTGGTTGTCCCATGTAGGAAGAGGAAGAAAGAGCTCCTTCATCCCCTGTTCCACGAGAAACTGTCCGCCTAAACGCAACGCTCCTGTTCCGCCTAGTGTTTGAGCTGCAAAGATATGATCAAAAGAAGAGCCGCCTAAAACAAGCTTTAAAAGAGAGTGGAGGTATTGAGGATCCCCATCGATAGGCTGGTATTCTTTATCCAATTTCATCTCTAAAAGGCGCCTTTCAGACTGTCTTACCGCTTCTAATACATAGGGTTTTAAATTTTCTGTTTTATAGGCGCCCACCCCTAAATTGACCTTGTTTGGGCGTGTTTCTTGGGCGTAGGCGATGTTCAGTCCAAAAATAGGATCTGCGGGAGCTAAAGGAATTTTTTCAAAAAAGTGCATATTTCGGCAAAAGTTGGCTTATCTGATCGGGACTTGTATCATAGGAACGGATCAAAATCAACGAACTTTTTTCTCCACTTCTTGATGAAAAAGGGGGAGAGTGGTAGTTTAGGGGCCCTTCTTCTTGGGGCGTTAGCTCAGTTGGTAGAGCGCAACAATGGCATTGTTGAGGTCAACGGTTCGATCCCGTTACGCTCCAGCTTTTTCTAGCATAAAAACTTTAAACCTGATAAAATGGCCTTATTATGTGCGAACAAACTAAAAGCCGTTTTACGAGTAACTTTTTGGTTTTTTTAGCCATGGGAGTGGGGCTTGCAACGGGCTGGTTAGAGATTCCTTTTCTCAACCAAGCGGCAACGCATCTCTCCGATCTCTTTTTGCGTCTATTAAAACTGATCAGCTTGCCCATCATTTTCCTTGCGATCACCTCTACAATGACGGGAATGAAGAGTTTTCACGAGATGCGTTCTCTAGGCAGACGGGTGCTTGTCTACACGCTTGGAACGACTCTGGTAGCAGCAACACTTGCCCTGGGGATTTACTTACTTGTTGACCCCACAAGTTCTGCTGCAGCGATCACTTCAGCCCCTCTTTTTGAGGGGGTGGGGAAAACTTCCTATTTCTCTTTTTTGCTCAATATTGTCCCTTCCAACATCATTCAAGTATTTCTTGATAATAATGTGATGGGGATAGCTTTTATTGGGTTTCTTTTGAGTGGAGGGGTGCTTGCGCTTCCAAGCGAGCAGAAGAGTTTTCTCAATAAGCTTTTCTCGAGTCTCTTTGCAACGATGCTCAAGGTGACGCATTTTATTATTAAGTTGATGCCTATTGCGGTGTGGGCCTTTGTGACACTTTTGTGGAAGGATTTACATGAGCATTACGAGCATTTTAACAATCTTTTGCTCTATTTAGGCTGTGTTGTGGGGGCAAATCTCATCCAAGGGATTGTGATTTTACCGCTCTTTCTCAAGTGGAGAGGGGTGCCTATTTGGAAGAGTTTTAAAGGGATGCTGCCGGCCCTGACGCTGGCTTTTTTTTTCCAAATCTTCCAATGCGACTTTGCCGGTTGCCATGCAGGCAGCGCAGCAAAATCTGAAAGTTTCTCCTAGAGTGGCCAGCTTTACATTTCCTCTTTGTTCTGTGATCAATATGAATGGATGTGCGGCTTTCATTCTCATCACGACTTTATTTGTTTCGATGCTTTCTGGGATGGTTTTCACGCCTGTTGAGCTTGTGGGGTGGATCTTTTTGGCGACGCTTGCGGCCGTGGGGAACGCGGGTGTGCCGATGGGGTGTTTTTTCTTGACGAGTGCCTTTCTGATCGGCATGAAAGTGCCTCTTTATATGATGGGGTTAATTCTGCCTTTCTACACACTTTTGGACATGATAGAGACGGCTTTGAATGTTTGGTCGGATGCTTGTATAGCGATAGTGGTAGACAAGGAGCACATAGCAGAGCCTACAGAAGAAGAAGTGCCTGTCCTCGAAGAAACCACTCCTGCGTAAGGGGTGGAGAGAATATACCCAAATGAGCTTTCGCGTGGCCCAAAAACCGACTTTTCAGCTCATTTGGGTATATACTGCTTCTACTCAAAGTTGTGAGTTGGCAGGATTCTCCTCAGATTCCACTTTACGTTCCATAACCTTCTCTTGATGACTACACTGATGGACAACCAATGTAAAAAGAGTGAGGAACCACGCAGCACCTGCAGCCCCTATTACCATCGAAGTATAACTGGGATTCAAAAATTGCGTCACATGAGCAAGGGGAGATGCAGGATAGAATCTACCCCCAATGGCAAGACCCGCTAAAATGGTGAGAGCCACCGCGGCTACCAAAGCAGTATATCCAATCACTCGTGTAGGGACTCCTGGGTTGCATTTGGGTGTTTCATTGACAACTTTTATATGCAGAGGTAATGCTGCTGGGTTATGCACTGGTGATGCGGCTGCGGCCATGGGTCAACTCCTTTGTCAATCGATTTAAGTTTTTGAAAAATACCACGCGTTGGCAAGAGAAAATGCGCTTGAGACGACGCAGCAAATCGATCCCGCTAAGGCAAGGCGAGGATCAGCAGCTCCTGTTAAGCGCAAAAGACCGCTTTCCCAAGGAAATGCGATTAAACTACCTACGTCATTGATGACATCTCTAATTTTTTCTTGTACGTCTTCATCATCCGGCTTGTCTTTCGAAAGAGCTGTCGCAAGGTCATAACTATCTTTAGCAAGGCAGCCAGAGGTAACGATCGCATAACCCGCGACCGTTGCATGGCCCATCCACTGAGCATCTTTAGGAGAGAGCTTGACTAACTGCACCTCTCGTAGCCACAGAATCGCGCCTAGGGCTCTTGCGAAAAGATGGACGATTTCAAGAACAATTTGGGTCAATTTGTCGAGCAAGGATTTTCCCTCCTCTACTACAAAAAATAATCTCACTGTCATTCCAAATCGAGGAATGACTCTAATCGCGGAAGCAGCCCCTCCAGCCTTAGAAAGATTGTCAACCACCGGCAAGAGAGAGGTGTTGGATGGGTCTCTGAAATTAATCGCATTTTGGGCAACGCTCGCAACCGAGCTCCCCAAAACGGAACACCTATAAAACTGTCCCGTCACCTTATCGAATCTATCTAGAAACACATCTAGCCGTTCTGCTTGAGTACGCTCTACCATAAAAACCCCTTATTAAACAGGCACCAGTATAAACGAACAATTAAAAAAGGAAAAGAAATTTAAAAGCATATCCTTATAATTAGGGAACCTCTGACAAATTTCTAAAAATTCTTTATGCTCTTGCGGCTTTTGCAGCAAGACGCGCCTTTGTGCGGTTAGCTTTATTTGGCTTGTAGATTCCATGTTTAACTCCTTTATCCATAAGAGCATACATGGCGTTCAGAGCCGTTTGGATAGAGGTATTTTCCTTGGAAGTGAGAGCGCTTTCAAAATCCCTGACAGCAGAGCGCACTTTATTTTTAAAAGATTTGTTTAATAAGCGTTTTTTTTCGCTTTGAAGGTCTCTTTTGATAGCGGTTGGACGCTTCGTTTTTTTCTTTTCTTCTTTTTCTTTGGCCATTTTTTCCTCACTTAAAAGATTCACTTAAAATGGAGTGAGAATATAGTAAAAAAGGAGTATTTTAGCAAAACATATTACTGTGAGAAGATCAAGACGATGGTGGGACGTTACGGATTTGTTGTTTTACTGGCAGCTTTCCTTGTGTGGTTTGGCATCGGTGCTGGTAGAGCTTTAATTGCTTATGGGCGCCTAAAAGAAAAAATTTCAGCCGAAGTGATCTCCTGGGAGGTGAAAACTGCTGAAAAAGGAGCTTTTCAGTTGGCCTCCAGTCTTGCCTATGCCTATAAGGGTCAAAACTATTTAGCTACAAGTCTTCTTGCTCGCAAATACCCCAACCGTTTTGCCTGTGAAAATGCCAAAGCGAGGGAAAAAATAGGTGTTCGGGAAGTTTGGATCTATCCCCGCGAACCAGACCAGGTTTTTTTAGAAAAAGAGCTCCCTCTAAAAAAAACTTTGTCTGCGATTGTTGTTTTTGCGCTTTTCCTGTATTTCCTATTTTTAGTGCGTTTCATAAAGTATACTCATGCGTGAAAGACTTTGGAAATTCAATCTACCCGTGCGCATTCTTTTTTATGCGATCGTAGGGTTTCTTTGTTTGTTATCACAACTGGTCGCTTTTTTTTTAGAGACGGCTCTTTTTGGGGGAATCCTAGCCGCTAGTTTAGGAATCTCTGCAACGCTTATTTTACTGCGCGCATGGGAAAGAAAGCTTCAGAGATCCTTTGAGCTGACAGCTAAGGAAAAGGCACTTCCAGCTACTGATCATGATTTGATATTAAAAATGGAAGAGCTTCAAAGCGAGTATGAGCGTTTTCGCGAAGAAGCGCTTCTTTTAGAGAAAGAGTGGCAGACAAAGCTTATTCATAAAGAGTCGCTGCTGGCTGATTACAAACGCACCATTACAGAACAGAGAGGCGTCATTGGAAAGAAGCAGCGCTATATCAGTAAATTGGAAGAGAAGGTGCAGGATCTCCTGTATGAGATTCGCCAGCTGCTGCACATAGAAAACCCTCCTCTACACCTACCAGAAGCGGTTGTGGATACACCTCCTGAAGACATGGATCTCTTTCTTTTAAATTCTCCCCAAGAGAGCTCTTCCTACGACTTTTCAAAACAGCTCCACAGATATATCCGTCTTGCAGAAACATTTACAGGCGTGAGCCACCTGGGTTATGTGGGAGGGAAAACGCCACGTTTTCTAGATCTCTCATGGGACAGCTACGCGATTGATTTACGTAGGCTTTTTGATAGTTTTCGCGAAGAGACGGTGGGCATTGTTTTCATCTATTCAAAGGGGGAAGATAAATTTCTATTTGTCAATAACATGGTGAAATCCCTATTGGGATGGGGTGCCGAGAAGTTTATGAAAGATTTCCACATATTGATAGAGATGGGTGCTTCTGAGTGGAAAAAGGCGCTTGAACATGTCGTTTCTATGAAAGAGTGTCAGTTCAATATGAGCTTGCAAAACAAAATAGGCGACGAGCTTCTTTTTCAATGTTTTTTAGGCTATATTGCACAAGGCCCCTTCACAAGCCACCTCATAGGGATGCTCATCCCTGCGTGAGTTGCCTCAAAAGCCTTCTCAAAAAAGAGGAGTGCGCCTCTTTGACCACTCTTTTCCAGGGAAAAGGATCTGATTTGGGTAGAAGAAGAACCCTTTTAACGAGAGGGTCCTCCCTCCGATCGACGAGATCCCCCTCAAAAAAAAGAGGCCATTGTTCTCTATGAGAAAGGGGGGCGGGAAGAGGGCGCTCTTTCAAAAAAAATGGCTTCTCTAATGCGATAGGCAGCCGAAAAGACTTTCTTACGCGAAAAGGACCCCTATCGAGAGCATACTGGTCGTAGATTATTCCAGAGCCCGAAGCGCGTATATTTGTGTAGTAGTGAGGACTTTCAAAGAGCACGCTCTCTGCTTCTGTCAACTTATATCTATTGAACTTTGCCTCATGGAAAATCCATACCACCTGCAGTCCAAGAGATCCATAGTCGGCATTTCTTTCTAAAACTTCTTCTTTTGAAAGAGAGGAGCATTGAATTTCAAAAATCAATTTTCTTGCTGGGCAAAACAGATCGGCGATTCTACCGATGGAGGGAAACCTGTGTTCCAAAATGGTTTCTTCAGAACCAAAGCGCTTTTGAATAGCCAGTTGAATGGCCAGATGAGTGGGCGATTTTCCACTTTGTCTACAGTGAAAAGAGGGTTTGAGGTGATAAAAATGGAGTCTGCGGTGTCTGCCCCCTCGCAGGTGCACAGGTTTTCTACACTCCAAGCAGTAGTAAGGTCTTTTTCTTAAGGCGTGGGAGGCCTCTATTTTTTCTCCTCGAGAATCGCTAGCAAAAATTTGCATAAAAAACAATACGCTTCTAAACTCACCTTACGGTATAATAGTACGATTTAATCCCAAAGTTCCAACTTAGGCTTGTATGAAAAATCCAAAATTCCGTGAGGGCTCCAGCGAAGAATTCCAGCAAAAGATGGAAGAGCTCGTCGCCACTGCGAAAGAGCAAGGATTTATCACCTATGAGGAGATCAACGAAATCCTGCCGATGAATTTCGATAACCCTGAGCAGATCGATCAAGTGCTTATTTTTCTTACGGGGATGGACATACAGGTCCTGAATCAAGCGGAGGTGGATCGTCAAAAAGAGAGAAAGAGGGAGACAAAGGAGCTCGAAGGGATTGTCAGAAAGGCAGAAGGGACTCCTGATGATCCGGTGCGGATGTATCTCAAAGAAATGGGTTCTGTCCCTCTCTTGACCAGAGAAGAGGAAGTGGAGATCTCCAAACGCATTGAAAAAGCGCAGGCGCAAATCGAGCGCATCATCATGCGTTTTCGCTACTCTATTAAAGAAGCGATTGCCATCGCTCAGCATCTCATGGGGGGGAAGGATCGCTTTGATAAAATCATTGCAGAAAAAGAAATCGAAGATAAAGCGCTCTATTTAAAGCTGCTTCCCAAATTATCTCAGCTCTTAAAAGATGAAAATCAGGTACTAGAAAATCTCCTCAGGAGATTAAGAGATTCTCATCTCAAAAAACCCGAGCAGGCGCAGATCAATGATGAGATTGAGAAATGCCGCATTCGGACGCAGGCTTATCTGAGACGTTTTCACTGCAGACACAATATCATTGAAGATTTTGGTGAAGTGATTTTGCGTGCCTATGATCGCTTTTTAGAATTGGAAAAAGAGATCAACGAACTCTCCAGCAGAGCTGAGCGCAATAAATTTGCGGCAGCCAAGTTATCTGCTGCTAGGCGTAAACTGGAAAAAAGAGAAATTGCAGGGGGGCGTACGCTTGAAGAGTTTAAAAAAGACGTGCGTATGCTGCAGAGATGGATGGATAAGAGCCAAGAGGCAAAAAGAGAGATGGTCGAATCTAATCTACGTCTTGTCATTTCGATTGCTAAAAAATATACCAACCGTGGTCTTTCGTTCTTGGATTTGATTCAGGAGGGGAATATGGGCCTCATGAAGGCTGTGGAGAAGTTTGAGTACCGTAGAGGGTACAAATTCTCCACCTACGCCACGTGGTGGATCCGTCAGGCGGTGACACGAGCGATTGCTGACCAGGCGCGCACGATTCGCATACCTGTTCACATGATTGAAACGATCAATAAGGTACTGAGGGGGGCTAAAAAATTGATGATGGAGACGGGCAGGGAGCCCACTCCTGAAGAGCTTGCAAGCGAGCTTGGAATCACGGCGGAGAGGGTGCGAGAAATCTACAAAATCGCGCAGCATCCTATTTCGCTGCAAGCGGAAGTGGGTGAGGGGGGGGAAAGTCAATTTGGGGATTTCTTAGAGGACACGGGTGTTGAATCCCCTGCAGAGGCGACGGGCTACTCCATCCTCAAAGACAAGATGAATGAGGTGCTCACCACTTTAACAGAGAGAGAGCGTGTGGTGCTGATTCAACGTTTTGGATTGCTGGATGGGAAACCGAAGACTCTGGAAGAGGTGGGGGTAGCCTTTAATGTGACAAGGGAGCGCATCCGACAAATTGAGGCGAAGGCTTTGCGGAAGATGCGCCATCCTATTCGTTCCAAGCAATTGAAGGCTTTTCTCGACTCGTTAGAGAGCGAATAAGGAGGGAGAAGGGGGGTATAAAATAATAAGAGATCATTATAGACGCCCTAGCGCCCCGTGAATGTCTCTCGGGGCCCCCCCCCGCAGCGCTAGGGCGTCTATAATGATCTCATAATTCTATTCTAAAATTACTCTGCTCTCCCCTCCCTATTCCCGAGAAGCGAGGGGTGCTTTTGGCTAAAAGCGCCTCTACAATCCCTTCTACGCCATAAAGTGTGACTTTATGGCGCGCACGCGTAATGGCTGTATACAAAATCTCCCTCCCAAAACGCTCAGCCCCTTCCGGAATCAGTAAGGCGATTTCATCATATTCGCTCCCTTGACTCTTGTGCACAGACAAGAGATACGCAGGCTCATATTTAGGCAGGATGTGAGAAGAAAAACTTCTTCCATCCGGAAAAAAAACCAGCTCTTCCTTCACATCCAAAATGGCCATATCTCCATTAAAAACTCCTAAATGAGGGTTGTTTGCACGCACCATAATGGGAATGAGAGGTTTTTTAGTAAGGTGCCGCTCTGCTATTTTCTGATTCAAAGTCTCCACACCATAGGGTCCGTGGCGCAAGGGAGAAAAGATACGAAATTGCGTATAGGCCTCAAAGAGCTCCTCTAAGGAGCTTTTTTCTAAAGGAAGGCGTTCTAGAATGAGGTTAAGCACTTTTTCTGGCGTAGGAAGGGGCTGGTAAGGGATGGCCGATCCCCGTTTACAAGCAGCTGCAAGGTAGATGATTTCTTGTAAGTCTGTTCTTAAACAGCACGTGAGCTCTGTTTTTGGAGTGGATCCTTCTAAAAGAAGATCTGCAAAGAAATTGCCATTTTCAACGGGAGGCAGTTGAAAAGGGTCCCCAAGTAGGACCACACGCGTCCCCTGCTTGATGAGAGAAAAGAGCGTCGCCAACGTTTCCGCGTCTACCATAGAGCTTTCATCGACGATTAAAAGATCCGTGTCGCAGAGAATTTTTTCTGAGAAAAGAGAATGAATGGTCTGCACACGGCAATGAGAGGGAAGCTTCAGACGTAGTCCAGCTGCCGCTTTTCCAGTAGGAGCTACCACGGTGCTCCTAAAAGCCTTTGGAAAGGCATCTATGAGAACAGAAATGGTAAAGCTTTTGCCTGTTCCAGGGCCTCCATAAACCAAAGAAAGAGCATTTTGAGCACATTTTAAAATTGCTTCTTTTTGCTCAGGCAACAAAGGGTAGCCTTGAAGCTTGTTTTCGAGATCTTCCAAGGGAATATCCAGCGTGGGAGCTATTTGAGAGATCCTTTGCCACTCTTTTATAAAAGCATTTTCCACGTTCCAATTGCGCAGAAGATACCAGCAGTTGCCTTTTTGCTGCAGATAGCTCTTTTTAAAAGCTTCAGGCAGGGTGGCAGCGCCTTTGAGCAGCAGAGGGTCTTCAAGAGAAACGCAGAGATGGCCTTCACACGCCATTTCAAAGAGGTAAGTCACAAAAAGCAGATTTTCTGGCGTAGGGGCATAAGGTGCGAGCAGCCTTTCTGCAAACAGTTTATGACCTTCCATAAGTACCTTCTGGGTTGATTCTGTAAACACCGCCTTCTGGAAGGCCCCTTAAAAAGATGAAATAGCCACCACCCCATGAATAGGAATTTCCTAAGAGAAGAGAGTGCTTTTCTAGAGCCGTTTTATAGATAGAAGCTTGCAGAAAATAATCATGCGCGCCCATCTCTTTTTCGAGAGAGCTTTCACTATAGTCCGCAAGAAGATTGGATTTCCAATCGATAAAATAGTAGCGGTTTTCATGTAGGCACACAAGGTCAATGGCTCCTTGTAAAAAACCGGCAGGATCAGAGGAGGCATAGAGAAAAGGCATCTCTTTCCAAAGCGCTTGAGGGTGAAGAGAGCGGAGAGAAAAAGTGCCCTTGCTTGCCTTAAGAGGCATGTGCAGGGCATGATCGATGAGGCAAGTGACCCTTTCTTCCCATCCTTCCAGAGGTGTCTCTTTTAAAAAAGAGGTGACAAAAGAGAGCAGACTTTCAGATGTGGTATTTTGAAAATCGAGAGCCTCTAAAAGGCGATGCAATAATGTGCCCACTTCAACTCCACGCGGCAGAAGGTCTTCACTCTCTATTTTTTCCGTCTGTAGAGGTTTAGCAAGCGAGGAATAGGAGTGGAGAAAAAGAGGACGAAACGGTCCTGCAGACCCCTTTACAGAGGGCTCCCATTGAAGAAAGGGGACTATTTTTGAAGGAGGAGCTGTTGTAGCTTCGCAAAAGCCATAGGATGCGTGCACTCTTGTTTGCAAAAAGGTCTCTAAAGGCATTCCAGACAAGATTTTTTGCAATATAAGCTGAATGGGAGAGCCAACAGCCGCATGCTCCAAAATAGGGACATAGAGTCTTTTTTTAGCACGCGTCAGCGCTACATATCCTTGTCTAAATTTCTCTGCATCGAGCTCTTTTAAATGAGCCTCTAGGGCCTCTTTAGAAAGAGTGAGGCATTCCCTTTCGCGATCGATCACAGCACCGCTAAAAGCGGGGGAGGGGAGAATCAACCCGATGGCAAAAACAATGGCGTATTCAAGGCCTTTACTGCTGTGAATGGTGGTCACCGGAACGCCTTCTTCAGAAAAGCTCCTCGCTTCTAAAGCAAAGAGGTTTTCCTCTTTGGCAAGCCCCTCCATAAAAAGAAGCATTCCATTGATGGAAAGGTTCTCTTGAGCTAATAAATCGATGAGCTGCAAAAGATCTGCATAGAGCGTCAAAGATCCGGAGAAGAGAGCGAGGCGCACCTTCTCATCGTCAAGAAGTGCTTGAAAAAGAAAAAGAATCCCTTTTTCAAGTAGAAGCAAGTTGAAGAGAGAAAATTGTTTAAAGGTTTCAGCAGAAACAGATTCCCTTATCTGCTTAAATAAAGGCCCGCACAACACCTTTTGAAGGAGATCTGGATCTTTATAGTCTCTCACAGCGAGTAGCAGGTCTTTGAGGGCGTGGAAAGCAAGAGATTTTACAAGCGAGCGATTTCTTTTGGCTACAGCAGGGATTCTTCCTTGGCAAAATTGCAGAATGCGATCTGCTTGGTAGCGGTCCTTCACAAGGATGGCAATGTCGGAATAGGCAATTTTGTGTGTGGTATGGATCTTTTCTATCTCCTCTACCATAAAAGAAAAAAGAGTTTCTTCCTGACTTGCTAAAAAGTAATGAAGCGCTTTTTTCCCATCGTACGCAAGCTCTTCATTAGAGGAAAGAGCAGCCTCCACAGGCAAACAAGGAAGGGCTTCCCCCCATTTGGGAAGAGGGAAGAAATCTGGTGTAGATGCAAAAAACTCATTTAAAGCCGCCACAAGAGCAGGGGTGGCTCTAAAATTCTTTTGCAAGCAAGCAAATGAACTTTCAGGAAAGAGTTTTTGTGCTTGTAAGTAGGTGTAGAGATCGGCATCCCGAAAGCGATAAATCGATTGCTTAGGGTCTCCCACTACACAAAAAGTGCCTGTAAACTGCTTGGAGAGGAATAATTTCGAAAAGATAGTCCATTGCTTCGGATCTGTATCTTGAAATTCATCGATGCAAACGACCTGATAGCGCTCCCTTATTTTGTGAGCGAGTTGTGGGCTTTTTATCATTTTCTCCATCTTTTCAATCATATCGTCAAAGAAAAGCCAGCCTTCTTTTTGAATCACCCTTTCCACATGCTCTTTAGCGTGGTTTGCTAAAAGAAGCACCATTTTTTTGGGATCCCAATACTCCTCTACAATAGGGAGAAGGGTTTTTTGCATCTCTTGAAGAAATAGAGGGTAGCGTAGATCTTCTGGAAGAGCTCTTTTTAATCGATTTTCCGGGAGAAAAGAGAGGAGAGTCCGTTCGAGATTTTTTAATGCACAAAACGTTTCAAGAGACCTTCTCAAAGGAGGTTTAAGGGTTTGGCGACGGTCACACATCCCTTGAAAGCTAGGCGCTAGTTTTAAAAGATCCTCTAGAAGCCACGTAGAGTCATAAGGGTGATTTGCGAAGAATTCTTGATGGGCGTGGAGTAGTTCCTCGCTTGTTTTTCCTCTTTCAATGGCGACTTTTTTAGTGATCAGTGTCGTGATTTCACGTGCAAGCAAAGAAACATCATTTTGATAATAAGAGAGAAGGACATCCATCTGGTTGCAAGAAAGGATATGTTCAGAGAGCTCTGTGCGCAAAAAATCTTTAACAGACTCGACAAGGGCTATCAAAGAAGTGCTCTCTTCTGCTTGCTCCAGGGGAATCAAACCCTCTTCCTGAAGCATATGGAAGCAGAAGCTATGGATAGTAAAGATAGGGGCTTCCGAAAAATTGGCAAGAGCGCGCTTAAGCTTGCGTTTGGCGAGAAAAATAGCGGATTCTCCTTGGTCGATGATCTGCTGGAGGTAAGGAATTTTTGCAAAGCCCCTTTCAAGCATCTGAAGATGACTTTGAAGTGTGGAACTCAGTCTGAGCTGAATAGCGCTCACGGCTGCTTTGGTGAAGGTCACTAGAAGAAATTGTTGGATTTCAAGATCTTCTTTTAGAAGGAATTTGGCTACCAGATGTTCGATTGCAAATGTTTTTCCTGTTCCTGCAGAGGCTTCTAAAAAGATAGGCTCTCCTAAACGCAGATCTTCATGAAGGATGTCAAAGCCACGCATGAAAGAGCTCCCCTAGAATTTTTTGAGCCTTCTCTCCTTCCTTTTCGATGATCTCTTCAGGCGAGGGAAGGAGATGGTGCTGATGCATCCAGAGCAACTCATGATCATAGGACTTTCCAAATCTATCTGATAGCGAGCTCTCCATCGCTTTCTTGAGCTTGATAGGGTCTTTTTTGAGAATAGCAGGAATCCATGCAGGAATCAAAAAGGAAGGCTCCATAAAACTTTTGAAATAATACTCCATAAGGGGTTCTAGAAGCAGATGGAAAGGCATCGCAGGGATCTCCTTGCGCTCTCCATCTCTTGCAAATAAGACCCATTTGGGCTCTTTTTTGAGAGCATCTAGATAAATAAGGGTGGGAAGTGCTCGTACAATCCCTTGTGGATCTTTTTTTTCCATAGCAATGAGTCCATCTGGAAGCACCCCTTCGATCTTACCGGTAAAAAAGAGCGGAGTGCCTTGGTGCACCCTCTCAAGAGGAGCGGATGCTCTATAAGGAGAGAGTTCGAGAGACGAGACGAGCTCTTTTGGAATGCTCTGCTCTTCCAGCAGAGAGAGAAAGTTCTTTTCCTGGCTTTTGAGGCGTAAGGAAGAGACTTTTTGGAAAAAAGCATCTTCTGCGCGCGCGTTTAGTTGCATGCCCTGCAGCAGTTGTAGACGCGTTTGTGCTAAATGAAGAGGAGAAAGAACAAAATCCTCTTCTTCAGAAAGGCTCTCTTCAGGCCTGACAAATAGATGGAGCGTATGATGAAAATAGTGGCGCAAAGGATATTGTAAAAAGCGTTTGAGATCTGCAAGATCAATCCATTGGGCAATCAGGGGGGGAGATTGACTTGTAGGTAAGTTTTTGTCTAAAAAAACGCTTTGAGAGATAGGTCTCAAGGAAAAGGGAGGATGTACGATTTTGCTCTCTTCAGCATGAGGGCCAATTGCTGCAAAGAGTGCCTCTACAAGATGCGAGGGCCTTATTTCACTATGATCTTGAGGGGAATGGCTCAAATAACTGATAATGAGAGCTTCTCGTGCAGAGACAATCGCTTCGAGCAATAAATACCTACCGAAATCCTTGCTGGAGGGTGCTTTTCCTTTCAAAAGATCTAAGGACTGTAAAGAGTCTTTATGGGGAAAACTTTCTTCATTCATCCCCAGTAGGCAGACGACTTTCGCAGGCAGCATGCGCATAGGAAGCATGGGACAAAATCGCACGGCTCCCAATTGGTGAGGATTTATAGAGCTGCTTTTTTTTGTCAGCAGCTCTTCGAGAAGGAAAAGAGCTTCCTGCAGGCAGTAGAGATTTGCTGAAAAATTTTTGTGGAGAAAGATCAAGCTATCACAATCCGCTAAAAAGGCCTCTCTTTCATCTGAAAAGGAGAAATACTTTTCTTCAAGAGTTTTAAAATAAGCTCCCCAATCCAATAGGGAGCGTGTTTTAGGAGAGAGATCTTCTTTCAAAGAGAGTAAAAGCTGCCAAAGGTCAGAAAGCAGCTCTGAGTGGGAGTAATGGATGAGTTTTTTGTCGCCTTCTCCTGTAGCTAGAAGGCCAATGAGGGCATCAATGCCCTGAAGCCATGTCCCACACGCGTCAAAAGTCTTTTTCTGACAATGCTTTTGAGAGAGAAGAACATTTCGGTGGTCTAAATCCAGCCCCCAGCGTATGCCTGTCTTCATTATCCAGGTGCGGATGAGATGCAGATCATCCGCATCCCAGCTCATTTTTTTGCAAAAAAGAGGCATGGAGAAAAGTTCCAGAATAGCAGGAGCGCTCCATCTTTTTTGATTGAGAGAAAAGAGATAGAGCAGGCCTTTCATGTGGGGGTTTTGGGGGGCAATAGGCACGTCGATCATGCGGAAGGGGATCTGGTTTGAAAAAACAGCGGGAATAAAGGGAAGATAGGGGGTTAGCGAATGGGCCATGACTAAGATATCTTTTGGCGGGATGCCTTTTTGCGTAAAGGAGAGGAGGGTCTCATAGAGATTTTCAATTTCTCGATGCGGCGTTGTAGAGACATGAAATTGAATCGAATCATCGAGCTCTTTTTCAGCAACTGTTTCTAAAGTGAGCAGCTCTTTTTGAATATGAGAAAGAAGAGTGATCTCTTCTCTTTCGACATAAGATTCTATCAGAGGGAGATTGCTATCTTCTAGAAGGATGGCCTGCTCTTTTCCCACCATACCAAGATTGGCAAGGAGAGGATTTCTTTCCTCTAAAAGCTCTTCCCACTGAATCTTTTCTTCTTGTGACAGCTTTTTTTTGGTGAAAAAACGCTCAATAGCCCGGTCAGAACGGAAATCAGACCAGAACTCTTTGCAGAGAGAGAGCTGATAGATGTAAACTTTATAGTTTTCGCCCATTTTTTGAAAAAAATGGAAGTGGGGAGCTGAAAGATGGCTGAAACCAAAAAGATGGAGGGAAGAATCCTCTGGCAGATGTGTGATGGGTGAGGCGAGCGCTTCAGAAGCGATCTTCCATTTTTGAAAGACTTTTACAAAAAGGGCTTCTTGCCAGTTTTTAGGCTCTTTTTTCCAGCTGGCAAGCTCTTTTCCATAGAGAGCATATTTTTGGAAACAAATGGCTAGTTGTTTAGCGAAAGACCACCTTCTTTTGAGATCTCCCTTCTCCAAATAGGAGAGAAGAGGCTCCCAGAGCGGATTTTCCTTTTCTGTAATGAGGCGCATCTCTGCAACGATTGCCAATAAAAGCTCTAGCAGCGTGGGCGTATGGCCCACAAGGTTTTCTAAAGCTGTGTGCAGCGAGAGGAAGGTAAACCCAATAACCACTCCAATTTTTTTATCTTCCGCCAGGCGTAGCCGGACCCACTCCTCCACAGCGCTTGTTGGGGTGAGGATAAGAGGAGGAGTCTGAAAAGGAGAGTTTTTTTCAAAAAAAAGATGTGTTTTCAGCTCTTCATGGAGCTTCTCTAGCTGGTTGCTCAAATAAACAGTTGCGAGATTCACGCTGTTCCTTCCATTATAGAAGGATGAAACCTACACATAAACGAGCAGGCTTTATTTCTTCTTTTTTCGCTTTGAATCTGACGCAATTTTTTTCTGCGCTCAATGACAATATCTATAAACTGTTGCTTGTTTTTCTTCTCATTCATATTAAAGGCCCTGAACACAGCAATACGATTCTTTCTTTGGCTGGCTTCATCTTTGTGATTCCCTTTATTGTCTTTGCCAACCTTGTGGGAACGTTAGCAGATCGTTTTAGCAAAAGGTCTCTTATCGTCATCACACGCATGGTGGAGATTGGTGTCATCGCTCTTGGCGTGGGGGCCATTTGGCTGCAGTCAGCGGTGGGAGGCTATTTCGTTCTTTTTCTGATGGCCACACAAAGCTCGCTATTCTCGCCTGCGAAGTTAGGCATCTTGCCGGAGATTGTCAAGCAAGAAGCTCTTTCCAAAGCCAATGGCATTATGACCTCAACGACTTATCTTGCCATCATTTTTGGTACTTTTCTAGCTTCTTTTCTGACAGATGTTACTCATAAAAATTATGTAGTTGCAAGTCTCTTCTGCATAGTGGTAGCTCTTTTGGGAGCGGGCTCTTCACTGTGCATTGAGAAGACAAAAGCGCAGGCGAAGGAAAAAAGAGCTTCTGTCAGAGTACTTTCTGAGATTTATAAAACGCTTAAAAAAGCACATCATGTGCGGTATTTATTACCGGCTATTATTTTCAGTGCCTATTTTCTTTTTATTGGGGCTTATACGCAGATGAATATCATTCCTTATGTGATGCAATCGTTACATTTAGAAGCGATTGAAGGGGGCTATCTTTTTTTGATGACAGCGATAGGGATTGGGGTGGGCTCTTTTATTGCTGGGAGGCTTTCTGGGAGGGAGGTAGAGCTTGGCTTTGTGCCTCTTGCTGCTTTTGGGATGGCGTGCGCTCTTGTCTGTCTCTATATTTTTGCGTCGCATTTCTATGTAGTGGTGGCGTGTTTGATTCTTTTGGGAGCGCTTGGGGGGTTTTATATTGTGCCTATCGATTCTTTTATTCAGATAGCAAGTCCTCAAAGCGACCGTGGACAAAATCTAGCGGCGGGGAATTTTTTGAGCTTTTTTGGGGTGATTTTGGCCTCTCTTTTACTTGCTCTTCTTGGAACGGTATTGGGGATGAGAGCAGCTACAGGGTTTTTGGTAGTGGGGATCTGTACGTTTGTGATCGCAGTGATCTTGCTGGCATTGATGACAGATCAGTTGCTGCGTCTTTGTGTGTCGCTTCTGGCCAAGTTTTTTTGGAAGTTGCGTATCATAGGGCGTAAAAAAATTCAGAAGATAACGCCTGCGCTTTTGGTAGCGGAGCGCCATTCTTGGCTTGATACGATAGTGGTGATGGTGGCGCTTCCGAGGCGTATTCGTTATATCATTCCTGTTCAAG
>Ga0207128_1083_pt1 | contig 18073 bp, 27 predicted proteins | sample Alteio_BWMinHeat_18_FD_153522 | JGI IMG/M metagenome (GOLD analysis project Ga0207128, IMG submission 153522) | Enriched cells from forest soil in Barre Woods Harvard Forest LTER site, Petersham, Massachusetts, United States -... | ecosystem: Environmental > Terrestrial > Soil > Temperate forest >... | reverse complement strand
GCCATCCAGGCCGTGTCTCATCTTTACGACGGGATCCGCACCGAGACTCTTCCCAACGGCCTCAAGGTTTATTTGAAGCCGATTCCCGAATCGCCCATCGTCACGACGATGATGGCCTACAAGGTCGGCTCCTGCGACGAGGACCTCGACAACACCGGGCTTTCTCACTACCTCGAGCACCTCATGTTCAAGGGAACCGACAAGATCATGCCGGGCGACATCGACCGGCTAACGCTGCGCAACGGCGGGGCCAACAACGCCTATACTTCCGAGGATTACACGATCTATCATTTTGATTTCGCCGCCGACCGCTGGGACAAGGCCCTCGAAATCGAGGCCGACCGCATGCGCAACCTGCGCATCGACCAGAAACATGAGTTCCAATTGGAAAAAGGCGCGGTCATTCAAGAGTTGAAACGCGACGAAGACGAGCCGTGGGATCTGGAGTCGAAAACGATTCTGCCGCTGCTATATGGAAAATCCAATCCCTACGGCCATCCCGTTATTGGCGAGGAGACTCACGTCCGAGCGGCGACTGCGCAAGTCATCAAGGCTTATTACGACCGATGGTACCATCCCAACAACGCTTCGCTAGTCATCTGCGGCGGGTTCGACCCCGATCAGGCCCTGGCCAAGATTCGCAAGCTTTTCGGTCCAATCCCGGAAGCGAAATTGCCGGAGCGAAAGAGTGCAAACCCGGTCCAACGATCCAAGCCGGTTCGCCAAGAATTTCCCTCGAAATTTGAAGTCGCGCGCATGGTGATGGGATTCCACACCATTCGCACCGGCGAGCCGGGCTATTATGCCCTGGAAGTGCTGCGCTCGATCCTGACCACCGGCAAGCAGAGCCGGCTTTACAAGAAAATGGTCGAGGGAAAGGAAATCGCTTCCGAGGTCGAAAGCAACAATTCCACCGGCCGTTTCCCGGGAGGATTCATTATCCAAGTCGAATTGCTCAAGGATAAAGATCGCCAGGAAGCTGAGAATCTGCTGATCGACGAGCTCAAGCGCTTGCGCGACGAGCAGGTGAGCGACGCGGAACTGGCTGTCGCCAAACAGCAAATCCTGGCGGGAACGGCTTTCCATTTGGAAGGCGTTCACAGCCTAGCCGACAGCATCGCCCGCGGCGTGACCACGAACGATTTGGACTTCCTCAAGAATCACCTCCCAAGAGTGAATCAAGTCACCGCCAAGGAGGTGCAAGAGGTCGCACAGAGATTTCTCAATCCCGGTCAGCGCGTGGTGGTATGGTCCGTGCCCGGCAAGAAATCAGGCGCGGAGAAGATCGGGGCCGGAGATGGGCAGAAGGAGAGACAGGGAGACAAGGAGAAAAGGAGACAAGGAGATCGGAGGAGAGGCGAGGAGAAGGGAGCCGCTGGAAAGTTCTCCCTGACCCAGGCCAAACGCGTTGCGCTGGACAACGGCTTGACGCTGTTGCTCTATGAGCATCACCGGCTGCCGATCGTGGCCGCCAGCGCCTATGTACGCAACGTTCGCCTGGATGAGCCGGACAAACAGGCCGGCATCGCCACCCTCACCGGCATGATGCTCGACGAGGGGACCGCCAAACACTCCGGAACGGAAATCTCGACTCTGATCGAGAGCGTAGGCGGCTCGCTGGACCTGAGCGCGTCCGGAGGATCAGTGAAGGTCATGTCGCCCGACCGTGATCTGGGACTAGGCCTGCTGCTCGAATGCTTGGCGGAAGCGACCTTCCCTCAAGAGGCCTTCCAGCGGAAAAAGCAGCAGTTGCTGTCGGCCATCGACGAGGCCGAGCAGCAGCCGGAGACTAAGGCCTCGATGGAGTTCCACGCCCAGGTTTATGGCAAACACCCGTTCGGCCGACCGAGTTTGGGCCGGCGCAAAACCGTGGAGCCTCTGACGCGCGAGGACTGTGCCGCTTTTCACCGCCGGCTCTTTGCGCCCAACAATACCATCATGGCAGTCGTTGGGGATTTCGACAGCGACAGGGTAATCGCCGAGATCAAGCGCCTGACGGCCGAGTGGAAAACGGGCACGATGCCCAAGCCCGAAACGGCGCCGGTGGTCAAGCCCGACAAGTTCACACAAAAGATCCTGACCATGCCCCAGGCCGTGCAGCTTCATTTCCTTATGGGTGAACCTGGCATCCGCCGGGATAATCCGGATTATTACAAGCTGCTGGTAATGGACTATGTTTTAGGCACGGGACCGGGATTCACTGATCGCTTGTCGGCGCGGCTGCGCGACCGGGAAGGCCTGGCTTATACCGTGATGGCCAACATTACCAATACTGCCAGCGAACAGCCGGGGTTGTTCACCTGCTACATTGGTACGGATCCCGAGAACTTTGGGCGCGTCAAGAAGGAATTTCTGGAAGAGCTGCAGCGCATTCGCGATACCCTGCCCAAACCCGAGGAGGTGGAAGACGCCAAGCAGTACTTGCTGGGCAGCCTGCCGTTCCACTTCACAACGAACAGCGCCATCGCCGGTCAGCTCTTGGCAATCGAGCGGTTCGGGCTGGGCTTTGACTATTTGGATCACTATCGAAAAGCTGTTGCCGCCGTGACGCCGGAGGAAGTGCAAGCAGTGGCCCGAAAATATCTCGATCCGGAGCATATGGTTCTGGTGGCTGCCGGCGCCTTGGATGACAGCGGCCAACCACTAAAAAAGCCCGGCGCGGAAAAAATAAAATGATATTCCCTCTCGTTCCCTTGCTCCGCGTGGGAACGAGCGTGGAGGCTTTTCTTGATTCTTTAGAATTTTCTTTCTTGGTGCATTGGTGGTGAGTTAACGGCGAAAAAGTTTATGAGCCAGGACATTGACGCCGCCCTGCGAGGGTGGGAATTCAAACCGGGAGAAGTCCAAGCTCGGCAAGTGCAAGCCGAGGATGGCCGGCAGGTCCTGCAAATGCGTATGGACCTGGGGATTGTCCAAATGGAAACGGAAGGTCGGCCGGACGGTACCCAGCCACAGGATTTCCCAACCTATTTTCAATATCTGAACTCGGAGGCGGCCAAGAAGAAACGCTTTGTTCTCAGCGAAGATCAGTGCCAAGAGGCCGATCGCGAGTTCATCCAGTTTTACCATCGCCGCATTTGCTGGATGGCGCTGGGGAATTTCGCTCGCGCGGTCGTCGACGCCGATCACACGCTGGCGTTCATGGATTTCGTCCGGGATCATTCGCCGAATGAGGAATATACCGAAGCTCACGAGCAATATCGGGGTTTTGTGTTATTCCATCGGATTGAGGCGGCGGCGGCCTTGCAGGTCCAGCAAAATCGGCCGGAAGTCGCCATCGATGAAATCACCGGGGGACTGGAAAAACTTCAGGCCTTCTTTGCCGCCCATCACGCGGAGGAGCAGATGGAAGAAAATCCCATGGTCCAACAACTCCGCAAGATGGAAAAAGCTTTGCGAGAAAAGCACGGTATCGAGACCACATTGCGCGAGCAGCTAGCCCAGGCCGTGGCCAACGAACAATACGAAGTCGCCGCCAAGCTCCGCGACGCCTTGCGACGGAGAGAGTGAGGATCGAAGATCGAGGATTGAAGATCGAGGATTGAGGATTGAAGATTGAAGATCATGGATCGTGGATCGGAAATTCGTAGCAGGAGGTTCCCATGGCGGTCATTCAAAGCTTTCGGGATTTGGAGGTTTACAAGCTGGCTCGTGAGCAGGCTCGAAAGGTCTTCTTTATCACAAAGACATTTCCTAAGGAAGAACGTATTCACTGACCGATCAAATTCGACGGTCTTCTAGGGCGGTCAATGCAATTATTGCGGAGAGTTGGGCGAGGAGGAGATACGTTGATGCGTTCACCTACAAGCTCTACGAAGCCATGGGAGAGGGCATGGAAACACAATCATGGCTGGATCATGCTCTGGATTACAATTATCTTCGCTCAGGAACAATTCCAGGATTTGGACAACGCCTGGCAACATGTGGGAGCAATGCTGAACCGAATGATTGAGCGATCCGACACCTTTTGTAAACGAACAAAATGATTCCTTGCCAGAATCGATCCTCCAGTTTCGATTCTCCTTCCGATTTTCAATTCTCGATCTTCAATCTTCGATCATCGTTCTTCTAGGCAATCCCCTCTTGACACTCATCTATGGCGTAACTAATCTAGCTATTTCAACTTGGAAACACGCAGGGCGTCGCGACGCGAGGAGGGCAGGTTGGCGGGGTTTTCGAACGAGCGCATCCGCATTCGGATGGAGGCCTACGATCATGAGGTGCTGGACCGGACGGCCCATGAAATCGTGGATACGGCTCAACGTACGGGAGCCGTCGTACATGGTCCCATTCCCTTACCGACGCGGATCGAGCGATACACGGTTTTGCGAAGTCCGCACATCGATCGAAAATCCCGCGAGCAGTTTGAGATTCGGACCCACAAACGCCTGATCGACATCATGCAGCCCACGGGCAAGACCATCGAAGCCCTCAACAAAGGCTTGAGCTTGCCGCCGGGGGTGGACATCAAGATTCGGGTGTTGTCGGCGGCCGCGGGATAAGCACGCCAGCAGGTGTAGCGTTTTGGGCCACCGCCGGTCCTCGAGCAGGATCGCTCCGGAAGCCCGTTCCAAGCTTGTTGGGTTTAATGGTCAGCCTCGGAATCGCACCGAGAGGTGGGATTCGCGGGGAATTATTCTATTTAGCAAGGCCCAGAGCGGCTGCCCGTGGGCCTGGTGTGAATGCTCATGTTGAACCTGAATGTATATAACCGCCAAGGGGAATCGGTCGGGACGGTGGAGATCGACCCGGACGAGTTCGGGGGCAGCGTAAATCGCCAGCTATTGCACGACGTGGTTGTGATGTACCTGGCGAATCAGCGGGCCGGCACGCACTCCACCTTGCGCCGCGGTGAGGTAGCCGGCAGCACCAAGAAACTCTTCCGGCAAAAAGGCACGGGCAACGCCCGCGCCGGCAGCCGACGAACGAACAAACGGCGCGGCGGCGGCACGGCCAAGGGCCCCAAGCCACGCGATTACGAGTATCATTTGCCGAAGAAAGCGGTTCGAGCCGCCACCCGCATGGCCATTCTCAGCAAGTTCCAGGACCAGGAAGCCATCGTGGTGGACGACCTGGATTTGCAGGAGGCCAAGACCAAGCAGATGGCCGCTGTTTTCAAGGCTCTCAAGATCAAGGGCCTGACCTGTCTTGTCGGCACGGCAGGGCGGGATGAGAAGGTCTTTCGCTCGGCGCGGAACCTTCCGGGAGTCGAGGTAGCGCCGACGGCGCAGTTCAACGCCTATGCGGTGCTTCGGCCGAAGCGGCTGCTGCTGACAAAAGCAGCCTTAGAAGAGTTGAGGAAAAAGAAGAAGTGAGTGGTGACCAGGTGAGTCGTGAGTGGGTGAGTGGATATAAGGAAACGGATGATGGCAACGGTTAGCAAGACAACTCGGGGGCCGAACTTGGAGCCGTATCAGGTGATCTTGCAGCCTTTGATCACCGAGAAGGGCACGCACCAGTTCACCCACCACAACGCTTATCCGTTCCAGGTCAACCAGTGGGCGACCAAGGAGCAAATCCGGGCGGCAGTCGAGGAGTTGTTCGGTGTTCGAGTCTCCAAAGTCCGCACGCAGAATCGGCTAGGCAAGAAACGGCGTTACCGGGTCCGCGTCGGCCGGTTGCCCAATTGGAAAAAAGCCATTGTTACCTTGCATCCGGATGACCGGATTGAGTTCTTCTAATGAATACGCCCCACGTTTAATCCGTGGGCTTTGGGAAAATCGAATGGGAATTCGTTACTACAAACCGACCACAGCGGGCCGCCGGCAAGGCTCGGTGAGCGATTTTGTCGAGATCACCGACCGCCACAAACAGCCGGAGAAAACCTTGCTGCTGCCCAAGCCGAAAAAAGGCGGGCGCAATCATCACGGCTTCACATGCACCCGTTTTCGCGGCGGCGGGCACAAACGCATGTATCGCCTAATCGATTTCAAACGCGACAAGGACAACGTCTGGGCCAATGTCGTCGCCATCGAATATGACCCGAACCGCTCTTCGCGCATCGCTTTGATCCAATACGAAGACGGCCACAAAGCCTATATCCTGGCGCCTGAAGGTTTGAAGGCGGGGGATAAGGTGATGAGCGGAGAAGGCGCTGAGCCGAAGGTCGGCAATTGCCTGCCGCTCAAGAATATTCCGCTGGGAATGACGGTTCACAACTTGGAAATGCAGCCGGGACGCGGAGGCCAGTTGTGCCGCAGTGCCGGCACCAGCGCCACTCTGACCGCGCGCGAAAGCCGCTGGGCTCAGATCACCCTACCTTCGGGCGAAGTTCGCCGGGTCAGCTCCGATTGCCGGGCGACCATCGGGGCGATTGGCAATGCGGACCACATGAACATTAGCATAGGAAAGGCGGGACGCAAGCGCTGGATGGGTCGCCGGCCGCACAACCGCGGCACGTCGATGAACCCGGTCAGCCATCCCATGGGCGGCGGCGAGGGGCGAACCTCGGGCGGCCGGCATCCGTGCAGCCCCACCGGCGTGCTGGCCAAGGGCGGTAAGACTCGTAAGAAACGCAAACCGTCCAACGCCGCCATTCTACGACGACGACGCCCCGGACCGCATTTTGCTCCGAAGTAATGAAGGGATGAATCCATGAGCCGATCGTTGAAGAAAGGACCGTATGTCGACCAACGCCTGTTGACCCGCGTCGAGCGTATGGACGAGCGCGGCCGACGCGAGCCGATCAAGACTTGGGCGCGCGATTGCACCGTGGTTCCGGATTTCATCGGACATACGTTCATGATCCATAACGGCAAGCAATTTATGCGGCTGTTCGTCACGGAAGACATGGTGGGTCACAAACTGGGTGAGTTCGCGCCGACGCGGATTTTCAAGGGACATAGCGGCGGCAAGGCCAAGGCGGCGGCCGCCGCAGCGGGGGCTGGGGGAGCGCCGGCCCCAGGCGGCGCCAAGCCCGCGGCCGGCAAGGAATAATCGCCGTTCCCAGCGGAGCGTGGGAACGAAAACGTTGACAACGTGATCCCGGGGTGGAGCAGTGGTAGCTCGCCAGGCTCATAACCTGGAGGTCGCAGGTTCAAATCCTGCCCCCGGAACTGAGTAAGCTCGAAGTTCTTCGTCCCAGCCTGAAGCGTTAGCGACGGGGCAAGCGATCCCGTCGCTAACGCTCCGGGCTCTGATGAGCACTTCAAGCTCTGTTCTGATGAGCACTTCAGGCTCTGATGAGGGGCTCCGGGCTCTGGCGAAGGCTGCGGTTTTGAGGTCGTCAATGGAATACAAGGCGTCTCATCGATTCGCGGACATGTCGGCGCGGAAAGTTCGGCCGTTTGCGGCACTGATCCGGGGCCGGCGTGCGGATGAAGCCCTGGAGCTGTTGCGCTTCCTGCCCAACAAAAGCGCGCGGCTGTTGGAGCATGTGCTCAAGAGCGCGTTGGGCAACGCGGAGGACAAGGGCGCACGCTACTTGGACGACCTGGTCGTCACGGAATCGTGCGTGGACGGCGGGCCGATGATGAAGCGCATTCAGCCCCGCGCTCGCGGTACCGCTTACGTGATCAAACGCCGCTATGCCCACCTGCGCTTGACGCTCTCGGACTTGCGCCAGGAAAAGGAGGCCGAATAGCATGGGTCAGAAAGTTCGGCCGACGGGCTTTCGTACCGGGATCATGATTGATTGGCAGAGCCAATGGTACGCCAACAAGCAGGATTTCGCCGAGCTGCTGGTGGAAGATCAGAAGATCCGGGCGTACATCAAGCGCCGTTACGGGCGCTCCGGCATCTCCCGGATCAGGATCGAGCGGACGCGCGAAAAAGTGGTGGTGTACATCTACTCGGCGCGGGTGGGAATGATCATCGGCAAAAAAGGGCAAGAGGTGGACAAGCTGACCCACGAGCTGGAAGCTTTAGCGCACCGGCACATCGAAGTCAAGACGATGGAGATCAACCGTCCAGAAGTGGATCCACAATTGGTGGCGGAGGACATCGCCGAGCAATTGGAAAAACGAGCCAGCTTTCGCCGAACCATGAAGCGGGCCATTGACCAAACCATGGAAGGGGGCGCCAAAGGCATTCGCATCCAGTTGTCCGGTCGGTTAGGTGGCTCGGAAATGGCCCGGCAGGAAACCAATATGGCCGGCAGCCTGCCCTTGTCCACTTTGCGGGCCAAGATCGAGTTCGGTTTCACCGAGGCCAAGACGGCCCAAGGGAATATTGGCATTAAAGTGTGGATCAATAACGGAGACTACTTGAGCTCCGAGGAGACGGGCGATGCCGCTAATGCCCAAGCGGGTAAAGTTTCGAAAAAGCCAGCGCGGCAAGGTAAGAGGTAAGGCGTCGCGCGGCAACAGCGTGTCGGCCGGCGAGTTCGGCCTGCAAACGCTGGAGGGCGGCTGGCTGAGCGCCGAGGCGATCGAGGCGGGCCGGGTTACCGCCACGCATTATCTGCGCGGCGAAGGTCGCCTTTATATCCGCGTCTTTCCCCATAAGTCCATCACCGCCATCCCCGCCGAGACGCGCATGGGCAAAGGCAAAGGCGAGCCGGAATATTGGGCCGCGGTTGTCAAACCGGGCATGATTCTTTTTGAGATCGCCGGAGTGCCGGAAACAACGGCTCAGGAATGCCTGGCGCGAGTCGCTTACAAAATGCCGTTTCGCTGCCGGTTTGTGCACCGACGATCCACGGTGGGGTAGGAGTCAGCCATGAAAACCGCCGAGTACCGCGGTATGAGCGACGAGCAACTATCGTTGTCCCTGAAAGATCTGGTGAAAAACCTCTTTCACCTCCGTTTTCAGTCCGCCACTGAACGCCTGGAAACACCTAGCGAAATTCGCAAAGCCAAGCGCGAAATCGCCCGCATTAAGACGATCCAGCGGGAGCGCGAGCTGCAAAAACAAAAACCCGCGGGGCAGAAGGCATAGAAAATGGAACAACCCAAGCGCCATCAACGCCGCACGGCTGTCGGTGTGGTCACCAGCGACAAGATGAGCAAGACGCGCCGCGTGGAGATCGCACGCCTCGTCAAGCATGCCCGCTACGGCAAATACATTCGCCGCCGGACCGTTTGCCACGTGCATGACGAGAAAAACGAATCGCACCAAGGTGACACCGTGGAGATTATGGAGAGCCGGCCGATGTCCAAGACCAAGCACTGGCGGCTGGTGCGCGTCGTCATTAAAGCGCCGGTGGCCGCCCCGCTAGTGGAAGAGACGGTCGTGCCGACGTAGACGAGAGAGTATTGTGCTCCTCTGCGGCACTTCCCGATCTCGCGGTTTGATAGAAAAACCCCAGAGGATGTAAGGAACGCGGAGTAAGAAAGAACATTCATGATTCAGATGTATACCTATTTGGACGTAGCCGATAACACCGGCGCCAAAGAATGCATGTGCATCAAGGTGCTGGGCGGCACGCGCCGACGCTACGCCGGATTGGGCGATATTATTGTCGCCAGCATCAAGAAAGCGATTCCCGGCGGCGACGTGAAGCCGGGCGAGGTGGTCAAGGGTGTGGTGGTTCGCTGCAAGCGCGCCAGCCGGCGCGAGGACGGCAGTTATGTGCGTTTCGACCGCAACGCGCTGGTTCTAATCGATAATGAACAGAATCCGCGCGGCACGCGCATTTTTGGCGCGGTCGCTCGAGAGCTGCGCGAGCGGAACTTCATGAAGATCGTCAGCTTGGCGGCGGAGGTGGTTTGAATCATGCACATTCGCAAAGACGACGTCGTGGAAGTGATCACCGGAGACGACGCCGGCACAGCCAAGGAGCGAGTCACGGGGCGCGTTCTACGCGTCTTGCCGGACAAGGACCAAATCGTCGTGGAAGGCATCAACCGCGTGTACAAGCACCTGAAGCCCAACCGGCGGAACGCTCAGGGCGGGCGATTGTCCAAGGAAATGCCGATCTCCGTCTCGAACGTGCTGCTTTATTGCCCCACGTGTCGGCGCGGAGTGCGTGTCGGCCGCCGCTATGGCAGCGACGGTCATAAAGAACGGTTTTGTCGCAAGTGCGGGGCCGGGCTCGGCATTCTCAGCAAGCCCCGGCCGGTTTACGCCAAGAAGTAATCCAAGATCGACGGGCTTCCGCCTCGATTGGAGGAAGCCCGGCGAGATTGAATGAACCGATTGTCCCGTGAGTTGTAAAGGACCAAAATTCTAGAATCCCTGGATGAGCCATGGCCCGGTTATTGGATCGATATCAAAAAGAAATTGCTCCCGCCCTGGAGAAGAAACTCGGCCGCAAGAACCTCCTGAGCTTACCGCGGTTGGAAAAGATCGTGGTCAATATGGGAGTGGGCAAAGCGCTGCAGGAAAAGAACCGCATGGAGCAGGCGGCCGAACAGTTGTCGCAAATCACCGGTCAAAAGGCTCTGATCACCAAGGCCAAGAAGGCGGTGAGCGGCTTCCGCCTCCGAGAAAATAATCCGATCGGCTGCAAGGTGACCCTTCGCGGCCGGCGCATGTACGAGTTTCTCGACCGGCTTATTAGCATTGCCTTACCGCGTATCCGCGACTTTCGCGGCGTGAACCCGAAGAGCTTCGACGGGCACGGCAACTATAGCCTGGGCTTGGCGGAGCAACTGGTTTTTCCAGAAATCGACCCGGACAAAGTGACGTTCACTCAGGGTATGGACGTCACGTTCGTCACGACCACCAATAACGACGACGAAGCTCGCGAGCTGTTGCGGGCGTTCGGAATGCCGTTTCGGGAATCATAGGCTGAGGGAAACGCAAGCGCAGTATTGAGGAAACCGATGTCCACCGAGGCCAAATTAGTCCAATACCGGCGTCAATTGCAGGCTCTGGAGACGAATAAGAAAGACCCGGCCAAGGCGAAACTGCGTCCGCGGGACAAGATCCGCATTCGCTTTCGTTGCCGTATTTGCGGTCGGTCCCGCGCGGTGTATCGCAAATTCGGCGTTTGCCGGATTTGTTTCCGGAACATGGCCAGCAACGGCCTGATTCCCGGTGTCATCAAGGCGAGTTGGTAAGTTAAAGAGAATGAGTGATGAGTCATCAGGGACACGAACACTCGTCACGCAATGACTCATCATTGAGCTGGAGCGCAGAGACATGATGACGGATTCGATAGCTGATCTGCTGACCCAAATTCGCAATGCGAACCGGATCGAGCGGCCGGCCGTGGACGTGCCCGCCACGCGCATGAAGCAGCGCGTCGTTCAAGTGCTCAAAGAGGAAGGGTTCATCCTGGACTTCCAAGTAGGCAAGATGGCTCCTGGGGAAGACGGCCATCCGGTCTTCCAGCCGGAGGCCAATGCCAGCGGATCGAAGGCCATCTTGCGGATTTATTTGAAATACGGACCGGAGGGAGAGCGCGTCATTCGGAAGATCGATCGCGCCAGCCGGCCGGGACGCCGCTTGTACCGCCGTTGCGACCAGCTCGAGCCGGTGCTCGACGGTCTGGGCATCGCCATCGTCAGCACCAGTCGGGGAGTCATGAGCGATCGGCAGGCACGATCGCAACGGCTCGGCGGTGAATTGCTGTGCACCGTTTGGTAGAGAAAGGTCGAGTCCCATGTCGCGAATCGGCAAACAACCTATCGCCCTTCCGGCCGGAGTAAAGGCTCAGGTCGCCGAAGGGAAGGTGCGGGTCGAGGGGCCGAAAGGCAAATTGGAGCTGGTGTTTCATCGCAACATGAAAGTCCAGCTCGACGACGGCTCCAAGGCCATCCGCGTGAGCCGCCCAGACGACGAACGAATCAATCGCGCCCTACATGGACTCACCCGTAGCTTGATTGCCAACATGGTGGAGGGCGTCACCAAGGGTTTTGAAAAACGCCTCAGGATTGAAGGCATCGGCTACCAGGCCCGGTTGGATAAAAAGGCCCTGGTCCTCACGGTCGGTTACGCCAACTCGGTAACGATGAGTCCGCCCGACGGCGTCACGGTGGAATTGACGGATCCGACCACCATCGTCGTCAAAGGCGCCGACAAGCAGAAGGTGGGCCAGTTTGCCGCCGAGGTGCGCCGGGTGCGCAAGCCCGAACCTTATAAAGGCAAAGGCATTCGGTATGACAAGGAGCAGGTTCGTCGCAAAGAGGGCAAGTCCTTTGCCACCGCGGCCAGTTAGTAAGCACTCATTGCTGTTCGAGCAGGAGCGAGCATGGAACATCAAAAGACCAAACGTATGCAACAGCTGCGCCGGCGGCGACACGTGCGCAAGGGGATTGTCGGCACGAGCGAACGGCCACGCTTGACTGTCTTCCGCAGCTCGAAACATATTTACGCGCAACTCATCGATGACTTGAAGGGAATCACCCTGGTCGCCTCCAGCAGTCGAGCGAAGAAAGGCAGTGGCGACTACGGCGGCAACGTCAAGGCGGCGACCGCGGTCGGCGATCACTTGGCCAAAACCGCCGTCACCAAAGGCATCACCAAGGCGGCATTCGATCGCGGACATTACCGATTTCATGGGCGAGTGAAGGCGCTGGCGGAAGCGGCGCGAAAAGGCGGGTTGCAGTTTTAGCGAATGAAAATTGTTCAAGGATCTCCAGGCGGGAAACATAAACGGGAAACCCGCTCTTCTCGATTTTTGGCTGGTTATGTTAGAATTCTCACCAGGATAAAGATCAACATCAGGAGCGCTCGATGGCTCGAGATCGTGAATCCAGGCCCGACGGCGTTGAAGAACGCGTCGTGAAGATCCGTCGCTGCGCGGCGGTGGTCAAAGGCGGGCGACGCTTCAGCTTCAACGCCCTGGTGGTCGTTGGCGACCAACATGGTCGAGTGGCTTGGGGCTACGGTAAAGCGAACGAGGTTCCGCCTGCCGTGGAAAAAGCTTCGAAAGATGCGCAGGAAAGCATGCGCCGCCAGGCCCGAATCCAGATGAAGGGCGCGACCATTCCCCATCGCGTCATCGGGAAATTTGGCAGCAGCCGAGTGATCCTGGTTCCCGCCGGTCCCGGCACCGGCGTCAAGGCCGGCCCCGGCGTCCGCGACGTGCTCGAAGCCTGCGGCATCAAGAACATCCTGACCAAGACGCATGGCAGCACCAACCCGATCAATCTCGTCAAGGCGACCATCCAAGGCTTGCTCCTGTTGCGGACACGGGAGGAAGTGGCCCGGCTGCGAGGAGTAACATTGTAATGGACTTGTCTACCGTACATCAGGGCGTGCATCGTCTGAAGCGGAAGAAGCGCGTGGGCCGGGGCCCGGGCAGCGGCCACGGCAAGACGTCTTCCCGCGGCAGCAAAGGCCAGTGGGCCAGCGCCGGCGCCAACATGCCCAAGAGCACATTTGAAGGCGGCCAAATGCCGCTCTTTCGCCGCATCCCCAAGCGCGGCTTCAGTCACGCCACTTGGGCGCACCGCTATCTAGTGGTCAACGTAGGCGATTTGGATAAAGCCTTTGCCGACGGCGCGACCGTCGATCAGGAGGCGCTGCGGAAGGCGGGACTGGCCAATGGACCAGCCGACGGCGTCCGTATCCTGGGCAACGGCGATGTGACCAAGCGATTGGTCGTCAAAGCGCATCATTTTTCCAAGTCGGCAATGGAGAAGATCAAGGCCAAGGGCGGCAGCGCGGATTTGATTCCCCCTCGCCAAAAGCCCAAACGAAACAAAATGAAACCTCGCCCACCTCAGGAGTGACACCCCGGGACAAAAGTTTTTCGCGGCCGTTTGCAAAGCGGCATGGCCAAGCGGCCCCACTTCGTTCCCGAACTGGAGTTGGGGGATAAGAGGGGACGCAGAAAATAAGCCCCGGAGCGCTCGTTATGAACAAGCTCATCACCGTTTTCAAGATTCCGGAATTGCGCCTGAAGATCGGCATTACTTTGCTGTTCTTGTGCATCTACCGGATCGGTTTCCACGTGCCCTTGCCGTTCATCAACCAGGAAGAAATGGTCAAGCAGAGCATGCAGCAGGGCGCTTTGGGGCAGATTCTTTCGTACATTTCCGTCTTTAGCGGCGGCAATTTTTCGCAGAGCACGATCTTCGGCTTGGGAATCATGCCGTATATCTCGGCCTCGATTATTTTCCAGCTCATGGCCGAAATGTATGCCCCACTGCAGAAACTGAAAAAAGAGGGGGCCAGCGGCCAAAAGAAAATCAACGAATATACCCGCTATGCCACCGTGCTGGTCTGCGTCGTGCAGGCGTTCATGTGGGTGCAGCACATCATGCGGCCGAAGCCGAGCGGCCTGGGTTTGGCCATCCCTGGTTACGAAGGGCTCTGGTATATTCTGGCGGCGGTCCTGACCATGACGGCGGGCACGATTTTCCTCATGTGGCTCGGCGAGCAGATCGACGAATACGGAATCGGCAACGGCATCAGCCTCATCATCATGGCCGGCATTATCTCGCGCATTCCCCAGGCCACCAGTCTGCTGCTAATTGACCCGGCGACCAATCGGATCAAGGATTCTATTCTGACCTTAGGAGGCGGCAGCTCGGGCCATGACGTCGGCTTCGAAAAATTGTTGGTGTTGGTCTGTCTGTTCGTCGGCGTGGTCATGGCCATCGTGGCTATCACCAACGGTCAGCGGAAGATTCCCACGCAATCAGCCAAGCATGTCCGCGGCCGGCGCGTCTTCGGCGGCACGCGCCAGTACCTGCCTTTGCGCGTCAACCAGGCCGGCGTCATGCCGGTCATCTTTGCCAGCAGCCTGCTGATGTTGCCCTATTTCGCTTTCACGTGGCTCCACGGCGTCACCCAGCAGAACTGGGCAGGCTTTGTCGCGGATGCGTTTCTGCGAATGGGGTATACCTATAATCTTTTCTATATCGCGCTCATCTACTTCTTCTGCTACTTCTGGACGGCCATCACCTTCAATCCCAAAGACATGGCCGACAACTTGAAAGACTATGGCAGCTTCATTCCGGGGTATCGTCCGGGGAAGCGCACCGCCGACTATCTGGAGCGGGTTCTGATGCGCATCACCTTCGTGGGCGCGGCCTTCTTGGCCATCGTGGCCATCATCCCCAGCGTGATCACCTCTTCGCTGGAAGTCAATTATCTGGTCGCCCAGTTTTACGGCGGCACCGGCTTGCTCATCGTGGTCAGCGTCGCCCTGGATTTGGTCCAAAAGATCAACAGCCACCTCGTCATGCGCAACTATCCGGGACTGACGGACAGCTAAGGTGTTGGTATCTCGCCCGCAAGACATTAGCAAGTCGCGACCTTTCCAGTCGTTTTATTCTGTCAGGCCAGTTTCGCGCCAGACTTATCAGTCTGCGTGAGTTTTTGCATCGGTTTGGGGTGAAACAAACCAAGGCGAGGTCGTTTCGCGCGCTTTTTGAAGAAATCGGGATACGGATGCTGTATCGGCCTATCTATATTGGTAAGGAAGCTGGTTTACCGTTGCCCAAACCCCCACTCCCATGACCGATCATCAGCTAGCGACGATCCTGCACGAGCTGCGGCGGACGGCGGCGGAGCAGGCGGGGATTGGGGATGCGGAATTGTTGCAGCGTTTTGTCCGCAACGGGGATGAGGCCAGCTTCGAATTGCTGATGTGGCGGCACGCGCGCTTGGTCTGGAACGTTTGCCGGCGGGTGCTGCAAAATGAGCACGATGCCGAGGATGCTTTTCAGGTCACCTTCCTGGCTTTGGCTCGGCGGGCGGGACGGATTGAAAACGCGGCCTTTTTGGCCGGTTGGCTTTACCAAGTGGCCTACCGAGCGGCACTAACGGCCCGGACTCACCGAGTCAAGCGGCGCGAACTGCCTCTGAACACCGTCGAGCCGACGGTCGCCTCCGCTGAGGGAAACGCGTTCTCCGAACGCGACCGCAGCGCGCTCGATCAGGAGATCAGCCGGCTGCCGGAGCGGTTTCAAATTCCGGTCGTGTTGTGCTATCTCGAAGGAAAGAGCGTATCGGAAACGGCGTTGCTCCTGGGTTGGCCACGGGGGACCGTGGCCAGCCGATTGGCCCGAGCGCGGCGACGGCTGCGAACGCGGCTGGCGCGGCGGGGGTTGGAGTTCACGGCCGACTTGCCGGCGGCGAACCCGGACGGGGGTAACAAGGTATGCCATGCTTTCGCGGCCGATCAGACAAGAGATAAGGGTGACCTGATTGGCGGCCGCGAAAGCATGCCACCCAGCGCTATTTCTGTGCTCGCCAAACAAATCCTCGCCGGGGCGGCGGCCGATAGCGTCCTGGCTCCTCAAGTTGCGTCTCTAACGAAAGAGGTGATACACGCCATGTTCCTGTCCAAACTGAAAACACAGGCGATTCTGGTAGCCACGGTTCTCGGGTTGATTTTGGCCGGCGGTGGATGGGTGATTCACCTCTACGCCCGCGGCCCGGAGGGACCTCATCGCAAGGAGGTTGATGAACCGCAAACCAAAAGAGCGGACGAGCCGAGCAAGCCGAAACCGCCGCCCCCAGCAGCGCCAAAGACCGTCACGGTGGTGCAGCCGATTCGCCGAGAGGCGGCCCCATTCGCCGACTATACAGGCCGGCTGGTCGCCTTGCAGCAAGTGGACGTGCAGACCACGGTCAGCGGCCGTTTGGAGAAGGTCCTTTTCCAAGCCGGCGCCGACGTAAAGAAAGGAGAGCTGTTGTTCGAGATCGAATCGGCATCTTGCCAACTGGCTTTGGAGAAAGCAGAAACTGAGTTGGAGCGAGTCCAAAGATTGATAACTCAAAAAGAGGCGAACCTAAAACATCAGGAGCGCTCGATGGCTCGAGATCGTGAATCCAGGCCCGACGGCGAGCGGAGCAGAATCTTGCGGCGACTAAGATCACAGCTCCTTTGGATGGCCGGATCAGCGAGCCGCGCGTTTATCCGGGCAATCAAGTCTATGCCGGCAGCGACAAAGCCGTGGTGCTGGCCACTATCACCCGTCTGGATCCCATTGGATTGAACTTTGATATGGATGAACGCACCTTTCTACGCTACCGGCGTTTGATAGGTGAAAAGAAGGTCAAAGGACCCGGGAGCCCCCTTTCCATGGCTGTTTCTGACGAGGAAGAATTTCCGCGTGAGGGTTTAATCCAGAGCCAGCGGCGATGGCGAACTACCCCGAGCACCGTCGCCGTTGGCTCCGGGTTAAACTGCCTATCAATGTGCTCCCGCGCAAGATCCGAATCGGAATTTGCATCTCGCCTTACCTGCCGGATATACTACCCACTGATCTTGTGACATCTGATTTCTGATTTCTGACTCTAATGCGCCTGATCCTCATCGGCCCTCCGGGTAGCGGCAAGGGTACCCAGGCCAAGCTCCTGGGCGACCGCCTTCATTTGGCCCACATCGCCACCGGGGACATCCTGCGCGAAGCGATCCGTCTGGGAACAACTGCCGGGCGGAAAGCGGAGCCGTTTGTGAAAGCCGGCCAGCTGGTTCCGGATGATCTGGTCAACGAGCTGGTGGCCGACCGCTTTCGCCGCGAGGATCGGCCGGAGCGGTTCGTGATGGACGGTTATCCGCGGACCTTGGCCCAGGCCGCGTCGTTCGACCAGGTGTTGCGGCAGCAGTTTCTGAATCTGACGGCCGTGATCGTCTTACGAGTGAATGACGAGGAAATTATTCGTCGCCTAAGTGGCCGCTGGATTTGTCCCAAGGCCGATTGCCAGGCCACCTATCACGTGACCGCCAATCCGCCGAAGGTCCTCGAAATCTGCGATCGTTGCGGCAGCAAGTTAGGCCAACGCGACGATGATAAAGAGGAAACGATTCGACATCGCTTGGAAGTTTATCGGACCAACACCATGGAATTGATCCCTCACTACCAGCGGCAAGGACTGGTGCGGGAAGTGACCGGCGAAGGGGAGATTGATAGAATCTATAATAATATCGTTCAGGCGCTGCCTTTAGATTCAGCGGCTTCGTAGGGACAAGCTGCCAGCTTGTCTTCCGAAAGACAGCCGACAAGCTGGCAGCTTGTCGCTACGCATCGGCGGATTTGATTGGGGAAAACGGTTCATGTTCAAGTGGTTCAGTTACGGAGCGGCGGAGCTGAAATCGCCGCGAGAAGTGGGTTTGATGCGCGAGGCCGGCAAGCTGGTGGCTCACGCCCTGCGCATCGTCCGGCGAATGGCCAAGCCCGGCGTCCGCACGATTGAAATCGATCGAGCGGTCGAGGATTTTTTCCATAGCCACAACGCCGTGCCGCTCTTCAAAGGATATCCCGGACAGAAAGTACCGTTTCCAGCT
>Ga0207128_1090_pt1 | contig 18158 bp, 10 predicted proteins | sample Alteio_BWMinHeat_18_FD_153522 | JGI IMG/M metagenome (GOLD analysis project Ga0207128, IMG submission 153522) | Enriched cells from forest soil in Barre Woods Harvard Forest LTER site, Petersham, Massachusetts, United States -... | ecosystem: Environmental > Terrestrial > Soil > Temperate forest >... | reverse complement strand
AACACCGCCCCTTTTAAGGCCGCCAAAATGATCTTTGAAACTGAAACCCCTGAAGCGCGCATGACGATTAATTCTCGATGATTGGATAGGATCCCAAGACTAATCAAACCCCCTATCAAAGACGCCCAAGGAAAAATAACATAAAGACGTGAAGGTACGCCTAACAGGAGATAATGAAACAAAGTGACTAATGTATAATGGCCTTTCCCCACCATTTTTATTTCATTTACCAAGCTAAAGAAGATATCCAGCCCTAAAAGCGCAAGGGCGGTGATGAAAATGGTTACGATAATCTCTTTAGCAAGATATTTATCAATAATGGAGAGTGTCATAATATCTTTCATTTTCATTTCAGCTCCCCCTCCACCCCTAAATACGTTTTAAAAATTTGGGATGAAACTGGGGACGAAAGTTCGAGGCCAGCGCAAGCAGGCTTAAACCCACGCCCAAAAATAAGAGATGGACCATCCAAACCCAGAACATTGAGCCGTGTAACTCCGATACCATATAACGTTTGGCAATGGTGAAAAGATTAAAATACAGGATAAATAGCAAAATGGCCGGTAAAAACTTGGCGAATCGCCCAAAGCGGGGTTTTACTCTCGCAAGCGGAATAGCAATGAGCGCCAATATGGGGATGGACAGGGGCAAGGATAAACGCCACATTAATTCTCCTTGATCTTCTTTTGAAGTTCCCCCCCACAATTCAAATAAGGTTTTTTGTCGATTATTCCCTGCTTGCATGACGTCTGCTGTATTTTCTGGATTTTCAAGTTGACGACCATATTCTCCAAACTGAACGACAGTGTAGTCTGCTTGTCCAGGGGTGCCCTGATAACGTTGGCCTTTTTCTAATACTAGAAAAAAGCGATTATGTTCCGATTTTTTAACAAATGCAGCATCAGAAGTTAAGATAGTCGAACCGCGAGCATGAGTATGTTTAAATCCCGGTTGTTCTGCTATAAAAATACCTTTTAAGGTTTTAGATTCAGGTGCAATATCTTCAAGATACACAACCAATTGTCCCCCATTAAAGGTTTGAAAACGCCCTGGGAGCAGTGTTTGAATCACGGCCAATGCCTCGCCTTGCGATAAAGTTTTTTCACGGGCTTCTGACAATTTAGGCACCACCCAAAAGGAAAGCACGCTCACGCATAACATTAACAAAGCCGATAAAATTAAGGTAAATCGCACTATTGTGGACCAACCCATACCACTTGCAAATAGCACGACCATTTCGCTATCGGCATGGAGACGGCCTTGGGCAAATAAAATAGCAATAAAAAAACTTAAGGGGATAATGTAGGTCAATAATTCAGGAAGGGTGAGGCAAACTAACTGAAAGATAAAAGTTAAAGGCAATTCGCCCATGGCAGCCTTAGCTAGGTAACTTGTGAACCGATTGCTAATGGCCACCAATAATAACACCCCCAGCACTGTGAGGAAGGTTATAGCCATTTCCTTAGTTATGTATCTAGCAATTATCATGAGCGTATCTATAACGGTACCAAATCTGCTTGGTTTTGGGTAGACTGGTACCCTGTTTTATATATCAATTAAGCGGATATCACTATGGAATTTAGCATCAAGACGGGTCCCCTAGAAAAACAACGCACACATTGCATTATGGTGGGTGTGTTGGAAACACGAAAATTATCTCCAAGCGCGGCAACGTTAGATGAGGTCAGTGGGGGCTATTTAAGCGCTGTCCTTAAAAAAGGCGATCTGGAAGGAAAACTTGGCCAAACCTTGGTTTTGCATCAGGTGCCCAATTTACAAGCCGAACGTGTCCTTTTAGTGGGATGCGGGCCTAAACCTGAGTTAAACGATCCTGATTACCGCGAAATCATCAGTAAGTCACTTTCAAGCTTGTCTCAAACAGGTGCTTCTGAAGCAACCAATTGTTTAACTGAACTCTCCGTTAAAGATCGTGATTTGTCCTGGAAAATTCGGCAAGCGGTGGAACTAAGCCTTGAAGCCTCCTATACCTTTGATGATTTCAAATCCAAAAAGGAAAAGGAAAAAGAAAAATCCGGTTTAAAACGTCATATTCTTTGGGTCCCTTCCAAACGAGAATTTCGAGCAAGTGAGCGTGCCGTGCAGGAAGGTGAAGCGATTGGTGCAGGGGTAGCTTTTGCCAAAGATTTAGGCAATATGCCTCCTAACCTGTGCACACCGGGCTACCTCGCTAAAGAAGCCGAAAGTTTAGGCAAACAGTATTCTAAAATAAGTGTTGCTGTTCTGGATGAAAAAGAAATTCAAGCCTTAAAAATGGGCGCGCTTTTATCTGTTGCGAAAGGATCTAAACATTCCCCTAAATTTATCACCCTTGAATACCGAGGCAGTCGTGACAAACAAAAGCCTATTGTATTAGTGGGGAAAGGCATTACCTTTGATACAGGTGGCAATTCATTAAAGCCTGGACCTGCCATGGTGAGCATGAAATATGATATGGCAGGTGGAGCTGCGGTGCTGGGAACTTTAAAAACCATCGCGGAACTCGAATTACCGCTTCATGTGATAGGGCTTATTCCAACCGCTGAAAACATGCCGGGATCGAGTGCTTCTCGTCCTGAAGATATCGTCACCACGATGTCCGGGCAAACGGTTGAAATTTTAAATACCGATGCGGAAGGGCGATTAATTTTGTGTGATGCCTTAACTTATACGGAACGCTTTAACCCAGATGTCGTGATTGACGTTGCAACTCTCACCGCTGCTTGCGCGACAGCCCTCGGACGTTTTGCCAGTGGGCTTTTTAGCAATCACCAACCTCTGGCAGATGCCTTATTGGCAGCAGGCCAAGAAAGCGGGGATAGATGCTGGCAATTGCCTCTGTGGCAAGACTACCAACCCTATCTAAGCAGCCCATTTGCGGATATGGCCAATATAAGCAATATTGCGGAAGCGGGCGCTATCACAGCTGCTTGCTATCTCGCCCGTTTTACAGAAAAGTATCACTGGGCGCACTTAGATATCGCTGGGGTGGCTTGTAAAAGCCCGGGGAAAGAACGGATGGGCACTGGGAGACCGGTTCCTTTGTTAGTGCAATATTTGCTCAATTGCAGCCATGGATAAATCTTTCCAACCCGAAGCGCTCGAAACAAATTCTTACGAACGCTGGGAAAAATCAGGGTATTTTGCACCGCCAGGAAAGGGCGAACCCTATTGCATCATGATCCCTCCCCCCAATGTGACAGGCAGCCTACACATGGGGCACGCCTTTCAACAAACCCTAATGGATATCCTCATTCGTTATCATCGAATGAAGGGGCGAAATACTTTATGGTTAGTGGGAACCGATCATGCGGGAATTGCAACCCAAATGGTGGTCGAACGACAACTTGCAGAAGCCGGACTCGATAGAAGAACCATCGGGCGAGAAGAATTTGTCAAACGTATTTGGCAATGGAAAGAAGAATCTGGCGGCACTATCACTCGCCAATTGCGGCGATTAGGGGCTTCTGTCGATTGGTCTCGCGAACGTTTCACATTAGATCCCGCTCTATCCAATGCCGTACAAGAAACCTTTATTCGGCTTTATAATGAGGGCCTAATCTACCGCGGAAAACGATTAGTTAATTGGGATCCCGTTCTATTAACGGCACTTTCCGATTTAGAAGTGGAGTCCAAGGAAGAACCGGGGGAATTATATCATTTGCGTTACCCTCTGGCAGATGGCAGTGGGAGTGTGGTTGTGGCGACGACTCGCCCGGAAACCATGCTCGGCGATGTGGCCGTTGCGGTTAATCCTGAGGATGAACGCTACCAACACTTGGTGGGTAAAGAGGTGTTACTGCCTCTTGCTAATCGCAAGATCCCGATCATTGCTGATAATTTTGTGGAGCGAGATTTTGGTACGGGTTGTGTCAAAATCACCCCCGCTCACGATTTTAACGATTTTGCTGTCGCAGAGCGCCATCATTTAGACAAAATTAATATTTTCACAATCGAGGCTAAATTAAATGAAAATGTGCCCCTTGAATATCAAGGTCTCGATAGATTTGTGGCCCGTAAAAAAGTGCTAGAAGCCCTAAAGCATTTAAATTTGATTGAAAAAATTGAAAAATACACCATCAAACTTTCTCGTGGCGATAGAAGTGGTGCCATTTTGGAGCCGAGGATTACCGACCAATGGTTTATTAAAATGGAAAGCCTTGCCAAACCTGCAATTGAAGCTGTGACGAACGGCAAGATCCGGTTTACTCCTCAAAATTGGGAGAAAACCTATTTTGAATGGATGAACAACATTCAAGATTGGTGTATTAGCAGACAACTGTGGTGGGGACATCGTATCCCAGCTTGGTATGATGAAAATGGAAAGATCTATGTGGGGGAAAGTGAAGCAGCTATTCGTGCCCATCATAAGCTTGCACCGGACATGATTCTCACACAAGACGAAGATGTGCTAGACACTTGGTTTTCCTCTGCTCTGTGGCCTTTCTCCACGCTCGGTTGGCCTGAAAAAACGAGTGACCTTGAGACCTTCTATCCCACAAATACTCTGATAACGGGTTTTGATATCATCTTCTTTTGGGTCGCCCGCATGGTGATGTTTGGCTTGAAGTTTACGGGAGAAATCCCTTTTAAGGATGTCTATATTAATGGCCTTATTCAAGACCAAGATGGCATCAAGATGTCTAAGACTAAAGGCAATGTGATCGATCCTTTAGATGTGGTGGATGGCATCGATATTGAGAGTTTAGTTAAAAAGCGCACCTCTTCCCTCATGCAGCCGCAATTGGCCCAAAAAATTGAAAAGGCCACGCGCGCACAATTTCCAAATGGTATTCAAGCCTATGGCATGGATGCGCTGCGTTTCACCTTCAGTGCCTTAGCCACGCCGGCTCGTTATATTCGGTTTGATTTGGCGAGAGTGGAAGGATATCGACATTTCTGCAATAAACTTTGGAATGCCGCACGCTTTGTCTTAATGAATGTTGAAAATAAAGAAGTGGTGAGTAAGGGACCACATTCATTGTCCCTCCCCGATAGATGGATAGTTTCCAAACTGCAAGCCGTCAAACAAGAAGTGGAAGCGGCGCTTAATACCTATCGATTTGATTTGGCGGCGCAAGCACTTTACGATTTCATTTGGCATGAATTTTGCGATTGGTACTTAGAGCTTTCTAAACCGGCTTTACAAGGGGGAGAGGAAGCGCACGCGACAGGCACTCGCTTCGTCCTTGTTTCGACCCTTGAAGAGATCTTACGATTAGTTCACCCCTTTATGCCATTTATTACGGAGGCCATTTGGGAACGATTGAAGCCCATTTTGAAATTATCCGGTGATACCATCATGTTGCAAGCTTACCCTGAATATGATGCAAGCAAAGTTGATCTCAAAATTGAGGCCGAGGTAAATTGGCTAAAAGCCATGATTGAAGGGATCCGTAATATTCGGGGAAGCATGAACATTTCTCCTGCGAAATCCATCACGGTTTTGTTATGTAAAGGAAGTTCAGAAGATAAAGCGCGGATTGCCGAATTCAAGACTTTATTGTGCGTCCTCGCAAAAATCGGATCGCTTGATTTTCTGCCGAATGGAGCGCCCAAACCTCCTGCAGCTACAGCTTTGGTCGGCGATCTCGAAATTCTGATTCCGTTGGCAGGTCTCATCGATAAAGAGGCCGAAATGAGCCGGCTTCAAAGAGAATTAGATAAACGTAAAAAAGATCTGGAACGTGTGCAAGTAAAGTTACATAACCCTCATTTTGTGTCAAACGCCCCACCCGATGTCGTCCTGCAAGAAAAGAAACTGGCAGGTGAACTCGAAAAAGCCATTTCGCAACTGAACACCCGCATGCATGAAATGGAGAGTATTTAAGTAATTCCTTGATTTTTTGATAGATATTCTCCTCCTTTTATTGAATCTCCTATCTGTTTTTGCTGTCCAAATAATAACTCAAATAATAATAGAGGAATTAGTTGTATATGCAAAACGAGCCCGGTCGTCCAAGATTCGAGGATGATTTAGAAAAGCATTGTAAGGCATTTCTAGAGCAATATGATTTGCTGTGTCAGGGAAGAAATGTCTTCGAAGATGGCATTGAAAATTTATCTCAGGCCAGACTGGATGGCTTTAATAAACTAGATAAGGAAATTAAAGCATTTTTCGCTGAAATTTCAATGCTTGAAGGTGTTCCAAAGGAGTTCATTGAGGATTATAATAAAAAAATAAAGATGGCGTTCACGAAGATCGAAAAAACTGTATTAAAAGGCATATCTCAAATAAATGCAATTGCCGATAAAGCAACAAAAGAACAAATGGCAATCTTCGCTGATCTTACAAAATTAACTGCTTTCCAACTAGGCGGGATACGAAAAGCCACTTTTTCTAACCTTTCTAAAGCTATTTTGTTTTTTGGAGATCTATTTACTGAACCCGGATCCGAAACAGCTCGGCAATTAGAGAAATATGAGCGAGTATTGAGACGTATTGCAAAGGATCCAGATAAAACATCACAACAAAAGGCCTTTCAAAAATGGCTAATTGATGTAAATTCCAGCATCCCCCGAGAAACTCAAAAAGAATGGATGGCGATTTGTAAGGCTATTATTAATCCTCAGGTCCAACCTAGACAACACCAAGCTATTTTGGAACTTTTCAGCTCTAATAATAAGACTCCGGAAAATGAAAGAGCTCGTAACGCCCCTATCTACCGCGATCAACTTCGTAATATTCTAAATATTAGGAAGCCACAAGTTTCTGCAAAACCAGAAAAAACAAAACCTACCCCTCCCCCCCTACCCGAATTTCCCGGGATAGCGGGCCTGCCCACCCGAGAAAGAGGGGGGGCTGTCGAAAAAAGACCTCCTGAGTTAATTCCAGCTGACCGTAAAGAATTAATTGACAAACTTGGGATCGAACATTTGAAAGCCGCTGAAAGTGATCCAGTTGCAATCGCAAAAAAGTTAAGAATTGAATATTTAGAAAATGAAGAAGAATATAGCGATTTGAAGACAAGACCCGTAGTCATTCGGCTCGATCCTGCTGTGAAGTCCAAAGATGGGGATCCGACAATCGCAATTGTGATCGATTATGGATATTTTGACCAATACGATAAAGAGAATAATGCTCCAAAATTTAAACATGAAAGTACAAAAGCTTTTGTTCAAATATCAGATGGCAAGGTTTTTATGGAAAATGGCACGGAATTTAATAGCATTGATGCTTTCAAAAGTGCCATTAAAAAAGATCATTTAAGGCGCATGCGAAATCATCCAAGCCATGATCCCGATCCCATCTCACCCCCCACTATACCACCAGAAGACCCTCCTCCCTCCCCCTCTCAAAGGGCAATAAGGACTTTAGCATTGCACCCTGATGAATCACTCTTCATGCTGGTGGATACGTTTGCACAAGATGATGATTCCAAACCTCAAACTGAAAATCGAGATATTTTATGGAATTTTGTACTTCCTTTTGCCAGAAAGGGAGGAAACCCTGTGGCAATATTGGTGACTTGCGATAAATCCACGGGAGAGATCTCAATTCGCACCGGAAGAGACATACCCGGAAAAACTAAATATGAAAAATTTAAAGATTTTAGCAGTTTTTTGAAAGTACTGAAAAAAGACAATGGAACTAAACTATTTATTATTCCTCATGCACAAAATCAACCCAGAGAAGATCAATTTAACAGGTTGAATGATGAGTTTAAAGAGAAGTTGCTCAAAAAAACAGAATGGAGAGAACAAGATTCTAAAGAACTAGAAGAATTACTTATTAAGGGTGCCGAGATTGACAAAGAAATTCTCGTTGAAGGAGAAAAAACTACGCCCTTTCTATATGCAGTTTCGAATTGCAAGCCGGAAGTAATAGATCTGTTAATCGAGTATGGGGCCTTAAATGAATCCAATATGATTGAGGCTCTTAACTTGGCAAACAAAAGAACCTCTCCTGACAAGGAAGGAAATAGACGAATTTTTGAGAAGATTAAGGCATTTCGCGTTTCAAAATTGCCGGTTGAATCAGTCAATCTAGGCGATAAAGATCTCCGTTCAGATAAATATATTGAGATCATTCGAGATATTCAAGCAAAGCGAAAAGACCCCTGGTACAGCCAAAACTTTAAGCGACCTTATAGAGTATTTCTGGCCGATGAATCTAGAAGCACTCTTACTCAAGATCCTGAACATGTAACGGTAGTGGTTGTTTGTGCTAACGGAATGGGGGGTGTAAGCGAGATAAAAGGTCTTTTAAACTTATTGGACAATAGCGTGACCACCTACGTTTCTGTTTTAGATGAAGCATCAGGAAAAATAATCGAACAAGCTGACCAGACATTTAAAACTTTTGATGCGTTTATTGATTTTGCTTCGACCAATCATTTGGCCATTTTAAGGGCTGATCCACGCCATCATGAAGCGTCTGATTTTGCACCCCACGAAATTGCATTCCTGAAACGGAAAAAATTGGGAAAAAATAAGGTGATGTTAATTGATCACGGAAAATCCAGGGAGCATGAACACCATGATTTTGCAATCATTACGACAGATGATAAAGGTGTTGCAAAAACTGAAATGGTTGAATTTGATCCCGTGACGGGCACAATAAAAAGGGATTCTGGTGCTGTCGAGAGTTATAAAGCCCTATTCGACAATCCCGAATTTGTGAATCACCAGCCCTACACAATAATAGATCGCTTTAAAGAAAAAGTTGACATTAAAGTCAAAAACCTTCTAGAAGCCAAAAACCGTTTAGAAAAACTTTTCTCACAAGATCAAAATTCCTTCATGCAATTAAGAGATGATTTTGAGGAACTTTATGCTTTCCTGAATGCAGAAAAAACCAATGTTTCGGAACGTCGTTCCGGAAGAGTTGATACCGAATACGATAAGATAATTGAGGAAGCCAAAAAACAACTGCAAACTCTGCAGAGTTATTATGATAAGGCTATTGAAGCCTCAATACAGGAAATTCAAGAAAAACATAATAGGTTTATGAAACTTCCTGAATCAGAACTGAATCTAGAGGAAGTTAAGAAATTTTATTCTTCCTTACTAAGAGAAGCACGAGAACGCTTGTATCATAGCGCTATTCCCACCGAACTAGATGAACGATATAAAAGCGCTCTAGTGAGTGCATTAAGTGCTATGAAAAGGATTTTAATAGGCAACAACGTTTCTTTGCCCAAAGTACCCCATCCTAAAATAGGTGGGGAAGATGTTGACATTGAAACTGGGACCTTATTCTCACAAGCTGAACTTGATTTTATCAAAGCATACATAAAAGAAAACCAAATGATACTCAAAAATATAAAATTAAAGAGAGGCTTTTCGGGACCCAATGAACAAGGAAGGTTTGACAGAATTCAAGATGTTCCTGCCCTAACATTAAAGAATGGACGAAAGCTAATTTTACGATATTCGCTTAATTTTGATGAAAAGGGAAATTGCTTTGCGCAATATACCGGAAAAGGCAAACACCTCTTAGGAAAAGGCACATACGGCCGCGTCAAAATTGGTCAAAAACTATTTAATGAAGAGGGTGTCCGCGTTGAAAACGGTGAAAAAACTGCAGACGGAAAGGAAAACACTGATAAAGGATGGGTTGCCATTAAAGTCATAGAGGATAAATTTGGCTCTACTGACGCAGAATTTGAAAAGGAACGCAATTTTTGGATGAAAGAACTGAGGGGAGTTACAAGATTAGCAGACAAGGAAAAAAGTTATCTGATGACACCCCTATACGAATTGTCTCTTAGTGAATATCAAGCGCCCAGTTATTTGCACAAAATTGATGTGGCTATTTCTGCTGCAAGAGCAATTGAGAGAAAACATAAAGAAGGGATTTTGCATCTTGACATAAAAGGTGGAAATATGATGTTAAATCCTGTCACACAAGAAGTAACTACAATTGATTATGGTTTGTCAATTCAGGTGAAAGATACTACTAAACTAAGTCCAGCAATTCCTAAAGGAACCCCCCCATTTATGGCGCTAGAGGTCACCCAAGGCTTGGTCAGCGCAAAAACGGATATATTTGCTTATGGAGCGATGTTAATTCTTGAATTAAAATTGTTTGATCAACATCCCGTGCCAATTGATCCCAAAATATTATTACAATCTGTCATTCTCGCAAGTGAAATTATAAAAACCAATTCTCATGAACGCCTTGGAACTGAAGCTATTATTTCTAAATTAGAGGCCATGAAGACCCCCCTAAATCAAGAAAAATTGGATACTTTACAAGGTGATGCGACCAAGGCCCTTGAAAGCCTATTGAACAACATAACTACCCAGAAAAATTTTCAGTTTCAAGAAATGCTAGTATTAAGGATCATGATCGGTCTTTATGCTAGCCCAGAACCAGAGAAGTCCATTATTTTTAATAGAAAACTCTTTAGATTCACGAAACGCTGGGATAATTTTATAATGTATCTAGATCGCTTAGGAAAGGGTATTGCGCAACCTGATTGGTATGATGAGCTTTTCCCTAATCTTCCACGTGAGGAGGCCATGAAATTATCTGCTGAATTGAAAGATAGAATAGTCAAAGAAAGAGAAGAAGTAAATGTCGATTATAACAACATTTACGCGATCATTCCCGATAAGCAGCTCGAACCGCAATGTGATTTCGTCTACAATGCCTTACATCTTTTAAATGCGAGCATTTCAAATCATGACCTCAAACCATTTATGCTTTACTACTGGAGGGCATTGAAGGAAGAGCAAAATAGATTCAGCTGGGATTTTAAAGAATCTTATGCCAATCTAGAAGAGCTTAAAAAAACAGCGGCAACAATAGCGGATCCTGTCATACAAGGTAAATATGAGGAGGTTATTAAAGAAGAGACCCAGAGGTTACAAGGAATATCACTTAAATATCGCGCCACCCTCTATTCTGTGATTTCAGCTGGATTTAGATTGGCAATTGAGGGTAAAGAGAATAGAAACCTGATAATACAAAAATTGGAAGCATTGGCAGCGCCCTTTTTCGGTACCCTCTCTAAACCTGGTTCTGCCATACACGAAAGTCTGGAAGCGTATCTCAATACATTAAGAGAAGAACTTATACGCCCTAGTGGCCTAGATCTGGATCGTTGGATGAACGGAGTGATGAAACGTATTCCGATAGAACATTTAGGATCATGGTTCAATATTTGTAATGTTGTCGCCCACCCTGAATTGTTGAGAGATAGTAAAGGGATTGCTGCAGAGTTTCCACAGATCTCAACAACCCAGCCAGTTGCTTCCCCATTACGAGTTATGGCCCCCCAAGCGCCAACTACAAGAGCGGGTCAAGCCCTTAATTGGCTACAAAAGCTTAGAGGGCAATCCCCTCCAAAAGAGAAGCCTAAAGCTACACCTGTCCCACCCCCTCCTAGGAATGGTAATGTACCTGGAAGCAATAGACTTCGTTAAGAGCTCCCCACCTAGTTTAAAATTGTGTATGCCACCCAACAAAACCATCTGCTATATTAATGGACCCTTATAGGCTTTAGCAGTATCATGGGCTCACCCTCTCGCTAGGAAGATAAGGCATGACGCTGACAATACAACCAAAGCTTATGTTTAAAAATCTCGTCACTTTTCTTTTCGACCCCCGTGGCAGGATTGGAAGATGGGAATTTGTCAAAAATTCCTTTTATATTGTGATGCCCGCTTGGATAGTGTTTATGGTCGGATTGGTATTGATGGGCGGCAACCCTTCCACTCAATCTTTACCCCTTTCTTTTTACATTATCCTTATTTTAATTTCCCTCATAAGCTATACCGCCTATTGGATGCAAATTATTAAAAGGCTCCATGATCTAAACTTGTCAGGTTTGGTTTCCTTAGTCCTATTTGTTCCGCTCGTTAATCTCTTTTTTATGTTTTATGTATTATTTGCAAAAGGGGTAGAGGGACCAACAAGATTTGAAGCGAATACCAATAAGAAAACGCCTCTAAAACTGGGATTTAAGGGGAAACACTATACACCCAAACGAATCATACTCACTGTTGTGGCACCCATCCTTGCTTTAGCGCTTGTTGTAGGAGGGTTCTATACAATGTTCCGATACATTGATTCGGGGATGGGGGGAACGACAACCGCATTTTTGCAAAAAGTTAATGATGCAAACTTAAAAGAAGCGCACACTTTATTTAGCAAAAACCTACAAGCTAAAATTAACTATGACAATTTTCAAGATATTTTTAAACCTTTATCTAAGAATATCAAGCGCTTTAAAAGCACCCAAATTGTCCGAAATGATAATGCCGGAAAGGTCATTGGTTACCTTATCACCAATGAACCCGAAGAAACGGTCTACTTTAGGCTCTCTTTACAACATTTCAGCAAAGAAAATGAATGGAAGATCTACGAAATTGATTTTTCCGATGAGCCTATGCCAGTAGATGACTAAAGGAGTTTTAGGGTAAATTTTACCGGTATCCACGGCGCCTTTGATTTTCCACTGTGGCTTTTGCGGCTTCAAATCGAGCGGGGGTCAATCCCCCTGTTTGCATGACAGCCTCACATCGCGATTTAGCGCGTGGTTTTAATAGTGGACGACTATGCCCACCCTCAATTCGATGAAGCCAACTCACACGCCGGACAAGCGGGATAGTCTCCACATCGTAAACACCTGTTTTTGGATTGATGGGCCAGGGCCTGCGAGTATTCGGAACCAGAATTTCAAAATGGGAAGATCCTAAAAATTCGGTTCTCCCTTTCACCACCCCTACAAGGGCTTTTAAATTAGGATCAAAGAGGGTTTCTTCCCGTTTATTTGATAAATTTTCTAAGGTCAGAAAATGATCTTTAGACATAAGATCGTCCAGATACATTAATTGATCAACCTCAAATGCTTGAAGCGTTGTTTCAACTTCCTCTTTAACATCGATTTGGTCTAATCCCCTTTTCCGAATCATTCGAATACGAGATTGAAGCTGTTCCTTTGCTTCAGCACGCTTTTGAGCCATTTTTTCCCGATGGGCTTCAACTTTCTCCTGGAGTGCTCGTTTATGTGCGAGCCTTTCTTGTTTTAATTTTTCTTCCTCGCTAGATTTTCTGGGAGGCGATGCTCCTTCCGTAGTGCCTTCTTCTGGTTTGCTTGTTGAATCCAATGCGCTACTGCTGCTCGTGCTCATCTTCTTTTCTGCTTCTCCACCCGCACTTAGTAATCCAGGAACCGCCGTTATACTTCGCTCATATTTCGTCTGTAATGCAGCCTCGAAACGGACTGATTCCATGACAAGAGACAATTCCTCTTCAAGCTCCGCAACGGACTGCTTTATAGACCATAAAAGAAAGAACCCTTTTTTTAGGGTTACCGTGATATCGAACATCTCTAGGTTTTCACCGTTTTGTGTTTCCGTGTCGTTTTGCTTGGCATCCATCTTCTGCTTTTTCTCAGCTTGAAAATCAGATACCCTTTTTGTTTTGGCGGGGGGTGCCTTCGAGGCTTGGCTCGATGACGCCTGACGGTCCGCTTCTTCATTACTAGGTTTAAGCCTTTCAACTACAGCCTTTGTCTCTCGACTGATAGTCTCAATTGCTTGTCTCAACTCTTGCGCCTGTTCTTTGAAAGAGGAGTTTTCAGGTGCAGATAAGGAGCGTTCGAATTCCAATCTGGATTCAAAACGGCTTAATACTTCACTACAGGATTTCGCATAATCTAGATTAAAGGTAAATCGCTCATTAAGTTTGATGCCACGAAAAGTATCATGGTTTACGTGAACCTTATGAAATTCCTCATACGCGGGGGAAAGGAATGGCTTTAATATTTTAAGTAAGGCTCTGTAGTGATAAAATTCAAATTCAGGATTAGTATTGTCTACCTTGTTGCCTTCAGCTACTGTTAGCTGCTTTTGCTCTTCCGATCGAATATAAATTCCGCTATAGAGATATTCAATCAAATATTCATGAGAAACACACATGCTGAGTAGTTTTTTAATAATCTGATAAAATTCAATATCATTTCTAGCACCAGCCATCAAACCAGGGATCAATGATCCACACCTTTCGGCAGAAATACTGGATTTACTAAAAAACCTTCTTTTAATCTCTGCGTCTGCCTCGTCTTGGCTTGATGTTTCAATAAACTCAATTAAGCCTTCGTTGTCAGCAATCCGGTTTTCGCAAATTTCCAATACCTTTTGAAGGGCAGCCGTTTCACGCTCGGGTTTGGTTTCTAAGTCTGCAAGCCTTTTGACTTCCTGCTCCAATTCTATTGAACAGGTAAGGGCATCTTTTTCTGCTTCTTCAGCAGCAATTCCGGGTCGTTCACCTTTTAACAACCTGCGCGTTTTAAATATCTTTTTCCATGTTTCCAATTGAGGTGTCATCCCCCGCGGTTCGGAAGTTTCAATACACTCATCACTATCTCGAGTAGGCGCAAGGGTTCTTTCAAGGGCTTCCGCTCTTGCCTTTAATTCAGGTGTAGAATCACTGTTCGAATGGGGTTCTTCGATGATTATCATAACTACCTCAAAAATTTATAAATATTAGCATTTGAACAAAGGAAACGATGTAGTATACCCTAACTCACTCTGAAACGCAAGGGTATAATATTATGTCTTCCATTCAATCATTTCATGGCAAATAGTTTCTTCAATTTTCCGTAAGTTTTTTCCAAGGTGGGATAATAGGTTTTAATGTTTTCAAAAACGCGTTTTGCTTCATCCTCTTTATAAACATGCGAAGTTTTGTTGTGATCGTCCATCATTGAAAGCCAGATCTTTTCATCATCAATCAATTTATATTGATAGGCTTTTGCAATCACATCTCGAGGGGTTGTACTTTCAACTTTTTCATAAGCTAAAAACTTCTTAAGAACCCTCCCATAAAGTTCATTACAAAACTCAAATCTCTGTATCGCAGCATCCTGATAAATTTGTTTTTCTTCAGGATTAGGTTGTTTAATAACCTCTTCTAAACGACTCACAGCCCTTCCTAAATTCTCGAAATAATCCTTAAGGTCCATTATCCAGCCTCTTTTTCAGTTAAGGCTCTCATTCTCTTCTCGTGCAGGCTTAATTCTTGTTCTGTTGCTTTAACCACCGTTAAATGAGTGTTGGGCATACGACGCACCTTGGGGCGAGAATGTCGTTTGGTTTGCACTAAACGATTAGTATCCGTTTCCCCGGTCATGGTTAAAAGGGTTTGGCCGGCTGTCATCAACAAATAGACCTTCGCTAAAATTTCCGCGTCTAACAATGCTCCGTGGAAATTACGATGGGAATTATCGACCCCATAACGTTTGCAAAGCGCATCTAAACTATTTTTTTGTCCGGGGTGAAGCTGCCTTGCTAGAGCTAATGTATCAAACACTCGCACAAAACCATCCACATTGCCCCAGGCATGTTTCATCAAGGATAATTCATGATTAATAAATCCTAAATCGAAGGGAGCATTATGAATAATCAACTCAGCCCCTTCAATGAAGCATAAAAAATCTTTTGAAATCTCATGAAACTTAGGTTTATCCAATAAATCCTTAAGACTCAAACCAGATACTTTCGAAGCCCCGACATCCACTTCCCGCTCTGGATTAATATAGGTGTGAAATTTTTGTTTGGTTATTTTTCGATTAACGAGTTCAATGCATCCTATTTCAATAATACGATGCCCTTTCTGGGGTTCTAAACCGGTGGTTTCAGTATCTAATACAATTTGTCGTGTTGCCATTTTGTTCCCTAAGTTTTAACTCTACTCTTCACACTCTTTAACTCTTTCGTTGACAGGCCAAAATTTCATCAACCGCCAGCCGCGCTAATAAATCCACCCGCTCATTTTCAGGATGGCCCGAGTGTCCCTTCACCCAATGCCAAGTCACATGATGCTCCCCTACGGCCTCATCCAAGCGTTGCCACCATTCTTGGTTTTTCACTGGTTTCTTCTGTGAATTCTTCCAATCGTTTTGTCGCCATTTTTTTATCCAAAGCGTGATCCCTTTTTGAAGATATTCGGAATCGGTGTAGAGATCAACTGCACAATTGCGTTTTAAGGCACAAAGCCCTTGAATAGCGGCTTCTAATTCCATGCGATTATTGGTGGTATGGAGCTCCCCGCCCGATAAAATCTTTTCAACGCCATTATAATGCATTAAGACCGCCCAGCCTCCAGGACCAGGATTACCCCGGCAGGCCCCATCTGTGTATAATTTGACGCGTCCTTTTGTTGACACCTAAACCTCATTAGTTCATAGAATTCAATGCTTAAAGGTACTGTATTATAAGGGCTCATCACAAGTTATCTATACTTCTATTATGGCTAGTCAAACAACTGATGTGGTGATTGTGGGAGGAGGTATCGCAGGCCTCGCTGCTGCCTTCCACCTTACCACCAAAGAGAATAAACGAGTCTGCCTATTGGAAGCTCGAGGGCGCTTAGGAGGGCGCATCAAAAGCATGAAGACCGAAGATGGGCTCACAATTGATGTAGGTGCCCTCTTTATCCAAGGCCGAGGCTCACTGGATAATCCCAGTCCACTTTCCCGACTCCTAACTGAATTTAATTTGAAAACTCAAGCACTCGATCCTTTGCAGGCTGAATGTTTTGATACAGAAGGTAATGCTATTTCTTGGCAGGATTTATATCAATCCCTTGTTCCAGGGTTTGAAGCCACGAATATGCGAATTCAAGAAGCAAAACGAGTGATTTATGAAGTTCCACCCACGTTGAGCGAGGTACTGTTTTATAACGAAGACAATATTCCTGCCCCTGATTCAAAAGACTATTGGATCCGTAAATTGGTGACAGCCAGCATCATGCAACAAACAGGGGCTAAATTAAATCAAATCTCTTTGTTAGAATTTATGTCTGAGGAACGATCGTTTGGCCCCAATGAATGGATAGTGGGAGGAGCGCAACAATTAATTGATATCCTACACAAAGAAGCCATGCGTACAGGCAACCTAAGCGTCCATTTAGACACACCCGCATCCGCCATTTTACATGATCCACACGAGCAGGTTTGTAGTGTTTTGACACCTGCTGGAGAGCATTTTGATTGCGCGGCTGTTATTTCGGCTGTTCCATTAAACGTCATTAAAGCAGGGAATATCAAATTTATTCCGGAATTATCCAAAGAAAAACAACATGCCCTTAAACATCATCATATGGGTCATCATAATATTGTCTTGCTCAAATTTGATAAAGTATTCTGGAAAAAAGACGCGCACTTTATTTACCCAAACGATCCTTCCATTCAACATTTCCCGGAATATGTTAATCTTTTTGCTTTAATGGATAATAAAACGCCATTATTAATGGCCCATTTTTATGCGGATACCGCCCGATTCGGTAAAGAATCTGATGAGACCATTTTAAAAAAGGCCCTTGCCCCCTTAAAGAAGATCTACCCCGATTTTGAGCCCCCTCTCTCACATCACATTACGCGTTGGGATACTTCCCCTCATACTTTGGGAAGCAAAAGTTTTTGTGCTACTGGTTCTACAAGTGACGATCTTGAATATATTAGTGCGCCCGAAGCGGGCGGGCTTTATTTTGCAAATGAATACACCAACCCTAGCCTCCATGGGACAGTCGAAGGAGCTTATGAATCCGGGTTATTGGCAGCCCTTCAAATTGCAGTTTATCTCAAACATCAACAGAGATTAAAAGAAGCCTCATTTCGTCCGCGTCACGGTCTCACCTAATCCTGGAGCGAGCATCGGTTTAGGTACTTTAAAGGCTGGTCTGATAGGAGTTAAGGTGAGTACCCGCTTTTTGGCAAGCACAATACATCCCGCCCCTCCTAAAGGAAAACAAAATTGTCCTATTTTTTCTGCCCAAGCAAAGCGTTTTAAATAAGAAGGGTAATTGAGGGGTAATCGAAAAAAATACCGTTTAGTATCAATTACATCAAATCCTAAAAGCGTTAACCAGTCTTTAAGACGCATCATCGACAGCAATCGCCCATCCCATGGGACAGGCTTAATAAAATGTAGCAACCAACGCCAGAGATTCCAAAGACTTAAAGGATTAAACACCGAGATAATGACGTGGCCTTCTGGTCTTAAGACACGATAGGTTTCCCGCAGCACTTCATGAGGATTAGGCAAAAATTCAAGACAATGCGCGAGATAGATTAAGTCCATCTCATCCGACAAAATAGGCAATTTATCTTGTCTCGCCAATATTGCAGAAAGGTTTTCTTCGCGAATAATTTTAGGATGAACCCAAATCCGATGCGAAATAGGATTATTTAAAACCCCCGCTCCAA
>Ga0207128_1089_pt1 | contig 18187 bp, 19 predicted proteins | sample Alteio_BWMinHeat_18_FD_153522 | JGI IMG/M metagenome (GOLD analysis project Ga0207128, IMG submission 153522) | Enriched cells from forest soil in Barre Woods Harvard Forest LTER site, Petersham, Massachusetts, United States -... | ecosystem: Environmental > Terrestrial > Soil > Temperate forest >... | reverse complement strand
AGCAAATGGCCCTACAGGCGCGATTAAATATAGAACAATATTTTTCTGCCCAAGAGATGTTAAAACAAACGGTGCGTGCTTATGAACAATATTCTGGTCGTTAATATTAATTGGTTAGGGGATGCAGTTTTTTCCATCCCTGTTTTCAAGGCGCTTAAAAAAACTTATCCGCAAGCGCACGTAGCCTGTCTATGTGTGCCCAGGGTTAAGGAAGTTTTGCAGTATTGTCCGTATATAGACAAAATTATTATTTATGATGAAAGGGGCAAGCACCGGTTCCCTTGGCGGAAATATAAATTGATCTGTTATCTGAAAAAAGAAAAATTTGATGCGGCTTTTTTTTTGCAGCCTTCCATGACCCGGGCACTAATGGCTTATCTGGCAGGCATCCCCTTACGCATTGGGTATTGTAAGGTTAAAGCTTTTTTGACACATCCGATGGCGATGAATGATCAAGATATTCATCGATGCGATTATTATTTAAAAGCCCTCGAAGGTTATGGGATTAAAATTCAGGATCGTACCTGTGAGCTTCGAATGAATGCAGAAGATATGCAAACAATGGATGCTAAGTTAAATAGGCAAGGTATTGGTGCCACGGAAGAGTACGTAGTATTAAATACAGGAGGCAATTGGGATTTGAAACGCTGGGGAATAGATTCTTTTGTACTTTTGGCCAAACGGTTGGATCAGGAGTTTGGTGTGAAAATTATTTTACCCGGGGCAGAAAAGGACAAGGAGAATTGCCAGCGTATTGTCAGAGAAGCGGGTATCAAAGCCGTTGTTTTAGCAGGAGAGACCAGCTTAGGCGAATCATTGGCGCTTTATAAAAGGGCCTTGGTGGTGATTTCTGCGGATTCCGGGCCTTTGCATTTAGCGCATAGTGTGGGCGCGGATGTGATCGGAATTTTCGGACCTACCGTGCCTTCGATCACGGGGCCTCGCGGCAGGGGCCGTTCCCAAGTTCTTTTTAAAGAAATAGGCTGTAACAAAGCCCCTTGTTATCATTTGGCTTGTACTAATAATATTTGCATGCAATCGGTGACGGTGGATGATGTTCTTCAAGCTTTCAAAAAAATCAGAACCTAAGCGTATTTTGGTCATTAGTTTGACGAATATCGGGGATGTGGTCCTTACCTGCCCGGTCATCGATATATTACGCCGTGATTTTCCGCGGGCCCAAATGGATCTGGTGGTTGGTCCCAAGGCCGTTTCACTTTTTGCGGACAACCCTAATTTTTGTATTAAGGTTTATGACAAGCAATTTTCATTAGGCCAACAATTTGCATGGTTCGCGGATCTTTATAAGACGCATTATGATTGTGTTATCGATTTACGCCATACGATGCTGCCGATTCTTTTAATGGCTAAATATACGACACCTGTTATATTGAAAAAAACTTTTGAGGGCCATAAGAAGGAGAGGTATTTAAATCATCTTCGGCAAGTCTATCATTTTGATTCTCCCTCTGAGGAGAGGCATGCTGTTTTAACAACGGATGATGACCATTTTTTTGAAAAAGAAATAGCACCGGCACTACAGGGTAAAAAATTTGTCGTGATCGCTCCGGGGGCTGCTTCTTTGGATAAACGTTGGCATATTCAAGGATTTGCGGCAGTGGCGGATCACCTGTCAAAAGTTTATAGAGTTGTTTTTGTGGGAGATGCCAAGGATGCTGAAATAGTCCATGATATTCAACATCGCATGAAAGCATCATCACTGTCTTTGGCAGGCAAGTTAAATTTAAGGCAGGTGGCCTTTGTATTAAAGAAGTGTTCATGGGCATTGGTGCATGATAGCGGTATCATGCATTTGGCTTCTTATTTTAATGTGCCTTTGGTGGCTCTTTGGGGGCCAACTAACCTGGACGCCTACGCGCCTTGGGGTTTAAAATCAGTGATCGTCAGGCGCAATGAACAATGCCCCCGATGCCGTGACCCCAAAAATAAAGAAGAGCATCAGTGCATGTCCTTTATTGAAGTAGAAGATGTGATTAAGGCCGTGGGAAAAATACAGCAATGAAAACACCTAAGACTTTTCAAAAAATTTTAGTGGTGCGTACTGACCGCATAGGGGATGTGGTGTTAACAACCCCTGCTATCAAGGCCCTGCGTCAGGCGTATCCTGCTTCACATATTTCTGTTTTGGTCACTCCAACTACTTATAATTTAATTAAGGGTAATCCTTATATCGATGAAGTGTTAGTGGATGATCGTCAGGGGCAGCATAAGAATCCTTTTGGTTTTTTAAAGTTGCTTCGAGAGATCCGATTAAAACGTTTTGATTTGGCCATTATTTTTCATACCAAACGTCGATACAATTTACTTTGTTCTTGGGCCGGGATACCTTGCCGCTTGGGATATAAAAATGATAATTTTGGATTTTTGCTCACTCACCCTTTGAAAGACCTTCGTTCTTTGGGCCAAAAACATGAGGCTGAATACTGTGTGGATGTATTAAGGGCCATCGGTGTTGAGAATGAGGATTTGGATCTTTTTGTGCCGGTGCAGAAAGAGGCGGAAGATTGGGCGTTTAATTGGATGCAGGAAAATAATTTAAAATCCAATGAATTCATTGCCATTCATCCCGGCGCTTCTGATGCAACCAAATGTTGGCCGACAGGCAATTTTGCGCAATTAATGGATAGGCTCTCAGAGCGTTACGCCTTTAAAATTGTTTTGATTGGTGCCACCAATACAATCGCTTTATCGGAAGACATCTTAAGGCAAACCCATCATGCGTCGCAATTCTTGAATTTATCCGGAAAAACATCACCGGCTCAGATGGTGAGCCTTTTGCGGCGGTCGCGCCTCTTGATTTCCAATGATTCAGGCCCTGTCCATGTAGCTGCGGGGGTGGGGGCCCAGGTTATTTCATTGTTTTTACGCAATCAACCTGGGATCAATCCAGAGCGCTGGAAGCCGCTTGGCCCTAAAAGTTTTACGTTGAGCAATAAACCCGGTGAAGAGATCAAGCTAGATGATAAGTGCAAACCCATCGCCGGCCAACCTGGTTCTATTAGCGTAGACAGTGTTTTGGAGTTGACTGAACAGATTTTTCAGAAAAATAATCAGTATGAAATCTTTTAATACATAGGCCGTTTTGGACGCCAAATTATTACCTAACAATATATGATTTAATTAACTTAGAGAGCGTCATTGTAACGAAAGCAGGCATCTAAAATAAGGAGAAACGGCATGTTTAAACTCATTAAAATTGGACATTTCTAATTTGGCTGGACATTAAAGAAGAAATATCTTGTGTTCTAAAAATGTTTTTGTATTATATGAGCATGCAGGTTCCCTGGTTTGCTGGAAAAAGTAAATTTTTTGTGCTATTTTAATAGATACATTATTTGCCATTCATGCCATAATTCAAAAAAATCAGTGGTATAGCAATACCAGGTTGGACTGCTCTTATGCTTGTTATCATTTTTATCGGAGGTGTCCAGCTGTTTTGTATCGGCATGATTAGTCTTTACTTAAACTCTGTTCACGAACAGTCCCAAATGCGCCCCAATTACATCATTGAGTCAACCTATGGAATCAACCCCAACACGTAATAGTTATCGCCGCCTTAAGGTTAGGCTTTTTTGGGCTGGGATGTTAAGTGGTAAGATCACCATTCGAAAATTGTGGAACGTTGTTTTATGTACTAGCGCTTATTTATTAAAAAGTAAAAAATCAGCAAGTTCTCCTTTTATTCTTAGTCTTGAACTATGGAACGAATGTAATGCGGGCTGTCTTTTTTGCAGGGATAAAAAGGGAACAATTTATAATATCAATCCCGACCAGCCGACATTAGGCTCCATCTCAAAAGGAAAAATGCCGGCTGAAATGGCGGCTGAAATTATAGAACAGTTTAGAAAGGACGTTTTGATTGCCGTACTCTACACTAATGGGGAGCCATTATTGTATAAGGACCTTGGAAAAGTAATCCGTTTTGCGACAGAACACAAAGTGATGACTATGATTTCGACCAATGGTTTACTATTTACCGAGCAGAATGCTCGAGAAATTTTAACTGCAGGTTTAGACTTTATTAAAATCCAGTTAGGCGGGTTCACTCAAGACATTTATAGTGTTCAAATTCGTTATGGTGAAGTGGAGAAACTCAAAGAAAATATTCGCATGGTAGCTCGTATTAAGAAAGAGTTAAATTCATCCGCTTTAATCATGATTGATTGGATAACTTATAATTATAATCGCCATCAAATTCCCTTAATCCGTCAATTTTGTCAGGAGTTAGGTGTAATGTTAAGCTTCCGACAAGGGAATCCAAGAGGAGGGTTGGAAGGTAAAGAAACAGCCCTGCCGACAGCTACTCTTCCTATCTCCTGCGATTGGTTATGGAAAGCTATGCAGGTCAATTTTAATGGAGATGTGTTGCAATGCTGTGAGGGTGTGATTTGGGGTAATATAAAACCATATACCACTTATAAAACCGGTGATAAGAATGTACGTAAAATTTGGAACGGTCCCGCTGCCATGGCCACTCGGGAGTTGATGGCAACCAAGGGACGTAAATCCATGCCCATCTGCAGTCAATGCCAGCGTTCAGGTGTTGCATTTAAATGGTAATGAAACTACCGAATACGAGAATCAATTTTTTTAAAATTTCTGCAAAAGTAATCATTCCGCTAACAATCATCATTCTAGTCTATTGGCTGTGGGTCATTCAACCTGTCATGAGAGATGACTGGCTTAATATTCACCCTCATGAATATTTCCGAATGCCTTGTCTGCCTGCTAATGGACAGCAAATAAGATACTGCTTTGATGGAAAATATATTTTGACTACAAGCCCTTTTTCATTTTTTAGGCCCTGGAGCCTGTTTACGGTCATTTTCGTCGTAACTTTAATTTGGAAGTCTTTGTCATGCGAGCCATTACTTATTAGAGCAATATTAACTTTATTAATGATTTTGGGTTTTCCATATCTAGGGCAAATCGGACCTTGGAATTTGGCTTCGAGTGAATATACAGTGAGTGTTTTTTGGACAATTCTATGGTACTTCGCTTATAAGAAAGTATCTGAAAAACCTAAAAATATTGTTTTTTGGCTATCTTTTTTCTTTATGACGTTTGTAGCAGCTACATGGTACGAAGTATGGGTTGTTGCCTTTTTGGGAATCATATTATTTCTTGGTATCGATGCCACTACCGCCTTCCTAAATAAAAATCCTGATTTTAAAAATAAATTTGCAATTTTTTTCGTTGCAACCTTAGCATATTTGGCTGTGATTTTATTTTATCTACATACAGGAAGCGCGGTTATTGATACAAGATTCGGAGGCCAAGTAGGATATACAAAAAGTTTGTTCAGCGGGAACTCTTTAATTTTATTAATATCTAGTACCTTAGCATCTCTATTTGAGCTGCTTATAAAAAGCCTTCCAGTTTTATTTTTTATGTTATACATAAAAATTAATAAACAGTTTTCTGGAAAACTGGAGAAGGATTTTTTGTTATTTACGTTTTTAGGTTTAGGGGCCATTATGTTTGTCCTGGCAATTACATTTTTGAAATTTCCATTCCTTTGGAGAACAAAATTATTACTCATGTATGTTTTTGCGGTATGGCTTTTTTCTTTTCCAAAAATTTTTGTAGAGAATTTTTTTGATTTTTTTAGGGTAAAGCAATATAGAAAGATGTTCCGCTTTACACTTTTGGTGTTAACAATTTTTTTGCTAGGATATAATGCATATTTTACTTACATTTACACTAATGTGGATATAAAAGGATGGCTGGAATATAGAAAAATGGTGGTTTCGCATGATCCTCAAGCTTTGGAAGGGTTATGTTGTCGTTCATTATTATTTTTTCGTCGCGGTATTCAAGAAGTGGGCTTTGCCAGCGAATGGGGAGAACAGGATGATCAATATCGATTTTATTTTGGCCCAGAGTTTACATTGGTAAAATCTTCCATTTTAGCTTACTGGGGAGAGAAGTAAGGATGTTCGATAAATTTCTTCAAAGATTATTAATATCTCTTCTTTTAATGATGACTGGATGTAAAGCTGAATATACAAATTATACCCAGCTTGGGTTGGAATCTTTGAAGAAACAAGATATTTACGAGGCCTTTACATATTTTGAAAAAGCCATCAATCAAAATCCTTCCGATGTGAGTAATTATTTAATAGTTGGTCAATGTTATTTTCAATTAAAGTTTTATCAAAGATCAGTATATGCTTTTGCTGCAGCAACAAGGGTTGATCCATCCAATGGGGATGCGTATTTCTTTCTGAGTCGTAGCTATATGTACATTGGAGATATTGAAAATGCAGTTAAATCAGCGAAGAAAAGTATAACCATTTATTATAGACAAAATAATATCGAAGGCTTAAAACAATCTGTAATGCTATTGAAAAGTTTAGAGCTTAAAAATCATTAATTTTATGCGCGAGCACGTAGGAACTTAAGCGGTGCCTTTTGTCTAGATCAATCTTTGTGTTGGAGAAAAACTGAGTTTCGCTCAACTGTTTGGAGCTTGTTACCTAACAATATATACTTATATCAATATTGTTAGGTAATAAGGAAGATTTATGCGGGGTGTTATTAAAGGAGTTTTAGCAGAAGAATTAGAGAATTCTTTGCGGATGCAGAAGGACTATGAATCTGCGTTAAATAAATTGCCAGAAGGATGTCTGGTTAAAAAGGAAATCCATGGCTATGATTATTATCTTGTTAAATAGAGAAGGCAAAAAAATTATTCATACTTACAGAGGAAAATCCTCCGTAGAAGAAATCAAACGGTTTAGTGAGGCCAAGAGTTTGAGGGTCAAGTATCGTAGCGCCTTATCTAAGGTTAAAAAACAGGTAAGATTTCTAAAGGGAGCATTGCGTGGAAAAGAGCCAATATAATTTGTGTATTGAAATTTTAAAGAGATTTGAGAGCGCCGGCATATTATCCCAAATGATATTGAAAAATACTGAGAAGAAATCAATATACAATTAAAAAATTTATTGTATAATTTCTTTTTCAGTAAATTTTTAGCACGAATTTAGCGCAAGGATTTTCTTAGAAAATTTATTTTAGAATATTTCCGTAAGTAATTGTAGTTAAATTAGTTATAAACGCTGGCTTAGCTCAGTTGGTAGAGCAGCTGATTTGTAATGAGTTTTAACTCCTTCCATAACTCCTTGAAATTATTGTAGAATTATAATTCCCCGTCGACAAATAGTCATATTCTGCTTTTGGTAATATTTAGATTCCTTTAGTCTTTTTGATTTGCAACAGCCACAATTTAGACACCAAAAACCCGTGGAGGTGTGTATGTTAAAAATCATCAGAAATTTTCATGCTAGATTGGCTAATCATAACTATCGGATTCTTTGGATCGAGGCAGTTGTTTTGTCTGTAATTGTTGGTGCCGGTCTTGCTTCATGGCCTGGTGTTATTATTTTGCTGTTGGTTTTAACATGGGTATTGAATAGACATTGGGGGACAGTTTATCTGGTTGGCCTTTTCAGCTGTGCTTGGGGTTTTCTGGCTGGCATGATAGGCTTTGGCTTAGGGGGATGGGCGTGGGCTTTACTATTGGGCGTCCTAGCCTTAATAAGCGGCGTAAAGATTCATTTGCGGGATTTAAACAGACCATTTGATACGGTTGTTGTTGGCCATAATAATGTCATCGAGTGTAGGCAAAATTGGTTTTTAGGTAGGCAAAATTTAAATTAAAATCTAATTCTTAAGGTTTGACTATCTTTTAGCCGAGGATTAAGATAAAAAAGTCCAGTAAAAAAATAATGAGGTGATGATGTATAAGTGGCTTCCAATTAATTCGAAGGCTGACTTGACGGTGCTTTCTAAGGTGATTCCTTCCGAATACGATCCCCAAACGGTCGTTAAAAAACTGAGCGATGGTATCTCAGGTGCCGTTAAAGCAATTCTGATTGAGTACAATTATATCGACAAGGATTATCGAAGTACATACTACAATTTTTATGCGAAGAAGGGAAAATCCTACAATCCTAATTGTGTACGTCTCCATTTCTTTGATGAAACCGTCGCTTTTGATCCAAAAGCCTTTAAGTTGACTTCACAGGAAAAAGACCCTACAGGGGAATTAAACCACCACTATTTTGGATATATGGTGTTACGTCCTACAACCATTGCTACTATTGGGCGTAGTATCGTATCGCCGAAAGTAAGAACGGGTGCTAGTGGCTCGCTTATTCAAGCAAGGCATGGGGTCCATCTTTTAGGTTATAAACTGGAAATTGTAGGATTTCCATCAATGGATCAACATAGTGATATTTCTGTTTGTGCTCATGTGGCTTGTTGGGGTATCTTACGACATTATAGCGAGTGTTTCAGAAGTTCCCGTGAATTCTTAACCTATGATATTACATTGATGGCACAACAGTTTAATCCTGGCGGGCTTGTTCCTTCTAAGGGTTTGGAAGTATCGCATGCAGAAAGAGTTTTTCAGGAAGCCGGAACCTTCCCATTCCTGGTAGCACGCGCTGGAAAAAAAGATCCAGCTTTTTATCGCCAGCTGCATGCATATGTTGAGTCTGGTTTTCCTCTATTTGCAGCTCTACCAAGTAGAGAACATGCGATAGCAGTAATAGGATACGGATTGAAGGATCCAGATACTAAACCTTTTAAAAAAATGCGATATTCTTGGGATGAAGTGAAATCAATAGTTGTTGTTGACGATAATTTTCTTCCATATCTATCAGTTCCACATACAAAATCGCGGAGGCCTGGTTACTGTACGAAAGACATTGATTCTTTTATCGTTGCCTTACCAGACAAGATATTCTATCCGGCGGATGCTGTAGATAAGCTTTCCCCCATACTTTTTAAATTAGCAAAGGCACTCAACTTGCCTTCACAAAATAAAACACTCATTCGTTATTTCATAGCGACGAATTCAACATTTCGTAAGTTTATACGTGAGCGAGCATCCGAATTCGATCCTAAACTGATTCAAACGATAATGGCTTTGCCCTTTGCAAAATTTATTTGGATCGTGGAGTTAGCTACTGCAGAGGATTGGGCTAAGGGGCAGATCTCAGCTCGCGCGGTTCTTGATGCTACTGCAAGCTTAAAAGATAATTGCCCATTTTGGTTGTTTCATAGTCGAACTGCCGCCTTTGTATTTGACCGCAATCTTAAAGGTGCTGATGGTGATCCAAAAGCTATTCGGGCGCTGAAATTATCTGGCATGGAAAGCACTGCTTTTTCACGTTTCGATATATTAGGGCGTATAGAAACGAAAATAAAATAATGCGACATCCGAAGCTAGGAGACAAGATGACAGATGAAAAAGAAGATAGTTTGAGTGTCTTTGATCTAGTGGAGGGGTTTGATGAGGTTGATCCAAAAGATTTAGATGCATTCAAGAAAGCAATGGATAAGACGATTCCATCGATTGTTGAAATTGTAGGAAAACGTCGCTTGTCCGCTGCTAAAAGTCGACACCAGCAATTGAAATATTAAGTCTCAATGAGCCTTCTTAAGGCGTTCGTAAGCTGTTTTGACGATTGCCTCTACTGCTTCAGCTGATTGAGCATCCAAATTGGGATCACTTCGCAGAAGAGCTGAGATTTGACCCAAAGCATTGGGTTTGGATGTTTTATACGAAGCCCGAACAAAGTCAGAAGGATTAAGTCCTGCCCATGCTGAAAGGGCAGCCATGCTTGCTGCATCTGGTCGTCTTCCTTGAGCCATGCGTGTCAAAGTTGAGGCGCTTATCCCTGTTTCGGCTGCAACTTGCTTCCATGTTTTTGAACGAGTTTTTACGGTTGTTTCAAGGGCGCGATAAAAAGCATTTCCGTCAAATCCTTTATTTTTCATCGTTTAATCTCCCATAACATTGTTGCTAAAAAGCAATTGACTTTCTATTTAGGTTATGTTATCTTAGTTCTATCTTAGCAATTCAAATGCAAAATAGCAAGGAGGAAATTAAATGTTAACAGAGCCAGAGAAAAATGAAAAGCGTGATGATGAAAGGCAGGAAAAAGAGCATCATGGGGAAGAAAAACGGACAGTAGTCGTAATTGTAAACGAGCAGAAGGTTAAGCTACATGGTCAGACAGCTACCGGCAGTGAGATCAAAACGGAAGCCATCAAACAGGGAGTACTCATTCAGCAAAATTTTATTTTGCATGAAGAGCTTCCAAATGGAACCAGCCGTATTATTGGGGATAAAGACATAGTTCATTTGCGGGAACATTTACGGTTCACCGCAATTGCACCTGATGATAATTCTTAAAGGGCAATCAGATGAAAACCGAAGTTGCAAATGGCATTGAAGAACTAAGGAAACAATTCGATCCTTCGTCTTTGATTGTGCGGGAAGATGGTCAAGGGGGAGCGTATGTTATTATTGAGTCCGTGTCGCTTGGGTCACGGTATCAACCATCAAGCATTTGGTTGGGATTTCACATGCCCGCGCAATATCCATATTCAGATATTTATCCCATTTTTATTGAGGGTGCAGTTAAACGTATAGATGGTGTTGCTTTTGCTGCTCCTGTGACCCCTGGCCATCAATTTGAAGGTAGACCTGCCATACAAGTGTCGCGACGAAATGCTGCTGCACAAAATGGTTTACAAAAAGCGACCGTTAAAATTCTGAAGGTTTTAGATTTTCTGGAAAGACTACCATGAGCAAAAAATGCAATATCCGCATAGCGCGTGATGATTTTAATGTAGTTATGAATCACTTATTTCCGGGCGATGGAGACGAGCACGGCGCGGTTCTCTTGGCAGGAATTTCTCGCTTTAATGGACAATTAACGCTACTGGTGAAAGAAGTTCATTTAGCGCGAGAAGGTATTGATTATGTTGAAGGAAAGATCGGTTATCGTGCATTGAACCCTACATTTATTCACCGTATGATTACTCGTGCCCGTGATGAAAGACTCGTTTATCTAGCAGTTCACAATCACGGCTCCGACCAAGAGGTCAGCTTTAGTCATATTGATCTTGAATCTCATGAACGTGGTTATCCTGCTTTACTTCAAATTGCGCGTGGTATGCCTGTAGGTGCTCTTGTATTTGGCCATAGATCCATCGAGGCGGATATTTGGCTTGAAACCGGAACTAGGCTTAAACTCAATGAAGCGGTAGTGGTCGGTAGGACTATTCAACGTCTAAAATCGTCTTTTAAGAAACAAGGTATTTTTTCAATTCCAGACTACGATCGCCAAATAAGAATGTTTGGAAAAGCTGGTCAAAGGGAGCTCGCAAATTGCCATGTCGGTATTCTTGGACTTGGCGGTATTGGGATTTTAGTTGCTGAGTATCTTGCACGACTGGGTGTGGGGCAATTTTCTTTAGTCGATAACGATGTTGTGGAGCGTTCGAATCTTTCGCGTATGGCCGGAGCTTCTTTAGTTGATGCTAACATGAAACGTGCAAAGGTAATTGTTGGTAAGCGTATTATTTTACAAGCGAATAGTCGTGCAAAAATCCGACTTATCGAGGATGACATTGCCAAAGAATCAATCGCGAAAAAACTTATAACTTGTGACTATCTATTTTTAGCAGCAGATTCAATGCGTGCGCGTCTAGTTTTTAACGCTCTTGTTCATCAATACCTTATTCCAGGCGTGCAGCTTGGTTCCAAAATTCGGGCTAATGATAAAGGTGAGCTTATTGATGTAATGAGTGCTAATCGTCCGGTTCGTCCAGGTCACGGCTGCTTATGGTGTAATCAACTGATAGACACAACGGAGCTTGCCAAAGAAGCAAAGACGGATGAAGAGCGTAAAAATCAAGCCTATGGAGTGCAGGAGCCAAATCCAAGTGTTATTAGCTTAAATGCTATTTCCGCTTCACATGCTGTTAATGATTTTTTACTGGATTATCTTAGCCTTCGCGCAGAACCCGATATGCTTCACTATGAGCATTTTCATTTCTTAAAGAACAGGTTGAGTGTTGTGCAACCACGTAAAGATGCAGACTGTTCAGAATGTTCACATATCGGTAAGCGATACGCGCGTGGTAACTCAGTTGAACTGCCGTGTATTGAAGATTAAGAACAAAATCAGAACAGAATCGGAACAAAACCAGAACAAACGTGTTCTGGTTTTGTTCTTTTAGGGCGCTGTAACTCTCTCATTGGCAATGGATTTTTGGGGAAATGCACCCAAAAACGTTCCTGACCACTCCCTCTCTACCATAAATTTGATTGAGAGGTAGTGGTCAGGAACTATCCATGTGCCAATGAGAGAGTATAATTTTTTTATTAGTGGTGTGGTGAATGGGGGTAGAGGAGATGAGGGGAGTAGGTGAGAGGTTGTAAGGGTTGTATAGTTGTATTTGTTGTATGGGTTAGGTATGAGTTGATTAGGTATGGGGTTGGTTAGGTATTGGTTAGTTTGGGTATGGGTTGATTAGGTTATAGGTTGGTATGATGGTTTGTGTTTGTTAGGATTGTTGTCTGGGGTTGTTAGGGTGGTTGGGATTAAATTTGTTTATGTGGTCTGCTATTTTGTTGTTTTAGGTTTTTGGTGATGTATTAATTGATGATGATTTTGAGGCCAGTCGTTTTATTCGTAGCCGTGAGCTGGTCATTCTCTGGGGCGAGCGGTGGTTGGGCTGTCAGATTCATGTTTTATTCTGGTTGTTTGGTTTGTTTTAATGTTCCATCAGAGTTTGCCCGGAAAGCGTCAAACACTGATGGAACGGGCTAGGGAAACAAACCAAACAGTTTAAGAGGAAAAACATGAACCTGACAGCCCTTTTGATTTCGTGGCCTTGTAAAAAGAATAACTCCGCTTAGAACACTCCGCCTTACTTTCAATTCTGGTTCTTTGATTAAACCACTGTGTCAAGGGACGCACTCGTTAGGATGGTTCGCTGGGATGGCTTCGCGCATCCGCTCACGCATCCACTCGTGCTCTAAAGCCCTTGACTTACAGTGGTGTTTGAAATCAAAAAGAATTGAAAGGGGAGTCACGATGAAGACAACGCAAACACCGAGGATTTATGTAGCCTGTTTAGCTGCTTACAATAATGGGTACCTGCATGGGCAATGGATTGACGCCAATCAAGATGTAGAAGCTATCCATGAGCAGATCAAGGCAATGCTGGCAAAAAGTCCCATAGCAGGCGCAGAAGAATGGGCCCTGCATGATTATGATGGTTTCTACGGGATTCAGTTATCGGAATCCCAAGACATTGAAACGTTAGCGGAAATGGCAGTAATGATTGAACGACATGGCGAAGCTTGGGCCAAGTTCGCTGAGTATGAGGGCATCGAATACGCCACCTTAGAGAGATTTGAAGAAGCTTATGCCGGTGAATGGGATTCAGAGGAGGCCTTTGCCGAGGATTTGGCGGACGAAACAATGGAAATACCGAAACACCTAGCATTTTATATAGACTACGAAAGGCTGGCCCGCGATTTATTTATCAATGACTACTATTCAGCAGAAACGGAGGATTTCAAAATATATGTTTTTCGGCGGGTGTAGGCCGTACGAGCTGGGGCGCTCGTTAAAACGCCCCATTTTTTATTAGCCTTTGGGCGAAGGTCAAGTTTTAAAAAAAGTAAAACCCTCTAAGAATTTCTAGAGGGTTTTACTTAAAAATAATTAAATACCGTTTATTTCTTTTTTGCTGTTTTCTTCTTAGCTTTTTTCTTTGTAGCCATAATGAAATTCTCCTTTATGGTTAAGTTTACGATCAAATGATAACATACTGCGGATCAAGGATAGTAATTAATTCTTTAATTCATCAAACGGAAAGGAATTATTATGAGACACATAGGCTTTGCTGGCTATTTTAATTTTTTTGATAAAAAGTATTCAGAAAAAGACAGAGAAGCGTTTGATATGGCACGCAGCGTCACATTTAATCATCACAGCAGGTTAGATGAAATGCTAAATAAGATTTTGACAGCATATTTTGCAGGTTCTCAAGAGGGGGACAGAGCAAAGGACATTAGGGAGCATTTACTGGAACATTTGTCTTTTGAAAGAAAAAAATCGATCTTAAGAAAATTAAAGATTATGGGTATTTTTATGACTGCCGAAAATGAGAAGGATTATTTAAGAAAAGCAAAGGCTATAAATCGAATTAGAAATGCCTTCACGCGTTCTAATCATATTGATAGTAAGGTATTTGAATATGAGGGGAAACATGTGGTGTACGAAGGCGATATTTTAATTACTTTTGATCGTGATGCCAGAAAGATGTTTGATCTATATTGCGCAACGCTTTCTTATGTTGACCTAAGGATCGCTGTAGCATCCAAAAAAGAATTTGAATTATTAAATCAAAGGAAAAGAGTATGACCTTAGCCGTTGACATACACCGCTTATTAAAAGGAGGGCTGGTTGAATGGGAGCGCATTGATTTTTATAGGACGTTTCATTCATCGTCAATCTTGCACAGCATTTGTGCTTTTGCCAATGATATGAGCAATGCTGGTGGCGGATATATTGTCATTGGTGTTGATGTGGATGACCGACGCCGTCCGATACTGCCGCCTACAGGTTTATCGCCTGGAGAAGTGAAGGTCTTTAAAGATGAAGTCCTGCATATCTGTCATTATTTAAAACCGCATTATTCGCCCATCGTAGATGTTGTCGATTATAAAGATAAGAAAATCATATTGCTTTGGGTGCCGACTGGTGTCAATCGTCCTTATCGGGCGCCGCGAGGATTGGTGAGCACAAGCGAATACTTTTTTTATATCCGTAAAGTATTCCAGACTAAAAAAGCCACTGTCCATGAAGAGATTGATCTGATGGCTGCGGCCAATCAAACGCCTTTCGATAGTCAGCTGCATCACCTAGCCCAAGTTACGGATTTGAATGTTTCCTTGATTCAGGAATATCTGGCCGCGATTAAAAGTAATTTATTGGTTAGATCGCAAGAGAATGATATCCCGTTTCTGGAATTGTGCCAGAGGACAAACATTGTAGGAAGTTATGGCGATGAGATAAGGCCTAAAAATATTGCCCTTTTATTGTTTAATAATAACCCGCAGAATTTTTTCCCCCAGGCGCGTATAGAAGTAACGGAGTTTGATGAATTCTTGCGTTTGAGGGAAAGGACTTTTGACGGCCCGCTTATTTTCCAGATCAATACCGCATTAAACTATATCAAGGGAATGGTAATTTCTAAAATAACAGAGAGAAGGCCTAGAGCGGGGCAAAGGCTGGAATATTTTAACTATCCCTTTAAAGCTATCCAAGAGGCGTTAATAAATGCCGTGTACCATCGTAGTTTTAAAGAAAATGCCCCTATCGAAGTGCGTGTTTTGCCCAAAGGTATAGAAATCATCAGTTGGCCGGGGCCTTTGCCGCCTTTAGATAACCAAAAACTCAAATTAAAGGATTTATCAGCACGGATGTACCGTAATCCACTTTTGGGGTTTTTCTTAAAGCAATTGCGGATGGTTAGGGGTAAGGCGACCGGCCTTGAGAAAATATCTTCCTGGATGCAAAACAACGGAAACCCGAGCCCAAGCTTCACAACGGACAAAAAGTTGAAGTATTTTAAAGTTTTTTTACCAATTCATCCTCAATTTGCTCCCAACCTCTCGAATTCAGGACCGCTTCCCAAACCAATTAAAGAAATAAACAAAATTGTCCCAAGATTGTACCAAGTATGTCCTAAGAATATAGATTTAAAAAATGCGGTTTTAGTGCTTTTGACTGCTCAAAAGGAAGTCAGTTTGGAGGAGTTGATGTTTAAACTCAACCAAACGAATAAAACACGTTTTCGTAACAGTCTTATAAAGCCATTAATGGATATTGGGTTATTGGAATATACAATTACTCATAAGCCGAAAAGCGGTAAACAAAAATACATCATCACCGAAAAAGCCAGAGCGGATATTATATAGATAAAGATTCATATAAGAAATTTTAGAAAAAAATTGTTTGATATTGTTTATTAGCATAGAATATTAAAGACTTCTAAGACTGGACTAATTGTATCTATTCTAACCAGATCGTTGATCGGGGAACAATGCTGCCTTTTTCTTCATTAATGAATTCTTCAGGCTGCCGAACAATGCCGGCAATTCCTTCTTTTGAAATCACCCGCCTAAGCAAGCAAGCAAGCAAGCAAGCAAGCAAGCAAGCAAGCAATACTCCCTAAATATCAAAATTTTGGAATTTTCGATTTTAATAAATTACCGGCGGAGCTTTGTCTTTTTTTTAATGCCGAAAGGCAACACCGTCTGGATGGCCGTATGTGGGTACACTTGTCCTTGGGGCCGTCTTTATCTGAAATTATTAACATGATGAGAAGTTAAAAATGCGTGCTGTTAGAAATATATTCTTAATTTTAGTAATAGCAATAGTTTTATGCCCATCGTTGGCACAGGCCGGATATTTCCCGTTTAATACTTCTTCTAATTTAAAAATAGGTATCGGAACATCAAACACTAACAATGCGGGCCTTACTGTTATGACCGGCAATGTGGGTATCGGAACATGGAATCCGTCGGGCGCCTTAGATGTTAAAACCGGTAATAATACATTAATTGAAAACGGCAATGTTGGCATTGGATCATTGGCTCCTGGACAGTTGCTTGATGTGCAAGGAACAGTTCGTGATTTAGGAGAAATTGTAGGCGCCGGCGGTCTAACTCTTAATGGAGTAACGAATACATCTTGGCCGGCTGCGGGTGCGAATTATTGGAATCTCGAAGCAGGTAATGTCGGTATCAATACGGTGGGCTACAATGTAGGTATCGGCACGGTCACAACCAATGCTCAACTTACCATAGGAACTAAAGGACAGGATAATATTGACACCAATGGCAATGTTGGAATAGGAACTACCCTTACTTCAAAAGCTGCTTTAACAGTTATGAATGGCAACGTAGGCATCGGTACTTGGGTGCCGGCGGCTGTTTTAGATGTTACTGGTAATACATCAGTGGGTTATTTTAGGATTAATTCAGATGGATCTATCAACGGAAAAGTTAATACTAATTATTCCTGGAGTGTTGATACTTTATCTAATTTTTCTGCGCGAAATTTTGCGGCATCGTATTCTTTATCAGCTGGTAATTCAATAGTTGGCCCAGGTAATAATTTTGGAGATCTTTCTACTGGAATACAGCTTTCTAGTCCATCAACGATTACTTGGGCGCTAGATAGCGCATATTATGATGCAAAGGATACTGCTATCTCAAGAGTATCTGCTGGAAATGTCGGTATTGGTACAAGCGGAGCTGGTACTGGACTCACAAATGGCGGATTAATGGTCGGCAATATTGGTATTGGCACAACATTAATAGCAACTTCATCCCTTTCCGTTATGAACGGCAACGTGGGTGTAGGGACGTGGGTGCCGACCGGTTTGCTCGACATAAACCGTAAATTTAATGTCTTTTCAAGTGGAAATGTCGGCATTGGTTCTGTGTCTCCGGGGCAATTATTGGACGTTCAAGGGACGGTTCGAGCGTTGAATTTTGTTGGAAGCGGGGCCGGGCTGACAGGTGTAAGTTCACAATGGACTACAACTAATGTTAATGATGTTTATCTGCCTAATAATGGCAATGTCGGAATTGGTACAACAATTACCAGTGCGGGTTCCGCGTTATCTATAATGAATGGAAATGTTGGGGTCGGAACATGGATCCCTAATTCTACGGTTTCTTTTAATGGTTCTCATTCAGATGCTTATGTGAATGTCACATCAAACACAACTTTAAATAGTTCAAATAACATTGTATATGTAGATAGTACGGGTGGAGCTGTGACAATTACCCTTCCAACCGCGGTGGGTATTGGCGGACGTTGTTATAAAATAGTAGATGCAGGAGGGCAGGCAGCTACAAATAATATTACTATTGCTTCCAATGGAGGTAATATCAGCGGAAGCAGTACCCAAATCATGATTGATGGTTATGCGGCAGATGATATTTGCTCCAATGGGACGAATTGGTTTATAACCTAACATGTGATGTCTACTAATGAAAATTGTAGCAATACTATTAGCAGTATTTTTAAGTTCATCATTTTTGGTTTATGCTAATGAAAGTGTGTGTTTCCCCAAAGCTTGTGTGGTTGCCCAAGTTGCTAAAGATATGTCAGCTCTTACGCAAGGAATGTCGGCAAGAAAATCTATTAAGAAAAACGAGGGGATGTTTTTCATTCTACCGCTTTCGGCTCCTGCATCATTTGGGACCAAGGGGATGCAATTTCCCATCGATATTATTTGGATAGATGATCAAAAAAAAGTAATAGTAATTGC
>Ga0207128_1088_pt1 | contig 18311 bp, 21 predicted proteins | sample Alteio_BWMinHeat_18_FD_153522 | JGI IMG/M metagenome (GOLD analysis project Ga0207128, IMG submission 153522) | Enriched cells from forest soil in Barre Woods Harvard Forest LTER site, Petersham, Massachusetts, United States -... | ecosystem: Environmental > Terrestrial > Soil > Temperate forest >... | reverse complement strand
CCTGGTGGAGCGTCTGGAGCACCTCACACAATGTGGGAGGACTTCTCATCCCCATTATAGCAGGCTACTGCGCTCAATATATGGGTTGGCGCTACGCGATGTTCATCCCAGGAACTCTCTGTATTTGCATGGGGTTTTTACTCATCAATCGTCTGCGCGATACACCGCAGTCTTTGGGGCTTCCTCCTGTAGAGAAATTTCGCAATGATCACACCGCTCTTTCTAAGGCCAGTAAAGATGAAGTCGAACTGACGACTAAGCAAATTTTATTTGATTACGTGCTCACAAATAAGTGGATGTGGATTTTAGCCATCGTCTCCTTCTTTGTTTATATCGTGAGGATGGCTATCAATGACTGGAGCGCTCTTTACCTGATTGAGACAAAGAACTACTCGATGATCAAAGCTAACGCCTGCGCCTCTCTTTTTGAAATAGGTGGGCTTTTTGGAATGCTTGCTGCCGGATGGCTCTCAGATAAATTATGCGATGGAAAAAGAGGCCGAAAAAAATATTTGTAAATCCCGTAATAATGAGGCCGATCGCCATGAAGTAGCGAGGGTTAGACTGATCGGACATCACACCAGAAACAAATTTGCTAATCCCGTAGGTAATATAGAGAATACTTCCTAAAATACCCAATTGAGCTTTGTCGAGGCCCAGATCTAGCATGAGTGCTGGCATGGCGAACGTAAAACTTTTTCTTGTGAAATAGTAGAAAACATACCCGATAAACATGGTATAGAAGATGCGGATGCGCCAGTACTTATACTCTTTTTGCACCGTGTCGGGGTTATCAATCTCTTTAATAGGCTGGGGAGGTCTTAGAAAATTTATCATAAAAAAATCGCCACTCTTATCCGTAACCTTTAGCCGGACTCTTCCAGCCTACCAAAAAAAAGAAAAAAAATCACTTCATTATTTCCAAAAAAGCAAAAAATGATGGTCCAAAAAGTAAAATTTGAGTGACAAAGATTCCTTTAAGTAGGTATGCTAGGCGTAAACTTTACCTTAAGGGGAGTCTTATGCTTTGTAAACGATTTTTTTTCCTAGTCTTGTCTATCATGGGCCTGAGCTGCTACGGTTTCAGCCAAGAGGACGTAGAAGAAAAAAAGCCCTCGCTTTCTGAAATAAATATTGACGATATTTCTGAGACGCTTGGGCATCTCATTTTCCGTCATCTTCAAAACCCTGGATTTGAATTTAACGTAGATAAGGTGATTGAGGGGGTTCAAGCTGAGAAAGCAGGACAGCCGGCTCCTATGTCAGAAGAACAATACGAGCAAACCCTTGTGATGATTCAAGAGGCTCTTTTTCAAAAAACAGCAGAAGCTAACCTCAAAGAGGCTAACTCATTTTTGGAAAAAAATCTTATCGAACAAGACATGATTGTTTTAGATCCTAAGCTGCATTATAAAATTGAGGCAGCGGGAGAAGGTGAGATTGTGACAGAAGATTCAGTTCCACTGATTCATTATACAGGTAAACTGCTGAATGGAACGGTATTTGCTTCTTCTCGCGAAGCTGCAAACCCTATAGCTCTTCCTATTAAGCAAACGATTCCTGGATTTACCAAGGGTCTTGTGGGGATGAAGGAAGGGGAGAAACGTACTCTTTACATCCATCCGGATATGGCGTATGGAGTAGCAGGACACCTTCCTCCTAACTCTCTTTTAATTTTCGAAGTAGAAGTGCTCAAGAGCAACGCTCCGCAAGCATCTGAAGAGATTCAAGGGGTGACCGAAGATGTCAAGGAAGAGGTTTCTCCCTCCTAAGCGATGGAAGTGATTCTTTTTCAACCTGAAATTCCTCAGAATACGGGAAATATTGTGCGTACCTGTGCGATCACGGGTACGCACTTATCGTTGGTGCGTCCATTGGGTTTTAGCCTTTCGAAAAGGCAATTGCGAAGAGCAGGGCTTGATTATTGGGATTATATAGAGCCTACCTGTGTTGATTCCCTGGAAGAAAAATGTATACAAGGCTTGCCTTTCTATTTCTTTTCGAGCAAAGCCACGACTCCTTACACGGAGATTTCCTTCACACAGAATTCTTTACTGATTTTTGGAAATGAGACAAGTGGATTGCCGGCTCTTTTTTTTGAGAGGTGGCCGCATCTTTTCTACACTATTCCTATGAAACCTGGTCTCAATCGTTGCCTGAATCTTTCGAACGCGGTTTCGATCGTTCTTTACGAAGCCTGGAGGCAGCTTCGCTTTTCATTTAGTTATACCCAAATGAGCTGAAAAGGCGGCTTTTAGGGCGCGCCAAAGCCCCGGGGTTGAACAATCGCAAGCTGATCAATATTTCTAATATTAATCAGCTTGCGATTGTTCAACCCCGGGAGCTTTCGCGTGGCCCAAAAACCGACTTTTCAGCTCATTTGGGTATAACACACCTTACGCGGCGCGTAAGGTGTGAGAGAAGGACAGAGTAGAATAACTATGAGATCTTTATAGACGTCGGGCGGCCCGTGGGCTGCTGCCCTCGGCCCCCCGCAGCCCCAAGGCCTCATCTCACGTCACCAGAGCGTACCGCAGCAGAGCCCGAAGGGCGTGTGGGTTAGTGCAGAGGCACAACCCAACCTGCGAGGAGACGCTATGGTGACGTGAGATGAGGCCTTGGGGCTGCGGGGGGCCGAGAGGTACTCACGGGCCGCCCGACGTCTATACCGAGCTCGGAATATTCTGTTAATACCCCTTCCCTCTTATGCCTACTAAACCATCTCGGTGGTGAGCTTGCGTAGGGTGTCAAGATCTTTCAACCCAACAAGCCGCTTCATCGCTTGCCCGTTTTTAAAGATGATGATCGTTGGAATAGAGGTGACTTCAAAACGCGCCGCTGTATGGATCGATTCATCCGTATCCACCTTCGCCACTGTGATTTTCCCATTCATTTCTTTAGCTAGCTCTTCAATAACGGGAGAGAGCATTCGGCAAGGACCACACCAATCAGCATAGAAATCCACCAAAACCACTCCATTGGAAATCCCCGTTTCAAAGGTTTCGTCTGTAAGTTTTTTAATCGCGTCTCCCATGAAAAGCCTCGCTTGTATAGCCTATTTCCAATGCAAGGAATCTATCAGGAATCTAGGATTTGCGCAAGCAAAGACAGTGATTGTACTTTTTCCAACCAGTTAGGTATACTCTCTGTCTTTGCGGCCATGGCGGAATTGGTAGACGCGCTAGATTCAGGTTCTAGTCGAGGTAACTTGGTGGAAGTTCGACTCTTCTTGGCCGCATAGTATATACACAAATGAGCCTATTATGGTGAGTAGTTGGTCTCCTTCAAGCGACTCTATCGCTCTTTTTGCCAATGCAGACCTCCCCGATACCCCACGCATCCGCCATCTTCTCTCCAAATGCCCCTGCATCCTTGCCGTCGACGGCGGTTTGCGCCATTGCAATACCTTTAAACGCCTCCCAGAACTTCTGATCGGCGATTTTGACTCCTACCTCCCACACTTCTCTTCCACCTATCAAAATATCCCCCAGATCCATACCCCTGATCAAAATTATACCGACCTCGAAAAAGCACTCCGCTTCCTCTTGCCCTTTCACCCCTCTAAAATCACTGTCTTTGGAGCCATCGGAGGCAGACTCGATCACACTCTCAAAAATTTAAGCCTCCTCACCCACTATCCTGGCCAGCTTTTTTTTGAAACACCCACCGAACAGATTCACTGTTTGCAGAAAAAATCTCTAATTACTTGTACACAAGGTCAAACCCTTTCGCTGGTCCCCTACGGAACTGCCACAAAAGTCACCACCTCTGGCCTTCAATGGAATCTACAGAGAGCAACCTTAGATAAAAATTTTGTCAGCATCTCTAATCGCTCCCTCACTGAACAGATTTCCATCGATTATGAAACAGGAGATTTGCTCCTCTGCCTCAATTTTCTTGAGCAATAAATCCTTTGTCAGCTAGACTTTTCCTCTCGCCCATCTACCCAAGAGGAAATCAATGGCTGCCACATCCCTTTCTGAAAAACTAAAAAATGAGTTGGCAGGGTTTTTACAAAATCAGCGTTCTCCGGAACTCCTTGCAGCTTACCTCTTCTTTTTAGAAAAACGCTTTGCCCTTTCGCCTGTCGTCTTTGTGCGCGATAAAGTTGTCTTTGCAAGCACCGACCAAGCTGTCAAACGGCTTGAAGAGCAGCAGAAGCTGTGGCACCGCACGGAAATTAAAATTGGCTATGGCCCCCCCACCGTCAACGAGCAGTCCAAAAAGATCTATATCTGCCCCTTCACTGGAAAAGTCTTTGCAGATAACACCCATCCAAATCCCCAAGATGCGATTTATGACTGGGTTTCTAAATGCCCTGAAAATACGGAGAGAGCAGGCGGCGTCAAAGCCAAACGCTTCTTTGTATCAGAAGACCCCGAAGTCATTAAAAATTACATCCAACCCTTAAAAGAGCCCATCACGAAGACCGTTTTTTCTTCAGCGATCACCGGCAAACTGTACAACTCAAAAGAAGCTGTCATCGAAGACTTCAAAAAGAATTATCTGAAGCCCATGACACTCATCGAAGTACAGAATCAGAACCGCTTTCAGCTCGATGAGGAATTCTTACAATTGATCCAATCTCACCTACAAGAAGATAAAATTGCCTCTTTTGTAGAAGCTCTTGCAGAACATGAGCAGTTTCATGGTTTTGTTGCAAAATGGGTCGAAGAAGATTGAAATGGACCTCCTCTTCCCCTGAAGAAACGATGGACATAGGCCGCATGATTGGCCAGATGCTTCAGGCGGGTGATCTTCTCTGCTTATTTGGAGATCTTGCAGCTGGCAAGACAACTCTTATCAAAGGAATTGTGCAGGGAGTGAATGGTCTGGATCCGCATCTAGTGAGTAGCCCGACTTTTGTCTACCTCCACCCCTATGAAGGTGTGGGCAAGGTCGTTTATCACTTTGATCTTTATAGACTCCGAGGAGCTGCAGACTTCTTACAACTCGGATTTGAGGAGTATTTTTTTTCAGAAGGAGTCTGCTGCATCGAATGGAGTGAGCGGATCGAGGAGATGATTCCGCCCTCTGCTTATCGATTGAACCTAGAGGTGGTAGGCGAGTTTAAAAGGAATATATGCCTCAGCTAAAAGACCTTCGCTTCGTATGCTTAGACTGTGAAATGACTGGTCTCGATGCTGTGAAAGATCGCATCATTGAAATTGCCGCCTGCAAGTTCACCCTGCAGGAAAATCTCGACTCCTTCACCACGCTTGTGAAGCCCGACTGTGAAATTTCACCAGAAGCTTTTGCAGTCCATCATATTTCTGCGGACATGCTCATTGGAAAGCCTCCTATCGAGCAGCTGCTACCACAAATTTTGGAATTCATTGGAAATCACATTATAGTGGGTCATGGGATTGGACATGATATTGCCCTTCTTATCAATGCGGCTGAAAGGGCACAGATTCCCTGTAAACTCAGAGACCACCCTTCCTTCGACACACTGAGACTTGCTAGGCTTTATGGAGATAGTCCCAACAATTCTTTAGAAAATCTAGCCATCCATTTTAATGTTCCCTCTGTAGGCGCTCATCGGGCGCTCGCGGATGTGGAGATGAATATCCAAATTTTCAAACATTTAGTGCGCAAATTTCGCTCTACAGAGGAGATCGTAGCGATCCTTGCAAAGCCGATTAAAATGAAATTTATGCCTCTTGGAAAGCATAAAGGGAGGCTTTTTTCAGAAATCCCTATTCAGTATCTTCAATGGGCTGCTAATATGGATTTCGATCAAGACTTGCTCTTCTCCATACGTTCAGAACTCAAAAGAAGGAGGCAAGGTGGTGGATTTTCCGAAGGGACGAATCCTTTTGCAAGCTTATCATGAGGAAGAAGATGGAACAACAAGGTACTTTCCCTTTAAAAGTGGGTTTAGCTGAGATGTTGAAGGGTGGCGTGATTATGGATGTGACCACGCCTGAGCAAGCACTCATCGCACAAGAAGCGGGGGCGATCGCTGTGATGGCTCTTGAGAGAATCCCCTCTGATATTCGCAAAGAGGGGGGGGTTGCGCGAATGACCTCTGTAGATCTGATCCGTGCGATTCAAGAAGCTGTCACCATTCCTGTGATGGCAAAATGCCGGATTGGCCATTTTGTAGAGGCTCAAATTCTGGAAGCTCTGGAGATTGACTTTATCGACGAAAGTGAAGTGCTCACACCTGCTGACGATGAGCACCACATCGATAAGCATCTTTTTTCTATTCCTGTGGTGTGTGGAGCGCGTGATTTAGGGGAGGCGTTGAGACGCATCGCCGAGGGGGCCGCCCTGATCCGCACGAAAGGAGAAGCGGGCACAGGGAATGTTGTGGAAGCGGTGAGACACATGCGTGCCATTCAAAGCGCGATTCGCAGACTTGCCTCACTGGACTCCTCTGAGTGGTTTTTAGAAGCAAAAAGATTGCAAGCGCCCTTTGAACTGGTAGCGCAAGTGGCCCAAACAGGCAAGCTCCCAGTTCCCAACTTTGCGGCTGGGGGGATTGCAACGCCCGCAGACGCCGCTCTCATGATGCAACTGGGAGCTGAAAGCGTCTTTGTAGGTTCTGGGATTTTCAAATCCAAAGATCCTGCTGCAAGAGCGCGTGCCATTGTGGTTGCAACGACCTTCTATAACTGCCCTGAAAAATTAGCTCAAATCTCTGCAGGTCTTTTAGGGGGCATGGAGGGGATTGATATCCGCGCTCTTTCTGAAGAAGAGCGCTTTGCAAAAAGGGGCCATTAGTGTGAAAGTAGGGGTGCTTGCCTTACAAGGTGGCTTTAAAAGTCATCTTGAGAAGCTTTCTCAGTTGGGAGTGACGGGAGTTGCCGTGAGAAGTTCCGACGAGCTTCTCTCTTGTGATGGACTTATTCTTCCTGGGGGAGAGTCGACCACTATGAGACGTCTTTTGGTAGAAGAGAAGATGCTCCCCGCGCTCCACTCTTTTGCGGCTCTCCATCCCGTCTTTGGCACCTGTGCGGGGATGATTCTGCTCTCTCAAGAAGGGATTTTAAAAGTAGCAGTTGAGCGCAACGCCTATGGGAGACAGAACGCCTCCTTTGTGACCACCCTCTCAATCTTGCTCGATCAAGAGCCTATCTCCCAGGAAGCTCTTTTTATTCGCGCTCCCCGCATTAAAGCTACCCTTTCCTCCGAAGTAGAGACGCTCGCCTCCTACCAAGGGACACCTGTGCTGGTGAAGCAAGGGATGCACCTAGGGTGCGCCTTTCACCCAGAGCTCACCACAGGTACGGCTATTCACCAATTTTTTCTACGTTCTTTTTAAAGATCTTAACGAAATATTAATATTTAATTGATTATCAAAAAATAATGTTTTTTGTTATCATATAGACTATGAATAAGATACAAACAGTCTTGACTACTCCTACCCCTCTCACAAAAGCAGTAGCGACTGCCGCTGGCCTGCTTGCTATTACCCTGGTTGTTCTTGCCATCATCCGACTTTCAGCACCTCAAGGGCCTTTCAACATGATCGCCCACCTGGGCGCCCTAAACAATGGCCTTCTCCTCAGCGCTTCTCTTATTGGAGGGATTCTCACTGCGGGCTGGATGACCCTTCTTTTTAAAAAAAGAGATGGCACTCACCCTGAGACCCCAGCTGTAAAAGACCCTTCTCAAAAGATCTTTCCTGTATCTACAGAGCCTCAGACCCCTCAACTCACGACCGACTCTATAGGAGAAGAACCCCCTCTCAATGGTCTAAGAGATGGCACTCACCCTGAGACCCCAGCTGCAAAAGACCCTTCCCGTCAAGAGATCTTTCCTGTATCTGCAGAGTCTCAGACCCCTCAACTCACGACCGACTCTATAGGAGAAGAACCCCCTCTCAATGGTCTAACTGACGAGCTCCTCTTGCAAATATTTTCTTTTCTAGACGCGGAAACAGTGGGTCGCTTATCCCAAACTTGCCTAAGAATGAGAGGATTAGGAAATGACAAGTCTTTATTAGCCCCTCTCCTCGTTGATGTGAGAATATTAGGACCAGAAGTGTGGAAAAACAAGTACCCGGATCTAGAGATTGATTTCTCCGATCTTCCTCCCCTTCAGCTCAATGATCTGGCTCCTATAGGACCTCAATTAAGGCGCATCCATACTTTGAAGGTACGTGACAATGAGTATTCACGTGGAGATAGCGAAAACAAAAAATTTACCTTATTCCCAGTCCCTAAAAATCTTACACTCCGAAAATTCGCAGAAGCAGAAAAAGTGCGGCTACCGCTTACAAACCCCTTGTCCCAAGAGATGCTGGATACTCCTACTGCAAATAGCTACTACCTTCTGATCACCAATAATGGCATCATTCAGAAAGATGATGGCTCCGCATTCATGACACTCCTCAAGCCACTAGCAACAGCTATAGAATGCCTAGGATTTTCAATACCGAGCTGTTTAGAAATATGCGTTTTTTGCAAGATCATTGCCAGACAAAATGGAGGCTCTATGTACTACGGAAACCCAAGTACATGGCTTACAGCTTCCCCTTCCGAAGAAGTTTATATGGGATTCTGTGCTGGCCATTTTGGAGCTTTTAACTACCAAGAGATCGCTTCGATTCTCCCTCGGGTCTACATCGGAGCAGCGTTTAGGATAACCTCAGTTTAAAGTTTTTCTCATCCAAAGAATCAGATCATCATCTAACGGGTACTTTTCCCCAGCAATAGTCTCTTTGAATTTGTAAGTCACACCTTCTCCATCAGGAATATATACCCAAATGAGCTGAAAAGGCGGCTTTTAGGGCGCGCCAAAGCCCCGGGAGCTTTCGCGTGGCCCAAAAACCGACTTTTCAGCTCATTTGGGTATAGTTTTTTTGCGCGAAGTTCTTTTTTTGATAGGAACTTTGATGTATTTGTATTTGGGCTTAATTTTGATGATTTTCCCATTTTTTTCGACAACAAGAGGAACTCCTGTCCGAATGGAAAGATCGATCGCTTGTTTGACGCCTTGTCGATGGGATTTTATCAATATTTTCTCGATTTCTTCATCTTCATTTATCATAGGCTACTCTTTCCATCTCTTCCCAAAGGTTTGGCTTTTCAATTTTTAGACCACTCATCTTGTTCTTTTTGGCAATAATTTTATGAACACCTACAGAATTGTCTAAAATAACTGCATTGTCAACAAGAGGCAAATAATAGGCAAAAAGGTTTTTCAAGCCTAAATAATAACGTCTAATGATCGTTTCTTCAGGAATATGGTGCCCTCCCTGACTCACTCTTTGCCGAACGCGTTGAACAGCTAGCTCAGGACTCGAAAGCCATAAGAACATAAGGTACACTTTGTATCCTTCCATCTGAGCTTTTTTAAGATGTTTCACATAATTTGTGCCAGATCCAGTCGTTTCAAAAGCAATATTTTGATGAGCTTCCAAAAGTTCTTTCATCCTGTTAATCATGAGCTTACTAGCCGTTAAAGATACACTTTCTGGATGTCTAGGAGCGAGGCCCTTAGCAATTTCATCCGCATTGATAAATTCGTAAATAGAGGGATAGTTAGGGATCACCAAATTCGCTGTGGTCGTTTTGCCAGACCCATTAGGCCCAGCGATCATAAAAATCTTGTTTTTCATTTAATCAAACATATTTGTAGAGGATTTTCCCCTTTTGTAGATGTGATTGGGAGATGCCTGATCCGTCGGATAAATGATCATCTCTGAAATATTCACATGCAAGGGCCTTGTCGCGCAATAAACAATCGCATCCGCAATATCCTCTGGTGTCAGCGGCGTAAAATCCGAATAAAAACGCTTCGCCTTCTCCTTATCCTTCCACCTCACCTCACTAAACTCCGTTTCCACACACCCTGGATCGATCTCTGTCACCCGAATTGCTTTCCCGAGCAGATCGATGCGCAATGACTCACTCAGCGCCCTCACCGCATGTTTAGTAGCAGAGTAGACATTCCCTCCCGGATAGCACGCATGTCCCGCCGTCGACCCGATATTAATGATATGCCCAGAGTCACGCGCCACCATTCCACCCAGCACCGCCCGCGTCATATACAAAAGACCGCGGAAATTCGTCTGGATCATATCATCCCAGCCGTCAATATCCGCATCTTGCACCTTATCACTCGAAAGAGCTGCCCCCGCATTATTCAATAAGATATCAATCTTACGCCACGGCTCAGGCAGAGTCTCTACCACTTCAAAAATCGCCTCTTTATCACGCATATCTAGCCGAATAGAAAGCGTTTCTACTTCCAGCTCCTTTGCAAGCGCCTCTAAGCGCTCTTGACGCCGTGCCATCAAAATCAGACGCGCCCCTAACTGCGCAAAGTGTTTAGCAGAAGCACGTCCAATTCCGCTCGAAGCTCCTGTGATCAGTACGATTTTATTTTTTATAGATTCCATTGCCACCCGAATTGTATACTCAAAGCGGGAGTATAAATATGAGTAAGCTTTTTATCGAAGATCTTTCTTGCAAAGGGAAACGCGTGCTGATGCGCGTCGACTTCAATGTGCCTTTAGATGATCAAGGGCGAGTCACCGACCAAACCCGCATCGCAGCCTCTTTACCCTCGATTCGCTACGTGCTTGAAAAAGGCGGCTCTCTTGTATTGATGAGTCATCTAGGAAGACCAAAGGGAAAGCCCTCTCCCGAATTTTCTCTTGCACCTGTGGCGTCCCTACTCTCTTCCCTTCTCAAGCAGCCCGTCGCTTTCGCTTCCGACTGCAGAGGCAAAGCCGTCCTTGCACAAGTGAAGAGCCTCTTGCCAGGCGAGCTGCTCCTTTTAGAAAATCTGCGCTTTCATAGAGCTGAAGAATATCCCGAAGAAGACCCTTCTTTTGCAGAAGAGCTTGCTAGTTTTGGTGACCTCTATGTCAACGACGCCTTCGGCTCTTCACACCGCAAGCACAGCTCCCTTTACACAGTCCCCAGATTCTTTGAAGGTAGGGCCGCCGCCGGCTATCTCCTCGAAAAGGAGATCCATTTTCTAGGACACAACCTCAAAGACCCTAGACGCCCCTTCTACGCGCTCATCGGAGGCGCCAAAGTCTCTACGAAATTAGGCGTCATCACCTCTCTTCTCGATAAGGTCGACGCCCTTTTAATCGGGGGCGGGATGGCCTACACCCTTCTCAAAGCCCAGGGGATGCACATAGGACAGTCCCTCTGTGAAGAAACTCTCCTCCCCCAAGCACGAGAAATTCTCCTACTAGCCGAACAAAAAGGCGTCCCCCTCCACCTCCCTGCCGATTTTGTCGTCGCTAAAGAATGCAGCCCTACGGCTTCTTATCACTATGTCGAAAGAGCGGAAGGGATTGCGCACGATTATCAAGGACTCGATATTGGACCTAAAACCATCGCCTCCTTCAGCCATACCCTAAAAGACGCCGCCCTCATTCTGTGGAATGGCCCTGTAGGCGTTTTTGAGATCCCTCTTTTTGCAAAAGGCACCTACGCCATCGCAGAGGCCATTGCGGCAAGTTCAGCTCTTACCATCGTAGCCGGCGGGGATTCCATCGCAGCCCTGAACGCCACCGGTCTTGCAAGCACTATTTCTCATATCTCCACAGGAGGCGGCGCCACCCTAGAGTATATCGAATATGGAACCCTTCCAGGTATTGAGGCTCTTTCTGAAAAAAAATCTTTACAAAACCTCGCTTAAAAAATTTTTACTAAGTGCTCTACGAGAGAGTTGCGGAAGTTCTTGTTTCCTATCTGCCCATCTCTTATAATGTCTTTTTCCCCCGAGGTATAAAAGATGTTGCTTCTTCAGGCACTTTCTTTCTCTCAGAAAAGCTGTTTTCCTCTTCTACCAGGCTTCTGCTCATCCAAATCACACACCATCTCCTCTTTAGAGAGGTGAGGACTTATGAACCATAATTTTTCTTTTTGGCGATCTTTTCTTTGGCCCATTCATTCTTCCGAGCTCTATAAGTTTTTGCCTCTTTTCTGCATGGCTTTTTTCATCAGCTGTAACTACAACATCTTGCGCAACATGAAAGATGCTCTTCTCATCACTGCGGAGTCTTCGGGTGCCGAGGTGCTTCCTTTCATCAAAGTCTGGGGCATTATTCCAGCCGCTTTCTTGATGACGATGCTCTATAGCAAGCTGAGTAATCGTTTGAAGCGCGACACTGTTTTCTACACGATGATCTCCATTTTTCTGGTTTTTTTCTCGCTATTCACCTTTGTTGTCTACCCCATGCGCGAATCGCTCCATCTGCACCAAACAGCCAATTGGCTACAAGGGGTTTTGCCCCCTGGATGCAAAGGATTGATATCGATGCTGCGCTACTGGTCTTTCAGTAGTTTTTATATCATGTCTGAGCTGTGGAGTAGCGCGATCCTCTCCATGCTCTTTTGGGGCTTTGCCAATGAAGTGACTAAACTTGGAGAAGCCAAGCGGTTCTATAGCTTGATTGCCTTGGGGTTGAATTTAGCCACCATTGCGGCTGGGCTTGTCTCAACTCTCTGCTCACAAGCTTCTTGGGACCAATCGATGGTGCTTCTGACATCTCTTGTCCTTGTCTCTGGGCTTATCATTCTTGCCATCTACCGCCATGTGACGCATAAAGTCTTGAAAGCAGAGGCTCTAGACCCAACTCCACAAGTGAAACACCCTAAAATCCGCATGTCTCTCAAAGAGAACTTTGCCTACCTGTTGCGCTCCAAATACCTCTTTTACCTAGCCGTCATCGTTTTATCCTATAATTTGGTGATCAACCTCGTTGAGGTGATCTGGAAAGATCAGGTGTGCCAACTATATCCGCATCCCAATGATTACAATGCTTATATGAGCCAAGTGACGACGATGACGGGAGTGATCTCCTTCCTGATGTCTCTCTTTATCTCGGGAAATATGATTCGCAAATGCGGCTGGACCTTTACAGCGCTGGCGACGCCTCTGATTTTGCTTGCCACGAGTATTGGATTTTTCATCTTCTTTTTTGGAAAAGGGAGCTTTTTGGGGTTGCTTGCAGCGGTGGGCACGTCGCCGCTGGCTCTGGTTGTCTTTTTTGGCTCTGCGCAAAATTGCCTCTGCAGGGCGGCTAAATTCACCCTTTTTGATTCGACGAAGGAAATCGCCTTTATCCCCTTAGACCGCGAAAGCAAGCTAAAAGGGAAGGCGGTCATCGATGGGGTAGGTTCTAGACTGGGGAAATCGGGCGGTTCTTTGATCTACCAAGGACTACTTTTGACTTTTACAACGATTGCGGCAAGCGCGCATATTGCAGCGGGGATCTTATTTGGAGTGATTGGGATCTGGGGCTTTGCGGTGATAGGGCTTGGTAAGCGGTTCCGTTCTTTGACTCATGCGAAAGAAGAGGTTCCAGCAACTCCTCTCCCCAGCGAACAGAAGGCTACTCAAGCCTCGGGAGCTCCTACTTAATTCCCTCTGTTTACATCAAATTCTATCCGGTATTGACTTTCTTCTCCTGATTTTGAAGGCAATAAATGGAGATCAACAGCTGAACGATCCGCAAAAACAGCAAAGCTGTTTTGCCCTAAATAAAAACGAGGAGAAGGGAACTGGCCTAAAAGTTTAGGGTCCAGGGACACTCTCTTAGTACGCTGAAATGTATCTTTTACAAGCTGATAGACCTCCACTATTTCATCGAAAGGATGGCGAGTAAATAGAGTGGTGCCTCGATTCAACCAAATGGTAGGGAAGGTAATTGTCCCAAATTCATAATGAAAATTCTGCCAATGACTTCCATTAAAAGTGAGGTGTGAGAGCGTGCGCGCTTCTCGCGTCTTCTTAAGATCAGCAACTTCATTGTGGATACCATTGACTTTTACAAGCATACTTCTTTCTTCTATGGTTTGGGCATTGCACTGATAGGCATATTTAAGGGAACCTTGTAATTTGGAGAGTCGGGATTGAACGGTAGGTGCATATATATTCTGTACAGGAAGCGTTACCATTTCAGCGCGGTTATCACTTGGAAACTCCAATACAGTCTCTTCCCCCATTTTTGCTGATGTAGCTAATGCGACTCCTCTGGGCGTGAGCAGGAGATGAGGGAAGACCTCCCCCTGGATTTCAACAGCTTCTTGGAGCTGCCATTCTCTTTGTTCAGCTGAAAAAATCACCTGCTGCAAATAATACGTAGAATCTCGTCTCTTAAGGCATTCTATAATGGTCGAAGAGAAGAACGTACAATCTTCAAGATCTCCTGCTGTGGCGTGGTCCAGCAAGACCACCGCCTGGCCTCCGGCCAAACGCGCATCGACAATCCCAACACGATCCGACTCCCCCACCATTCTAAGATTCCAGCTGTTATCAAGACTTCGAAAAAACAACTTAGATTCTGGTGCTTGCCATTGAAAGCGCCTGAGTCTATCAACGGTGGCCTCTCCTACGGTAAGACGTTCAGGAAGGGTTCTATCGATATGCGGCCTAATTTTTTCTAAAACCCTTTTTCTATACTCACCGTCTTTAGGAGTGATTTGAAAGCAAGAAAATGTCTCCAACCGGGTCCAAAGCTCTTTCCAAAGTTCTTCCGTTTGACTGACATCTCTCCACGCCTTGGAAAAGGCTTGCCCCACTCTAAACAAGGAGCGGGCATCTAATTTTCCAAAAATGTTTAACAAAATTTCTTGGGGCAGTTCAGGTAAGGGGGGCTCTACAGATGCAGAGAATACTGCTGGTACGACTCTAGGACGATTGACTCGAGGAGGAGGAGGTGATAAAATCCCCCTCATCATTTCGCCAAAATAGCGCATTTGACAATGATGGAGTAAGGTTTGTCGACAGTGTAGAGTGAAGCGACGATCTGCGATACGTGGATTATGAAAAAGTCTTTGAGATGAAAGACTTTCGTACTCTTTCTCTAAAAGCTGGACCCATTGGCGGATAGCTTCGTGTCTATCAGCGGCTTTTTTCATTTTTGAAATAGATAGGAGCTTTCCTCTATCCCTTTGATGAAGGAAAGCTGTCCATGCCCTCTGAATCGTGAGGGCCGCAGCTTGCTGGCTTTGCGCCTTTTTAAGTTCTAATTCAGTAACCGGGCTTTCTGTGGCTTCTTGTTCTTGAGCTAAGGCTTCTATACGAGAAGGTGATACAATCTCCCTCATCTTTTCATCTAAACAGCGCGTTTTACAACGATGGAGTAAGGTTAGTCGATCGTATAGGATGGATCTACGAGCCGTGTTACGTGGATTATGAAAAAGTCTTTCAGATAAGAGGCTTTTTTGTTCTTCCTCTAAAAGTTCGGCCCATTGGAGAGTAGCTCCGTATCTATCAGCAGCTTTTTCCATTTTTGAAATAGACAGGAGCTTTCCTCTATCCCTTTGATGAAGGAAAGCTGTCCATGCCCTTTGAATCGTGAGGGCCGCAGCTTGCTGGCTTTGCGCCTTTTTAAGTTCTAATTCAGTAACCGGGCTTTCTCTGGCTTCTTGTTCTTGAGCTAAGGCCTTTATACCAGAGATTACCTGACTTTTTTGCCGATAACAGTCGCGTTGCAACTTCGTAACTCGCATGATCTTTGTATGAATCTCTCTTCTATATGCAAGAACACTCTCAGAAAGCTCTCTGCTAGAATCAACCTTCTTTGCTAGTTGCTTTAAACTCTCATCCAATTCATGCAAACCTGCTGCTCTTCTATCTCGATCTTCTATTTTGGAAACAAGCTCTATACCCTCATCCAGTTCCTGAAGCTCGCGAGAGACAGCAGCTTTACTTCGCCTATCCATATATATTAGAGTTTGTAACCCTGTGATTCGTATTGCATGAGCCCCCAGCCTGTCTCTTTGGCTAGCACTTCTTGGTTTCAAGCCATTTTTAGGAGAACTAAACTGATCCCATTTCTTCCCTAACTCCTTATGCAAACCGTCTAAAGCTGCCTCCCTAGCATCTAGATCTTGAATAGCCGAAATAGTGCGCATCTTACGAGCATACCCTTTCTCCAAAAACCTATCCCATGTCTTCTGGATCGTACGCGCTGCTTGCTCTCGCGTCTTTTCGAGTTTCAATTGGGCGAGCTGCCTTTTGGCTCTTAAAGATCTATAAGCCATTTGTATAGACATGGCGGCTTGTTCTGGCGATGCTCTCTGTAAGGGAGGTTGTTCTGTAGATGGAGGTCGGACGGCTTTCAAATCTTCAGGCGGTAAAGGTTCTTTTGTAAGAGGCTGCTTTCTTCTCCAACACAAGATGACAAGGGAACCGACAACGCCTGCTACAGAAACTCCTAGCAAGGCTCCGGCAACTGCTGGCCCTTGCAAGGCGCTTAAGATAGCCTGGGCGTTTAGAGAACCTATCCCCAAAAAGGCCCCTGGCTGATTCATAGAAGCTAAAAGCGCTGTAAAAAAGACAGCACTTACAAGGGTAATCGCAAGCGCTGTCCCCGCAAGGACAGGTCTTACAATTTCGAGGTTATTTTTTTGAACTGGCTGAGTCGAAGGCATAGAATCCCCATTTTAATAAGTAGACTCTATTATATACAGATAAAATAAAGATTTTATTAAGTTTCTGTTAAAAAGTAATTAAATCAACTGGCTTTGTGAGGAGGATGGGCTGAATAAAGCCTTCTAAAGGGGAGTCCATCCACCTAATTTTATGCCTATAATGGCCTATTATAAGATTGACTTCGAGGTCTCCCTGGCCATGTTCTCTAACTTCATCAAACTGCCATATTCTCCCATCCCAATAATCTGTCGCCTGCTCATGTCCTGGCTCTTGTCCTGCTGGGGATTGAATTGCCACTTCATGCAAGCGAATCTTTATTTCTGTATGCATCGCAGCAAGAATCATTGCTCTGGCATCCGTTATATATGTTTGATATAAAATATTATCATTATCAGTTGTCTTTGTAAGAACCTTTTTAAAGTCATCGAAAGAAAGGTTTGTAAATTGAAGGCATTTCTGGGATTCCTCATAGAGCGCTCTTACCTTATCGGAATGAGCTTGGATAAATTGATCCATTTCATCGATAAGTTCTTGTTCAGAGGTCTTGCCTAAAACCTCATAGATTGCTTTAAAAAAGGTCGATTCTTCAAAAGGCCCCATCCTACAGTCATGGGGGGCAGCTACTGTAAATCCTAATTTTTTATAATGTTGAGAAAGAATATCCACGTAGCGACGCTTCTCAAACCGAAAGAGATCTGAGGACAAACCTATCGGAGCTAAAGCAGAAGCAGCTACTGATGCTAATCCAAAACCTATTGTGGAACCACCGATGACTTGCAGAGGGATGGCCCCCCTCCCTGCCCCTAAAGACAGCATAATTCCACCTGCTATTGTCGCCCAAAAAAATAGGAGAACAGCCGCCATGACTCTAGCCGCTCGCTCTGATTGAGCCTTGCTTGGTCTTGTAGCCGATGAAAAGTTGTTAGAAAAGTTTACAGGAACCGCTAAATTGATTGGTGTCATATATACAACCTATTGATTTAAAACTAATAATAATTGTATTACAACTGAATTAAAACAACAATAGTTAAAATAATTTTTAATATATTTATCTGCATTCACACCTTTTCACAAGCCTCAAGTAGAGGCCAGAAAGACAGAGAGAGATATCCCTTGAAAGAGGCTACAAAGAGGAAAAGGGACTAAGATCCTCCAGAAAGGGCTTCCAAAGGCGCTCGTCGTTGCTGATCCTATTAAAGGTCTTGCAAACTCCAGCAACTCTAGCTAAATCTTTCGCTCTTAAAAATCCAAAAATCTTTACCAATAGCTCTTCAGGTATCTCTGTTATTTTTGGAGAGTTATTCGACAAGTTTACAGGAAATGCTAAATTGATTGACGTCATACATACAACCTATTGATTTAAAACTAACAGCAGTTGTATTACAACTTAGTTAAAATAACAACAATTAAATAGCTCTTGTGAGGATGGATTCCAATGGTTTTGAGTATTAAAGCGCCCCCAACTTCTTTATAATGCGTTCTAAACTAAGCTTTTTCAGTTTTCCGGCTGGATCTTGAGCTTCCAACTTAAACCATTCGGCAGGAGTTGCATTGTCCATCCACTGATGTAGGTTTTTTCGCAAAGTCTCAAACCATTTAGCGTGCCGCTTTGTCAATATATTGAACTCGACCAAGGCTTGATCTGAGAAGCCTGCCAACTGTGTGGCTACATACCAGATCCCGTAAAGGTCCTTAAGCATCTTTGAAGAACTCTTCCGTCTTGTAAAAGTAAGACCTTTGTGAAACATCCACGCTCCAGGAGAGACTGTTCGTCCTGTTTCGCCTGAATAAGTTTGAAAGTCTATTGTCATCTGCAAACTCAAGTTCAAATAGCTTAGAGGTTGAGCAACAACCCCTCCGATGACCACATTTTTGTTTTTATCATTTCGAGTAGCAGAATCCGTCAAGAACTCTACCTCTACCTCTAAACCACCTATCTCCTTCACATAGGC